>Ga0315289_10002062_pt1 | contig 31060 bp, 26 predicted proteins | sample YL17G11_40_MG_FD_203452 | JGI IMG/M metagenome (GOLD analysis project Ga0315289, IMG submission 203452) | Sediment microbial communities from Yellowstone Lake, YNP, Wyoming, USA - YL17G11_40 | ecosystem: Environmental > Aquatic > Freshwater > Lake > Sediment | place: USA: Wyoming | collected... | reverse complement strand
TCGAGAAAGTACAGTTAAAACAAGCACTTACGGAAATTTCTATGCAAAAACAAAATTTTCGAAATTGTAACCAATTATCCTTGTTCAACTTATGACCGGACAGTAATGTATGGTTTTATATAATTTCCACTCTGTTTGCATATCGTTTTATATAATTTTCATATTGTTTTGCAAAATTATGCAACGTTTGGTAACTTTACCATTCTCCGTAGCCCCTTTAGGGGCGAAGGATGAATTGCAACGTCTCTACCCTGGCCCCTGACCCCCGTGCCCTGCTCAATTTTGTAACTCCCTATCCCGAAACAGCTTGCAGCAGTTTATCACGGTTCGTATCGAGCCATTCCGCCTTTCGTTGTATCATTTTCAGGAAATCCAGTCCGCTGAGGTTCCCGAAAAATCCCGTTGCCGCCACCGGCAGGATCGCCTCCGCAATTATCGTCTCTATCATCAGGTCAGGCAGGGACTTAAGCTCGTCATCCTGCGGCTCGCTCACCTCGCGATAGCCATTCAGGAACTGCAACGCCTTGGCCTGGTCGAGGTAATCAGGCCAATCCGCCGGATTCGGCCTATCGCCGACAATCGAAAATTGCAGCATCCCGTTGGCGATATCCGTGACTGCCGGCGCCGTCTTGACCGAATCGAAGTCCAGCACAGCAATCAGCTTATGTTTCAAAAAGAGCATATTCCCCGGGTGCCAGTCCCCGTGGACGATTTGCTCGGCCCACGAATCGAACCCCAGCTCGCTGACCCGAACGCTCGATGCATTATAGAGGTTCATCAGCACCTCGGAGGTCTTTTTTAATCTTTTATCCTGCTGGCGGCCTTTTTCCGTCCCGGTTGTTTTGAGATACCTGCGGACGATTGAGAAATCGTGGTAACTGCCTTTCGGCGGCTTCCACTCCTCGGCAAACTGGCTCAAATGACGGTGGAAGTTTGCTAATTGCCTGCCTGTGTCGGCGGTCTCCTCGGCTGTGCCGTCGTATCGGGACCCCTTAACGAACTCAAAAAGCTCATAAATACGATTATTCAACTGAAGGATTGTATTATGTTCATCGCAGGTGGCTACAAGCGGAGCTACCGGAAAAGCATTTTCCGACAGGTGCGACTGGATTGCGTGGGCAAAGGCAACGTGGTATGGGTCGTCTTTGCCTTTTGCCCGGCGTTTGAGCAGAAATTTGCCGCGTTCGGAAGTGACGACCATTTTCGGCACCCGGCTGCTGCCGGCAATATGGGGCTTGGCTTCGTGGATTATGCCGATGTCGTAGTGGCTTAAGACCTGAGCCAGCTCTTCGGAAGAAAAATGTGCGCCGCCTCTGGGCATAAATCATATTCCGCGGCGCTGGTGTCGGGCGCCGTGTCATCAGGAGGAAACAAGCAACAATATAGTAGTCAGCAGTAATGCCGCGGCTACCGCACCTAAAATAAGCATTATGATTCGGTAACGTGCAATGGTTTCTTCTGCATCGATATTCGGCTCGGCTTCGACAACTTCTCCGTCTTCTAACTGTTCAAGCGCAGAAACGTCAAATCTCTTGTGCGCCCGCAGCGGAGGCAGGCCGCTGCGAACCGCTTCCAAATCCTCCAGCAGCTCCTCAACGTTGTCGTAGCGGTCTTCTTTGTGCTTTGCCATCATCACCTCTATTACTTCGGATATGCCCGTGCTGAGCGAGGTGTTTATATGGTCAGGCGGAATCAGCTCTTCCTTTAAGTGCTTTCTCATAACGTCCGCCGGGTCGTCCGCCATAAACGGCACCCGCCCCGTCACCATGTGGTACAATGTTGCGCCGAGGCCGTATATGTCGGCCCTGCCGTCGATGTCGATTTTGCCACGGATTTGCTCCGGCGAGATGTAATAGGGCGTGCCATAAGCCTTGCCAGCTTCGGTTTGAGCCAGCTCGATGTCCGTTGTTTCACGGGCAAGACCCATATCGGCGAGCTTGACCACGCCGCTTTTATCAATCATTATATTCTTGGGTTTGACATCGCGGTGGATAAGACCGCGGGTGTGTGCGTGATTGAGCGCCCGTGCGACCTGAATGATAATATTCAGCGCCTCTTCTTCTGAAAAGACCTTGCCGGCGGCGAGGTCATCATAGACGGTTTTGCCCTCGACATATTCCATTACAAAGTAATGATACCCCCCTGCCTCGCCGACGTCGAATGCCTGCACGATGTTGTTGTGATTGAGTTTGCCGGCGGCCTGGCCTTCTTTGTAAAACCGCTCTACATATTCCGGATTCTCGGTAAATCGTTTCGGGAGAACTTTTATTGCTACAGTCCGGTTCAGACTCAACTGCGTGGCCTTGTAAACGATGGCCATTGCGCCGGCGCCGAGTTTGCCGAGTATCTGGTAACCGGGGATTTGGTGGGCCGCGGTCTTGCTTTCTTTTACGCTCTTTTTTAATCTTTCGGCCTGGCTTTGCGTGATATAGCCCAGGTCAACCATCAGGTCCTTGAGTATTACAGGATTGATTTTACGACGCGACTGCACCTCCTCAATCGCATGGCGCAGTTCTGCATCTGTGCAGAAGCCCTGCTCAACAACCATTTTACCGAATACAGTATCGTAATTAGTTTCGTTTGTCGTCATCGAATCTCTCTGTGAAGAAGATTCCAAAGGCCGCACTTTAGCTCACAACAGCCCTATAACACATACTACAAAACGCTGATTATGTTTCATATAGGACCATTGTCAAAGAAAAATTATGATATTTTGGATACATATATCTATCCTTTTGCGTAAAATCGACTTTTTTATGCGCAAAGTTTAGCGGTTTTTCCGCAAGTATAGCTGCTGATGTGCAGGTTTGTATTTAGGGTTGACTTGCCGACAAATCACGTTAAACTGAGGTGTTTTCCGCAGTTGGCATAATTGAAGTATTGAGTTTTAGGAGCCGGCAAGTGGGATACGATTGTGTTGTTCTAATTAAACAGGTCCCGGATACCAAAAGGATTACAGTCAAGGCGATGAACGATGACGGCACGGTTAATCGCTCTGCGCTGCCGGCCATTTTCAATCCGGAAGACCTTAATGCGCTGGAGACGGCCCTGCAGATTAAGGACAAGTTCGGCGGCAGGGTGACGGTCATCACAATGGGGCCGCCGGCGGCGGCTGCGGTTCTTCGAGATTCGCTTTACCGCGGGGCGGACGACGCAATCCTGATAACCGATATCAAGTGTGCTGCAAGTGATACGCTGGCAACCAGCTACATCCTCAGTTGTGCGGTCAAAAAGTTTAACTATGATATAGTCCTTTGCGGCAGGCAGGCAATCGACGGCGATACGGCGCAGGTCGGCCCGCAATTAGCGGAGAAATTAAGCATTCCGCAGATTACATACACTGAGGAGCTTACGGAGCTTGACGGCAAAAATATAACGGCCCGCCGAAATATCGGGGCCGGCTGGCAGCAGGTCAAAAGTAAATTGCCGGCGCTTTTGACCATCACCGGCGATGCGAACGAGCCGAGGGTCGCCGCTGCAAGAAAAATGATGAGATATAAAAACGCCCTTACCGCACTTGAACTTGAACAGAAAATCAAGGCCGAAAACGCAGGAGCAAATGAAGAGGACATCAAAAAACTTGTTGAGCACAAACGCAGCGAAATGGAGGAAAAAGGTTTGCTGCTCAAACAATGGAACCTCGATTTCATCGGTGCGGACTTAACGTGGTGCGGCCGAAGCGGCTCGCCGACAAAGGTGCATCGCATCCAGAGTGTCGTCCTCGCTGCAAAAGAAAGTAAAAACGTCGAGCCGAGCGATAATGGAATCGCAGATATGATACACGAACTGATTGAAGATAAAACAATTGCGTAAATCACATTTCAATGTGGATGAATTATGATAGAAGTTAACAGGCAAGGTGAGGTTTGGGTATTCGCTGAGCAGCACGATGGGCATCTGGAGGAAACGCCGATTGAGCTAATGAGCAAAGCGCGTCGTTTGGCAGATACGCTCGGTGTGAAACTGGCGGTTGCTCTCATAGGCAACGGCGTCCAAGATATTGCGACAAAGTTAATACATTATGGCGCAGATAAGGTATATCTGGCTGAGCATCCTTTACTTGAGCATTACCAGACCAACAGCTATGCAAAGGTGATATTCGATTTGATTCATAAATACCAGCCCCAGATTGTGCTTTACGGAGCGACTATAACAGGGCGGGATTTGGCCCCTCGAATTGCAAGCGCCACAAAGGCAGGACTTACCGCAGACTGCACGGATTTGCAAATCGGCGACCACAAGGGTCAAGACGGCGAGCTTCACAAGAACCTGCTGTTTCAGATAAGGCCTGCCTTCGGCGGCAATATAATTGCAACGATTATAAATTATGACCGCTGGCCGCAAATGGCGACCGTCCGCGAGGGCGTGATGCCGATGCCGGAACCAGACATTAATCGCAAAGGTGAAATTGTCACTGAGAAGGTGCAAATAGGCAGGCAGGATTTGCCGCTGAAGATATTAGCCGAGCATAAACGGCCGAAGAAGGTCAATCTCAAGGCGGCGAGAATAATCGTTGCGGGCGGAGCGGGCGTAGGCGGCAAAGAAAACTTCAAACTCATCTGGGATTTGGCAAATTGTCTTGGCGCGGCGCCTGCAGCAACAAGAGCGGCGGTTGACCTGGGCTTTATTGACAAAGACCATCAGGTCGGCCAGACCGGCACGACTGTCAGGCCGAGCCTGTATATAGCTGTGGGAATCAGCGGCGCAATCCAGCACCAGGCAGGTATGTCACAAAGCCAGAAGATTATCGCAATCAACAATGACCCTTATGCGCCTATCTTTCAGGTTGCACACTACAAGATAATCGGAGACCTGAACGAAGTCGTCCCGAGAATGATAAAGACAATAAAAGAAAAAGGATTCAAAGAACCAGCAACCATCGCAGGTAAATGAAAATGCCAAACTTTTACACGGACAACGACGACATACAGTTCCTGTTCAAACACATAGACCTTGGCGCTCTTGTGGAACTATGCGAGGAGGATTTTAAATTTGCAGGACTGTTCAACTATGCTCCAAGCGATGCCGCAGAGGCCATACGAAATTATGATATGGTTCTCGATTCGCTCGGGCAGTTAAGTGCGGCTTTCATTGCGCCGCGTGCCGAGGATGTGGACAGGCAAGGCAATATCCTCAACCCGGACGGCTCGGTGACTTATGCGAAGGGGATGACTGAGTCGCTTGAAAAACTTGCCAAGGCGGAGGTTATGGGATTTACGCTGCCGCACAGGTTCGGCGGCCTGAACTTCCCGGACCTTATTTACATGATGGCCATCGAGATTGTTTCGCGTGCGGACGCTTCGCTTATGAACATATTCGGCCTGCAGGGGATTGCCGAGACAATCAATGCCTTCGCATCGGAAGAGATTAAGGAGAAATACCTGCACGATTTTGCAGCCGGCAGGGTCACCGGCGCAATGGTGCTGACCGAACCCGATGCCGGCTCAGACCTGCAGGCGGTCAAGCTGCGTGCATTTACGGATGAGCAGGGCAACTGGTTCCTGCACGGAGTAAAGCGTTTTATAACCAATGGCTGCGGCGACGTGCTGCTGGTGCTTGCACGCAGCGAGCCGGAGATTAGCGATGGCCGAGGCTTGAGTTTATTTGTCTGCGACAGAGGCGCTACGGTGCATATCCGCCGGCTGGAAGACAAGCTCGGCATCCACGGCTCACCTACCTGTGAGATATTTTTTGACAATACGCCCTGTCAGCTTATCGGCGAACGGCAGCGAGGGCTTATAACTTATGTTATGAGCCTGATGAACGGCGCCCGCATCGGCATTGCCGCCCAGTCCGTCGGCATCGCCGAAGCGGCCTTTCGGGTCGCACGGGATTACGCCGCTACAAGGAAACAATTCGGCGTGGCTATCGAAAAGCTGCCGGCCGTCCGCGATATGCTTATAGATATGAAAATCGGCATCGAGGCAGGCAGGGCGCTTTTATACGAGACAAGCCGCGTCGTCGATATGGAAATCGCATATACCAAAATTCAGGAGACCAGACCGCCGGAAGATAAAGAGCAGGCCAAACGGCTTAAAGAAGACACGCGAAAATACAAAAGATATTCCGGAATGCTGACACCGATGAGCAAATATTACTGCAGCGAGATGTGCAACAGGGTGGCTTACGATTCGATTCAGGTCCTCGGCGGCAGCGGCTATATGCGGGACTACGCCTGCGAACGGCACGCCCGCGATGCAAGGATTACTACTATTTACGAAGGCACAAGCCAGTTGCAGATTGTTGCGGCGGTTCGCGGGGTCAGCAGCGGCACGACAGAAAAATTCATCGCCGAATTGGCGCAGCAGAATCACTCACCGGAACTTAATGATACACTCGGCAAACTCGCCGAAGGAACGGAACAATTGAAAAAAGCGGTTGCTTTCGTAAAGGAACAAGGCACTGAATATATGGACCTTTACGGCAGGGCCCTGGTCGATATTGCAATAGATTTGATAAACGGCTACCTGTTCTGCGGCCAGGCCTCATCTTGTGTCGATATGCAACTCGCAGGCGACTCGTCATCTATGAAAGAGCGCAAGGCAAAGCTTGCCCGCAGGTATATTACCAAAAATGCACCGAAGATTTCAGCGCTTGCAGGGTTGATTTGCAGCGGCGATAAATCAACATTTGCGGATTACGAAGTTTTAATGGGGCCAGTGCCAGTGGAGTAGTTGGAAGCTATGCTTCGAGCGGTTATATTCGATTTTGATGGGGTGATAACGGATTCGGAGGTTTTGCACCTTCGGTCCTTTAATCAGGTGTTAGCCCAATACGGCGTTGAGATTTCAACAAAGGATTATTACAAGGAATATCTCGGCCTGAGCGACCTTGATTGTTTTAAGGCCCTTATTAATAAAAAGGTATTACAAAAACCGGCGAAGGGAATCGAAAATCTTGCACAAGAAAAAACCGAAGTGTTCGAAAAGCTGGCAAAAACCGAAGGCAGGATAATCGATGGTGTGCGGGATTTCCTGCAGATGCTCGGCCAAAACAATATACCAATGGCTATATGCTCGGGGGCGCTGCGAACGGAAATCGAGCTGGTGCTGGAGCAGGCCCGCCTGCGTTCTTTTTTTCTGATAATAGTTTCAGCCGAGGATGTAAAAAAAGGTAAACCCAATCCTGCCGGTTTTCTGCTGACGCTGCAAAAACTAAATAAAGAGAGTCGCCAACACATATCGGCCGGGCAGTGTATCGTCATCGAAGATTCACACTGGGGTCTTGAAGCTGCTAAGTCGGCTGGAATGCACACCGTAGCCGTGACAAATTCCTACGATGCCGAAGAATTGTCAATGGCTGAAAAAGTCGTGAGCAAATTAAGCGAGGTGAACATAGCCGACCTGCAGCAACTTTGTGCCTGATTTGTGTAAGGGAGGCGGTATTAAAGACTTTTAATGAAGGTTTAACGGCAATACGCCCGGGGCGGTAATTCTGGTTTTGATTCTGTCGGTCTTCAGGTTGTATTCAATCCCGTCAACAAGTGCGCCGTTAAAGTAGCAGGGCTGGAGCTTATCGCCCTGAACCTTCATTATAGACTTGCCGGCGTCGTAAAACATCTCGCTGCCGACAAACTGGATTTCTTTGACCTGTCCGGTTTTCTTTGTTTTATCGCTCTCCTCTTCATAAGTAAATCCGCCTGTAGCCCTGAGGGTTGACAGTTCGGTTTGGCCGTCTGCGATTTCATAAAGCAGGGCTTCTATATGTTTGGAAGTGACCGCAACCTGCTGCCCGTACTGGCCTCGGCTGACAGGGAAGTAATTTATTAAAACCGCCTCCTGTTCGGCATCGGCGATAATCTGATTTGTCTGTAAGGAGTAATTCAGGGTATCGAAATTCTGTATAACTGCATAGCATTGCTGCTGCAGACTGAATTTGCCGGCTTTTACCTTCGGCTGCGGAATGTTGGAGTTATCTGCTTTTATCAGGCCTGGGCCGGTAGCCAAAAACTCCTGCCGGCTGGTGTCGTAGTCGAACCTGCTGCATTTCAGCTCGATGCCACCGAGCAGCTCTTCCGCCTTCGTTTTCAGTGTCGCCAGTCTGACTGTCCCGCCGTCCGCGGTTAAATGTTCGATGTCAAGAGATGAACCCCGACCCCTCGCAGAGGGGCGGGGTGAATCAGACTCTTTATCTCTGGTGAGATTTACGATAAGTTTTGGCGCCGACAGTGTGTATTTAAGCTGGCAGTTGGCATCTTCCGCGAGCATTGTGCTAAGGCATTTGCCTTCGAAGATGGCCTGATTTGACGCCGGCAGAAATTTGGCCTGTGTCTGGGCAGTGACTTTTACAACAGCGGGAGTTTTCTTTGCCTGGTTACCAGTTATGCCCTTTGCATAAAATGTAAGCTCCGACGGGCCTGTGGCAACGGTGTCCTTGGTGACTGCGCAATAGTCGATTTTCTGAGCGACGAATGTAGGTCGGCCGTTGCTGTCCTCGAAACTTTTTATACCGCCGGGCGCCGTGTTGTTTTCAGGGACTTCAGGTGAGTCCATCGGCATAACAATAATGCCGTTGTCGCAGGTCACGACGATGTCCGTGGACTCATCAGTAAGCTCATCCGGCTTGTTTGTATCTGCGGGTGTATTGCCTGTGCCGCCGGTATCTGCACCGGCTGTATCGGCTTTGACCTCTTTGGCAGGTGCAGCTTCCTGTGAGATTTCAGATTTGGGGGGAGTGTCCGTTTTTTCCGGTTTATCGTTCGATGCTTTTGACAATAGGATATTGTTGATGGAGAGCTTATCGGCAAGAATAACCTGCTGCGGGCAATCTATAAGAACGTTCTCACTGAATACACATCGGTAATATTGCTTCTTTTTTTGCTCATCTGCCTGTTTATCTGTCTTGTCTTCTGCTTTTTGTGTTTTACCATTCACGGCAGAATTACCAAGGGCGGAGTTTGCGGCAAACATTGGTTTAGCCGTCAGCAATTCCGCAGTTGCAGCAGGTTCGTGCGGTTTTTGCATCCGGCGACCGCTTTGGCCTGAAGCGAATAAAGATACCTGCGATGTAGTCTTCAGGCGCAGGCTTTCCAAGTGAACTATCCTGAGAAATTCGAGGCAGTCAAGCTCATTATTATAGACCAGCTCCAGTCCCCTGCCGAGCATTTGGGCGTCCTGTGAGACGAATTTAACCGGGCCGGCGGTCGAGAATTGCGATTTGTCACCGGTGAAGGCGACATCGTCGAGATAAATGAAGCTTTCTTTGATGCTGCCCGAACCTTCGGGCACGATGTGGATGACCACGTTTCCGCTGAGCGTTGCGTTCCTCGGGCTGGGGCTTCCGACGGTATCTTCAATCTGCACTTTTCCTTTGTCGGCCGTAATATAGCACTTAAAACTGGGCCGGTAGATATTCATATACGGCTTTTCAATCTCCCATTCGTCCCCTTCCTCGTGCAGAAGTTTTTCGAATCCGAATTCCCGCTCGATTTGTTTCTCGTCGTTAAGCCGCACATATCTTGCGTTGCGGACGGCGCCGACTCCAACATCGCCGATTTTCCCTGTGCTGCGAGGAAACTCAGTAAGGTTGCCGTCAACAGGGACACCCCCGGATTGCGGTTCCGTGTCAACAGTAATTCTGGGCGTTTTGCTTACCTGACTGTAGAGCAGGTATATTGCGAGCAAAACTGCCAGCGAGATAAGCCATATATATATTTTTCTCGATGACAAACCCATAGTAGGTTCGACCCGCTCACTATAAACAGGTCCATTGCGGGTTATGCAGGCTTCAAAGCGTCTTTTATGCTTATTGAGAAGCCGGCAAATACTTTTTCACAAGCTCCGGCCATTTGCCGGTGTTTTTAAGAATATATTCTATCACTTCGCGCACTGCGCCGTCGCCGCCCCGCCGCGTGGTTACGTAATCAGCCGCATCCTTGACCTCATCGACCGCATTGGCGACCGCCGCTCCAAAGCCAACATATTGAATCGGCGGCAAATCCAGCAGGTCGTCGCCGACGTAAGCAACCTGATGCGGCAAAAGGCCAAGCTGGTCAAGCAGCTTCTCGAGCGCCGGCAGTTTCTCGAAACAGTCCTCCAGGCAATAATCTATCTCAAGCTGCTCTGCGCGGTGTTTGGTTGGCGGCGAATACCTGCCGCTCAAAAGTGCGATCTTCAGGCCCGCCCTCTGCCACATTCGAATACCGTGGCCGTCAAGAACGTTGAAGGATTTGCCTTCGCTGCCGTCTGCGTTGATTATCACGGTGCCATCGGTCAGGACGCCGTCAACGTCCAGCGCCAGCAATCGTATATCGGCAAGGTTCGGTTTGGAATTCTTTGTCATATCGTCATCTCATATCTTGTGTGATTGGACGGGAACCAACGAAATATAATCGTTCATCCCACAATCTTGATTGTCAGGATATCCTGAACGTCGATTAAACCGACGGGCTTGTTGTCGGCATCAACTACGGGCAGCTCATCGATTCTGTACCTGTGGAAGATAGCCGTGGCTTCCGCAGCGAGTGCATCAGCCCTTATTTTTTTGCAGTTAGCCGTCATTATATCGCCGGCCCTGAGATTGAAGGCGGACTGTCCCTGTTTTGTAATAAGGCGTCGAATGTCCGCATCGGTAATTATGCCGACCAGGCTGCCTTTTTTGTCAACAATCATCACGGCGCCGTGGCGTTTTACATCGCCGGTTTTTTGCAGCAGCCGCTCTATTGTGTCGGTGACTTCAGCGATGGGCAGCTTTTCGTCCTGCTTGAACATCATCGACTGCTCGACCGTTATCAGCTTTTCGCCGAGTGAGCCGCCGGGGTGGAACCTGGCAAAGTCCTCGACGCTGAATTTTCGGCTCTTCATAACGGTAAAGGCAAGTGCGTCGCCGACAGCCAGCATACAGCTTGTGGAAACGCTCGGTGCGACGCCGAGCGGGCAGGCCTCGGACATCCTGCCCATACACAGGACCACGTCGCTGTATTTGGCGAGGGTCGAATCGCCGTCGCCGGTAATTGCAATCAATTTAATCTCTAACTGCTTGACGAGGTTTATCAGCCGAACAACCTCGTCTGTTTCCCCGCCGTAGCTTAGAACAATAACTATATCGTTTTTGCGCAGTCTGCCCAAATCGCCGTGGACGGCTTCCGCCGGATGAAGAAAATGGCTCGGCGTTCCGGTCGATGCCAGGGTCGCGCTTATTTTCTGTGCAATGATGCCCGCTTTGCCTATGCCGCTTACGATTACCGAGCCGGTGCAGTTGTAAATCATCTCCGCAGCCCTGACGAAGGAGGCATCGATAATCGGCGTGACGGACCTTATGGCCGCTGCTTCTGCTTCAATTACTTTTCTTGCGTAGTCAAGGTCAAATTTCACTTGTCGTCGCCTTAATTTGCCGCAGAAACTTGTAAGCCTCTGGCTTAAAGGTTCTTTCTGCGTTTAATGGTTGGTAACAGTATTATAAAACAGTTATGCTTCGTCAAGCCCAAAGATATAATCGGCGGCTGGATTTGCGGCCGGCAGTCTATAAACTTCGAAACAGGGTCCTATAATTTTACAACGCTTCCCTGCTCGTCATAGCACACTACATCGTGTTTTTCGCTGGTGTAACTGGGTGCGGAATGAATTACCACCCGTTTATTACTAAGCTGTTCAATCTGTGCAATTGCGGTTCTTTTTTCGTTCTGCAGGTAGCCGGCCACTTCCGGCGATACAAACAGTTCGATACGTTTTACCTGGTCCTTCGCCGCCGAAAGATTCAATAACCGGATAATCTCGATGGCCAGCGACTCATGACTTTTAATGACTCCCGTGCCGCCGCAGTGTGGGCAGGCCAGGTATGTGGCGGACTGCAGCGAAGGGCGCATTCTCTGCCGGGTCATTTCTACCACGCCGAAACTACTTATTTTCAATATCTTCGAACGGGAGCGGTCTGCTTTGACGGCGTTGCGAAAAGTCTTTTCCACGTCCCTGCGATACTTCTGGTCTCGCATATCAATGAAATCGCAGATTATCAGTCCGCCGAGGTCGCGAAGCCTGAGCTGCCGGGCGATTTCAATAGCCGCTTCCATATTGATGTTATATGCGGTCTGCTCGGCGCTTTGCTGCTGGCGGTATCGGCCGCTGTTGACGTCTATGGACACAAGCGCTTCGGTCTGCTCTATTATGATTGAGCCGCCGCCTTTAAGCTGAACCGTCCGGGACTGGACTTTCGCAATTTCGTCCTCAATTCGATATTTGTGGAAAAGGGGGACCCTGCCGTCATAATACACTACTTTCCGCTGCAGTCGCGGGTACGCCTGTGAAAGAAAATCCTCTATTCTTCGGACGATGCTTTTCGAGTCACAGGTTATCCTGCTTATTTTGCTGTTGAACACGTCCCTCAGCGTTCGGATAACCAAATCTGATTCCTGGTAAATCTCGCCGGGCGTTTTCTCGGTCTCTATTCGTTTTTCAATGGTTTTCCACAGGCGATTGAGATATTTTAAGTCGTTTTGAATGTCCCTTTTCGAGCAGCCCTGACCGGCGGTCCGAATAATAAATCCCGCTCCCTTGGGCGGCCTGCTTTCCTGGAGGATTTTGCGAAGTCTCTTTCGCTCGTTCTCGTCCTCAATCTTGTGCGAAACGCCGTGCTTCTGCATCCACGGCATCATAACGAGATACTTGCCCGGCAGGGCAAGGTATGTGCTGAAGGTCGGCCCTTTGGTATTTATCCCCTCTTTGGTCACCTGGACAACAAGCTCATCCCCCTTATGAAGACAATTCTGGATGGGCTGCCTCTCCTTTAGTGATTTCCTGCGGCCGACGGCCTCGATATAGCCGCTGCCGGAGCGGGAGAAATATCGCGGGTGCAGGTCGCTGATGTGAAGAAAGCCGTTTTTCCCTGTTCCGCAGTCCACGAACGCGGCCTGTATGCCGGATTCGATGTTTACTACTTTGCCTTTGTAGATATTGCCGACCTTGCTGCCCAGACTTGCCCTTTCTATATACAGCTCTTCAAGGGCGCCGTTCTCGACTACTACTACCCTGCATTCCTCTCTTTCAGCTACATTTATAAGCATTTCTCTCGACATTGTTCTGTTCCTGATATTAAGCTTCTTTCCACTGCACGGACGTCCGTCTGACCGGCGCCGATAATTTCTCTGTATCCAGTTCCAGCAGCTTCAAAATCTCGTCAACGCGTATCGAACCTGCCGGGCTGATTTTACATTCGACGACTATGCTTTCATTGTCCAATTCAATCGACTTCAAAAAAGGTCTGACATCAACATCCTTGAATTCCAGCTTTGCCGGGTCTGTCTGCCGATGCAGGTTGAGACTTTTACTTTCCGGCAGATTCTTAATCCTGCCTTTTAGCTCTTCATCGATGTATTGTTGCTGAACCGGCAAAATGTATGTAGCCGTCACGGGCTGAGGCAGGGTTTTGGCACCCTTCTCTTCGCTGACGGAAAGTATTTCAAAACCATCAGGCAGTTGCTCTGACAGCCCTGCCTTAATTTGTGACTGGTCAATTGCGGACTGCGGCTCGTCTGCGTCACAGCTTATCCGCAGACACAATAAGTCACTGTCCAGCTCAACGCCAACGCTTTTCGGCAGCGGCAGGTACAGTCTCGGACGGGGATTGAAACCCTGGCTGTATTGGATTTTTACCCCGGCACGGACACACGCCCGCTGAAAAACTTTTATGGTCTCTGCGTGCGATAAGAACCTCAGGCTGCCTGTCAGTCTGAACTTAATCAACACTAATATAGTTTCATCCACAGCGGTTATATACCTATCTCCTTATCTTAAGATATTAAAGGTTTAAAAGCACTTATAACTTATGCATTTATTCAGCATTATGTTCATATTTGTCCGGAAAACAAGCCTTTTTTCCAAAACATTCGTTTTGGGATGCACTTTGTATCTTGCAGCTATATTCAACTGCTGGTTCTACCCGGAGTTTATTCTAAACCTTCCTTCCCCAGTAAATATGACAGTTAATGCTTTACTCTTACGTAAATGTAGGCACACAGCCTTAGAAAAAAAGCGTGGCGGCCATAAAAGACCGCCACGCTAAAACAAATCAGTGTCAGAGACAACTGCGCAGGGATATCATACTAATATCACTGCCCGGTAACTTCCACATTGTCAAGGTACGCCCATTCTGTGTTCCCGCTGGTGTTTGTGCTAAGGCGAATCTTGAAGTTGGGGTTATTCGCTGCACCGGATGGCAGGGCTGTATCGCTTGGACTATAGCTGCCGTCGCTAGTCATCTGAGCAGCTATGTTCCAGTTCGAGCCGTCATACCACTCAGCTGTGACATACTCGCCGGCGTCGAAGCCGTTGGTCCTGGCCACAAACTTCAGGTGAATGCTCGTGTAGCCGGCGGTGCTGACGGACGTCGTAATCGACGATACCAACTTAATGAAGGCCTTGTAGGTTCCCTGGTAGGCACTTCCGCTGGTAACACTAGCGGAACCAGTTACTGTCCAGCCGCCTGCAGTGAAGTTGCCGCTCTCAAAACCGTCAAAGAAAATACTCGGGCCGCCGCCAGACTGGGTCGTGGCCGATTGACTCGTTGACCAGCCGGTCGCATTCTGATTGACCGACTTGTCACGCGCCTGCACACGATAGGTGTATTGTGTGCTCGGTGATAGACCCGTATCCGTATAGCTTGTGCTGTCCTGCCAAGCACTGTCACTACCGCCTGGATTACCAGAGGTCTCGTCGAAGTAGTACTCCACACCGCTCGCATCGGTTGCCGTTGTTGCTACCATAGCTATCGAGGTTGAACCGGTCGCATACGGAACAGTTGCCCACGTCATCGGGTTTGGTGTTGGTGGTGTTGTATCACCACCGGTCTGGGTCGTCGCAGACTGAGATGTTGACCAGCCCGTAGTATTCAGGTTGGGCGACTTATCTCTTGCCTGCATACGATAAGTGTACATCGTTCCCGGTGAAAGACCGGTATCCGTATAGCTTGTGCCGGCCTGCCAGACACTGTCGTGGCCGCCTGTGGTTGTGCAGTCAAAGAAATACTCCACACCACTGGGGTCAGTCGCTGTCGTTGCTACCATCGCTATCGAAGTTGAGCCGGTAGCATACGGCAGGGTTGCCCACGTCATAGGATTCGGACTCGGCGGTGTCGTATCAGGCTGCGTAGTCGTCGCAGACTCGGTTGTTGACCAGCCGGTTGTATTCAGATTAGCTGACTTATCCCTGGCCTGTACCCTGTATGAGTACGTTGTACCAGCTGCTAATCCCGTATCCGTATAGCTTGTGCTGTCCTGCCAGGCACTATCATGGCCGCCTGTGGTTGTGCAGTCGAAGAAGTACGAAACTCCACTTGGGTCTGTTGCCGTTGTCGCTACCATTGCTATCGATGTGCTGCCGGTTGCGTATGGCTTTGTCGCCCACGTCATAGGATTCGGACTCGGCGGTGTAGTGTCAGGCTGACCGCCACCTACGCCCCAAATCTGGACGTCGTCAAGACGGAAGAAGTCATTCTTATGGTTTGTTTGTACCATGACTATGAATCCAAAGTTTGGATTGTTGTCCGCCTCGGGTCCACAGATTACATCGATGACAGTCCATGGGTCAGTAGTAGTGACGTCTAACTTTTCAATAGAATGACCTTGACTTCCGTCCCACCAAACAATGCCCGCCTTTCCATTAGTTGGAAAATTACGGGCATACCTGATACGGATGTTCGTCAGCCCTACAGTGCTTATGTATTTTGCCAGGTAACTGTGTCTGGACATATGGACACCGTAAGTACCTGTATATGCATCGGCACTGGAAACATAATTGTAACCGACAGGCGTTGATTCAGCCACCCAGCCGCCTGCGGTAAAGCCGCCGCTCTCGAATCCGTCAGAGAAAATGATACTTCCACTGTAAGCGTTGGTTGTAGCTGACTTTGCTGTCGATGCGGCAGTTTCATTCATATTCTTGGTTACATCCCGCGCCTTGACAGTATAAGTATATGTCGTGCCGGGACCTAAGCTGCTGTCTTCATAGCTGGTATTATACTGCCATCCGCTGTTGTGACCACGACCGCCGGTGCATGTGAAGTAGTACTGTACAAGAGCTGCAGCATCAGAAGCCGTTGTTGCTACCATAGCTATCGAGCCGATGCCGGTTGAATTTGGTGCCGTTGCGAATGTCATCGGATTAGGTGTTGGTGCAGTTGTGTCCGCCGGTGGATCTGACGGAATCGCAACCTGTCCTCCTCCAAGCTCCTCATTGGCGCCAATGTCATAGACACTGCCCTGTGGAATCAAAACGCCGTAGAAATCCCGTGTCCCCGGGTTAATCGCAAACAGCGTCTGCAGGTTCAATCCCCTGTCTATGGCCGGCGAATTCGACGCCAGCTTATACCCGCTTAAATTCGCAAGGTTGCGAGGATGTAATACCGGGTGGGCGCTTTTGTCCGCCAGCTTCGGGTCAAACTCGTACCCGACAGGCGAGCCGGAAAGCATCTCCCTGCCCTGGGTACGCCACCAGTCTAAACCTGTATAAACGTTGACTTGATTGTACACGAACTTCAGAGGACCACCCATCGCCCAGTAGCAGTTACCCTGAAAATTAATGCCGTAATGGTCTGCCCATGAAGTAAACATAACCCTGTCGGGTTCGGCAATAAGTATGTTGTTGCGGATATTAATGTTGGAGAACGAACTGTGCCAGACATAAGCGTTGACAGTCGCGAGCACTGAATCCGGGCCGGCATAAAAAGTGTTGTTGTAAATATCGATGTTCGCCAGTACGGCACCCGCGTATAGTTCTAATGCTGCCATGCCATGACCTATCCCATCGTTTGCGCTGATGTTAAACCTGCAGATGTTATTACCTGCGTAGCTCGAACGCGGAGATTGCATAATCAGGTACCCGGCACCATCGTTGTCGTGCGAGTAATTATACTGCTGCGTCGTATAGTTGGTGCCCATATCCATATCAAAGCCGCCGCCGTCGCCGGCCATAGTCTTATTGTGGTGTGCTTCGTTGAACTGCATTACGAAATTCGTCGACTCCCATACCCAGATACCGATAGGACCGCCGCCGCTTGCAGCATTCAGCGAGCCCCCGTTATACGCCTCGCAGAACTCAAACGTTCCCCCATTAATGCCGCCAAGCACTATACCGCTTCCGGTTTGGGTGTCAGCTGTGGGAATGCCGCTAACATTGTACACAACGCAGTCGCCGAGATAAATATTGGTGTGTGAGTAAGATGATACGGGCCATCCTGTTCTGGAATTTATTCCCTCTCTGCCGATATTGCAGACTACGCAGTTGGTAATCCGAACATCATCGAAGCCGCCAAAGGTATCGGAACCCCACAGCACAATTCCCCGGTCAGCATAACCATTAACTTCAACGTTATTTATTCGGATATACACCAGTTTGGTACTGCCGGTTGCTTCCAAATGAATACCATTGAATGTACTTGTACTCGTAGATACGTAGTCATTTCCGGAACCGAGGAATATCAAGTCGCGTATATCCAGCCCCGCAGCATTTTGGCCGTTAAAGCCTTTCTCGTGGTAGCCGGAATTGATTGTCGCTCTGCCGCTACCGTATGAGCCGATAATTATCGGAGTTGCTGCTGTGCCGCTTTCCGAAAAAACTAATCCTCCGCTGAACGTCTGGCCGCCTTCAAACAATATGCTGTCACCCGCTGCAAACGTCACGCTGTTTACCTTGGCTATCGTCTTCCACGCCGTTGATGTCGATGTCCCGGCGTTGTTGTCATTGCCCGAAGGGCTGACGTAGTAGGTCGTAGCCTGCACCGTGCTGACTAAACCAAGCAGCAAAACAAAACTCATTAAACAAATCATTTTCTTACACATCTTTCTTGCTCCTTAAAAGAATGAGAGGTTAAAGATTAGAAAAATTGAGAAAAAAAAGTGTGATTTTAAAATCCTGAATGCCTTTGTTCCATGCTACCACCTCCTTTACAGAGTGACCTCCCTAATTTTCTCAAAATCCACAATCCATTGCCGAAGAAGTCGGCATCCCGTTCCTTCGGGATACTGAAATATTTATCACCCATTCGTGTGCTGCGCTCCTCCCCCTCGGAGGCAACTTACTATCTTGGGTCATTAATGCTGTTTATTATATTATACTCCCCCCCCCTTACCCATTACGTCAAGAAAAATTTTGAAGAATTTTGCATATTTTTTATAAGATTGTGCAAAAATGCGTAACCTCTGTATTTGCAGGCAGTTATAAGCACTCCGCAATTTATCCAAAACTACTATTGCAGTAACCATTTTCTCCATCTTTGCGATAGCTGGGGACAATCTAAGAGAAAAAAGCCAACTGCTGCAGCAGAGCAACAATCAGAAAGCTTCAGGCAGGATTTTCCTTGTGGCATCCCGCAGGTAATTTGAAATCTGCCTTTCGGAGTTCATTACGAGTATCTTTCTCACCATATTATTGCAGTCCTCTATGGTGACAGAACGAATAATCTGTTTTATCTCCGGTATCATCGGGTGAGCAAGCGAAAGGGTTCTTACCCCCATACCAAGCAGCAGCATAATATACTCGGGGTCGGAGGCCATTTCGCCGCAAACACTAAGGTCTATTTGTGCCTTGTGTGCATCCTGAATAACCGTCCTGATAAGCCGCAGCACGGCAGGGTCCGCCGATGAGTACAGCGTGGAAACCAGCTCGTTGCCCCTGTCAACAGCCAGGGTGTATTGGACAAGGTCGTTTGTTCCAATACTGAAAAAGTTGACGTCCCTTGCAAGGGTAGAAGCCATCAATGCCGCAGACGGCGTTTCAATCATAATGCCTATCCGTATATCTCTGTTGTATGCCGTGGATTCCTCATCGAGGTCTTCCATAACATCCCGCAAAATCATCTTGGCCTGCATCGATTCCTGGATGTTTGTAATCAGCGGGAACATTATCTTGACCTCGCCGAGGACGGAGACCCGCAGAATTGCGCGCAATTGTGTTTTGAACATCGTAAGGTTCTGCAGGCAAAACCTTATGGACCGAAGACCCAAAAACGGGTTCGGCTCGGGTGCAAAACGTTTGCTTTGGGTATATTTATCTGCGCCGAGGTCCACCGTTCTTATTATTACAGGCCGATGCTTAAAGACATTAACCGTTTCGGCATAAGCCTCATAATGGTCTTCCTCAGTCGGTTCGGTCGTTTTGTTAAGGTACAAAAATTCCGTCCGGTACAATCCTATGCCTTCGCCGCCTTTTTGCAGGACCAGTTCCGCTTCGCCGGGGAACTCAATGTTGCCTAACAGGGTTATCTTCACTCCGTCCCGTGTTACGGCGGGTTTTTGTCTTATCTTATCAAGTCTGTGCCCAAGCTCGGTGAATTCCTCGCCGTATTGTTCATACTGCCGGACAGTTTCACTGTCCGGGTTTACGATGACGATGCCCCTGTTTCCGTCAATAATGACGAGGTCTCCCCCGCTGACAGTTTCCGTAAGGTCCTCCAGCGCCACGACGGCAGGGATGCCGAGCGACCTTGCGACAATGGCTGCGTGACTTGTTCGCCCGCCAGCATCGGAGGCGATGCCCTTTACGAACTCTTTGTTAAATCCGGCTGTCTGGGTGGGGCTTAATTCGCGTGCAACGATTGCTACCTCCTCCGCCAGGTGGTCAACTTCCTCGCGTTTTTTTCCCAGAAGATGTCGCAGCAGGCGTCTCTCAATGTCATAGACGTCCGCCGCCCGCTCGCTGATGTAGGCGTCCTTTACTTTGGTAAAATGGGAAGCAATCTCTCGCAGCGTTGTAGATACGGCGGATTCGGCTGTCACCGATTCCGAATAAACCATATCTTTTATCTTCTTTTGCAGGCTCCTGTCATGCAGAAAACGCAAATGAACGGCAAAAATGTCTTTCATCTTGCGCTGTTCAATTGTCTCGTGCTCTGCCTGAAACTGGGTCAGCTCGCTGATTGCGTCGGCAAAAGCGCTTCTTACCCGCTGTATTTCCACTCTTCGCTGTGTTGCGTCTATTGAACGTCGGGGAATCAGGTAATCTTCGGAATCGATAATCAGCGACCTGGCAATGGCAATTCCCGGCGAGACGGCTATTCCTTTTTTTATTTCCATCCTGAGCTACCACCGGATTCTAACTTTTTTTATGCTCGTTTGGGGTCGGCTCATCGAAATGTTTTTCTTCCACAAGCTCTTTTAATGCGGCGACGGCCTGTCGAGCATCCACGCCCTCGGCTTTAATTTTCAGCCTGGTGCCGCAGGTTGCAGCGAGCATACTCATCTGCATAATACTTTTGCCGTCCACCGTATTCTCGCTGTTGCAGACAGTGACATCAGATTCAAACCGGTTTGCAACATCGACAAATTGCATTGCAGGGCGCATATGAAGCCCATCTGCGTTTTTTATCTCGACCTCTGTTTCGCAGACCGTTTTCTCCAGCGTGTTTTCTTCTGCCTGCATATCCGGGCCCTATGCCCCCTGCGCTATATCCAATAAATTAATATCATTATAAAGACGGATTCTCATCGGCCTCCCTGAGAAGGTCCTCAATCTCCTCGCTTGTCTGTGATTGCCTGAGGAACTTGCGGAATTTCTCCTGCTGCAGATGCCTGAAAATACTCTCCATCGCCTGTAAGTGTTTGTCGGGATTATCGGCGGGGCTGATTAAAAGTATTACCGAATAAACGGGCTGCTTGTCTAATGAATCAAAATCAATCCCGGTGCTGCTTCGCCCGACCGTGGCAACGACATCCTTGACCACAGAGTGTTTCACATGAGGCACTGCAACACCCTTGCCTATTCCTGTGCTTGCCTCATTTTCTCTTTTTATAATCGCCTTGATAATGCCTTCTGAGTTGTTCCTGCCGAGCCGTTTTGCCTTATCAAGCGCCGAAACAAGCTCTGCTATTACGCCGTTGCGGTCCTTGGCTTCCATTTCAGGAATTATTGCGTCGAAACAGACAAAATCTGCAAACTTCATCTTTTCCTTCTTAAATCATATTACAGCCGGCTTATTCGACCGAACTCCAGTCACAGTCACCGAAACATACAGGCTACGCCGACCCAACCTCGCCTGCATGTTTGTCGTCGTGTTCCCTGCTCTTTTTCTTTCTAAGCTGCTGCTCAAGTTTATGAACCGCTGTGTCAATGCCGCGATAAATATCAGGGGCTGTTTCTTTGACAACGAAAATCCTGCTGTGTTCGCCTCTTGCGATTACCTCAACGCTGATATTGCATCCCTGCTCTCCATCGACAATTACTTCAATTCGATCGATGCCGTCATAGTACTTTGGAAGCCTGGAGGTTTTTTCCTCTGCGTGCCTTTTAATAGCTTCTGTTATCTCAATATGTTTACCCGTAATAGTAAAAAGCAAAGCCAAACTCCTTAGAAACTATCTTCAACAGGATCTGTTTTTTATCCTTTTTAACTTTTCGAATGAGCCGGCTGCAAAGAAACCGGCGTTTTATCATTTTGTGGCGCCACGACTCCTGCGCTGATTACGAATCTTATGGCTTCTTCCATCGTCATATCCAGCTCTATAGTTTGTTCTTTAGGGACCGTCACCACAAAGCCGGTAAACGGCGTCGGCGAAGTAGGTATTAGGATAGTAAGGAATTCCTTTCCGGCATTATTTACCACTCCCTTAAGTCCGGAACCGGTAACAAAACCCAGCGCCCAGTTACCCTTTTGTGGATACTCCACCGCAACAACCCTCGAAAACATCTTTTTCTGCTGCTCCTGCATAAGCAGAAAATCGGTAATTTGTTTGACGTAAGGGTATATCTGCTTTAAGAGCGGGGTATTCATTATGAACCTTTCAACCGCCCGCCATAGAGTTCTGCCGATTACGCTGGCCAATAGCGCTCCCGCAATGCAAACGCCTAATAGTGCTACAAGAAAACCCGCTACGGACAAGGCCACGTTTATCCAGAATCTATCCAGCTTCTGCTCTACAAAGTTTTCGCTGGCGATAGACCTTATCAGCCACTCCAATGCCTCTTTTATATAGATACTGATATTGTCCTGGATGAATTTGTAGCCCCAGACAAGTATCCAGATTGTCACAATGGTCGGCAGCAACACCGCCAGCCCGCGAAAAAAGTAGCTCTTAAAGTGTTTTGCAAGCTGCATACATTTGCAACAGCTTCTCAACTGTTATTGATTACTGACTTTTTTATCTCATTAAAAGCCGGGTATAAAACTGCATCCTGCCCGGGAAACAATAGGTTAATTTATGGGCTTGTTGGAGTCAATAAAAAACTCCTTTGGCAAATGAGCGCCCATCAAGTGTATAGCGGCACCCGGCAAAGACCCGATTATTATCAGAATTCGGTTGTATATTGCCAAAGCCCCAAGATTCTCAAGTACACAAACACGGCCAAACATTTCTTTGATAAACCATTCTGTTATGCCCGCGCCTCCGACGCTTATGGGCACAAGGCCGAGAATCCAGGAAATCGGGAAGAAAATAAAGTAATACCTGATGCCGGCGGTGATACCGATTTTTACGCCGATAATCCATACGGCAGCAATCGCTACCGCCTGACAGGCAAACGTAAGCAGCAACGCAACAACAAGGGCAAGTTTCTTGTTATAGTAAATCTTAATCGCGACCCTGCTTTCTTCTATCAGTTTAAGCCCCCGCGCACGGACAAAATGCCAGGTCAGACCGAATAATTTGCGTCCCCTTCGGGTCAGGATAAACGCTGTCATAATAACTGCTGCTGTTGCTGCGATTGCAAGCAGAAGCCACCAGTACTGTGCCGCTTCGCTAAAAGAGCTGCCAAAGGCAATGTTACTCATATCGCCGCCTCGCTGGCCCGAAGGAATGAACCAGTAGGCAAAAAAGGCCATAATAAATATTCCCGACAGGCCGACTGCCCGGTCAACAAAAACACTTAACGCTGCCTCAAGCTTTTTGTCCGTATGCTTTGTAACATACCAGGCGCGAAGAAAATCCCCGCCAACTGAGCTGGGCATGCAATTGCTGTAAAAGAGGCCGAGAAAATGTAATCTTACCGCGGGCCAGTAGCCTATCCGGATTCCCTGCACCCTCAGCAGCATATACCAGCGGGCAACAAAAATTAACGTGCTGAGAATAAACAGGCCCAGCGAGGCCGCGGCGGTCCAGGGGTTATTCTCTAATGCATTCTTAACGCCTTCAAATGACTCCCCATAATCCTTTCTGAATATCAGGTATAAAACAAGGCCTGCAACGGCAAAACGCAATATATATGACACATATTTACTTGTCGATTTCGGCATTAAAACAGCGCACCTTAAAAAACTTGTTTCCGTAGATAATAACGGATAAGATACCGTCTGACAAGACATTAACAATGACAATACCGGAGACATAAAAGTGGCAAATAAACAAGCTATCGAGGAAGGGCTGGAATTCGTACCCAAATTCGATGAAAACGGCCTGATACCAGCCATAGCACAGGATGTAAAGACAGGGGAGGTTCTGATGACGGCTTTTATGAACCGACAGGCGCTTGATTCGACGGTTCAAACCGGCTACGCCACATACTTCAGCAGGTCACGGCAAAAATTATGGAAAAAGGGTGAAGAAAGCGGCCATCTTCAAAAGGTCGAGCAGATACTTGTCGATTGCGACCAGGATTGCCTTCTCCTCAAAGTGAGCGTAGATGCCGGCCAGTGTCACACGGGTTATCAATCCTGCTTCTACCGCCGGCTGAAAAAGGGGACCGCTAACGTGCTTGAGCTTATTGCAAAAAAGGTTTACGACCCCAAAAAAATCTACAAGAAATAGGACAAAACTCTGTTTGCGTGAGCATATCCGGCCTATATTGGGCATTGCTCCCTCACAGATTTCCCATATTTGGGAATGCCATAAAAAAAACTCTTGTCCTCCGAAAATTTTCTTGACTTCACACGGCTGACCTTTTAGATTTATATTCCGCGCTGGCGAGGAGTGCCTTATGAAAGTTAGAAAGGCATCTTAAAAGGGCATAACTATCAAGGAGCAGGTGTGTTCCGAATGTTCAAATTTAATAATAGCAATCCAGTAAATTTAACGGGCTTGGTGTCTGTTAAATATCATAATAAAACGTGCAATGTTAAATTGGTGAGCTTATATAGTTCTAAAAGGAGGATGCAATTATGAGAACAGTGATGTCGAAGTTGCTAATTCTTTGTGTTGTTGTGGGTTGCCTTATAGCAGCCGCCCCGGTTTATGCCGAACCATATTTTCTGCTCGACTCGCAGGAAGAATGGCAGGAGGCTATGGGCACGCACATTCATGCGGTGACGCCGCCTGAGTGGAGCGAATATATGAGCAACTGGGCGACGCACTTGAAGGAAGGCGAGCCATATCCCACGAATTCATTTATACCTCCAACATTGTGGGTCTATGGTGGCGGAGGTACAGACCCTTGTACTGGATATGAGTATCCGAATGATGCCGGCTTAGTGATGTTCTGGGGCAACAGCTCCCTACCTACCGGCAATTATTCAAGCGCCTGGAAGTATGACTATGGATTGGACCCTGACCTGACAAATTCTACGATAACGGTTACGATAACGCCTCCACAGTTTCGCCCCGTTCCCCCACCCGGAGTCCAGATAAACGCGGTTTCATTCGGGATTCGTGATGGAGCAGGTCGGATACGTTCCTGGTGGTGGGCTTGCCCGGTTCCGATTCCTTGGAACGTTCCGACCACAATCACTATTAACACGGCTATAGCCGGGGTTGCTGCGGCCAATCCGGTAGCGACCGGCTTTGCGAGCGCTCCAGGCTTTAACCTGGCCAACTCCCAGTCTTTCATTGTTGACGAGAACTTTGCGTGGGTCTTTGGAGCGGTGGCTATCCCGCCGCCCGGACAGCCAACATCCGTGAAGGGGCTGTGGAACTACTGGAATAATCTGCTGGTTACCAAAGCGACTCAACCTGTTGCTGTTACGTCAAAGTATTATGTCAAGTGGAGCCAGCGGCCCGTGACAATTGACCCAAATGCTGTTCCACCGGTATTCGTAGGATGGGACGAGGCTTCAGATTACAATAACAATCCGCCGCTGCCGATTCTGGCGGATGACTGGAAATGCACCGACGACAGGCCCGTCACGGACATCCACTGGTGGGGTTCATTTATTGGCTGGACTCAGCCGCGCCCCCCGCCGATTATGCCAAAAACCTTCCACATTGGTATCTGGACCGATATGCCTTCTCCTGACCCGTGTAATCCATTTACCTTCAGCCATCCCAGACAGCTCGTATGGGAAAACTTCTGTGACAACTGGGTATGGAACTTTGCCGGGTATGATGAGGACCCTCGCACAACCGACCCCAACAAACGTGAGAACGAGGCCTGTTTCCAGTTCAACCAGCTTCTCTCCGAGGATGAATGGTTCAATCAGGAGCCTGACCCCTGTGACCCCAATGGGAGGGTGTACTGGTTGAGTATCGCCCCGATTTACGAACCTAACGACTATAACGACCCGAACTTTTATCCCTGGGGCTGGAAAACACGCGAGCACTTCTTCCAGGACGATGCGGTGCGTATCACCCTTACGTTCAATCCCACCGCTGGAACTTGGTGGCCGCCGATTCCGCCGACTGTTGGTTCCCGGTGGATGAATGGCAATCCAATCTTCTGGCCTAACCCCAGCAATAGTTGGGACTTGGCCTTTGAATTGACTACAAATAAACCGGCGTATCATGACGACCCGGTTCCCGGTGACTTGAATGCCGACAAGATAGTTGACTTCGTTGACCTTTCTATCATGGCCAATAACTGGCTTGTAACTCTCAAGACGTTAGACTGACCCATAGCCGGAAGATAGACAGGTGTTTCGCAAACGGGCATCAAGTGCCTTGAAAGTAAATGGGCCCCGTCGGTTGCGACCCAAAGCAACTGCGGGGCCCTTCTCTTGTTTGTTCACCCAGCTATAGAATCGGCCCTGATACAAAAATTCCTTCCAGCACGTCAACTGTTTAGCAGTTCAAGAAAAAGCTCATTAAGAGTCGATATAGATATTTGTTGATTCACAATAGACTATAGGAGCTGATTGTTGGCAACTACCATTGAAAAGCGTCTTTCTTTGCACAAGGAGCTGGCTGAACAAAGGCAGCAAATTGATGCCTTGAAGTCTCAGATGACACAGCTCCAGGCCCTTGCCAACATCGGCACAACCACCTGTATGGTGGCACATGAAATCAATAATCTGCTTACGCCGCTTGCCAACTTCGCTGCACTGGCAATGAACAATCCAGATGACAAACCACTGACCGAAAAGGCGCTTCGCAAAACAGTCCATAATTGCCAGCGCGCCTCCAAATTTATGGACAGTATGCTTGCCATAACAAACGGCCAAACGCAGGAGAAACAAAACACAAAGCTGTCCCTTCTGCTCGATGATGTTTTTAACTGCCTCTGCCGGGATTTTTCAAAAGACGGCATAACCGTCGATATCCGGATTCCTGATGGTCTGTCGGTCTGGGCCGTCCCTGTTCGGCTTCAGCAGGTTTTGATGAACTTGATTCTTAACGCACGCGAGGCTATGCTGCCCCGCGGGGGCGTCCTGACCATAAAGGCCGAAGATACTGCCGATGCGGTCCGGATTGAGCTTGCTGATACCGGTTGTGGAATTGAACAGGCGGACTTAAAAAAGATTTTTCAGCCGTTTTTCACTACTAAAGTCGATAAAAAATCACCGTCGCAGCGCCCGGGTTCGGGGCTGGGCCTTGCCTTTGTCAAAAGAATAATCGATGACCACGGCGGCGCCATATCGGTTGAATCCAAACCCGCCAGGGGGAGTTCATTTAAAATAACCCTACCCAGGCCGTAGCGTGGTATAATAGTTGCTCGTGGCGCTCATTTACCAAAATCTCGACGATGACAAACTAATCCCAGGCATGCTTTTTAAGATAACCCGCCGCCTTGTGATTGCCTGTGTGGCCGTGGCAGTTATGTCTCACCTGGTTGACACATACCGCAGGCCAAGGGACGCTTGAGGGGCCGGTTAAAAAATCTCCGCCTTCTGCGCTGGTAACCGGCGTAGAATCACAGTTTCTCGAACTTGCTCTTTTTCAGGCGGCGGATATTACTCGCGAAGGACAGGATACAAAAATTTATGATGAAGGGCCCACAGTGTATTTCAGACGATAATATTGCCGCTGTGCGATTAGTTTCTTCTTAGTTTTGCCTCGTCATATTCAATCTCGAACAGCGCCTTGTGCCCGGCTTCTTCCTCGGCTATCGACAGAAGCACTTCACGCGAATCCTTGTCATCAATGATTGCCGCCAGATCGACATAAAGCTTTAATGATTTTTTCTCCTTCTTTATCGCTACCCTGAGCAGGTCTTTGTAATCCATATCCGGCTCAACGCCGAAATCCACCATATAGTCAGCCGCCCTGAACTCGGCCCTTTTTCTCACCGGACGAAGGACCTTGCCGCTCTTTAAAACCTCCAGTTCCAGTTTGGCCTTGTGTTCCAGCTCTTCTTTGGCAAATTCCATTACCAGCTCGCGCATCGCCGGATTTTCCAGCCATTCCGCCATTTCAATATAAAACTGGTTCGCTTCTATTTCTCTGGCAATCGCAAATTCCAGAATCTCGTCAATAGTATCCGATTCACCCATCGCGTTCCTCCCTTTAATTTACCTGTTCATCATCGATAATTGCTTTTGCAATGTCGTTGGTTACCTCGCGTGTCCCGCCATTAGCGTTATTTGCCAGCACGGAAAATATATAGTCGCCGTTTGCAGTGCTGCACAGCCCTGAAAACGATTTGACATTGCCGAGGTATCCGGTCTTGCCGAAAATTTTGCCTTTGTATTTTTCCTCTTTGAAGTATCTTGCGATTGTTCCGTCTATTCCCCCTGTCGCCAGCGAATTTTTATAAACCTGCCGGTTCTCACCTTTATAGACATCCAATAATACTGTTGTTATGGCATTTGCGCTGAGCTTGTTCTGCGTGCTCAAACCGCTTCCGTCGTCAATATGGAATTCTTCTTCCTTGATACCGAGTTCCAGCAGATATCGGCTGATTAATTCCTGCCCTTTCGCCCAGCCGCCGTTCTTGACATCGGGCATAGCATTGGCGGCTATGGTTTTAACAAGCGCCTCCGCAGCTAATTGCAGACTGTTTTTGTTGCACCTTGCTAAGCAGTCCGCTATCGGCGTGGTGTATTCTGCAAGCGCCTTGAAATTACAGTCTCCGTTCACGGGTTTTTCAAGCAATTGCCCCTCTGTTTTTATCCCTGCCTTGCTTAAATTTTCCGACAACAGGCACCCGAAAAATGTCGCGGGTTGCTCAATCGCCACGTCAAAAGGCCCCACCCGCTGTTTGCATTTGCCCTTTACGATAATCTTATTTGGCTGTTGATTCCTGTATGCCCCTGCCGCACTTTTGCCGCTTTGTATGGGCTCAATCTTATTTACAATTTCTACGTAGTTTGTTCTCGGCTCGATGAAAATGACCGCCTCACCCCCGATATTCTCAACGCTCATCTCTATGCAGTTGTCGTTGAAATTAAGACCGCTCACTTCAGAGGCATACCACCGGTTCAGCTCTTTTTTCGGCCAGCTCGGATGGACCCGCTCATTATCGAAAATAGTTGTATCAAAAATAATATCCTTGATGGTTGTCTGTCCGACCTGCCGCAGTTTTGCCGTTATGTCTTCGAATATCCAGCCGGCCTTTCTGCCGTATTTATCGTCCGTCACCTTGTCGCCTAACAGCGGGTCGCCGGCACCTATTACGACTAATGTATCGCCGCAAAGTCCGACCTTTGTTTTATACTCGTAATTCGGCCCTAAGTATTTCAGCGCAGCCGCCGTAACGATTATTTTCATATTCGAGGCCGGCACCATTGCTGTTTTTGCATTGTAGCTATACACCGTTTGGCCCGTGTCGGCCTTGACAATATGAATACCGAACTGCACCTGTTTCTGCGAGGGCTGGCTGATAATACCCTCAATTTGTCCTGCCAAATCCGCCCTTGCAAAGCCGGCTAAATTGATGATAAGGGCTGCTATGACAAATAGTGTCTTAACTAAAGCCTTCATAATGGACCATTTTTTAACATAAATATCCCTGCTTTTCAAGAAACAGAACAATTTAACCGCGATTATCCCCAATATGCTTGCCCCGCACCCAACCCTGCACTGAGCCTGTCGAAGTGGTGGTGCGGGGTTGCTCACGTGAGGATTGCTTTTTTTAACCCCATACCGCCAATAGTGTATCTGCAAGTGAATTAAAAGGCAATATCTGGCTCGTTTCTTCCTTGATTTGCTGATTGACATAGAGTAGCTTTATATAAAGTTATTTCTAAAGTTTTTTGGAGGCCGAGAGAATGAAAAAGCTAAGTCTTCTGTTGTTAGCCGGTATTGTATTAACAAGTCTTTCGGTCGCACAGGCCGACCAGACTCTTGTCGATTTAATAAAAAAAGTAAAGCCCTGTGTTGTTCTTATAGAAACCTTCGACAAGGACAACAAGCCAATTGGTCAGGGAAGCGGATTCTTCATAGATAATAAAGGCCGCCTTATCACGAACCATCACGTTGTCGAAGGCGCTTATTCAGCTACTATTAAAACCTCAGCAGGCAAAGAATATCCGGTGCAGGGCATCGTTGCCAAAGACACCGAGGCCGATATTGTCAAACTTGTCGTGAACCTGCCGGATGCCAATATGACATTCTTAAACCTCAGCGTGAATGTGCCTTCTGAAGGTGAGGACATTATTGTTATAGGTAATCCTCTCGGCCTTGAATCAACGTATTTACTTATGGGCGGCTCCGGCGGTGCTGGATTTAATGCTGGAGTCAATTGGACTTTTGGCTTAAATGGAGTTCAATTGCGGACCGTATCTTTTGGATATGGTGCTGGAGTTGAGGCACACGGGCAATTATCTCAAACATTTGTTTTTGGAGATTGGACACTTGGACCACAGCAACTAATAGAACCAGGTCGCCTTTTGAACAATATCTGACTAATTTGTTTGGAGAGTGGGGTAGATTAGGATTATATCCATGATTATATTAGCTGGTCAATCTACAGCTTTTCTTAATGTGATACAGACTTTTGTTTTTTCATTAATTTTTGCAGCCTTAGTGTCTTCGTTTGTTTTTGCTTTTATTGCGTTCTTCTGGAGCAATGAGTTGAAAAAATATATACAAAATAAATATCCCGAACGATGGAGAGAGCTGGCATCACAATTTCAAATACCTTTTATAAAATTTCAAATGACTACAGAGACAAGCGAAGATCCAGTTATTAACCTTTATCGTTCAAGGTATCAAAAATATTCCAAGATTTGGAAAATCTCTATGTTCGCTGTTATTGTAGGATTGGGACTAATTCGGTTAATCGGGTGGTGTTAACAGACATGCAACGCTGAATTTAATAAATAGATTTGTTCAAGGAGTGTTTATGAAAAAGGCACTTGTGGTATTAGCGGTTGCGTTGGTGATTATATTTGCAGTTTTTGCATTAAAGAAAAATAGTAAAATTAGTCAAAATGCCGTTTTTGATAATCCATTTTCTCAACACGCCTTCAGTCAGGCAGGATTATCAAAACTCCACGTTGCGGTTATCAAAAGAGACAGTAAAACCGTTCTGGAGTTGCTTGACAAAGGCGCTGATCCTAACAGCACAAGTGCGGATGGAACGTCTCCATTGCACTCTGCCTGCGTGTTTGGACCGATACAATGTGTTGAGATTCTGTTAGACCACGGCGCGAACATTGAAGCTCGCGACGCAGGGGGTAATACACCTTTAACTATAGCGGCTTCGGCAGGCCAACCAGAAATCGTAAAATTACTTCTGAAACGTGGAGCCAGACTCGATGTGCGAAATTCCAAAGGCAATACTCCTCTGCAAGCTGTTTTGTTTTTTAAAGATACTTTGTCTTCCAACCCTGTAGCGAAAAGAGCTTCTTCTGGTCTGAGAGATAAACTTGATCAATGTGCTCAATTGCTTCGCGAACATGGTGCAAAATAATTTTCCTTTTCATTAAAAAAATGTGGTGTTGTGTTTAGAGGGATTTAATTAGGGATTTAATTAGATTTAATTAGGGACAGTGGGGCTGTTGAAAAAGTCGCATAAATTTCTTTTTCAAACAGCTATCTTCGAAACTATAAAATCTTTCTGCCCTTGCAACAAAATTCGTTCAAAAACCAATTCCATCCGTCCAAAAACATCTCGGC
>Ga0315289_10002061_pt1 | contig 31060 bp, 25 predicted proteins | sample YL17G11_40_MG_FD_203452 | JGI IMG/M metagenome (GOLD analysis project Ga0315289, IMG submission 203452) | Sediment microbial communities from Yellowstone Lake, YNP, Wyoming, USA - YL17G11_40 | ecosystem: Environmental > Aquatic > Freshwater > Lake > Sediment | place: USA: Wyoming | collected... | reverse complement strand
CCGAGGCGGCCAGTTCGCCGACGCGGGTCACTCCCTTTATTTGTCCGAGGGGCAGAGCGAGGAGGTAGACGAAGTTGACCAGGACATAGATGGCGGTCACGGCCAAGACTCCCATGGTCAAGCCACGGGGGATCGTTCGCTCCGGGTCGCGGATCTCCTCGGCCGTACAGTTGACGGCGTACCAGCCATCGTAGGTCCAGAATACGGCCACGAGGGCCAGGCCGAGGGGCTTGAGGACGCCGGGGAAGGCCGGCCCGGGGGGAAACAGAGGATGGAAATTGACGCCGCCCGTCTTGGCGCCGAAGAGAACTCCCAGGCCGACGAGCGCTGCGACCGTGCCGAGGCGGATGACAGTCAGGAAGTTCTGGACGGCCGCGCCGGAGCGGATCCCGAAGGAATTGAGGAAGGTCACCGCCAAGAGTGCCGTGGCGGCAACGATCTGCCCGACCGACAGGCTGTAGGAAAGCCCGGCCGCTTCGACCCGGAAAAGGATGTGTCCCGTCGAAAGAGCGGGGACGAAGGACCCGAGGAACTCGGCGAAGGCCACGGCCAGGGCCGCCAGCCCACCGCACATGATGAAACCAAAAAAGGCCCAACCGAACAGAAAAGCCGCCGCCGGGCCGTAGGCCTCCCGGAGGTAGACGTACTGGCCGCCGGCCTGCGGGTACATGGCCCCGAGTTCGGCGAAAGAAAGGGCCCCGCAGATGGTGACCAAGCCTCCGGCCAGCCAGACCGTCAGGAGGAGGCCGGGGGAGGGGAGGCTGGCGGCGATGAGCCCGGGCGTCATGAAGATCCCCGAGCCGACCACGGCGCCGATGACGAGGAAGGACGTGTCCAGGAGGCCGAGCCGCCTGAGAAACCCGGGTCTCGATGCGTCTTCAACAGCAATGGTCATCGCGATGCCCATTGTACGCATAATCCCGTCCAATTCCAACCGGCAACCCTGTTTCCCAGCGCCTTTCCCCGAAGGGGATGCCGCAAACACGTAAAGTATTTATAATCAATATATTATAAACAATGCTCGTATTTATATTATTATCTGCTACTTACCTTGACATGGTCACTTTCAAATGAACCTGCAGAACTCCTCCAGCCACGGAGCGCGTTGGCGTTTTCGGTTTTCAGAAGCGGTTGAATGTCCCCCCGCCTCTTCGAGTTCGAAATATTATCCTTGAAAATGTTACTGATTTTTATAATCTGAGTACTCGACGGATCTGCGCGCCTACACCGTCATCGACGATCCCGCCCACTGCGATCCATGCTAATCGCCCTTCCCATCCATCCATCATCTTGAAGAATACTCTAGGGCTGCGATAATGCTCGCCAACCTTCTCTTTAAATATTAGCTATCCTCATAACATACAACAAGTTATTAGATATGTCGGCACGCCGACATTGCCGGTTTCCGCCTTGAAAATCCTTCCAACTGCTATTTCCTCGATAGGGAATCGCGATAAAATCGAGACCTCATTCTCGTCCATAAAGAAATATTTCGTGGATTCTTTCGAAAAAAGGTCTGCGCCTCTTGCTTTTTATCATTCCGAGGACTATAAAATATTCTTATTCGGGCATTCGTCCTTGGAGGGAGAGAAGCCTCTTGATCATAGCGATAACGAATCAGAAGGGCGGGGTCGGAAAAACGACCACGTCTATCAATGTCGCAGCGGGCATCGCCTTGATGGGGAAAAAAGTGCTTTTGTTGGATATGGACCCACAGGCCCACAGCACAATCTCGACGGTCGCTAACCCCGAAAACTATGAGAAATCTCTCTACGACATCCTGATGACCAAGACCGAGAGACTCGAGGACATCATCGTCCGGTCGAACATCCCCGGCCTGGACATAGCCATAACCAAGATCTCCATGGCCAAGCTCGAGCCGTCGCTGGCCGGCGAATTCGACGGCCATTTCCGCCTCAAGGACGCGCTGGAACAGATCCGGGGCAAGTACCAGTACATTATCATCGACACTCCTCCCACGCTAGGCCTGATCACATTGAACGCCCTGGTCGCGGCGAACTACATTCTCATACCCATCCAGTCCTCTTATCTCTGCCTGGAGGGGACGGACGACCTGCTCGAGACGATCGAGAAAGTCAAGCGGATCGCCAACCCCAACCTCAAGGTCCTGGGGGTGTTGATCACCCTTTTCGATAAGCGGACGAACCTGTCCCGGGACGTCGGCGAGAGGATCCGGAAAGTCTTCGGCGCCAAGCTTTTCAAGACCTACATTTCGAAGAGCGTCAAGCTCGAGGAAAGCCCGGCTTACAAAGAATCGATATTCACATATGCGCCTAATTCTATCGGGGCGGAGCAATATCAGAAAGTCACCGAGGAGATAATGCATCGTGCAAAAAACTAAAAGATCCGGCCTGCCTGAAGCGGTGGGGATGAAACACGATGGCCATTTCGTCGACCTGATCTCCGCGAGGTCTCTCGGGCCGAGGATCCGCATGATCCTCATCCAGAAAATCGACCCGAATCCCCATCAGGCCCGATGTGAACTGGGCAATATCGGGGAGCTCCAGGACTCGATCAAGAGCAAGGGCATTCTAGAGCCCATCCTCGTCCGGCCCAAGGGCAGCCGTTTCGAGATCATCGCCGGCGAAAGGCGTTTTATTGCCTCCAAGAACATCGGCCTCAAGGAATTACCCTGCATCGAAATGGACGTCGAGGACAACGAAGCCAGGGAGATCGCTCTGATCGAGAACCTCCAGCGCAAGGACCTCGACATTTTCGAGGAGGCCGACGGGCTTCAGGCCCTGGCCGATATCCATCAGTACCACCATCAGCAGATCTCGGAAAAGATCGGCAAGGCCCGGTCGACGATAACCGAGATCCTGTCTATAGCCAAGATTCCCAAGAATGTCCGGGACATCATCCGGGAGACCGGCGTCTTCAGCCGGTCGACCATCATCGAGATCGCCAAGCAAAAATCGGAAGAGGACATGCTCAAACTGGCGCGGGAGATCGTCAACCGGCGCCTGACGCGCGAGGATACGCGAGATTTAGCCAAGTATTTCAAAGGGAAGACCAAGAAACTCAAGTATTACGTCTACAATTTCGTCCCCGCGGACACCGACAAGTTTCGGCTGAGGCTCGAATTCAAGAAACAGACGGTCTCAAAACAGGAGATCATCGCCGTCCTCCAGGAGATCATCGACCAAATTCGGAAAAAGGACGAGACGCCGGCGCTTAAAGGGTAAACGCGGGGGGGGAACCGGTTCCTGTAAATCGATCGCCTTCGAAGCCTCTTCCGACCCCGATATTAGTTTACATAATAACTCTTATGCGACCCATATTCAATGAAACGGTTATCTTCATTCTTTTCAATTCATTCCCTTTATCCACACCCTGTGCATATCCCTTCCGCCCATAAACTGGGCAGTTGAGGAAATTCATGACTGTTTTTCAATTAGGCTTTTCTTACCCCTGCAAGACAAGTTCATTAAAATCAAATAACTAAAGGCTGCTCAACTACCGTTCGTATTCTTCGTTCCGGATTCGGATCTTCAGTCCTCAAGCTCTAGACCGTCCGGTCGTCGATCCGACTGCTGGGCCAGCTTACTTTCAGACCCGGACGCCTATTCGGAAGCCATTTTCTGGCCTCCCCTGGCATTTTAATATATCCTCGATCGCTCCCTGGTTCAAACCACAGTTCTTTTGAGGATACTGATGCGGGACTTGTTATCTTATTTATTATGTGCATTATACGCCTATGATATGAGCCTTTTTATTTATTATCAATGAGATATAACAAATGCCCGTTTCTCTGGGGAATCCCCATCCGCCGGGCGTCTCTAATCGAAACTGAAAAGTCTTTAAGCCCGGCCGCCGCGCTTCAAAGCCGGGACGATGTCCCGGAACAGGGCGACGGGTTAGTAACGGACCTCGGTCTCTACGACGAAGAATTTGTAATCCGTGTAAAGGACAGTGGTTTCTGAAATCCGGAAGGTGCCCTTGGTGGAGCCGTAATCCTCGCGGATGGCCAGCCGGTCCGGAAAGCGGATGCCATTTTTCTCGATGCCATAATAGCCTATGATGGACATCCGGGGTTCGGCCTGGTGACCAAGTGTCTTAGCCATCTCCAGGATCTGGTCATAGTTGCCCAAGCAGCGCTGGTCCCACTCGATCTTGACGATGGCAAAGTCCTTTTGTCGGATCCAGGCTTTCCCATAGACGAGATTCGGCTCCGGACGTCCCGCCGGGGCCGCCTCGACCAGGAAGACCTTTTCCCCCTCCACCTTCTGCTCTCCGAGGTAGGTGTAGGAATGCCGCGGCTGCCAGTATTCGCTGAGGAGTCCGACCGGCCCGAAAACCAGGTTTTGGTGCTTGTACAGCTTCGTTTTCAGAGCGGCTCCAGGTTCATTCCGGGACTGCTTGTTCTCCTTGAGAAGAATCCGCTTCTCCTCGATGGACTCCCCTTTCCGGGTCAACTGGTAATCGTACTCGAGGATCACACGGGTCACACGCTTGGGCTCACCCGAGGTGAGGGTCGAGAAAATCCGTAGCGGCGGGCTGAATTGCCGCTCATCGATCCTTTCTCGGCAGATGAAATAGAGCGAGGCCGTGCCCAAACGTCGGCAGTACTCGTTCGCTTTCGCCAGGATCTGAGGAAGGGGATCCGCCGACGGCAGGTTTTGGGGTCCTCCGCCTTGCGTCTGGCAGGGAACGCTCGCGGCGAGCGGAAGGGACAATAAAAGCCAAAAAAGAAAAAGAGGGCGTCTCCTTGGGCAGCGCCAGGCGCCGGGAAAAACGGACGTCAGGCGATCGGTCATCTTTCCTTTCTCGACCTTTCGGCCGAATTATACGACCCTCTTTCTTCCCGGTCTAGGGATTTCTTGGATTTGGACCAGGCCCAAAGCCGCCCATGTCAAGCGGGCTCGGACCTACCGACCCTCCGAAATTTGAAAAGCCCGTTGCCGGCCGCCAAAGCAGCCGGAACGAGGCTCAGCGGGAAAGGGCGAAATCGACGGCGGCCGCCGCGTGCACGGCGGTCGTATCGAAGACGGGAACGGGACTGTCCTTGGCCTTTATGAGCAGGGGGATCTCCGTGCAGCCCAGGATGACGCCCTCTGCGCCGCGGCGTTTCAGGTCCTCGATGACCTCGACGTAAGTCCGCCGGGATTCCTCCCTGATCGTCCCGTAGGCCAGCTCCCGGTAGATGATATCGTGGACCGCCGTCCGTCCGGCCTCGTCGGGGACTAGGACCCTCAGGCCATGCTTCTGTTCGAGGCGGCCCCTGTAGAAATCCATCTCCATCGTGTAGCTGGTACCGAGGAGGCCGACCGTGCGGAGCCCTTTCTCCTTGACGGCGCAGGCGGTCGCGTCGCCGATGTGGATGAGCGGGATCGGCGCGACCCCCATGACATCGTCGGCCAGGCGGTGCATGGTGTTGGCGCAGATGACCAGGCCCTCGGCCCCGGCGAGGAACAGGCTGCGGGCCGCGCCGGACATGAGCTTTCCCATGCCGGCCCAGTCACCCCTCCCCTGCATGTCCTCGACCGGGCCAAAGTCGACCGACAGCAGGAGGAGGGCGGCCGAATGCGCACCGCCCAGCCGGGCCTGGACGCCCTCGTTGATGAGGCGATAGTAGTCGACCGTCGAATGCCAGGTCATTCCGCCGATGAGGCCCAGGGTTTTCATGGCGCGGGACCCTTACATACCCTTGCTCATGGCGTTGAGGAAGTCCTGGTTGACCTTGGTCTTGCTGAGCTTGTCGATGAGGAGCTCGACGGCCTCGACCTCGTTCATCTGGCTGAGGACCTTGCGCAGGATCCAGATCCGGTTGAGGTCGAGTTCCTCGATGAGGAGCTCCTCCTTCCGCGTTCCGGAGCGGCTGATGTCGATGGCCGGGAAGATCCTCTTGTCGACGAGCCGGCGGTCGAGATTGATCTCCATGTTGCCCGTGCCCTTGAACTCCTCGAAGATGACCTCGTCCATCCGGCTGCCCGTGTCGACCAGGGCCGTGGCCAGGATGGTCAGGCTGCCGCCCTCCTCGATCTTGCGGGCCGACCCGAAGAACTTCTTGGGCTTGTGCAGGGCGTTGGCGTCGATGCCGCCCGAGAGGACCTTGCCCGAGGGCGGGACGATGGCGTTGTGGGCCCGGGCCAGGCGGGTGATCGAGTCGAGGAGGATGACAACGTCCCGCTTGATCTCGACGAGGCGCTTGGCCTTCTCCAGAACGATGTTGGCGACCTGGGCGTTGCGCGTCGGCGGCTCGTCGAAAGTCGAGGCGACGACTTCGGCGTTGACACTACGCTTGAAATCCGTGACTTCCTCGGGTCGCTCGGCGATGAGCAGGACGATGAGGAAGATCTCCGGGTGGTTCTTCTCGATGGACTTGGCGATCGTCTTGAGGATGGTCGTCTTGCCGGCCCGCGGCGGCGAGACGATCAAGCCGCGCTGGCCCTTGCCGATGGGGGTCAGGAGCTCCATGACCCGGGCATTCATGTTCTTCGGGTTGCCGTCCTGGAGCTTGATCATCTCGAAGGGGTAAAGCGGCGTCAGGCTCTCGAAGTGGACGTTCCGCCGTTCCTCGATGATGAAGTCGGGGTCCAGGAAGTTGACGGCCTCGATCTTGATCAGGGCGAAGTACTTCTCGCCGTTTTTGGGGGCCCGGACGACGCCCGAGATCGTGTCGCCGGTCCGGAGCTGAAACTTCCGGATCTGCGACGGCGAAACATAGATGTCGTCCTGGCTGGGCAAGTAGCTGAACTCCGGGGCCCGCAGGAAACCGAAGCCGTCTTCCAGGCATTCGAGGACGCCTTCCGAGAACAGCAGGCCCTGTTTCTTGGCCTGGGCCTCCAGGATCTTGAAGATCAGGTGGTGCTTGCTGGTATCTTCGACCTCCCGATCCTCCATGCCCATGCCCGAACCGATCTTCTTCAGGGCCGCGACCTCCTTCTCCTCGAGGTCGACCAACTTGTACTCTTTGTTGGGGTTAATTTCGGTATCGTTTTTTTTAGTCACCATGTGTGGCTTTTCTCCCAAGATGGATTGGCGATATAAATTAATCGGTAAAACGGCTTCAGTTGGTCAGGGGCGGCTCCTTGGCCGCTTCGTCCTCCGCCTTGCGGGACGGACGCTCCGCCTCGGCGGCGGGCGTCTTCTTGTCCCGGGCCTCGGCGGGTTTCTCGGGCAGTTTGCGGGTCAGGGCGATCTTCAGGACGTCGTCCATCGTCTCGACGAGATGGATGGTCATTCCCGTCTTGATGGCCTTGGGGAGGTCCTTCAGGTCGGGCCGGTTGTCGAGGGGAAGGATGGCCTCGCGGATGCCTTCCCGGTAGGCCGCCAGGAGCTTCTCCTTGATCCCGCCCACGGGCAGGACCTTGCCCTTCAGCGTGATCTCGCCGCTCATGGCCACTTTCTTGCTCACCGGGATGTCGGTCAGGAGGGAGATAATGGCAGTGGCGATGGTGATCCCCGCCGAGGGGCCTTCCTTGGGCGTCGCACCTTCGGGCACGTGGATATGGATGTCGGAATTCCGGTGGAGGTCCCGGGCGATGTCGAGCTCGTAGATCTTCCCCCGGACGAAGGAAAAAGCCGTCTGGGCGGACTCCTGCATGATCTCGCCGAGCTGGCCGGTCAGGGTGAAATTTCCCTTGCCGTGGATCTTCGTCGCCTCGAACCTCAGGAGTTCCCCGCCAAATTCCGTCCAGGCCATGCCCGTGCCGACCCCGACCTCGTCTTTCTTGTCGAACTCGGACCGGCGGAACTTGGGGATGCCCAGGTACCCCTCGAGGTTCTTAGGCGTGATTTTCTCCTTGTGGTCCTTGCCTTGCTCGACGACGCGCTTGACGATCTTGCGGCAGATCGTGGTGAGCTCCCGTTCGAGGTTCCGGACGCCGGCCTCGCGGGTGTAGCCGCGGATGAGCTTGAGCAGGGCCTGGTCGGTGATCTTGATGTTCTCCTCGGTCAGCCCGTGAGCGGACATCTGCTTGGGCAGGAGGAAGCGCCTGGCTATCTCGGCCTTCTCGTCTTCCATATAGCCCGGGATACGGATGATCTCCATCCGGTCGATCAGGGGCTTGGGGATGGGGTCGACCATATTGGCCGTGACGATGAACATGACCTGGGACAGGTCGAAATCGGTGTCGATGTAATGGTCGAGGAAAGTGCTGTTCTGTTCGGGGTCGAGGACCTCCATCAGGGCCGAGGCCGGATCGCCCCGGAAATCCATGCTCATCTTGTCGACCTCGTCCAGGAGGAAAACGGGGTTCTTCGTCCCGCTGCGCTTGATCATCTGGATGATGCGCCCGGGGTAGGCGCCGATGTATGTCCGCCGATGTCCCCGGATCTCCGCTTCGTCGCGGACGCCGCCAAGGGACAGGCGGACGAATTTCCGGCCCGTGGCCCGGGCGATGGACTTTCCGAGCGAGCTCTTGCCGACGCCGGGCGGCCCGACGAGCCCTAAGATGACCCCCTTCGGGTTCTTCACCAACTGGCGGATGGACAGGTACTCGGTGATGCGCTCCTTGACCTTCTCCAGGCCGTGATGGTCCTCGTTGAGGATCCGCTCGGCTTCCTTGAGCTCCCGTTTCTCCCTCGATTTCTTGTTCCAGGGCAGGGAGAGGAGCCAATCCAGGTAGTTCCGGCTAACCGTGGCCTCGGCCGACATCGGCGGCATGGATTCCAGCCGCTCGATCTCCTTGTAGGCTTTCTCCTCGGCGTCCGCGGGCATCTTGGCCTTGGCTACCTTCTGGCGCAGCTCCTCGATCTCGTTGGGCTGGTCTTCCTTGCGGAAATTTGGCGACCCGGGCGGGAATCCGCCCTTCTGACCGGGCGGCTGGTCCTTGAACCCTGTCCGGCGCCTGGCGGCCCGCTGGGGGTCCTTTTGGAAGGAAGCGTGGATCTTCAGGATCTCGTTCTCCAGGACGTAGTTAAGCCGCCTCAGCCTTTCGAAGCTGTTGACCGTCTCGAGCAGGTTCTGTTTCTCCTCTAGAGGCATGTAGACGTGGGAGGCGATGATGTCGGTGATCCGCTCCGGGGTATTCTCCCTGAGGGCGGGGATGATCGAATCCAGGTTGGTGTTCTGATTGAGCTTGAGGTAATCCTCGAACAGGGCCAAGACCCGCTTCAGCAGCTCCCGGGATTCGGGGACGTGGTCCTCGACCTCTTTGACGACCTTGGCCAGGATCTGGTAGTAGGGGTAAGTGCTGAGGTATTCGACGATCCGGGCCCGGCTTTTCCCCTCGACGATGACCTTCATGTTGCGCTCGTCGCTCTTGATGGTCCGGATGATCTTGGCCGTGACGCCGACCGAGTAGATGTCCTTGGGCGTCGGGTTATCGATCGAAGCATCCATCTGGGCGGCCAGGAAGATCATCTTGTCCTTCTCGGCGGCCTTCTCTAGCGCCTGGATACTGGACGATCGCCCGACGATGAACGGGACGAGGGTCGCGGGGAAGACGACGAGGTCCCTCAACGGAATGAGGGGGATGTTCCTCAGAACCTCGATTTGCTCGTTGGAATCCTGCATGGTTTACGCTCCGGGCCCGCTGGGGCCCCCGGCTGGCTTAAGCGTGCGCGGCGGCTCATGCGGCATCGAGAATTGAGCCGCTTTATCGGTGATCTGACGCGCTCTCGGGAGCCGTGAGCATGGGACCTTGGTTAACCAATTATAGCCGTTTTCACCAGAAAGTCAACCGTCTTTCGGAAGAGGAGAGTCTCGACGAGTTCCTCCCGGCGGTCCTCCCGTTTGAGCATGTCCGCCAGGTAGGGTTCAGAGACGTGATTGGCCTGGGCCAGGTCCCGGATTTCAGCTTGGATCTCCTCCTCGGTGACCCCGAAACCCTCCTTTTTGGCGATTTTCTCGAGGATCAGATGGTTTTTCAGGTGATCTTCGGCCTGGCGCCGGGACTGGGCCTTCAGCCCCTCGAGGGCTTCCGGGGCGATCCGCCGGTCCCGGGAGGCGGAAAGGAACCGCTTCAGGAGCGCCAGGGATTCCTGCTCGACCACGGATTCGGGCAATTCCAGGGAAACTCGCTTGGCGACCTCGGCCAAGACCGCGGAGGCCGTTTCGTTCCGCCCGGCCTTCTCCCGAGCCTCCACGAGCTCTTTTCGGACTTTCTCGCGGAGGTCCTTGAGGCCCTCGAGGGTCCCGACCGTCCGGGCGAACTCATCGTTGAGCTCGGGGACCTTTTTCTCCTTGACCTCCCGGACCTTGAGGTTGTAGGCGATGTCCTTCCCGGCCACGCGCCGGTTGGGGTGGTCCTTCGGATACAAGACCTCGAAGGCGCCTTCCTCGCCCGCTTTCATGCCCTTGATTTTCTCATTCAGGGCTGGCTCGTTCTCGGCGTGGCCGGCCAGAACGACGGCCTTCTCGACGGGCAGGAAGCGATTCGTCCGCCGGTCCCGGCCCTGCATCTCGACCACGGCATAGTCCCCGTCCCCCACTCCCCTGCCCTCGACGGGCACGTACTCGGCGGCCCTCGCCCGGATGTCCTCGAGGACCTTGTCGACGTCCTCTTCGCCGACCTCGGGCGTCCGCCCGGGGACCTGGATCGTCCGGTAGTCGGGAAGCTCGAATTCCGGGAGGACTTCGAAGGCGGCCGTGCACCGCAGGGGCTGTCCCTCCTCGTGCTTCAGGTCCCGGAGGACCGGTACGTTGACGGGGTTTAGCCGGAGTCCCCGCAGTTCCTCTTCGAGGACGCGGGGAATGAGGGAATCGTAGACGTCGTGCTTGATGTCGTGTTCGAAGAGGCTGCGGACCATGTCCCGGGGCGCGTGACCCTTGCGGAAACCGGAGAGCTTGACCTTGCCGGTGTATTCGCCGAGGATCTTTTCGTATTCCTTCCGGACCTCGTCGGGAGGGATCTCGAGCTCGATCTCCTTGCGGCTCGGGCTGATGTCCTTAAGGCGGTTCTGTCTTCCTGGTGCGTTCATCTCTTCTTCTCTTCCTCTTCGTGGGTTTTGGTACCGGACATCAGTAGGCAGAGCGGGACTCGAACCCGCACTCCTTCATCAGGAACTAGGTCCTAAGCCTAGCGCGTCTGCCAATTCCGCCATCTGCCCTTTCCTCTCGGACCATCTCTTTTCGAATGAACACTTTGCTAGGGCTAAACACTGAGTTTGCCCCTCGCATACGGGGATCGCGGGGCCGCCCGCTTGTCGTCTATTCTAGGCCCGAAGTCCGGCCCTGTCAATTTCCGGACGGGCGCCCCTCAGCGGAGGTACTTTTTCAGCCTTTCCGCGAGGGACGGATCCAGGGAGACGAGCCTGTTGTAGACCTCCTTGGCGCTGTAGTTGTCCTTGAGGTTGATGTAGACGATGGCTAGGTTGTACCAACCCACAGCATTGTCGGCTTTCAGCTCGACGCACTTTTTCAGGGGCTCCAAGGCGGACTCGTGGTCCTTGAGCTGCATGTAGCAGACGCCGATGCTCAGCCAGCCCGACGGGTCGTCAGGAATGAACTCGGTGTATTTCTTGTAGGCCGCCGCGGCCTCCTTGAAATTTTTCTTGTTGAAATAGGCGGAACCGATCTGGAACCAGGCATGGGCGAAATCCGGTTTGACGGCCAGGCCCTGCCGAAAAGCGGCGACGGCCTCGTCGTACCTCTGGAGCTTGAAAGACATCAGCCCGAGGTAGTAGTAGTTCATCTCGTTCTTCGGCTCGAGGTCGATGACTTTCTTGGCCGGCGTGATGGCTTGCTCGTATTTCCCGGCGGCATCGTAGACCCGGAAGGACTGGCGGTGGTAGGTCTTGGCCTCGGCCGGGTTGATCTCGGCTAGGATGTTGTAAACGGCCTCGGCCTTCTCGAGCTGGCCGGCTTTCTCGTAGGCCTCGGCCAGGCTGAAATTGACCTTGAGGTCCTTGGGCTGGGCTTTCTGAGCCTCGAGGAAGGCGGCGATGGCCGCGTCGAACTGCCCGAGCTTCGTCCGGCAGATCCCCAGGCGCAGGTAGGCGTTCCAGGTGACGGCTGGGGCGAGGGCGATGAACTTCTCATAGGCTCCCGCGGCCTTGTCGAACTCCTGGAACTCCTCGTAGGCCGTCCCGAGGTCGAACTGGACCTCCTTGCTGGCGACGTTCAGGGCGACGGCTTTCTCCAAGGCTTCCGCCGCTTCCTTGAACTTCGTCTGTCTTATCAGGACGGAACCCATCCCGTAAAAGGCGTCGGCCCGCGAGGCGTCGAGTTCGGTCATTGTTTTGTAGGCCGCGGCTGCCGCGGTGTAGTCGCGCTGCTTGGCGTAGATATCGGCAAGTTTCGCATATCCATCGAGATAGGAGGGGTTGAGCTTGACCGCCTTCTCCAGGTACAGCCGGGCCGTCATCTGTTCGTCGAGGGCCGCCGCCGCCTGCCCCGCGAAGATGTTCCCTTCGACCGTCTCAAAATAATTCTCCTGGGTCCAGGACTTGAATTCGACGACCTTCCCCGTCCGGGGGACGCTCACCAGGGCCCCGATGGGAAGCCCGAACTTGAGCGCCCGCTCCAGGACGAGGAGCATCCCGACGAGCTGGCCGTTGATGTCGAGGACCGGCCCGCCGCGGAACTGTTCCGGGACGGACAACGAGATCTCGAGGACCTTGCCTTCGGCGCCGATGTCCACGGCCCGGCGCAAGGTGCCTTCGGAGATGACGATCTGGCCCGACTCGTTGGAGCCCAGGGCGAAGATGCGCGCGCCCTCGGCCAGGTTGTCGATCGTGCCGATGGGCAGGGCCTGGGCCTTGCCTTTCAGCTTGAGGAGCGCGATGTCATGGGCCTTGTCGACGCCGAGAATGCCCTCGATCTTGACCTTCTTCCCCTTGAAGTTGACGGCTTCGACATCGAACGCCTGGGCGATGATGTGATAGGCCGTAACGACGACGTTCTCGGCCAAGGCCAAGGCCGATCCCTTGATGATCTCGGCCTTGTTGGCTCCGTAGCTGATAATCGTCAGCACGCCTCCGCCGGCCTGCCCGAGGATGTTGTTCGCCTCCTCGGTCTGGGAGAAGGCCCAGGACGAGGCCAGGATGATCGAGCAGATCAGAACCAGGGTACCCTTCCGGAATCCGGTCATCGCGTCCTCCTATTCCAACGGAAATTGCGCAGCTCGGATGCCCCTAATTTACCCAAGGACGTCCTCTCCTGTCAATCCCTAGACTCCCCGGCATGAATGCCGGGGCTTGTTCGGGATTAACCCTGAGCCTCGCTTCTCATCCCCGCCTTGAAAAGCGGGGCTTAGCTCGGCGAACGGGTCAATCTGAAATTCCCCGGCATCGCCGGGTCCCGGGTTCCGTGCTACAATACAGCCCATGTCGCGCTCTGGAATATCCCGGACCATCCTCGCCGTATATCTCCTGACCGCCGCCGGCACCGCGATCTGGCTCTCAGCCATTTTCCTGGCCCCCGCCCTCGCCGGCCGGGGCTCGGCCGGGGCCGCGCGCCTTCTCTACGCCGCGTTTTCACCCATCTGCCACCAGCTCCCGGGGAGGTGTTTTTCTATCCATGGCCATCCGCTCGCCGTCTGCGCCCGGTGCCTGGGGATCTATTCGGGCTTCGCGGCCGGACTCGTTCTCTACCCTTTTATCCGCGGCTTCTCGAAGCTCGAACTCCCATCCATCCGCGTCTTCCTGCCGCTGACTTTGCCGATGGCCCTGGACGGGGCGGCGGGCATTTTGGGTATCTGGGCGAGCCCCATGGGGGTCCGTTTCGCGACCGGGGTCGTCTGGGGGACGGTCCTGCCCTTCTTTTTCGTGACCGGCATCGCCGACCTCTTCCTTGCCGGGCGAAGAAGGGCCGCTGCCATGGCACTTGAAAGAAACCAGGCAAACGACGTAAAATAGGACCCGGCCGCTAAAGGAGGCGCTATGGATCAGAAGAAGCCCGAGTACCTCCGCCCCGCCCTCTTCGCCGGCGCTGTTGCCGGACTTCTCTCGGGACTGCCGATCATCAGCGTCGGCAACTGCGTATGTTGTCTCTGGATCGTCGGCGGCGCCGCGATGGCCACGAGGCTGCTAGCCAAGAATACAGCCGGTATCCTGACCTCGGGCGACGGGGCCATCGTCGGGGTCCTTACCGGCATCGTGGCCGCCGTGGTCGACACGATCGTGAAAATTCCTTTTCAGCCCTACAACATGGCGCTCGCCCGGCGGATTATCGACAAGGTTTCCGAGTTCGGCACCGAAATGCCCCCGGGCCTGGATGGCCTGTTCGATGGCGGCTCGGGCACCCTGTCGCCGGGATGGTTCCTCCTGGGCCTGTTCTTTTCGGCCGCCGTGTTCGCCGCTATGGGCGTTCTCGGCGGCATTATCGGCATTGCGGTCTTCGCCAAGAAATATCCCCAGGTTCCACCGCCCGCCGCCCCGCCCTCGGCCCCACAGGGACCCCCCGATGCGGCTTAAGACGCAGGTCATCGTTAACCCCGAATCGAACCGGGGCCGGACGCGTAAACGCTGGGGGGAGATCCGCGAAGGACTGAAGGTCTTCATCCGCGAGTTCAAGTTCGAGTTCACGGAGAATCCCCTCCACGCCACGGAGATCACCCGTCAGGCCATCAAGGACGGGACGGAGCTCGTCATCGGCGTCGGCGGAGACGGCACCATGAACGAGATCGCCAACGGCTTTTTCGAAGACCGGCAGATCATCAACTCCGAAACCACGATGGGGATCGTTCCCTCGGGCACCGGTTGCGACTTGACCAAGAGCCTGAATATCCCCGCGGGCCTGAAAGACGCCTTGAAGGTTATCTCGGAAGCCCCTTCCGTACGCATGGACGTGGGCAAGGTCCGCTTCCGCTCGAACGCCGGCGGGGAGGAAGAGCGGTTTTTCCTCAACGTCGCCGACTTCGGCCTGGGCGGCGAGGTGGTTCGGCGGGTCAACGAGCAGCGTCTCCAGAGGAAGGCCTCGTCCTATGTCCGCTGCCTGGTCACGACGATGGTCCAGTACAGGAACAAACGCGTCAGGATCAGGGTCGACGGGGAGAACCTGCCGGAGGGCGAGTATCTCATCGGCGCGATCGCCAACGGCAGGATCTTCGGCAAGGGCATGAAGGTCGCGCCCGACGCCCGGTTGGATGACGGTCTGTTCGACAGCGTCCTCGTCCGGGGGTTCAAGTTCTTCGAGTTTTGCCGCCACGGCTGGAAGCTCATGAACGGCAGCCACGTCTCGCATCCGAAGGTTTCCGTCGTCCGGGGCAGCCGGGTCGAAGCCTGGCCCGAGGGGGACGAGAACGTTCTCCTCGAGCTCGATGGGGAACAGCTCGGCCGGCTCCCGGCGACTTTCGAGATCCTCCCCCGGAACCTGCTGATCAAGGGTTTTCTCCAGCCAGTTAGCTGAGGCCCCTCCCCCGCCGCGGGCGGGAGGGGCCGTCAATCCTTTTTTACCTTGATAAGGCTCGGGTCGGTAGTCAGGATAAACTGTCCGGAAGCGTCGAAACCCCTGTAAAGCGGATTCGACGTCTGAACCAGGGGCTTCTTGTAGTTCTTCATGATCCCGGCGATATAGGCTTTTGTCTCCGGATAGGGCGGAATTCCCTTGTACCTCCTGACCGCCTCCTGTCCCGCGTTGTAGGCCGCGAGGACGAACCGGGTCTGGCCGTCGTAGAGTTTGACCAAATCCCCGAGGTAGCGGATGCCGCCTTCGATATTCTGGGCCGAGTCGAAAACGTTATTCACCCCGTACTGCTTGGCCGTGGCGGGCATCAGCTGCATCAAGCCCATGGCCCCTTTGCCCGAAATGGCGAAGATGTCGTAGTTCGATTCGGCCCGGATGATGACGTGGACGAGCGCCGGGTCGATCCGGTATTTCCCGGCCACCTTCTTGATGACCGGGTCGTAGAGTTTTCGGAGGTCGGCCGCGGTGGCCGAAAAGACGCAGGGCGCAAGGGCCAGGAAGAGGAAAGCCGCGAATCCCTTTTTAATGGTCTTCATCGCCCGTCGGCCCTTATCTTGGCAAAAAGCGGCCCGTTTGGCAATCCCCGCCAGGGGTGATTTTGGGGGGTCAGGCGGCCAGGCGTTCAACGAGGGCCGGGACGAGATCAAGGGCCTTGTCGAGCTCTCCGGTGCGCGACCCGCCGGACTGGGCAAAGTCAGGCCGGCCGCCCCCTCCCCCGCCGATGACCGGGGCGATCTCCTTGATGAGGGCGCCGGCCTGGATGCGGACGGTCAGGTCCTTGGTCACGGACACGACGACGAAGGCCTTGTCCGGACCGGCGGCGCCCAGGACGACGACGCCGCTGCCCATCTTCTGTTTGAGCGAATCGGCCGTATCCCGCAGCTCGGCGATGGTCAGGCCGTCAATGCGCTGGACGTGGACGGCGATCCCCTTGACGGTCTTCGTAGTGATGACGGTAGGATTTGCCGTTGAGAACTTGCCGTCAATGGATGCCGTCAGCGCTTTCCTATTAAGGGCCTTGTTTTCCCGTTCGATCTCCTCGACGCGGGCCAGGAGCCTGTCGATCCTCGTCGGAAGGTCCTTCCGCGAGACGTCCAAACCTTTCTCGAGGCCGGAGACGAGGTCTTCGAGCTCCCGGATGTAGAGATAGGCCCCTTCCCCGGTGACGGCCTCGATGCGCCGCATGCCCGAGGCGACGCTCGTCTCGGACAGGATCTTGAACACCCCGATCTCGCCCGTGGCGTGGACGTGGACGCCGCCGCAGAGTTCCTTGCTGAATTCGCCGATCCCGACGACCCGCACGGATTCGCCGTATTTTTCCTCGAAGATGGCCAGGGCCCCTTCGCGGATCCCTTCCTCGAGGCTGGTCGTCCGGGTCTCGAGAGGGATGTCGGCCCGGACCTTCTCGTTGACGATCTCTTCGACCCGCCTGACCTCCTCCCGCGAGAGGGCGGCGAAGTGGGTGAAATCGAAGCGCAGGCGCGTCGGCGCGACGAGCGAGCCCGCCTGCTTGACGTGGTCGCCCAGGACCTGCCGGAGGGCCGCGTGGAGGAGGTGCGTCGCCGTGTGGTTGTTCGAGATCGCCTGGCGGCGGACGAGATCGGCCGCGGCGTCGACCCGATCGCCTTCGCGCATCTCTCCGGAAAGGACCTTGACGCCGTGGGCGATGATCTCGGGCGTGATCGAGAACGTGTTCTCGACGATGGCCGCGAACCGCGCCCCTTTGAGCGACCCGGTGTCTCCGACCTGGCCTCCCGCCTCGGCGTAGAACGGCGTTTCCTCGAGGATGACCTCGCCGGTCTCGCCGGCCCGGAGGACCTCGGTCCGGCGGCCGTCCTTGAGGAGACCGGTCACGCGGACGTCCGCGAGTGCCCCGGCCTCATGGACCCGGGAGCGGACCTTGAGGTCTTTAAACTCCTCGTAGGCCAGTTTCTCCTTCCGCTTGGCCTCGCCCTTCCAGGAAAGCCGGGCTCTCTGCTTCTGCTCCTCGAGCTCCCGGCCGAAGCCGGGCTCGTCGACGCTCAAACTCTTCTCCAGGGCCAGTTCCTGCGACAGGTCGAGGGGAAAGCCGAAGGTGTCGTAGAGCTTGAAAATCTTGTCCCCGGGGAGGACCGTGCCGCCCTGGTCGAGGGTCTCCCCAACGACCTGGTCGAAATAGCGCAGGCCCGACGAGAGGGTGAACGAAAACCGCTCCTCCTCGGAAAGACAGACCTTCGAGATGTATTCGACCGAGGCCAGGAGCTCCGGATAGGCGTCTTTCATGATGTCGCCGACACGGCTGACCAGCCCGTAGAGGAAAGGCCTGTCGATGCCGATGAGGTTCCCCTGCCGGTAGGCCCTGCGGATGAGGCGGCGCAGGACGTAGCCCCGCCCGTCGTTGGCCGGAGTGACGCCGTCGCCGATGAGGAAGGTGACGGCCCGGATGTGGTCGGCGATGATCCTGACCGAGACGTCGCCCTCGTCCCCGGCCGGGTATTCCCTTTTCGCCAGCTCGCTCGCGCTCTCGATGAGGGGCGTGAACAGGTCGGTATCGAAATTGCTGCGCTTGCCCTGGACGACCGCGACCATGCGTTCGAGGCCCATGCCGGTGTCGATCGACGGTGACGGCAGCGGCCGTAGGACGCCCTTTTCGTCTTGGTCGAACTCCATGAAGACGAGGTTCCAGAGCTCGAGGAAGCGGTCGCTCCCCTTCTCGATCAGGGCGAAGGGGTCGCCCGGCTCGATGTCCTCGCCCAGGTCGTAGTGGAGCTCGGAGCACGGGCCGCACGGCCCGGTGTCGCCCATGGCCCAGAAATTGTCCTTTTTCCCGTAGCGGAATATCCTCTTTTTCGGGACGCCGACCTCGTCAGCCCAAATCCTGAACGCTTCGTCGTCGTCGAGGTAGACCGTCGCGTACAGCCGGTCCTCGGGCAGGCCGAAGACGCCGGTGACGAGCTCCCAGGCGAAGCCGACGGCCTCCCGCTTGAAGTAATCGCCGAACGAGAAGTTGCCGAGCATCTCGAAGAAGGTGTGGTGCTTGGCCGTCCGGCCGACGGTCTCGAGGTCGTTGTGCTTGCCGCTGACCCGGAGGCACTTCTGAACCGTGGCCGCCCTCTTGTAACCGCGCTTCTCGAGCCCCAGGAAAAGGCTCTTGAACTGGTTCATCCCGGCGTTGGTGAACAGGATGGTCGGGTCGTCCTTGGGCAGGAGGGGCGAGCTCCTGACGACCTTGTGGCCCCGGTCGGCGAAATATTGGAGAAAGGTTTCGCGGACGCGCTGCGCCTTCATTTACGATCTGCTTCCGGCCCCCCCTCGACCCGGTCGATCTTGCTCATCCCCTTCTCCATCTCCTCGGTCGCCATGTCGATGGTCGACTGGATGCCCATGATGCGGAGCTTGAAATTGTCCGGGTTGGAGGAGTACTTCATCCCCTGCTCGAAGGAGATGTAGCCGTCGCGGTAGAGCTGGTAGATGGACTGGTCGAACGTCTGCATGTCGTACTGGGAAACGCCTGCCGCGATGGCGTCGCGGATCAGCATGGTTCTGTCCTTCTCGGCGATGCACTCCTGGATGTAGGGAGTCGCGATCATGGCCTCGACGGCGGGCACTCGGCCCTGACCGTCCATCCGCGGGACCAAGCGCATCGAGATGATGGCCTTGAGGATGCTGGCCAACTGGAGCCGGACCTGGCGCTGGTGGTGGGGGGGGAAGACGGATATGATCCGGTTGATGCTCTCGGGGGCGTCGAGGGTGTGGAGCGTGCTCAGGACCAGGTGACCCGTTTCCGCGGCGTGGAGCGCCGTTTCGATCGTGTCCAGGTCGCGCATTTCCCCGACGAGGATGACGTCGGGGTCCTCGCGGAGGCAGCCGCGCAGCCCGCGGGCGAAGCTCATGACGTCTGTCCCGACTTCCCGCTGGCTGATCGTGCTCTTCTTGTCCTTGTGGAGGTACTCGATAGGATCCTCGATGGTGATGATATTCTCCCGGCGGAAGGTGTTGATGTAGTCCACGATGGCCGCCAGGCTGGTCGTCTTGCCGCTCCCCGTCGTCCCGGTCACGAGGACGAGGCCCCGCTGGTAGAAAGAGACCTTCTCCAGGACTTCGGGCAGGAGGAGCTGGCGGATCGTCTTGACCTCGAGAGGGATGATGCGCAGGGCGATGGCCAGCGAGCCCCTCTGGCGGTAGATGCTGCCGCGGAAGCGCCCGAACCCGGCGAGGTTGTAGGCGAGGTCGATGTCGAGGTCCTCTTGCAGCCTCTTCCTCTGGAATTCGGTCATCAGCTGGTTCGACAAATCCTCGCAGTCGGGGACCGTCAGCCGGGGGAACCCGGTCAGGGGCGTAAGCGTCCCGTGGACGCGGATCATGGGGTTGTTGCCGGCCTTGAAGTGAAGGTCCGAAGCGTCCCGTTCGATCGCGATCTTCAGGAATTCATCGATGACCATGAGAGCCTCCTCGCAAGGATTGTCAAACTGTGGATGACATGGGAAGCGAGATGGATCGTTGCGTCTTTCCAGGCGACCAGCCTGCCGTTCATCCAGACGATTCCGTTTTCGGTGAATGGGCTCATCGGCCGCTCCTTCGCCGTCCTCAGGTCAAGAAGTGCTCATGTTATCTCATCCCCGAGGCCGAAGTCAATCGCCTCCAGGGGGGAATCAGACGTTCTCTCCGCAGTGAGGGCAGTTGCGGGACTTGGGGGGGAGAGGCCGTCGGCAGTTCCGGCAGAGGGCGGTCGTTTTCTGCTCCCGGGCCTTGATCCGAAGCATGATGTCGTCGATTTCCGAGGTCTTGGGCGTCTTGCCCTTGAAGAGGGATAGGTCGCGGATGACCTCGGAGGCGCTCTGGTACCTGTCCTCGACCTTCAGCGCCAGGGCCCGCATGATGATGGCGTCGATCTCCTTGGGGATGCGGCCGTTCTTGATCCTCGGCGGTGTGATCTTGCCCTGCTGGGCCATCTCCAGGATCTTGAACGGGTCCGGGTCGAAGATCGGCGGCCGACCGATGATCATCTCGTAGAAGATACATCCCAGGGAGTAGAGGTCGGCGCCGTAGCCGGCCTTGCCCATGAACTGCTCGGGCGCCATGTAGGGCGGCGAGCCGATCCGCGTCGAGGCGTAGGGCACCGCGTTGAGCCAGGCCGACGTCCCGAAATCGGTGATCTTGGCCGTCCCGTCCTCGGAGACAATGATATTGGAGGGCCGGAGGTCGCGATGGATGATCTTGGCCTTGTGGGCGTGGTCCACGCCGTAGGAGATCTGCTTGATGAAGTCGATGGCCTGCTCCGTCCCCAGGATCCGCTCCTTTTCCAGGATCTTCTCCAGGGTCGGCCCCTTGATGTACTCCATGACCATGAAAAAGACGTTTTTCTCCTTCTCCGCGGCCAGCATCCGGACGATGTTCGGATGGCTGAGGGCGGCCTGCAGGCGCGGCTCCTTGAGGAGCTTGTAGAGTTCGGCGGATTGCTTGTGGGGGACCTTGATGGCGACCTTGATGTCGAGCCAGGTGTCCTTGGCCAGGTAGACGGAGCCGAACCCGCCGCTGCCGAGGGACCGGATGACCTCGTATTTCCCGACTTTCTGCCCTTGTAGAAACATGTCACTCGTTCCAAAAATGGACGATCATGGCCGCCGCGGCCGGATGACGGTGCTCGTCGCCCTGGACGACATCCGCGACGCATCTTGCGCCATGCGGGGGACGTAAAACTGGTTCGCGCTCATGCTCGTCGCCGGCTCACTGGAATATGTTTTTCATCCGGTGGATGACGCTCTTGTCGACCGATTCGATGTCCTCGCCCCGGACTTCGGCCAGTTTCGTCAGCAGGGCCTTTTGGTCTTTGGTCAGGTTTTCGGGCGTCCGGACCTGGACCTTGACGAAAAGGTCGCCCTTCCGCCGCCCGGCGACGTCCTGGATGCCCTTCCCCTTGAGGCGGATGATCTCGCCCGGCTGGGTCCCGGCCGGGACCTTCAGGATCTCGCTCCCTTCCAGCGTGGGGATCTCGACCCGCGCGCCAAGGGCGGCCTGGGCGAAGGAGACCGTGATCTCGCAAGCGAGGTCGTTCGCTTTCCGTTCGAAGAAGGGGTGCTTGCGGACCCGCGTCACGACATAGAGGTCCCCGGCCGGCATGCCTTCCTCCCCGGCCTCGCCCTCGCCGACGAGCCTCAGCCGCGACCCGTCCGCGACGCCTGCCGGGATGCGGACCTTGAGGGAGCGTTTCTCCCTGACGTGGCCTTTCCCCTGGCACGATTCGCACGGCGAAGCGTTGACTTCACCCCCGCCCCGGCAACGCGGGCAAGTCCTGGCCAAGGTGAAGAAGCCCTGTTGATAACGTACCTGTCCTGTGCCTCCGCAGGTCGGGCACGACGTCGCCCGAGTCCCCGGCTTCCGTTTCGAGCCCCGGCAGGCCGGGCAGGTCTCCGCCCGGTTCATTTTGATCTCCTTCTCCACGCCGGCGGCGGCCTCTTCGAGGCCGATCTCGACCTCCAGGGCCAGGTCGAGGCCCCCCCGCCTGCCGCCTCGGCCGGCGCTCCGCCCGCCGAAGAAATCGCCGAAGCTGAACCCGAATAAATTCCCCAGGATGTCTTCGAAGTCCTCGAAGACGGAGGAGTTGAACCCGGAGAAGCCATCGCCGCGCAGGCCGTCCTGCCCGAAGCGGTCGTAGGCGGACCTTTTCCCGGCGTCGGCCAGGACGCTGTAGGCTTCCGCCGCTTCCTTGAACCTCTCCTCGGCCTCCTTGCTGCCGGGATTGCGGTCCGGATGGTGCTTCAGGGCGAGTTGGCGGTAGGCCTTCTTGATGTCCTCGACGGAGGCGTCCCGGGCCACATCGAGGACATGGTAATAATCCTTCTTAGCCATTCGGCCCCAGCTTGGCGACTTCCCCGCGAGTCTGCCGCCGCCGCATCTCCTCGACCTCAGTCGGCAGGAGGCCCGAGGACGGCCTGACTTCGACCTTCTGCTCGAGGCCGGTCTCCTTATCCTTGGCCGAGACCCGGGCTAGGCCGTCGGCGCTGATCTCGAAGGTGACGTCGATCTGAGGCACCCCGGCCGGGGCGGGCTCGATCCCGACGAGCTCGAAGACGGCCAGCGATTTGTTCAGGGATGCCAGGAAGCCCTCGCCCTGCAGGACATGGATGTGGACCCGCCTCTGATTGTGCTCCACGGTCGTGAAGGCCTTGACCTTGCGCGTCGGGATGGTCGTGTTTTTCTCGATGATCATCTCGTAGCCGTCGCCTTCGGTCTCGATCCCCAGGGCGAACGGCGTAACGTCGAGGAGGAGGACGAGGTCCCGGATCCGGCCGTCAAGGATCCCCGACTGGATGGCCGCACCCATGGCTACGATCTCGTCGGGATCGACGTGTTCCTCCGGCTCCCTGCCGAAGAATTCCGTGACCTTCTGCTTGACCAGAGGCATCCGGGTCTGGCCGCCGACGAGGATGACGTGGGAGATCCGGTCGGGACCCAGCCGGGCGTCCGCGAGCGCCTGCTTGATGCGCGGGATCGTCCGCTCGACGAGGTCGCAGGTTATGGCTTCGAGGGTCGGCCGGCTGAGCACCTTGCGGATGTGCTTCGAGCTGGCTCTGTCGGAGAAGATGAAAGGCAGGTTGATCTCCGTCTCCATGGTGAACGACAGCTCCCTCTTGGCCTTTTCCGCGGCCTCTTTAATGCGCTGGAGCGCGAGCTTGTCCGCGCCCAGATCGATCTTCATCTCGGCCGGAAAATCCTCGGAGAGCCATTCCAGGATGCGGTTGTCGAAGTCCTCGCCGCCGAGATAGGAATCGCCGTTGCTGGCCAGGACGTTGAATACGCCGTCGCTGAATTCGAGGATGGTGATGTCGAACGTCCCTCCGCCCAGGTCGTAGACCGCGGCCAGGCCGTTCTTCTTGGTGGCGAGTCCGTAGGCGAGCCCGGCGGCCGTCGGCTCGTTGATCACCCGCTGGACCTCGAGCCCGCAGATCGTGGCCGCGTCCTTGGTCGCCTGCCGCTGGGCGTCGTTGAAATGGGCCGGCACGGTGATGACGGCATCCGAGACCGGTTCGCCGAAAAAGGATTCGGCGCAGGACTTCAGGTAGCCCAGGACCATCGAGGAGATTTCAGGCGGGCTCAGGGTCTTGGAGCCGAGGACGACGAGGACGTCGCCGTTGGGGGCCTCTTTCAGCTTGTAGGTCAGTTTTTTCTGAGCTTCCTGGATCTCGGCGGAGCGGAATTTCTGGCCGATGAGGCGCTTGACCGCGTAGAAGGTGTTGGCGGGGTTGGTGACGGCCTGGCGCATAGCCAGAGTCCCGACGAGGCGCTCCCCGGAACCCGTGAAGGAAACCACGGAAGGCGTCGTGGGAAGCCCTTCCAGGTTGGGGATGACGAGAGGCCTGCCGACTTCGAGACAGGCGATGCAGGAATACGTGGTGCCGAGGTCGATGCCGATGATCTTTCCCATGTCGTTATTGCCCTTTCTTCGGAACGCGGACCTTGACCAGCGTCGGACGCAGGAGACGGGTGTGATGCATGTAGCCCTTCTGGAGCTCCTCCGCGACTTCGGGCTCCTGAACGCTCTCGGATTCCTCCATGGTCATGGCGTGATGTAGGTTCGGATCGAAAGCCCGGTCCTTGAGGACGATCGGCTGGACGCCGTTCTTGACGAAGAGGCTCTGGAGCATCCTGTGGATGAGTTCGACGCCGTCCCGGAACGTCTTCCCGTCCGCTTCCGCGGGCGCGCTCTGGAGGGCCCGTTCGAAGTTGTCCGAGATGGCGAGCAGCTCGAGCAGGAGCTCGCTCAGGGCGTACTGGAAGTAATCGCTCTTTTCCCGCTCGAAACGCTTGCGCAGATTCTCGACGTCGGCGAGCTTGCGGAGATACTGTTCCTTGAGCTCGTCGAGATCCTTCTTGAGATGCTTCGCCTCGGCCTCTTTTTTCCTCAACTTTTCCTTGAGGTGACGGGAGCCCTCGTGCGAGGGGACTTTGTCGTCCGGCTCCTTTTTTTCCGCCTTCTCCACGGCCGGCGGGGACGTCGGCTCCTTGGATGACTCTTCCCCTGGCGGCGGGGTCGCGGCGAGGAACTCGATCTCTTCTTCGGGCTTGTCTTTTTCGTCCGTCATAGGCTGACCTCTCTACCGAAGACCGTGATAGCCAGGTTCAGACGCTTGGCCATGCGGTCGACGAGGGGGATGATTTTCTCGTAGGGCATCCGCTTCGGGCCGATGATGCCCAGGCAACCCAGGACCTGGTTGCTGTAGCCGTAGTGGGAGAGGACGAGGGAGCAGTCCTGGACGTTCGGGAAGTTGACCTCCGAGCCGATCAGGACCTTGACCCGGTCGAGGCTGATGAAGTCCGAAAGCAGCTTGACGAGGGCGGCTTTCTCCTCGAAGTTCTCGAAAAGGGACCGCAGCTTGTCCATGTCGAAGAGCTCAGCCTTGCCCAGGAGCCGGGAGGTGCCCTGGAGGAAGATCCGGTTCTCCCCCTCCCCCTTGACGATGGAGGTCTTGAGCAGGTCGAGCAGTTTGTTCAGCGTGTCCTCGTACTTGACCCGGTGATGAGGGAGTTCCCGGAGGAGGGCGTCGTGGACGGAGAGGATCGTCTTTCCCCGGAAATTCTGGTTGACGTACTGGGACGCCCGGTCGAGCTCGGCCTGGGTCAGGGGCAGGGGCGACTCCAGGGTTTCCGTCAGGACCATGTGGAAGGGGGTCACCAGGATGACCAGGATCCTGCGGTCGGAGATCTTGACGAAGCGCAGATGCTCGAACGGGAGGCGGAAGATATGCGGGGAAATGACGAAACCCAGGTTGTCCGAGGAATCGGCCAGGATCCGGCAGGCCTGGATGAGGAGGGAATCGAAGTCGGCAGTCCGGTTGGTGAATTCCTCCTGGATAAGGGGGACCCTCTCCTCCGGGAGGCCCTTCCCGGCCAAGAGACCCCCGACGTAATGACGCAGGCCCCGGTCGGTTGGGACTCGGCCGGCGGAGGTGTGCGGCTGGGACAAGAAACCCATCTCCTCGAGCTTGGCCATGATGTTGCGGAGCGTGGCCGAAGAGGCGGAGATTCGTCTCGTCTGGGAGATGGACCCGGAGCTCACCGGGCGCCCGTGGCGAACGTAGCTCTCGACGACGAGAGTCAGGACAATCTTGTCCTTATCGCGCAAAATAGACTTAATCATCCGATTCCTTAGGGCTTTTTATAGCATTAAAAGCGATTTGCTGTCAAATGACTGAAAGTCAGGACGCCCCCGCTTAGAAGACCCTAATCCCAGCATAACCAACAACTTGGGCGTAGTCCCCAGTCGTCTCGCCCGAAGTTTGGTAGCGGACGAGTTCGGCGCCGGACGCGCCGAGCCCGATGGCCGCGACGAGGGCGGCCGCGGTCGGCTGGTAGCCGCACATCGAGATCCGCTCCTCCGTCACCGTTTTATAGAGACCGGCTGGGTCGAGGTCGAGGACCTTGCGGATGGCCAGCATGTCCTTCTTCTCGGCTGTCTTCTGAGTGACGTAGTGGCTCATGTCCGTGCTGGCCACGATGAGCGTCTCCCTCCCCGAGTCACGGATGGCCTCGGCCAGAGCCCGGCCGAGAGTCTCGAGCTCGCCGTAGCCGGCTTCGTGGGAAACACAGATGGGCACGATGGCCGCGTCCTTCCGGTAGTATTGGATGAATGGCAGCTGGACCTCCAGGGAATGCTCCCAGAGATGGGCCTGCTCGTCCTCTTCGACGAGCGCGCATCGCTTCATGATCCGCGAGGCCAGGTCCGCTTCGATCGGGCTTTCGCCGAGGGGCGTCAGCCAGCTCCCTCGGCCCTGGATGGCAAAGAGCGAGCCGATCTCCCTGTGCCCGGGCCCGAGGATGACGACCGTCCCGGGGACAACGGTTGACGAAAAAACAGCCCCGGCGACAGGTCCGGAATACACGTAGCCGGCGTGCGGGGAGACGACCGCGATAGCCTTCCTTGGGGCCCCCTGAGACCCCGACATCTCTCCGATGGTCCGGCGAAGCCGCTCTTCGTCGCCGGGATAGAACTGGCCCGCGACAAAGGCTTTTCTTTTCATGGCAAGCTCAGAGGACCTGGCGTTTCTCCTCGAAATGGACCCCGAGCGTCCCCAGCTCCTCGAGGACGGGCCCGTAGATCTCGGGATGGACCGGCACCTGGACTCCCGTCATCCGGATCTTCCCTTCGAGGATGAGGCGGGCGGCGATGGCCGCGGGCAGACCGACCGTGCGGGACATCGACGAATCCCCGCCCGGGACGCCGTAATCGATGAGGGTCGAGACGATCCGCTCGCTCCGCCCCGATTCGGCCCGGGCCAAGAACTCGTGCTGAATGACGATCATGTCCCTTTCCCCGCCGGCATAAGCGAGCTTTTCGATCATCAGGCCGGCCAGGTTGTCAAGGGCCGAGCCCTTTTCGGCCGGGAGCTTCCTTTCTTCGAACAGCCCCAGCCAGTCCAGGCCGGAGAGGATCTCCGAACCGCTATCGAGGCCCAGCCACGCGGCGACGGCGCCGCGGACGTCGCCTCCGGGCGCCGCCTGGGCCAACTCCATCATGAGGCCGCGGAACGTCCCTCCCGTACGGTCCTTCGGGGTCTCGTCGAGGAGCCCCAGCTCGACCATCTTTTTGAGGGTCGCGCACCAGCCGGGGTAGCGGAGCGTCCCCCGCAGGACCGAGCCGGCCTCGGGGATGCCGTAGGTCTCCCGATAAGGGACCGAATCCCGGTTGGGATAGCCTTCGAACTCGCCCAGGCCGGGGATGGAGATGATTTCCGGCCTGGCGAAAAGGTCGGCGGAGGGAATGGAGATGATCTGGCCGTCCTTCAGGAACCTGGCGGAATTCTTGGACGCGAGCAGGACGCCGCGCGGGCTCCAGGAGAACTTGTAGCCGAAGGGGTTGGTGTTGGCCTCGGGGGCGGGCAGGCCGCCGCAGTAGGAGGTGAAGGCGAGGACTTGGCCGCCGGAGTCATGGACCTCGTGGATGACACGCATGGCTTCCATGTGGTCGATCCCCGGGTCGAGCCCCATTTCGTTCAGAAGGACGACGCCCTTCTCCCGGGCCCGCGAGTCGAGCTCCCTCATAGCCGGGCTGACGTAGGAGGCCGTGACCATGCTCTTCCCCTGTTCGACAGCGAGGGCGGCGACGACGGGATGGAAGGTGTAGGGAACCATGCTGACGACCAGGTCAGCCCGTCCGATCGCGGCCGCAAGCGCCGTCTTATCCGAAATGTCCAGGAGTTCGGCCTGACCGCGCGGGTGACCCGCAACGAGTTTCCGGGCCCTGGCGACTTCGACGTCAGCGACGACGACCGAAAAATCCGGCTGGTCGAGAAGATATTTGACGAGCGGTCCGGCCACCAGGCCGGCGCCCAGAATGAGGATCTTATTCATGGCCTTCTCCCTGGAGCGGTGCGGTCTATCCGATGGACCGGCTGAGATAAGCGTAATCCGGGGTGAGCTTGCCCCGGTAGAGGATGACCGCCCGGCGCAAGACGTCCGGCAGGCCGCACTCGGAGAACGACCTGTCGAAATGGGCGGCGGCGACCGCCGGGACATGCTCTTTCAGCTTGCCGCTGAAATACATCGAGGATTCGAGGGGGAGCTCCGCCGGCAGGTTGTAGACGGCCAGGACCACCGGGCCGTTCCCTTCGAACCCCATGAGGGGCTCGTCCGCGGCCGGGTCGTAGACGTAGACGGGGTCCTCGGAGTCGGTGGCCTTGACGGTACATTCGATGGAGCCGTTGATGTCGCAAGTGATGTCGCCGACGACCCGGAGCCTCGGCCGCGAACCCGAACCGTAGAGCGTCTTCAGGAAACCCTTGGTGACGAACTTCGGGTATTTCGGGGCCCAGTAGACGCCGTTGACGATGGCCGTGAAATAGGGCACGTAGGCCTCGACCACCGGCCTGTATTTTTCCGGGTTCGCATAATAATCCTGGAGGTCGAAAGGCTTGGCCGGATCGACGGGCCTGACCATGTCCTCTTCCTTGAAGACGGCCTTGTAGAACGTCCGGGGCGCCTCTCCCCTGCCCCTGAAGAGTTTCGGGATGTCGGCCGGCCTGACCGCTTCCACGGGCAGGATGTCGAAAACCTCCTGGGCACCCTGAGATACGTGGCCGTACCCGAAGAACCCGAATACGACGGGGCCGAGCGCATGGGGCAGCCCTTCCCGGATGACCTTCCAGGCCAGCTCCCCGACGGCTTCCTTGGCCTCGACCAGGTTCCTGTAATGGTGGGTCGGCTGGAGGATGGTGAAGGGGTTGGCCAGGCCTTCGGCATCGAGGCGGCGGCCGAGCGCCCAAAGGGTGTCGATCATCCCGGCGTGCCCGGCGTAATTGCCGAAATAGAGGACCCTTCGGCCCTGTTCATCGACCATCTTCTCGTAGTCTATGAGAGAACAGCCGAGATCCATCATCCGCTTGAGCATGGGCATGTTCTGGCTCTGACCCTTGGCCGTATGGGAGAAGAAGAGATAGATCTTGTTCTTTTCGATGAGCTCGAGAGGGATCTCCTTGAGGGCGAGGACGATGGAGCATGGGGACAGCCCCTCCTCGACCGGGATCCCGGACAAGCGGTAGTCCGCATCTTTGAAGACACGGATATCCGAGGGCTGGATCCTGAATTCGAGGGGGTGCCTGTCGACCAGCTCCCGGACATGAGATGGGATCAAGGGGACCCGCTTCTCCCACCTGTTGATATCCTCTCTCCGGATGCCGATTTTTGTGGTCATAATAATTGCCTTTGGGTGACGAAATGATAGGGTAAATTATGTCACAATCGCTCGGGGCCGGTCAAATTCGGGGTTTGGGAATTGCCTTCATTCGCTGCGGTGATTTTAGACGCCATTCCCGGGACGCAGGCCGCCGCCCGTTTTGGCAGAGATGGGGGTCATGCCTATCCCCCGGCCCCCCCGGGAACCAGTCCCGGCGGTTCCCCCATCAGCAAGCTGATGGGACCCCCTCCGCTACGGGGGCTAGGCATGACCCCCATCACTGCCCGGGCAGCGTCCGCAAAGGCGAGCATGTCCCCAGCTCCTTCACGCTTACCGATTCAATCACCGCTTTATGCTCGCTCCGGCAATCCCCTCGCCCCTTGTATCAAGAGTGGAGGAAAGGTTGACGACCGGGAGGCGAATCACTAAGATGAGCGGAGATGATCCGGTTCACCAACACCCTCAGCGGCCAGGTCGAGCGCTTCGCGCCGATCGATCCGGGAGTCGTCAAGCTCTACACCTGCGGGCCGACGGTCTACGACTTCCCCCATATCGGTAACTGGCGGGCCTACGTCTTCGAGGACCTGCTCAAGCGCTTCCTCCTCTTCTCCGGTTACAAGGTCACACACGTCATGAACCTGACCGACGTCGACGACAAGACGATCCGCGGCGCCAACGCCAAGGGCATCGGCCTCGAGGAATACACCCGGCCGTTCATCGAAGCCTTCGACAGGGAGCGCGACGTCCTGAATATTCTCCCCGCCGATCATTATCCCCGGGCGACCGAACATATCCAGGAGATGGTCGAAATCATCAAGATCCTCCTCGAAAAGAGCTTCGCTTACAAGAAGGACGGGTCGATTTACTTCGCTATCGCCAAGTTCCCTGCCTACGGCCGCCTGTCCAAGATCAACCTCGAGGACCTCCGGCCCGGGAGCCGCGGCGACGCCGACGAGTACGAAAAGGACAGCGTCCACGACTTCGCCCTCTGGAAAGCCCCCAAGGAGGGTGAACCCGTTTGGGAGACGGAGATCGGGCCGGGCCGGCCGGGCTGGCACATCGAATGCTCGGCCATGAGCTCCAAATATCTGGGCCGGACGTTCGACATCCACTGCGGCGGCGTGGACAACATCTTCCCGCACCACGAGAACGAGATCGCCCAGTCCGAGGCGGCCAACGGCGTCAAGTTCGTCAACTTCTGGCTCCACTGCCACCACCTCGTCGTCGACGGCGAGAAGATGGCCAAGTCCAAGGGCAATTTCTACACGCTCGAGGACATTCTGGCCAAGGGCTACGACCCGTACGAGGTCCGTTTTCTCCTCCTTTCCACCCACTACCGGAAGATGCTCAACTTCACCTTCGACGCCCTGGAGCAGGCCAAGGCCGCGCGGTCGAGACTGGGAAATTTCCTCGGCGAGCTCAAGGATGTCACCCAGGAAAGGGCGACGAATCCGGAGATAGCGGGACTCATCGCGAACGCTCGGAATGGCTTTATCGCCGGGCTCGAAGACGACCTCAACATTTCGGAGTCCATGGCCGCAATTTTCAGCCTCATCAAGAGCCTCAATCCCCTTCTCTCCCGGGAAGAGGTGTCTAAGAGTGACGCTCAAAAAGTCCTCGACCTTTTCTCTTCGCTCGACGAAGTCCTGGCGATCAAGCCCTCCCCTATCAGATCGGCATCGGGCAAGATCGCGGCTCTCACCGACGTTTCGGCGACAGGAGCGGTCGGCACCGTCGTCAAAAAACAGCCTTCGGATGTGCCAAACCAGCTGGACAGCGAGATCCAAGAAAAGATCGAGGCCCGGCAGAAGGCTCGGGCGGACAAGGACTTCGCTCTGGCCGACCAGATCCGGGACCAGCTGCTGCGGGAAGGCATCCTCCTCGAGGACACCAAGGACGGTGTCCGTTGGAAAAAAATCGTCCCCCCGCGGACCTGAATTTTCGAAGGAGTCGTTCAAAGCCCGTGACGGACGGCAAGCGCAGCACTCAGGCTCTGGGATTGCGCGGCGAAGAGATCGCCTGCGCCTATCTGGAGAAGAAAAAATACGCCATCGTCACCCGGCGTTTCCGCATGTTCCAGGGCGAGATCGACATCGTCG
>Ga0315289_10002060_pt1 | contig 31066 bp, 25 predicted proteins | sample YL17G11_40_MG_FD_203452 | JGI IMG/M metagenome (GOLD analysis project Ga0315289, IMG submission 203452) | Sediment microbial communities from Yellowstone Lake, YNP, Wyoming, USA - YL17G11_40 | ecosystem: Environmental > Aquatic > Freshwater > Lake > Sediment | place: USA: Wyoming | collected... | reverse complement strand
ACGGGCTGGATACGATCTCGACAGGAGTCGTTCTCGCTTTCGCCATGGAAGCCTATGAGAAAGGCCTCATTACGAAAGAACAAACAGGAGGGCTAGAGATAAGATGGGGGGATCCCGAAGTCATAATCAAACTTGTCGAGAGAATTGGTAAACGTGAGGGTATCGGAGACTTGTTGGCGGAGGGTGTCTGGAGAGCCGCCAAGAGGATAGGCCGAGGGACAGAAGACTTCGCACTGCATGTCAAGGGTCGGGAGCTTCCTCTGCATGAGCCTCGTGGCAAGAGGAGCGTAGGCCTAATGTACGCAGTGGCAGATCGTGGGGCTTGCCACTTAGAATGGCAGCATGACGATGTGTGGTGCCCTGACACAAACCTTAGGCCCGAGCTGGGCTTGACACCGGAGTACGTACCTGAGCGAGATTTGCTTGACTATGGACTCAGCAAAGTGAGGATTGCCAAGATCGCTGGGGACCTCTGGTCTATGTGCAACAGCCTACCCGTCTGTTTCCTTGACGTTTATCCTGGGGGAGGCCTCGAGCACATGACCCTCTTAGGAATCTTGAATGCTGCGACAGGATGGAACATGACAATGAAGGAATACATGAAGGTTGGCGAACGGGCAATTGATCTCACAAGAGCATTTAACGCGCGAGAGGGGCTCACAAGGAAAGATGATCAACTCCCGAAGAGGCTCATGGAACCTCTCCCCGACGGCATTTTCGCAGGAAAACCTCTCACGCAAGAGATGCTGGATAGCATGCTCGACAACTACTACGAGCTAAGAGGCTGGGACAACCGAACAGGGATACCGACCAGAGCCAAGCTTGAAGCCATTGGGCTCAGATTTGTTGCCGATGAGCTTCAAAAGCTGGGGAAGCTGCCCGAACAGGTTTCGGATCCTACGTGGTGAACTACCGAACAAAACAGTGCGCACACACGACGTTATGTTCCAAGGCCTACCCTTTCGAATAAGAGAAGGCGAACCTATCGCCTACAAAGTAACTCATCCAGAAGCAGGTGTCCGCTGAGAGAAAGTCGCCCCAGGCTCGGGCACCCGAATTCTATCACAAGGTAGGCTCGACATCGAGTCGGAGAAGGCCTACGATAGTTTCCGGCTTTTCGACGGCGATGCTCACGTGCTTGATGTTCCATGTAGGTCTGGATGAGATCTACTTGCGGAGGTACTTCTCTTGCATGGATTTGAGGAACTTTAGGCCTTCGGATGCCAACGCGTCTGCACTTGGGGCCAGTTGTCTCCAAATAGCTGTGCTTGCCGCGACCTCCTTGATCTCGGGTGTGAAGGATTCTAGAGTTATCCATTTGTCATAGCCTATCTCTGCAAGTGCTCTGAAGACTTCGTCCCAGTTTACGCTTCCCGTTCCAGCCGTACTTCGGTCATTCTCGCAGCAGTGCACGTGGCAGAGAAGCCGCCCAGTCTTCACTATGGGGTCATAGTAGTTCTTCTCTTCAATGTTCATGTGGAAGGTATCCAGGTGAACTCCGACATTGGGCTCACCAACTTCCTTCACCATCTTGACAGCGTCAGCCGCCGTGTTGAGGAAGTATGTCTCAAACCTATTCACTGGCTCGAGGCCTAGAATCACGTCGTAGTCCCTAATGAGGCGGCAAGTCTCCTTCAGGCTTTCTACTGAATGGTTCCATTCCTCTTCCGTGCGACCTCTGCCAACAATCTTTCCCCACGCAGTGTAGACAACTCCAGCAAGAAGGTCGGCTCCCAGTTCAGAGAAGAGTTTGGCGGCATTCTTCAGGTGATTGATCCCTCTCTTTCTGATCGCTTCATCGGAACTTGTGAAGTCTGTCTCCAGTGTTAGAGCGGTTGACCCTATACATTTCATCTCTGCACTTTCTAAGGCCTTCTTGACTTTTATCTTGTCGAAGCTTTCTAATTGCGGAGGTGAGACGTAGATCTCCAACCCGTCAAATCCAAGCTTCTTTGCTTTGTTGATTAGAGGCTCCGGGTCAATATCGAAGCGCTCAGCCCAAAGGAGACTGTGTACACCAAACTTGACCATGCTTCTCCGCTCGCACGTGACTCGGCTCGACCCCGCTCTTTAGTCTTGCGCACACAATTATGAAATCTCTTTTCCCAAATTCATAATCAAGCTGAATGAGAGGAAGATAAGTTGCATCATCCAGCAGAAACTCGGGGGGAGGGGGACAGGGCCCCAGAACCCTGCGCAGCCACCGTCAGGTATTGCTTTCTCGCATCCTCTGGTTTCACATGAAACTTTGATATCATTAACTGCTCATAGTGCCGTGGCCATTGGGCAGTGGTGGTCGCATTTGCAGACATCTCCAAAGAGTGTGGAAATTATCCAAGTTGGTATCCTTGTCAGGGACGTGGAGGAGACCGCGAGGAAGCTGGAGAAACTGATCGGGATCGGACCATTTCAAATTCTCGAACCTGAATACCGTGACCTGACTTTCCATGGGAAACCCGCGAGATTCAAGATTAGATTAGCGCTGGCGAAGGCCGGGCCGATACAGGTTGAGCTCATGCAACCTCTCTCTGGTGAGACAATCTATGATGAGTACGCTGAGCGAAAAGGCTACGGACTCCACCATCTAGCGATTCGAGCCGAGAATATGGAGGAGAGCGTCAGCGATATGAAGGCTGGAGGGTTCAATGTAATTCAAAGTGGAAACAGAACTGGAGTAAAATGGGCATACCTGGACACTGAGAAGGAAACGGGCGTGATCTTCGAGCTGGTCGAAAAGAAAGAAACCTGACGGGATCGAATACTTGGAATCCGGAAGCTGCGGTCCCATATTCTCATAAATACAGTTCGTGATCAAACACGGAGGGTGTTGAGAGGCGAATCGAAACCTAGTAATCGACTGAAGTGGCTTCGAAGCTCGGCCTTGAGCATTTCTTTCGTCATCGAAGGTCAAAAGGAGAAAACAGAAAATTCGAGGGTACACGATCGGAGCGCTGATTTCGTTAGTATTCCTTTAGTCGATCATATTCTGCATGTACTTCCGGGCAGCCATCAAGTCTTGACGAGGATTGCGGCTCAAGATTGCCTCGAGTGTCACGTATCCGTCGTACCCTACCTTCTTCAAGGCATCGAATATTGGCCGAAAATCTATGTGGCCTCTCCCCGGAATCTTTCTGTTACAGTCGGAGATGTGCACGGCCGCAAGCCGTTCGCTGGCAAGTAGGATCGGCTTAGTGAAGGAATCTTCTTCGACGTTAGTGTGAAACGTGTCGTACACGACGCCCACGCTCCTCCGATTCACCAACTGTGCCAACGAGAGAGCTTCGCTGATATTATGGATGATCGTGCTCTCAAATCGATTCAGGGGCTCTATTGCGATTTTCACATCCACTTGATCGGCCACATCTCCTGACGCTCTCAGCAGCTCGACGAGCCAAGCTTCGCCTTTTCTGAATGGCACATCTCTTGGGATGTTTCTTGATCGGCCGCTTCCCCAGACCAGAAGCTTCCCCCCGAGGCTTCGGGTTAGCTCGATGAGTCGTTTGGTGTAAAGGATATTCTTCCTTCGAGATGCGCTGGATGGTGACGCCAATATCATCTCAGGCGGATAGAGGGACGTGAACCCAGAGAATGCCAAACCATTTCTCTGCAACGATGTCCGTAGACTGTTGATGTCGGCGCGACTCAGTCTCCTCGGAATCCAAGGTGAGATCTCTAATGCGTCGAAGCCGGCTTCCGCAACAAGACTGGCTGCCTTCGGGATTCCTAAGTGTGCGTGGGAAAGATGGAGCGCACATGCAAGTTCCAACATGCTACCCCGCTTCCAGAATCGTGCCACGTGATATAAGCCGTTGTCTTTGAATCGCTTGATTGACGAGGTCTCTCTGTCGTGAGCATGGCAAGGAGCAGCTTCTAAGAGATCCGAAAAGTCGCCAACTGAGCGTTAGAGGGCTTGCGCCGATTCCCTAGCGAGTCGATTCACAAACAGTCCTGACAATCAGCAAGAACCCGTGACTTTGCCCCGAAAGATACAAGCTTCACGAACGGGTTAGTTCCACGTTTATCTGATTCTGGTAGTCCTGAATCTTCATGTTCATTACGTCATCGACTTCTACCACTTCTCCCGAGAGTGAAGATTCCAACGCGGAGTGGACAAGTGCAACGGCTATCATTCCGTCGTACGCCTCTGTTTCCGGACGTCTGTCATCTCGCACAGAGTTTATGAAATCGAGCAATTCAAGCGCTATCAGTTTCCTGTCAGCTTGCTCGAAGTCCATACTGTAGCCATTTGTTATTCCCGGGAACAGGGTCCGCGTATACTCATCATATGACTGATCCAAAACGGAACCGATTATCTCCTGAGACTCGCCCTCATTGTACGGGGCACCGAGCCATATCTGCCCGGGATGGAAGCCGAGGTAATCCTTATCATGGGCACGAATCGCCCTCACCTTTCCTCCTGTCCTGTCCATCGGAACTGAAATGCAGCCATCCTCGCAATACAATATCCTGTGCCATAAACCTTGACCGGCCGCGGCCAAGTTCAAGTACAACTTTGCCGACGTGCCGCCTTCATACGAATAGAGTGCGTCTAGAAAATCTTCGGTTTCACATTCAACCTGAGCAGTTTTCATCGCCTTGTCCTTGACCATTTCCCGCTTGTAACGAAAGTCTCTGATCCTGGAAGCTGTTCCTGTGACTTTTTGCGGCAAACCCAAGAAGTAGTAGATCAGATCTGTGTAATGGACGCCCACGTCAAGGGAAATTAGACCGTTCTTCTTGTGCCGCCAGGCGGACATCACCAAGTTGTCACCTGCGCCAACCGACAGCTGCAACATGTGCAGGCTCTTCCCCAATACTTGATTCTCGATTAGTGATTTGGTGAGACGATTGCAAGGATCCCTTCTGTAATTCTCTGCGACTGCCACCTTGACTCTGTGCCTTTTTGATTCTTCTATGATCATGTTGCAGGCTTCCACGGTGACTGCTAGGGGTTTCTCTACCAGACAGTTCACGCCCATCTGTATCAACGGCAGCGCGATTGTATGATGCGTCTTTATGTCGGTCGCGATGTCCGCGATGTCAGGTCGTATATCACGGATCATAGGACCAAGTTCAGCGTACGCTTTCGGCAAGTATCCTAACAGTTCCTTTGCAAGTCTTGCGGCTTCGACAGCTCTGCTCCGGTCAGAGTCAACTACGGCACTGAGTTTGACGTCCGCTAGATTCTTGGTGACTAGCTCTTTGAGCCCATGAATGTGTCTTCTCCCCATCAGTCCGCAACCCACGAGGGCTATGTTCATACGGTTTCTGCACCTGCCCGCCCGAACGTTAACTGTCTACTCCCTGTCTACCTGAATGATGGAATGATATCCCGGCTCAGAACCTCGAGTGTTCTCCTCGAAGGGAAGTCCAAGAGATACAGGGTTAAGTGTTGCACACCAGCTCTCTGATATTCTTCGATTCGCCTACGGCAAGTCTCAGCATTACCGATGATGTACTTCCTCATGATGTCGGTGGTCGGCGCGTGAATATTGTATGAGGAGAAGGAGGCCAGCCATTTTGTTATCTTTTCAAGTTCCCATTGATCTTTCGTGACCATGATTCTCGTTTCCATCGACTTCTCGATTCTCTCGAAATCTCTGCCATTCCTCTCACAGTGCTCCTTCAAAACCCGGAGTTTCCTCGTGTATTCCTCTGCTGGAAGAGCGGGTACGTTCCATCCGTCGGCATGGTTTGCCACTGCCCGGAGTAACAGTTTCTCTCCGCCTCCCCCTATCCACATAGGAGGATGCGGCTTCTGAAGCGGTTTCGGATCGCACACCGCGTCATTCACGCTGAAGGTACTCCCTTGATAGGTAACGCGTTCCTGCGTCCACAATGCCTTGGTTATCTCGATCGCCTCAATCATGCCACGTATTCGTCTCGAAGGTTCAGCAACCCAAGGAAGTCCGTACGTGACATGTTCGGTTTCGTGCCATCCAGCTCCCAGCCCAAAGTTCAATCTTCCTTCGCTTATCACATCCATTGTAGCAGCCATCTTGGCAGCAAGTGCCGGATTTCTATGAGAGTAGCAAAGCAGCAACGGACCAATCCTGATCCTTTGGGTAACCCCCGCGATTGCCGAAAGCAGGGTCCAGCATTCATACATAGCATCGCCCAGCATAAAATGATCCGGCGCCCAAAGACTATCATAACCCAACTCCTCACATGCGCTGGCCCAAGACTTGATCAAACTATAGTCTAGTCCAGTGTAGAAGGCGCTTGCTTCGTTCCAAGAAGGCAGACAAATCCCGAACTTGAGACCTGCCAAATGACCCACACAGCTGGAATCAACGAAAGCTCGGCAGTACCTGATCGGCGAACAGTTTCATCCCTTCATTCGAAGGAAAGTCGACGAACCACAGAATGAAACGCGTAATGCCCAACTTGAAGTATTCGTTGACTCTCTCTATGCATTCGTTAGGCGTCCCCAAAATGTAGAGCTGTCTTAGGCGGGTTTCATCTCGATAAAATGCTGCTTTCGGATTATGCGTACTTATGCGCTCTAAGAGGTCGTCAAGCTCCGCGTGATTCGCTGCGATGATAACCTGAGTTTCAAGTGACTTTGCGATCTCGTTGTAATCTCGTCCCTCGGAAAGACACTCCTCTCTAAGCCTTCGAAGCCTTTCGGCACACCACTGAATTGAAGCTGGTGTATTGTTCCACACATCAGCATGCTTGGCTATCACTCTAAGGATTTTGTCTGTGCCAAAAGCGTCGTTCCAACCCTCCCCTCCCATTGTTCCTATCCAGACGGGGGGATACGGTTTCTGGACTGGCTTCGGGTTACATTTCGCGTTCTTTACGGCATAATGTTTTCCTTCGAATGAAGCGCTCTCTTCGGTCCACATTCGCTTCATAATCTGGAGCGCCTCATCAAATCGCTCTATTCTCTCATCATCACCTTCCGTCAACGGGAAACCGTAGGCGGTGCACTCCTCCGTGAGTCCTTTGTGCCCCGGATCGACGAAGAAGTCCAGTCTTCCGCCGGAGATATTGTCCAGCGTGGAAGCCATCTTAGCAACCAGAGAGGGACTTCGAAACGGATCATACAGGTGAATCGTTCCTAATCTCAATCTGGATGAGAGGCTGGAAACGGCGCTTAGTGTGGTCCAGCACTCGAGGATCGAGTTGTTCAAACCGAGCATCACGTGATCCGCAACCCAGACAGAAGTGAAACCGAGCTTCTCGGATGCTGAGATCGTATTCCTCAGTAAAGGCCAGTCTATTCCCTGCAATAGAGGTGTACGTGGGTGTGAATCACCTCCTCCTGGGAAGATTGGCAACGCAAAACCAAACTCCACGTCATAATGATCAAGCCTATTCAAGGTTTACTCACTAAACTTGCGCAGTATGATATTCCTTGTCCGGTGTGACAAGAGGTGGCAACATATATAGCTCATGCCTTTGAAAAACTCTGCAAGAGTTCTCAGTATGCCCGACGACTGGTATGTCTTCGGATCCCTGCAGGTCTCTTAGCTCAGTAGTATGCTCGGTCCCCGTCGAGACTCTCAAATCTGATGACGCGACGGATCTGGGAGAAGACCCTGTAAGATCTGAGTCCCAACAAATGTGGAGGATCACAGAAAGATTCGCATATTCTCTACAACAACGAGCTGACGGACAATCAACTTGCGTCTCTACACTGCTTTCATGGTTTCTTCGACATATCTCTTGCTTTCCGCAGCAGCCTCGTCAGGATCATCGATAGGCCAGATGTCGAGGCAAAGATAGCCTTTGTAGCGGACCTCTTTCAAGACCTTGAAGAAACTCAGGAAATTGTGAACTGTGCCTACCGCAAGGTCATCATCCCAGTCGCCGTAGTTGTCGTCTAGATGTACGTGCAACAATTTCCTACTCAGTTTTTGAGCAATAGTCGGCAGGTGCTCTTTCGCTTGGAACACATGGCCCGTGTCTATCGTTGCTCCGATGCTCTTCCGATCTATATCATTGAGGATTCTAAGTAGGGCATCAGAGTTTGAGAGCAATAGGAATAGGCTGGGTTCCTTAAGTTTATACTCCAAGCTTACGTCCAATCCAAGATCACTGGCGCAGTCAACGCACTCTCGGATCCCTTCAACGAGCCAGTTCCATGCGGTCCAATAAGAGACTTTGAGCGGCAAGCCGTCTGTTCCGGGCCACAAGTTTACCATCCTTGAGCCCAGATCTTTAGCGACACTCATGCTACTCTTGACGTAGGCTACGACCTGTTTCCTTACATCTTCACTCGGATTCGTGAAAGCACCGAGGGGCCATTTGTCGCACGTGTCTATGTAGGCGTTTGCTATATCAAGACCTAGATCGTTGATCTTCCTGGAGACTTGTCGGGCCCTGTCAGGTGGATAAGTTTCAGGGCTTGTCCAGCCAAGCTCAACACCGTCAAATCCCAGTTCAGCTATCCGTTCTATCGTTTTTTCGGCTGACAGCCTGGCAGGTATACTGAAGAAACGAGTCACCCGACTCCCCCAAATCCAGTCTCCGGCCGCTATTTTCCACAACAAGAATTAGCCTCCGTATTCAACGATCGTTTTTGTCGAGTCGACTTGGAAACTATAAAAGCGTTGTCCGAGCGCACTCGGCGTTTGCAGGCGGCTTTGAGACCGCATACGCCTATGGTCCCCGCGATGGTTTTTCTTTTTCTTTCTTTGAAGATCCTAACTAGATGCCTTTTTGATCAGGCCCGCATTCGGTAACTCTTATGTATCACGGACCGGGCTTTTCAGTCGGTAAGTTTGACGCGAGTTGACAGAGAACATATTGAAGCACTAGTTCAGGAATCGCGCGGAATCCTTGGGCTTGACCCAACATGGGTGACGAGAGACTTCTTGCCGGCTGGGCATAGACTTGGTCTTGATGACTACACTGTGGAGGACAAGCGACGAGGTGAGATCTGTGAGCGATGGCTGGGTTCCACCACTCCTGCCGACAATCTGTTCGGACCGAAGGATGAGGGCCTAAGCTACATCCGCTTTGAGGGCGGATCTCAAATCCTGTTGCGCGATGCGGCAAGTGTCGCCGGTGACCTGCTCCTAGGCAAGGAGCAATTTGAGAAATATGGCGGGATCACAATGTTCACGAAACTCTTTGACTTCGCCGCGCCAATTCCGTTCCACCTTCACCAAATGAAACAGCATACACAGCCCTTGGGCAAGGGACCGAAGGACGAGGCCTACTATTTTCCTGAGGGCGTTCCAACCGGAAACTTTCCCTACACGTTCCTTGGCGTTCATCCTTCTCTAGCTCTACCTGAAAACCGAACCAAGTTGATCCCCTACATCGAAAAATGGGAAACGGATGAGATCTTGAAGTTTTCCAGGGCATACAAGCTGATGCCAGGAGAAGGATTCTTGGTGCCCTCAGGCACCCTCCACGCACCCGGCACAGCTTTGACCCTCGAAATTCAGGAGGGGTCAGACGTTATGGCGATGTTTCAGGGAATTGCGGGAGGCAGACCAATATCGAGAGACCTTCTCTGGAAAGACGTCGATCCTGAGTTGCGAAAAAGGAACGACCTTCTAAGCGTCTTGGATGTTGTAAATTGGGAGGTTTGTGGTGATCCATATTTCTACGAGAACTACCATACGTCAGAGATTCTGGTTGATGGATCCCGTCAACCGGGAGGAGAGGAGTTTTGGATCCACTATGGTTCCACCAAGTTCAGCGGGAAGAAATGCGTAGTTAGGCCCGGTCATAGCCTTGACTGTCGCGAACGCGGAGCATTCACAGTCCTAGTTTGGCGTGGCGAGGGAACTTTTTCAGATAGAAGAATCAAGGCCGGAGCCGAGCGAGCTCACACAAACGACGAACTCTTTGTCTGCTATGATGCCGCAACCCGACCGCACAGGATTCGCAACACCGGAAGCGGCGATCTCATCCTGTTCAAGATGTTTGGCCCTGAAGTGAACCCTGATACGCCCGTGTTGTCTCGCTACGCTTAGGGTAAATTCGTATCCGAGGTAAAGGGCTTCGAGTGATGGACACGGTGTCGGTTCATGGGTTTTCGGTGCTCGAGCGTCCTAGCGATGTGAAAGGAAATCAACTCGTCAAACGATTCAACGCGCTCTGATGGTCTGAAGGCACGAGAACGCGAAATGACAACCAAGCCAGCCTTGAAAGGCATATAAACCCAAGTTTGGTAGCACTAGAATTCGTCGAGCGGTCGGTTGACCATGAGAGACAAAACTCTGAAGTGGGTTATGATAGTCCCTGCGATTCTCATACTTCTCATTTTAGTAATCTACCCATTGATGTGGTCTCTGGGTCTCAGTTTTTACGACTATTCTATTATGCTGAAACAGTCTCCAATATTCATAGGCGTTAAGAATTACATTGATATCGTGAATGATCCCACTATATGGGATAATTTCAAGTTAACAGCATATTTCCTTGCCATAGCCCTTCCTATAGAGTTTCTCGCGGGTTTTGGTATAGCACTTTTGCTCTACGAGGAATTTAGAGGCCGCCGTATAGTCCTCACGCTTCTACTGATTCCAATGATGCTGGCTCCGATCGCTGTAGGCGTGTTCTACAGGTTCATTTACGATTCAACGTTTGGCATCTTATCATATCTTCTATCGGTCGTAGGCATCCATGGTTTCGCATGGTATACTGACCAGTGGGTTATCCCCTGCGTCGCGCTGGTAGACATATGGATGTGGACCCCATTCATGGTGCTAATTCTCCTAGCTGGTCTCACGGCTGTACCTCGATACCTCTACGAGGCGGCGAGTATAGACCGCGCAGGTTGGATTATGAAATTCAGGTATGTCACCTTTCCAATAGTGAAGCCTTTGATAGGGATCGCCGTGCTGTTCAGGACGATGGACATTATGAAAGTGTTCGACAGTGTTTTCATACTCACCGATGGAGGACCTGGAAGCTCGTCTGAATTAATATCTTTAAGAATATACCGAGAGGCATTTCAGTATTTCCATACGGGACGGGCCGCTGCCCTGTCCTACATATTTCTAGTCATGATAATTGTCTTAACCAATGTTTACTTGAGGTTCCTCATTAGACGGCCTGCTCAAACAGTTACCCGAGAATTGGAGGTTTGACTGTATGGACCGCAGACAAAGAACCAAAACTATCAAATACATGAAATACCTTCTAATCCTTGTGCTGACAGCGGTATGGCTATTTCCAGTATACTGGCTAGTAGTAACGTCCCTCAAGACTAGGCTTGACATGTTCGCGATGCCGCCAAAATGGAACTTTCAACCGATACTCGATAATTTCATCGATGTCTTCTATGAGCATAGGTATGGTCTGACGCCTGGACCTACAGACTTCCCAAGATTCCTGCTAAACAGCTTCTTCATATCGCTATGTAGCATAGCCTTGGTGATACTCGTAGGCATGCTAGCCTCGTACAGCTTCTCAAGGTTCAACGTGAAAGGTAAAGATACATGGCTATTCTTCATATTGGCTACCCGTATGTTGCCTCCAATAGCCATCATAATACCGGTCTATTTCATGTACCAAAGATTGGAGTTGTTGAACAACTACTTCGGCCTAATAGCACTTTACGTGATGTTCAACATGGCCTTCGCTGTCTGGATGATGAAGGGATTCTTCGATGAGATACCAAGAGAACTGGACGACGCCGCCATGGTGGACGGGTACAGCAGAATAGGGGCCTTCCGAAAAGCGGTTCTTCCTCAAGCTCTGAGCGGCATCGCTGCGACAGCCGTATTCTGCCTTATAATGGCGTGGAACGAGTTCCTATTTGCCTACATTCTGTCAGGCTTCGACACTAGAACCGTTCCAGTTGCCTTGTCGAGAATTAGAGGCGAGTCAGGTATTAATTGGGGTACCATCACAGCAACAGAGGTACTATACATCACACCAGTGATAATTTTCACTTTCTTCCTCCAGAAGTATCTCCTGCGAGGAATAACGTTCGGAACTGTAAAGGGAAAATGATCCTTACCAAGGAATGGGGCGTCTAGTCATCACACAGGGAGGTGAACGTGAGGATTGGCAGGAGTGAGGCTTAAGAATTTATCGAAGAAAGCGGGGGCCCTCTGTCCAGTATTCGATGTGAACTTAGAAGTAGCCGATAAAGAATTTGTGACGCTGCTAGCGCCGAGCGGCTCTGGAAAGACTACTACGCTACGTATGATCGCTGGTTTGGAGGTGCCTGATGAAGGCGAGATATACATAGGGGATGAGCTCGTAAACGATCTGACTCCGGCTGAAAGAGACACAGCCATGGTATTCCAGACTTATGCGCTCTATCCTCATCTGACCGTTCACGGTAATCTAGCATCACCACTAAGAGCTAGGAAGACACCTCAAAATGAAATGGATTCTAGGATCAAAGATGTAGCTGATATTCTTGGCATAGCCAACCTTCTTGAAAAGTATCCGACGCAGCTCAGTGGCGGAGAAATGCAAAGAGTTGCTATAGGGAGGGCCATAATCAGAAGGCCTCGGGTATACTTATTGGATGAACCCTTGACGAACTTGGACGCCAAACTGAGAGTTCACATGAGGGCCGAACTCAAACGTCTCCAGAAAGAGTTGGGGCAGACTATGATATACGCTACACATGACGAGTTGGAGGCCCTCAGTATGTCAGATAGAATAGCTGTAATGAGGAACGGGAGAATAGTCCAATACGGGACGTCCGAGGAGATATTTGAACATCCAAAAAACCTCTCCGTAGCCACCTTTGTGGGCACACCTACAATGAACCTATTTGAATGCATACTCTCAGAGAAGGCGGGCCAAGCATATCTTGAGAGCGAAGTATTCAAGCTAAATATCACCGAGTTAGCCGAACTGATTCGCGACAAAGCAGCTGGAAGTGAATTCATTCTAGGTATACGACCGAGCGACTTAACGATTCACACCGAAAAAGCTGGTGAAGACCTCATCCAAGGAGAAATCTACGTCCTAGAACCAATGGGCGCGGCGTTAGTCGTAGACGTCAAAGTTGGACAAGAGCTTGTGAAAGTCAAGGTTCCGGGATCTCTCTCACTAGAACCTGGAAGAAAGGTATGGCTCGCCTTTGACAAGGGGAAGATGCATGTCTTCAGCAAGAAGACGAAAGAAACCATAGTCTAATGGTGATACACTACATGGCGCGTGTAATGGTTAAGAACCTAACAAAGAGATTCGGAAAGGTGACGGCTGTTAACCGACTGAATCTTGAAGTAGAAGACAAGAAGTTCGTATGTTTTTTAGGCCCCTCCGGATGCGGGAAAACCACTACGCTACGTATGATCGCTGGTTTGGAGGTGCCTGATGAAGGCGAGATATACATAGGGGATGAGCTCGTAAACGATCTGACTCCGGCTGAAAGAGACACAGCCATGGTATTCCAATTCTATGCGCTTTACCCAACACTTTCAGTTTATGATAACTTAGCCTTCCCGCTGAGGACCCAGAAGATCCCCAAAGGTGACGTTGATAGACGTGTAAGAGAGGTGGCGGACATCCTAGGGGTAACTAAAATGCTCAACCTAAAACCTGAACAGCTCACACCTGGGGAATCTCAGATGGTTGCTCTAGGAAGGGCTATCATCAGGAGGCCTCGTGTCTACCTGCTGGATGAGCCCTTAACAAACCTAGACGCCAAACTCAGAGCCAGAATGAGGGCCGAGCTCAAACGCCTCCAGAAAGAGTTGGGACAAACGGCGATATACGTCACCCATGACCAACTGGAGGCTATGACCATGGCTGACAAGATTGCGGTCATGAACCAAGGCGCACTTCAAGAATACGATACACCCGACAACATATACAACCATCCGAAGAACCTTTTCGTAGCTGGCTTCATAGGAAGCCCCTCTATGAACTTCATAGAAGGCACACTAAAAGAGATGGACAATAAGCTCTATCTGGATACCGGGGAGTTCCAGCTGGACGTGACAGAGTTCCGAGAACCTGTGCTTGAAGAGGCGAAGGGAAAAGAGGTGATCTTAGGGATTCGACCTGAGCACATATCGGTCGGATCAAAGCCTTCAGCAACATATGCCTTCCAAGGTGAAGTATACGTGGTAGAGCCTCTAGGAGATCAAGCTATATTGGATTTCAAAATCGGAAGTTCTATTGTCAGGGCTATGGTGCCGCCTCACTTTAAGGCAGATGTGGGAGACAGACTTTGGCTGTCATTCTCTAAAGAGAATTTCCAGATAGTCGACAAGAAGACTGAAGAGGTAATATTATAGATTCAGATGATGAAGGAGTTTAGATGTTGGAATGATATCGCAGAAGACGAAAGACAGACTAGAGAAGACAGGCATGGCTCTCTGCTTTGCAGGATTATTCGCTATCCTCCAACCCTTCTCGATGTTGCTCTATCAATACGGATTCCAAATCCTGTGCATAGGCGGATTCATGTACGTAACGATGGGCTACGTACCGGCAGATGTGCGTATCCCCAAAGCCGTTGTCATAGTGCTTTCGGTATTGGGTGTAGTGGTAGGATTCCTCCTCCTCGGCATAGTCCTCACTCCGATACTGATATGATAGGGATTCTCTAGACTAGTAGGTTCCTTCTGAATTTGAGATACGGCTGGAGATGCGCTATTTCTTATAGAAAAAAGAAGGTTCGGCTGGAGCCTACTTCATCAATTCTCTGAGAAACAGCAGACCTTCTCGTGCTAGTTCGTCTTGACTCGGAGCCAACTTTCTCCATATTGAGGCTGCTGTGGCGATCTCCTTGGTACCTGGTTGAAATGTCTCTATGACCATATATCGGTTGTATCCTACGTCTTTCAGTGCTTGAGCCACTTCTTTCCATTCGATATGACCTGATCCTGGGGTTCCTCGATCATGCTCACAGGCGTGAACATGGTAGAGCAAGCTTCCGCCCTCTCTAATAGCCTGGCCCAACGATTTCTCTTCTATGTTGCCGTGATAAGTGTCAAAATGAAGCTTAACAGCGGGACTATCGATTTCTTTCAGCATTCTGAGGCAATCCGACACAAGGTTGACCAATCGAGTTTCATATCGATTGATAGGTTCGAGCCCAAGAAACACGTTTCTATTTTCAGCGTACTTGCCCATCTCCTTCAGTCCCATCACAGCATACTTCCACTCTCTCTCCTTATCGCGCATAAATTTCGTCTTTCCAACGCAGGAATACAAGGGACCGCAAACCATATCAGTGTTGAACTCGGTTGCGAAGTCAATACAAGCCTTCAAGTATTTCTTGGCATTCTCTCTTACTGCTTTGTCGGGATGGATAAGATCTCGATCAGGCCCCAGGACTGCGCATAAAGAAGAGCACTGGATTTCATGCGATTTAAGCGCCTCTTTCGTCGCCTTAACATTGATCTTCTTTGGATTTTCAATCGGGATTTCAACACCATCAAAACCTATCTCCTTTGCCTTCCCGATGACTTTGTGATCAAACGGGTAGACCCAAACCCAGCTTGTCACTCCAAACTTAACCATCTTTCCAAACACCACCATTTTCGCAACATCATACTAGCAGCAACGGACCAATAAGACTATTCAGTTCTCCTTCATTACTGTAGTTTCCCATTATTTTACTACCTATGTGAGGTGGATGCGGATTTCAGGCTTGCGTTCTTTTGAAGCCACCTCTAGTCTGGAGGGTATGCCAGTTTACCTATCCGAGCCTCTTCTGCTTACTACCCTAATCTTCGGCACGTTGCTAAGAGGAGTCTGCAGTTATTTCGTCGAGGCTCCCCTCTCATAATTTCGGGAAACGAGAAGTCAACCTGCATTACCGAAAGTCTTTTTTTAACTTCGAACTAAACTGTGGAACGGTGATTCGATGGGAAAGTTCAAGCTTGGTTGCGGCACTTGGCCGTACATGTTTCCACCCTATGACCCACGACCCTATACGCTGGAAGAATGCCTCCAGATGATTTCCCGACTGAAGTTTGATGGCGTAGAGCTTTCTGGCTTCAAGCCGCATGCGCACCCTGACCTATACCCGAAGAAATCCGATCGTCATGATCTCAAATCGAAGATAGCCGGATATGGTTTGGAAATTGTCGGTATCGCAGCTGACCTTTCCGGAAATCCGATAGCATCGCCATACTCAGATATTAGGGAAGCCCATGAGAAGGATCTTGACACGTTTCTTCAGTTTTGTCAAGACCTAGACATCAAATCCATGAGAGTGGACACCGTCTCTGGCCCAGAAGGGGTTCCCGGCGTTACCTACGAGACGGCTTGGAACCGGGTTGAAACCGCTTTCAAGAAGTATTCGAAAAAGGCAGAGGATGCCGGCGTCGTGCTTGTCTGGGAGTTTGAGCCAGGGTTCATGTTGAACAAACCTTCCGAGGTCCTCAAACTTCTGAAAGCTGTTAACCAACCTAACTTCAAAGCTATGATTGACACTTGTCACGCACATTGCTGCGGGATAGGGCTAAACCAGTCACCTCCAATGGACATAATAGATGTGCCGCTCAGCAAGATCGCGGGCGAGTTCATAACTCAGCTCAAAGGTATGATAGGACACGTTCACGTCATTGACAGCAATAACACCCTCAATCAGCATAGAACTTCGACTCACGCCCCCTTCAAGAAGGGAATGATAGATTTCGACGAGGTAATGAAAGCTCTCAACAAAGTCGGCTACAGCGGCTGGCTTGGACTTGACCTATGCTTCTGGCCTAATGCTTGGGAAGAGACAGGCTCCTGCAAGCAATTCATGGATCAATTGGTTGCCAAGTACAGATAGAAACAGGAGAACCACGAACTTGCCTAAGAAGATGAAGGCTGCCCCGCTGTATGGTCCAAGGAAAATTGGAGTTGAGGAGAGAGAGGTTCCGGGACTCGCTGCAAATGAAGTGCTACTGCGCGTTAAGGCTGTCGGAGTTTGTGGATCTGATCTCGCGTACTACCAACGCGGAAAGGCAGATGTACCGCCACCACTGGTACTCGGGCACGAGTTCACGGGGGAAATAGTCGGCTTAGGTGAGTTCGCTGGGAAACTCGGACTGCTCCACGAAGGTGAACGAGTGGTCGTTGAGCCAGTCCAATCATGCGGTGTGTGCGCTCCATGCAAGAATGCAATGCCGAATCTTTGCGTCAAAATGGTTGTTCTAGGCGTGAATGTTGACGGAGGTTTTAGCGAGTACTGCAAGGCGTTCTACAATTACGTACACCCATTACCTGATAACGTGACGTATGAGGAAGGGGCTTTTACTGAGCCTCTTGCCTGCGCGGTATATGGAGTGAGAAAGATGAGAATAGCTCCAGGTGACTTCTGCGTAGTGATAGGTCCTGGGCCAATAGGCTTGATGATGACTCAATACGCCAGAGCTTCTGGAGCGGGCAAAGTTGCGCTTGTGGGCACAAGGGACTATAGGCTTAAGATGGGAATCCAGCTGGGAGCAGACTACGCGATAAATGTCAGACAGAAAGAATCAGAGTTCTATGCGAAAGATCTCCTCGAGAAAATCTTAGAATTGAATGATCGGAAGGGGGCCGACGCAGTCATAGTGGCGACTGGTGACAAGGAGGCTAGCCAGCAAGCTCTGAAGATCGGTGGAAGTCGATCTAGAACGGTCTTCTTCGGAGGCGCAGGGTACAATCCTGAAGACTCACTCTCACTCAGTCTTTGGGAAGGAACATTGGCGGACAAGGAGATAGCGTTCTCCTGGCTATCACCGTTCACATTCCCCGCTGCGCTGAAGGCCATTAGCAGAGGGCTTGTCAAGGTCAAACCGTTGACCACGCATACCTTTCCTCTTGAGAAAACCGGCGAAGCCATTGAAACAGCTGAGAAGCGTCTCGGGAACGCCGTCAAGGTTCAGGTAAAACCCTAGTTCTTTTTCTAGTGGGATCTTACTAGAGTCTCGTTATCCTTGCACTCTTACGTGCTTTTGAGCCTTGAGCGTGCAACAGCCGCACTGAGTATCTTGGCAAGAGGCCAGAATCCGGCGAAGAATGATCCGATGCAGTTCTGTCAGAACTATCCTGGCCACACGAAGTCCTGTGACGGCCACATTTGAGTGAGCGAGTAACCCCCATCTATTGTGATACATTGACCCGTAACGTATCCTGACAGGTCACTGGCCAGGAACTCAATCACGTTGGCACAGTCTTCAGGCCTACCAAGCCTTCCCAAGGGGCGTGCTCTTGCTAGGTGTTCAGGGGCCTTCTCCGTCGCTGTTATCCTGGATGAGGTGATAATACCTGGCGCGATGCAGTTGATACGTATGCCATAGTTGAATACACCGGCCTTGGCTACGGCCTAGTCCGCTCCATGTCCAGACCTGCTGACTTCGAGCCCCGCGATCGACGAAATCGACGAAACGTTGATGATGTTTCCTGCCTTGTTTTCCTGCCAAAAGACAAAGTGCCACCACGGAGAATGAAGTTGGATCTAAGATTGTTTAGCTGAAGAAGCGGGCGGTTGCTTACCGAGCTTTGATGACTTGGTGCCCATACCAGATGTCGCGTATCAGGACTGCCAATACTACCTCAACTTCAGGAAATCTCTATGACGTGCGAGACATCGAAACAAGCGCCTGCTGCCAGCGAAAGCCTTTTCCACCATCACGATCGGAAGATATGCAGAAACCATAGAGCAATTGCGAGTATCTGCGCGCAATTGCTAATGTCTGACGTTGAGGTTTACTAGGAATGAGCCTTCTGTGCCGAGGCATGCCAACTGGATCCGAGGGGATGGATACCGGCTATTGAGGACCGGTGATCGTATGATAGATGAGATTCGCGAAACGAAAGTACGCAAAGGGGAGGTACGGATCTTCTGGCTCGGACAGAATTCGTTCGTCCTCAAAACGCCTCAAAACAGACTAGTCGCTGTAGATATGTACCTGAGTAGGGATAAGAGCCTGCACTACCTACACACGGAACCTCCTATGAGGCCAGAGGACTGTCAATTTGATTACGTATTCTGCACTCACGATCACTTGGACCATACCGACCCGGTCAGCCTACCCATAATAGCAAAGAGCTCCCCCACAGCAATATTCTTTGGGCCATCAGAGTCTTGTGAACACATGGTCAACTTGGGGATAGATAGAGACAGGGTGAAGACCCTCAAGCCCCACGTAACAATTGAAGTTGACGGCCTCAAGGTAACCCCCTATTACTCCATATCGCCAGATGAGGTGTCCGAAGAGAATAGGACCACCCACTTCGGCTATCTCTTCGGCATTGAAGGAATCAGGATCTACAACATGGGTGACTCGTCCCGAGCGATGCTGAAGAACCCTAGAGAAGTGCTGGAACCCGTCGCGAAGGCCCTTCCCCACATCGCTATGCTTCCCATACTTAGCGACCTCTCGCCTCACGGAGTGCGGAAGCCAGAGGATGCCGTTACCTTTGCAAAGCTCTTGAATCCTGATGTGATCATTCCCTGCCACTACAATCTCTGGAGCGGAGATACGATAAACCCACAAAACTTTGCCAAGTTGTTCGATTCAACAAAAGTGAAGCCAGTCGTGATACCTTACAAGGGAAGCTACGTTTACAGGGCACGCCCGTAGGATTTATGGCGCCTTCTTCCTCTTCATGTGTCGTATGTCAGTCAACTATCGGGACAACACATTTGTCTACAGCGTTTTAGTGGTTCTCGACCCAAGCGAGATTGGAACGGTACCAGTCTGCCGATCATGGAACAACTACATGCACCTCAATGTTTGAGTTTCGAGGCTTTTTCACGTTCTCGGAGTCATGTCTTGCATCTCATCAAATACGATTGAGTATGTGGCAGAGAGAGTCAAAGAGTGAGATCAGATCCCGAGTCTTCGCTACGAGTTCGCATGACATAACGGTAGTATTTAAGGCGTCTCGAAAGTCTTATTAAAAAAAGAGACACTCTAAACTGACGAGAAGATTTCTAATGTCCAAATCCGAAGAAAAGAAACCTGAAGAAAAGAAAATCTCTAGACGCAGCTACTTGAAGTACGCCGGGGGGATTGTGGCCGCTGGTGTTATTGCGGCAGCGGGATATGGAGTCTATGAGGCCACAAAGCCGCCGCCTACCCACCCGCCGGTTCAATTGGTATTCACCTCCCCTGAGTGGCTACCTGGTTCACTGACAGGAGACATAGCTAAGGGGTTCACTGATTGGTCGCAAACGAACCTTGGATATCCAGTTACAGTCAAGATGGACTTGAACCCATGGGGTACCTACCACGACAGGCTCGCCACGGTATTGGCTGCAGGAGGAAGCGATTTCGACCTCGTGATAGCCGACAGTCAATTCATAGGCGAGTTCGCTGAAGGAGGACATGTACTAAAGATGAATGACTGGATCAAGGCGCATCAAGGCAAGGACATCAACATGTTTGACTTCCCAGCTAACCTGGTCAAGTACTTCTGCACCTACCCTGTGTGGGATTTTGACGAGGACAAGTTCAAGGCTGGAGACCTGCAGTTGGACAAGGTTGGATATTATGGTGTACCCCATGAGGCAGATGTTATGGCTTTGGTATATCGAACAGACCTGTTCACGAATGCAGATGAACGTGCTGCCTTCAGAGCCAAGTACGGCTACGATCTACCTCAAACCTATGATGACTGGAATAACCAGGTTACTTGGTTAACCTACAAGGATTTCGCCGAGTTCTTCACCAGGAAAGCGGGCGACACGTTAGCTGGAACAGTCTTAACAGAAGACTTCTATGGAGCTACTACTTGGAACGCAAACTACGACGCTGACCCCTATCAGTTCCACGCTTATCTATGGGATAAGGGTGGCGAAATATGGTCAGGGCCTCCACAATTCAAGGCAAGTGGCTGGATGAACAGCGACTTGGCGGTTGAAGCCGCTAAGTGGTACGCTTCATTAAAGCCCTTCGAGCCTCCGGGATCGGAGAGCTACTGGTTCGACGAGGCTAATACAGCCATGTCGCAGGGCAGGGTGGCGATGTGCATGAATGCAGTCGGCTTCATAGGACCACTATGGGATAAAACAAAATCTAAAGTTGCCGATGTTATCCAATGCACCGTATGGCCAAGCCTCAACAACAACAACTACACCCAGCTAGTAGGGCAACCAATGTGCGTCAGTGCATACTCTAAGCATCAAGAGGAGGCTCTAGCATTCCTCAGCTGGTGGTTCTCGGACGACCCACAGTGGAGGTGGTCTGATGGCGGTGGAGGCGTAGCTTCTCAAAGAATCTTAGCTACAGATAGATTCGTAAACGCAGCTCCTTGGAACAGAGCTGTGAGAGATACTCTAGGCCGCCAGAAAGACTTCTGGAACATACCACCATACAACGAGCTGATGCTTACCGAGGGCGCAACCCTCAATGACATATATGCGGGAAAGGATACAGACATCAAAGCCGCCTTAACCGATCTAGCCGTGAAACAGGACGCGATAATCCAGAAGTGGGCAGCAACATCCACCGTCGCCAAAAACTCAGGATACACAGGCTAAACGTTCGATTGATTCCCTCATAACCCCCTTCTGTGTTTCCTTTCTTTCCTTTTTTTCCTTTTTTCTTTCTTAGTTACCTAGCATTTTTTAGAGCAGATATACAATATTGAAATATCGAAATCTGCGACCAATCGAAGAGAGTTTCATAAGAACGCGCGGTCATAGCGCGATTCCCTATCTAGAGGATACCTACCCCAGGTCTTTGTTTTTCGAGGTGTCCAGAAAGGATAAGGGCGGATGTTGCTCGAGTAAATGTCCGGTAGAGGTGTCCCGTCTCAAACTCTGATCATGTTGGCTCTCCCAGGATCCGGGCTGGGGCTTGCGAAATGAACTGACTATTTTGCGAAGGCTTTGTCGAAAGCTAGTTTGGAAGGCTCAAAATCCAATTTTCTAGCAAACTCGCAAGCTTCTCTCGCGCCTTTCTCCCTGTCCATCCCGGCGTCTTCCCATTCAACCGACAACGGCCCTTTGTACCCGATTCGGTTCAGAGCTCTTATGATCTCTTCGAAGTTGACCGCTCCGCGCCCCGGAGACCTGAAATCCCAGCCCCTTCGAAAGTCTCCAAAGCTCAGATGAGATGACAATATCCCGGAATATCCGTCGAGCGTTCGGACGGCGTCCTTGATGTGTACATGATATATTCTATCCGCGAACTTGTCTATGAACTTCACTGGATCAACCATTTGCCAGTAAAGATGGCTTGGATCGAAGTTGAACCCAAATGTCTTTCTGTGGTTCAGCTCTTTCAAAGCTCTTTCAGCTGAATAGATATCATAGGCAATTTCAGTCGGATGCACTTCAAAAGCAAATCTCACTCCAACTTCATCGAAGACATCCAATATTGGATTCCACCGTTCGGCGAAATCCTCGAAGCCGGCATCTACGTCCACTGGGTCCGTTGGTGGGAAAAAGTATAGTAGCTGCCATATCGGGGAGCCTGTGAATCCAGTTACCAGATCTATCCCCAGCTTCGCCGCCGCTCTTGCTGTATTCTTCATCTCCTCCGCAGCTCTTCTGCGGACGCCTTCGGGCTCTCCGTCCTTCCACACGCGAGGAGGCAGAATAGCCTTGTGCCGTTTATCTATCATATCGCATACTGCTTGACCAACCAAATGATTGCTGATCGCCCACACTCGTAGACCGTGCTTCGAAAGAAGGTCTAGTCGACTCGTACAGTAATTGCCGTCCGCAAGAGCCCTCTCAACCTCGAAATGGTCGCCCCAGCAAGCGAGTTCTAAGCCATCGTAACCCCAATCCTTGACCTTTCGAACCAAGACATCGAGAGAAAGATCAGCCCACTGTCCCGTGAACAGAGTCACTGGCCTGGTCATGTACAGATCCGTGTGTTGCTACAACATACTTGCATATATGTACCTACGATGCAGGACCGCGGTAACGAAACAAAAGCCTGAACTGACGTTGATGTTTAACGAATCGATATTGGAAGTCGAGAAAGGGGCAATAGGAACAATACTCGTAGAACGTTGCTCCACACACTCAACGTGCAAGCACGGCGCCCCTTCGACTTTCTGACTAGAATCAGTCTTAGATCTTCTTCGGCATGGCCGTCCAGGCGCCCTTGTTCGAACTGCTCCTGACGCAGGTTTCAAGGAAGGCAATGCCCATCCAGCCGTCCTCGACGTTCGCATACTTGGAACCGTCACACGCGAAAGGCTTGCCGGCCTTCCACTTGCGGACATCAACTTCGAAGCAGCGATGCAGACGCGCGAACGCATCGTGGAATGCTTCGGGATGGCCCGGCGGAATCGTCGGCTCGGCCATCAGATCAGCCGGCATGTTCTTCGGCAGGAAACCGTCGCCCGGCGTGACAGCGCCGCGCCAGTAGGTGCGATCCGGTTGGTTCGGTAGGCAAATGGTAATGCACTCGGGGTCTTCCTGACGCCAGCGGAGCGTGCCCTTGGTGCAGGCAATAACGATGCCAAGGTCGTTCTTGTAGCCGATGCAAATCTGCGAGGCGCGGACGAGGGCTTTGCCGCCGTTGCTCATCTTGCAGTAGATCGTGAAATGATCGTCCAGCATGCGGCCCTTCACGAAAGTTTCCAACTGCGCCGAAACCTCGGTGACATCTAGGCCGGTCAAGTAGCGGAGCTGCATGAGCGCGTGCGTGCCGATGTCGCCACCGCAGCCGGAGACACCGGCGCGCTTGGGATCGACGCGCCATGAAGCCTGCTGATTGCCGGTGTCTTCTGACTTGGTCGCGAGCCAGCCCTGAATGTAGTAGGAGTCCACCCAGCGGATGTCGCCGAGCAGACCCGCGCGGATAATGTAGCGCGACAGACGACTGGTCCAGTGGCCGAGGTAGGTGTGAGCAACGCCGAATGGGATCTTGCATTTGCGGACGGCTTTGACGAGATCGTTGGCCTCTTTGAGGTTCAAGCAGAGCGGTTTCTCGCAGAACACGGGGATGCCCGCCTTGATGGCCTTCATCGCCGGATCGTAATGGACGAAGTTCGGCGTGACGATGAGGATGTAGTCGAGCTTCTGGTCCTCGGGAAGGTTCGCGTTAGCAGCGATCATCTCATCGTAGGAACCGTAGCCCTTGATGGGATAAAGCCAGTTCGCCGCTTCTTCGAGCGCGATTTTGGGATCGTGTGAGAGCGCGCCGGCCGTCACACGTCGGGTGCCGTCGAAGTGGATCGCTTTCTGATGCGGCTGAACGATGAACGCGGCTTTGCCGCCACCAACTAAGCCGACATTGAGTGGTCTGTTTCCCAGTGAACTAATCTCTCTCACATTTCCTTCATCCGTTCGACTATTTCGTTTGACTGTGAACCTTAAAACACTTTGTAGCCCCTTACGAAATTCTGTTGTGAGCCACATCCACCTGAGCAATGGTCCGGCGAGACTGCTACGCGGTTATGTTCCAGAAAGACTTCTCACTAGTCCAGTGCCGTGAACGGTCTATTCCTGCTCACAATAGGTTTTCTTCAGGCTGCATCCTCTCTACAGCTATGCGCTTGAAACGCCGCACCGACAGATCATCATACTCGCGAAGACCCTGCAGGCTTGGGTTACAGAGCCTAGACGAAGGTTGCTTCGATTGATTGGGCACATGCGACGATCGTCTTTACCGCCACTGCATGGGGCTGTATGACGAATTCGGTTGTATCAACTCCCGTTCGCAATCCGCAATTTCGAACAAGATGGCGCGGAAGCTTCGAAAGGGTTATTAGAAATCTTCTAAGATGCCTAGCTATTGAGTTACTCAATGTATCTAAAGCTTGCTGGTCAGGTCGCGCTGGTCACGGGGGCGGGCAGGGGCCTGGGCAGGGCTTACGCGCTTCACCTTGCTCAACTAGGGGCCGACGTAGTCATAAATGACATTAGCCTTGAATCAGCAAGGGACTACGACGAAGTGCTCACTGCACCGACAGTGACTGACGAAATCAAGAAGCTGGGCAGGCGCTCGCTCGGTATTCAGGCTGACGTGACTATCAAAAATCAAGTAAATGGAATGTTCAAACAGATCTTGGACGAGTTTGGTCGTCTGGACATCCTCGTCAACAATGCGGGAGGAAACCTGAATCCATTGGGCCCCCGAGCCGGACCTCCGGTCACATATCCCTCTACGGCCTCGGAGGAGGATCACAGGTACATTATGGATGTTAACCTGTGGAGCTGCATACTGTGCTGCCAAGCAGCAAGCATCCCGATGAAGCAGCAGAGATACGGTAGGATAGTCAACATAGCCTCTCAAGCAGGTCTGCATTCAGTGCCAGAGACGGCGAGTGCTATGTCGTACAACGTAGCCAAGGCGGCGGTCATACACTACACACGCTGCCTAGCAGCCGAACTCGGGCCGTACAACATAAACGTCAATTGTATAGCCCCTGCATGGATATGTACGTCTAGAGCCATCGCACAAGGAAGAAAAGGTAAAGCCGCGGAAGAGTTGATCAAACAGATTCCGCTAGGTCGCATGGGTTACCCAGAAGATGTAGCGAAAGTTGTTGAATTCCTCGTCACCGACCTTTCAGACTACGTCACTGGGCAGTGCATATCTGTCTGCGGAGGATACGTTTTGTTCTAGATAACGCGATTCTTGCCTCTCTTTAGATCAGCGTAGGCATGCGTTGGACACTCAAGGTCTTTGAACTGTGAGCGCGATTTCGTAACTTTTCAATGCGGCGGTAATGTGATGTCGATGATCGGGGTTTGTGTACTAGACCTCTTGTCTTAAGTAAGGTATGACCTTAGACGCGTACATTTCCAACTGAGAGTAGCCTTCTTCTGGTGGCATGAAATGTAGCGCGAACATGGTTAATCCTTCTTTGATATATCGTTCAATCACCTCTATGCAATCGTCTGGGTCGCCGACGGCCAGCCCGGGCCTTCCTAATGTCCTAAAAGGCGATGACTTGAGTTCCACCTCCATTCTCTTGGTACTTGATAATAGTTCCTCTATCTCCTCGATGGTATAGCCGAACCATTCCTTGATGGATTGGTTGGATTTCTCAAGAGCCAGCTCCCTGTTCTTATCTATCGCGGTGTAGAACTCGATTCCCAGAGTGATTTTTTTGCCTCGTCGTTCCTCGGCCTCACGAACTATTTGCTTTCTGTCTCTTATCAGATCCGTTGAGACCGCGGGTGGTAGCCATCCATCGGCAAACGGAAGCAACGCTGACAATGCCTTCTTGCCCGTGGCGCCGAGCCAGATCGGTGGTCCGGGCTTTTGGATCGTATTCGGGTTTAGTTGACAATTCGTAACCTTGTAGTACTTTCCATCGTAGGTTACTGACTTTTCTGAGAATAACCTTTTCATGATGATCAGAGCCTCCCTTGTCATCTCGAGTCTGACTAGAAAGGGGTCGAAGGGTATTCCGAAAGCCTTGAACTCACGTTCTCTCCAACCAGCCCCCACCCCTAACTCCACCCTGCCTCCCGATATGACGTCCAGCGTGGCTATCTGCTTCGCATAGAGAGCTGGGTTTCTATAAGGGATACAACTGACCGCTGTTCCAATACGGACTTTCCTCGTCTCCCTTGCCAGAGCACCTAATGTCACTGTAGATTCAAAAACTGGAGGTGTCTCGGCTTGGGAGTCCGTAACTATAGAGTGGAGTCCTTGCAGATGGTCGCAGATCCAGACGAAGCTAAGACCTAATTTCTCAGCGAGTTTCGTCATCTTTAGTATTAGCTCGAAGCTTGTTCCTCTGGTGCAACTCGGAAGGTATATTCCGAACTGGACGTCTTGGTTGGCCTTCATGAAATTCGATTTCGACCATTGCGACATATATCCCTTCTTCACTCGGTGCCTAGTCGTTGGGGTGCGTCCGAAGATCAAACTTGTAATTTGGCTGCACTAGAGGTCGCAAGGAATATTTAGGGTCAGATCATACGAAAGGGGAGAGTGGGGCTAGAGAAGCATGCCAATTCGTCAGGAGACTGAACTTTGAACCCTCAGAGGTCGCATTCGACAAAGCTTTCGCAAGATACCCCAACTATGTGAGAAGCCTATGACAAATCGTGAAAAAGTGGGTTTCATAACGCAAGGTGAATTAAGAAAGGCTGAGACGAAGATCCCCGAAATCGGGGTTGGGATGCTCGGATACGGCTTCATGGGAAAGGCGCACAGCAACGCGTACAAGAAGCTCTCATACATCTTCTGGCCTCCCCCAGCAATTCCTAAACTCGTAGCAATCTGCGGCAGGGACGAGAGTAAGGTCTCAGAAGCTGCAAGAAGATACGGATATTCCAGATATTACACGGACTGGAAGAAGCTCACTAAAGATCCGGACATTCAACTGTTCGACAACGGAACCCCGACCGATCTGCACGCAGCGCCCTGCATTGAAGCAGCTGAGCAAGGGAAACACATCTTATGCGAGAAACCTTTGGCTAGGACTGCTCGAGAAGCAAAACCCATGGTGGAAGCGGTAAAAAGAGCACACGTGAAGAACATGGTCGGATTCAACTACAGATTCATCCCAGCAATTCAAGTAGCTAGGAAGCTTATCAAGGACGGAACACTGGGCAGAATCTACCACTTCCACGGCAGATACTTACAAGAATGGATAATGGACCCGAACTTTCCGCTCGTATGGAGATTAAGGAAGGAAATAGCCGGCCTAGGAGCCCTAGGCTGTATTGGTCCACACGTAGTGGACCTCGCACACTTCCTGGTGGGAGACGTGTCAACCGTCAGCGCAATCACAACCACCTTCATACATGATAGACCCCTGGAGAATGACCCGTCAAAGAGGGGAAACGTTGAGGTGGACGATGCCTTCGAGTCTGTCGTGGAGTTTGAAGGAGGCGCCATCGGGCACATCTCCGCATCAAGATTCGCCGCCGGAAGAAAGAACTACCAAAATATCGAAGTATACGGCGAAAACGGCAGCATCCTATTCAACCTTGAGAAACTGAATGAACTTCAAGTACACTTGAGGAACCACGACGTGAAGGACTTGGGCTCCAGCTTTCACGACACTCTCGTGACTGAGTCATTTCATCCCTACTGGGAGAACTGGTGGCCTCATGGACACATAATCGGATGGGAACACACCGTGATCCATGAAGCGTACCACCTCGTAAACGCCATAGTGAACGACGCAGACGTGTCTCCTCTGGGCGCCACTTTCGAAGACGGATACAAGTGCAACGTCGTCTTGGACGCGATAGCTGAATCAGCAAATAGCGCACGCAAGATGCAGGTAGACTACTCGCTATAGCTTCCTCCTGCCCCATGCCTCCGTGCCAGGGACAGATGCGCTGACTTATTCACTAAAGATTGGAGGAAGTTCACTGAACTATATGAGATTGACAAACACAACGTAGCCTACCTAGCCTTCACATATTGGCTTACGAGCACTGAGGGAGCAATGCAATTCCTAGACACGTTCGGACATTACCCCCTCATATCAGAGGGCGCCGCTCTCATGACCTTTCGAAGAACGACAGATATCGCAATAACCGATCAATCTGTACAATCTCTACCGATCAATCTGTACCCGTTCTTCTTCAACCTCCACGCATACTCCAGAATCCGCTCCTCACCCACCACTGGATGACGCGAAAAGTGCGGGGGGTGGGATTCGAACCCACGAAGGCCTACGCCACGGGATGACTCACCCGCGCTGTGGGCTTGGTCTTGAGTTTGGCGCGCGTGGTCAGGACGCGACCCGCCCATCTAGCCAGACGCTTGTTGACCTGGCTCTGGGACCCCCGCGTTCCACTAGCACGTGCGATCTGTTTTCTTCAGTTAAAGCATTACGCTATCGCAACAATGTGTCGCCAAAACACTGTCACTTCGGGTTGCGTAGCGTAACAGCCATGACCGAGATTAGAGCAGTTCGATCTCGATGAAAACGTCCTCGGGCGTCCGTATACGCATCAGGCGTTTGAGAAATCTTTCATTCGGATCCACATCTATCAGGCGTTTGTGGATCCGCATTTCCCACTTGTCCCATGTGTTGGTGCCTTGCCCGCAGGGGCTTTTGCGCGTGGGGACATTCAGTTTCTTAGTCGGGAGCGGTATCGGGCCGCGGAGTTTCACGCCGGTCTTCTCAGCGATCTTGGTGATCTCTCCGCAGATCGAGTCTAGGCCCTGCGGGTTCGTGCCTGAGAGCCTGATACGTGCTTTGTTGACCATTGTGGTCTATCCTCCACGCTAACCGGAAACAGAGCAAGAATAGGTGAGGGCTTTAAAAAGGTTCGGAGTTTGTGCTTATGCTTTCTCTGTGATCTGTTGAACGATGCCGACTGCGACTGTGCTGCCCATGTCTCGGATTGCGAATCTTCCCAGTTGCGGGATGTCCGAGTAGGACTCGATTGCGAGTGGCCTCACGGGACGCAGTTTGACGAGGGCGGCATCGCCTGTCTTGAGGAATGATGGCTTCTCCTCGACGATCTGTCCTGACCTCGCGTCGATCTTCTGCACGAGCTCTGTGAACGTGACGGCCATCGTAGCGGTGTGCGCGTGCATCACTGGGGTGTAGCCTGCTGCGATCGCTGTTGGGTGGAAGACGACTATGATTCTGCCAACGAATTCCTTTGCCACGGTCGGTGGTGCGTCCCCCTTTCCGACGACATCTCCTCTGTGAACATCTGTCTTCGTTAATCCTCGCACGTTGAATCCGATGTTATCGCCTGGAATTGCTTGCGGAATCTTCTCGTGGTGCGTCTCGATATCTTTACACTCGCCCTTCACGCCAGACGGCATGAAGACTAGGCTATCGCCTGTTTTCAGCACACCTGTCTCAACCCTTCCAACGGGGACGGTTCCAACTCCAGTGATCGTGTAAACGTCTTGGACAGGAATGCGGAGTGGCTTGTCGAGTGGCTTCGGCGGCTCCGTGAACGTATCCAGAGTGGCGAGAAGCGTTGGTCCCTTGTACCATGGCATCTTGTCGCTGGGCTTGGCTAGGTTGTCGCCAGTCCAACCTGAGACTGGAATGATCGTGATCTTGGATGGGTCGTATCCAACGACCTTCAGCAGGTCACTGACTTCTTTCTTGCACTCCTCGAAGCGTTCTTGGGCCCAGTTGACAGATGCGTCGTCCATCTTGTTGATGGCAACTGCGAGTTGCGCGACTCCGAGAGTTCTTGCGAGGTATGCATGCTCACGCGTCTGACCACCAGGACCAACACCGACCTCAAACTCGCCCTTCTTGCCCGATACAACAAGGATCGCGGCGTCTGCTTGGCTTGTACCGGTGATCATATTCTTGATGAAGTCTCGGTGTCCGGGGGCGTCGATAATCGTGAAGAATATCTTGGGCGTCTCAAACTTCTCAAATCTCAGATCTATCGTGACGCCTCTTTCTCGCTCCTCTTTGAGTGTGTCGAGGACCCAAGCGAACTTGAAGGTCTCGCCTGCGCCCAGTTTGTTTGACTCGTCAGCATATTTCTTGATCGTCTTCTCATCGATGTTACCAGTCGCATACAGCAGGTGACCGGTCATCGTGCTCTTTCCGTGGTCAACGTGACCAATTATGATCAGATTCAAGTGCGGCTTCTTTGCTGCAGACACTAAATCATCCATCCGTCCCGGTGTTGATTTCGTAGTTTAGAATCGCACTCATCTATTTAAGGGTTCGACGGTATCCCGGCTGTTTCCGAAACTAGAATCGAGGAATCCGTCGAACTCTTGTCGGAACACTCGCCTAGAGCGAGAAATCTACTCCAAACATGCATTCTTGAATCAGGAAGAAGACACGACCACAAGTGTTCGCGTCTGTCTTTCTTTCTATCGCGAGGCTAGTGCGACGCGTTCCATTTCGTCACGCTTGCGAACCGCGTAGCTGCGGTTGTCCCGAGCTGCGGCAAACATGATCTCTTCGGCTAGGGATTCATCTATTGTTCGAGGATTGCTGTAAGCTGCTTGTCGCGCGCCGTCGGTTATGAAGCGCATTGTCAGGTCTACGCGTCTTTGCGGAGCGATATCAATTGAGATTGGATAGACTATTCCACCGTAGGCCACTCGCGTTACATCCTCGGCGGGAGCAACATTCTGCACCGCCTTCACAAGTACCTCGACAGGGTTCTTCTTGGTTTTCAGTTCAATGATCTCGAAGGCGTTCCGAACGATGCTGACCGCTTTTGCTTTCTTGCCTCCGACCTTGCCGTGCCGCATCATGTTGTTGACTAGACGTTCAACTATGTTGACTGTGGATTTCCTGAACTTCTGGTGTTCATGACGGCCGCTGCTGTGAGGTACGAACATTGCCCGTGTACTCAGGTACCTCTGGAGGCTGA
>Ga0315289_10002059_pt1 | contig 31069 bp, 38 predicted proteins | sample YL17G11_40_MG_FD_203452 | JGI IMG/M metagenome (GOLD analysis project Ga0315289, IMG submission 203452) | Sediment microbial communities from Yellowstone Lake, YNP, Wyoming, USA - YL17G11_40 | ecosystem: Environmental > Aquatic > Freshwater > Lake > Sediment | place: USA: Wyoming | collected... | reverse complement strand
ACAATCATTCCCCATTGCAGTTCCATCACAGGCAAGAACATTAGGTTGTCCTGGAGTTGCAGTTAAATTTCCTGCACACCAATAAATACCAATAAACTTGGTAACTTGACCAGTTAATTGTCCTAAGAAATAGGTTTTCCCGCTTAAAACATCACTTGCTGGACCCTTTGTATTTGTGAACAAAGGAAGTTCGCCTGCATCCCAGACATTGTTTCCGTTTATATCATCCCAGGCAAAAAACTGTATGTTTTGAGCCAGCTCACCAGTCTCCGCATCAACAACACAAGGATGACCAGCTGCTGTTTCCATCACTTGCTCTGGTTCAGTACAAGTCTTTTCGTTATTTGATAATGGGCTGACATAAAAACAGGCATAAGCATCATTGTTTTCTACGTGTAGGCTAATTGTATTCTCGCCCCTATCGCCTGGTTTGATGTCGGAGAAATTCCAAAACTTATCTGCTGTTGGGTTTAAATCCTTGAGTGTCCATGCTCCACATTGACTTGAGACTACTTCATTGTATGTGCACTGGCTATCCACTGTTAAATCAATACTTCCGGCTGTAAAAGTATTTCCGGTGCTGATTTCGGTGTCGCTGAAATAGGCAACAGTTGCACCAATTCCAATGGCCGCAACAACTCCTATAATCGCTAAACTAATTAATATTTTTTCCATAGTTTTATTTAATTTATTTTTTAATTGTATTTTTCTTTCAATGCTCATTCCGACCTTTGAATGTTTTTTAACAATTCTTGATTTAAAAATAAAAGACGAAGCAATACTTCGCTAACATTAAACAAACACACTATTTAATTGATAGAAGAAAAGACCGCGGACGGATTGCGTTCTGTCACAATTCATATTCTTGTTCGGCTCCGTCTATCTTACTCAAAACAAGGTTGTTGTCAAGAGGATACCATGGTTCAATAGCTTGTAACCATTCTGTATTGTGATATTACGAAGGTTTGAAAGATTTATTCGCTGTATTCAATGGTTAAATAAAAGGTTGAATAATAAGTTTTAATTTGTTTTTTGACCGATTTTATCAGCTAACAAAAACCCCCTGTATCAATACAGGAGGCTTTTTGTTGCAAAATTATCTTAATAATCAAGAATCATTGTGGAGATTCGTGTTAGTTGGCAGTTACACAAATTGCATAGGCTTGTAATGAAGCACTACCCTTATGTTTTGCTGTAACGGTCCATGTATCTTGATCAGATGGCCAATTACTTAAAACATCTGCATTATCATCGCCGGATATTACATATCCTCCACCAACAACTTTTTTACCAGTAGAACAATCAGCAGATGCAGTGTTGGTAGCAGTAGAGGCTCCAACAATTCTTTCCCATCCACTAACACCATTTGCACCTGCTGGACCCTGAGGACCTGCGGGACCTTGAATGCCAGGATTACCCTGTAATCCCTGTGGTCCTTGTGGGCCTACTGATCCTTGCGGACCTTGAACACCAATGGGACCTATTGGACCCTGAGGACCAGTTGCCCCTGGGGCGCCAGGATCACCTTTTGGGCCTTGTGGACCGGCAGCACCATCAGCTCCTGCTGGGCCTGCTGGTCCTTGCGGACCTTGAACCCCAGCATCTCCTTTTGGCCCTTGTGGACCAGGTTGACCATTCGGATAGATTGTAATCAATGTATCGTCTGGTTTAGAACCATTAGTTTTACATTCCGAAAGCTTGTAACCTGGACCAATTACATAAACTTGACCACTTTTCTTTACACAAAGTTGTATAATATCAGATGGATCGCTAGTGTCTGCCTTTGTAAAACTAGCAAATAATATTAATCCAATGCCGGTTAAGATAACTGCGCTAACTAGAAAGATCGCGATTTTTTTATTCATTTTTTTATTTTAATTATTTTTTCCTTTCAATTTTCATCCCGACCTTTGAATATTTTTTTTATAATTCTTGATTTAAAAACAAAAGGGCGAAGCAATACTTCGTTGGATTATAATAAAGATATTTAGTTGATTTAAAAAGCAACCCTGAATAGATTGTGTCCTATTACAATTCATATCTTAATGCATTCATTTTACTGGAACCAATAACCTTGTCAACAACCTAAATTTTATGACCGCCATTGAAATATATTTTTCAGAAAAGAAATATAGTAAACATTAATTTTAAAAACAAAATTTTAACAAAAAGGAAACTATTTTTAGAAATTAATCTCTTCAATATGAAAGTGGACATTGTTTTCTTTGTCCGCTTTCAATTTACATTGACCGCTATCCACATTCCAGTCATTTTTTAAAGATTTTGGGTTTTTAATGTATGACTGTAGAAAATCTTTCGGAATTATAATTTAAAAACCGTCTATAACTAGACGATTTTTAAAATTGTATATCAATCAAATCTTATCGAGTAACACAGATCGTAGTAGAAGCTACAGCGGTTTCGTTTAAAGCTTCTGGAGCGCAAACATTTACACGTCCGTTACTATCTTGAAAAACCGTGTAAAGCGTATTATATGTGCCTGCAGTACAATCAGTATCAGTACATGTAATCGTAGCAGCCTTTGGATCAATTGGAATCTCGGATAGATAAGTAGGGACTACGCAGGAACGAATGTTTATCCCTCCTCTGCTTATAGGTGTGGTGGTAGCAACAGCAGGTAAGGTTTGTGAACAAGTAAATATTCCTTTATTATCAGCCATATTCTGCCCAATAGCATTTAAGATAGCATTAACATTGCTAACTCTTTGGCTATTTCTTGCCTGGGCAAATTGTCTGGCTGGATTTATAGCAACCACAACTATAGCCGCTAAAATAGCAATTATGCCTATAACAACCAAGATTTCTATAAGAGTAAAGCCTTTTTGTTTGTTTTTCATATTTTTTTTAATTTACTTATAAATTATATTAGGAATGTGTTCTCTCGGCCTTTTATTTAATTTCTTGATATTTTACGCTAACACAGTAATCAATTTGTTGCAAGAGGGTTCTTTTTACGGACCTTCTGTCCAGCTGTCAACTTCTCCCCAAGCATTAATTTGAATATTCGGCAAAGGAGGGGGCGGAGGAATAACCGGAGCAACATCATCATTTGTAATAACACACGTCACGGTATTACCAGCAGTAACTGTGCCGATATAACAACTAGAACTATAGACAGGAGCGCTATATCCACTCAAAATATCCTGAGTAATATTGAAATGACTACCTGCATCAACATTAACCAGTACTCCGCTGGTAGAACCATTAAAAGAATTTGGTAAGGCATTTGCCCCTGATATTGTAATATGAAAATCGCTTGCATGGCTAGTGCCAGCATTATCATTTATCACATTTGTAACCACATTAAGCTTAGCAGTAGTTAGTGGTGGCGGTGGCACAGCCGCAGGACAAACAATTTTACCAATATCTGTAACGATTTCAGCCATTTTTTCAGCAGTAGGAGAAATGAAGAAGTAATCACCATCATTATTTTCCGCATCAATAACCGATTGCACGGTTGAGGCGCCAGCGTTGTTTTCAGATCCTAATGCGTGACCGCTAACTGGGTATGTGCCGCTGGCTAAATGAGCCATAACATCCCTCTGAGTTAAAGTAGCGCTACCGAAATAAATAGAAAAGATTTTCGTACCACCTTGTTTAGCGATGTCTGATTCATTTAATAGTCTATTAATAGAATTATCTGGATAATCCGGTTTACCGTCTGCGACAAAAATTAATACTTTTTCAAATCCACTCTTATGCCCACTGCTGCCATTTATTGGGGTGGTCCTGTTAAGTTCAATATTACCAACTCTAACACCATCTGACAGATTGCTAGTGCCACCTCCGCTGGTACCGTTACTATAAATTTCAGTCATAGTCTTATAAAGACCCGTGATTGTTGTAACGACTGGGCCAGTATAATTAACAACCACATATATCTGAGTTACTTTAGCAGTACCAATGGTAGAAGTCTTAACAACTCCAAATCTTGTAGTCCAGGCATTAACTTCTGATAATGCCCAAGGTAAATTAGTAAATGGATTAACTGCCATTTCCCATTTAATTGTAGAATAATTCGTGTCAGTTAACATGTGACTTACGGAATTATCTTTAAGGTCGGCTGTTCTGGTACCCTTCTCTACTCGTAATTTAATTGTTGGGTTAGAGACACCAGCAGCTATCGCATACAAAGTAACGGAATTAACCACAGAACCAGTTGTTAACCCCGCATTTGAGATTTTAAAAGTATGAGCTTCTCCATTAGTAGTTTCAGAAATATACATTATATCGCTATCGTTATTAAGAACTGCAGCAGTTTTATTAGTGGTACCAGTTGCACCCCACTTTGTATAATTCCCCTCTCCTGTAGGTACTAAGGTGCCCGTATTATTTGGGGCAGGCGTAATGGAATTTTCGCCACCGTAGTTGCTGGTAAGCAAACCCGAAACCAGTTGGGGAGAAATGCCAGTAGGAATTTCGGCATGATGATGATCACCATATAGATCACCATAGTCGCCTATACCAACCTGAGGAGTTGGTGAAACAGGTTTATATAAATCAAGTAAGGCTTTCCCCGCCTTCATCATCTGGGGATGATATGATCTTGTAGTGTTGGTACGATCAAATATCATTACCGTATCAGCACAGTCTGGAGCAGGCGGCGCATCATCGTCATAATTAATTTCACAAGTCTTATTATCTCCGGCATTTAATGTAATACTAACATTTGAACAACCAGAATCTCCGCCCCATAAAGAAGCTGTGTAACCATCCATTTCCACAGCACCCAAAAAATATGTTTGCGGAGCAAGATCAGAAAGCGTGACGGGAGAAGAATAAGAAGTGCCATTTATAGTTAACCGAAAATCTCCCGGCTGTTTAATCCCATTGTTATCGTTTGTAACATTGGCCACTAAAGTTAACTGTGCAGTAGTTGGTGCTTCGTAATAATAGATATCGCAAGACTTATCCTTATCGCTATCACTCTCGGCAATAGTAATAGTACCATCTGAAGCACAATCACCTCCCCATAAAGAATTGGTTGTATAACCAGATGGGGTTAGTTGGGGGGTAGTCAATGTGTATTCAACATTAACTAAAACTGTCTTCCACTCTCCAGAGGTAGCAGGAATTGTATTAATAAGAATTGGAAAATCTGAAGGAAATTCTGGACCCCCAGGCTTTTTAAAAACAATAATCCTGCCGCTAATATGTGCCGCATCGTTAGGGCCTTGAACCGTGCCTGAAACTTCCATATTGCTAACAGCACCCCTGCCAAATGGAAATTGAGCCTGAGTAGCGATCTTGGCAATTTTCTCATCAGAATTGTAACCAGATGCTGGATCGTAAGAAACCTGTTTAATATAACAACAATTGTTGTCTTTATCGCACCTATTAGGCAAATCAAGATAAATTCTTTCGTTGCCAGTGTAATTCGGGTTTTGGGCAATCCTTAAAAGCGCCATATTAACGCAGGACTCTGCTAAGCCCAAACTAACTCTTTTGTATTCTCTATCCAAAACATTAAATCGTGAAAAATAATTACTCATGCTTAAAACCGATGTAATCGCAAGCAAAATCAAACAAATAATAATAACTGACATTAGAGCGATGTATCCGCCTTGACTGTTTTTATATAATAAGATTTTCTTGAATGGTGAATACATATTAACGTCTTAAAAATTTAGTAGTAAAAAAATCTTGAGAGATAGTCGTGCCGTTGAGGGTTCTGGTACTAAGCGTAAAAACCGCCTCAACATTTTCTGGGTTGGAATTATGAGTAAAAACCAAGTTGCTAACTTGTACATTAGAATTATTCAGTTGGAAACAATCTGTTCCTTTCTTTAAGAAAATATTACTGGTGATGTCTCCGGAACAGTTATCTAAAGTAATAACTACATTTGAACCATCATACTTATCAACCGAAAGAATCCGGGGTTGAGGTGAATACGCTGCTTTTCCCCCAGAAAGCGCCCAGTCTATTTTTGCAACCAAGAAATTACCTTCTTCCTGAACCATAATTTTGGCTTGATTATGATCAGACGATTCAAAAACGCTATATGCTGCTGTTACCATTCCACCCATTAAAATAGCAAATAAACACAAGTAAACAACTACTTCAATTAGGGTAAAACCAGAACCACTTTTATGCTTTATGAATCGTTTTGTAATCATATTGGATTAACTGGTGCGTTTTCAAAATCTGTCACCAAGGCAGTCAATCGTACACTTAAATCTTGGTTTGATTGACCAATCCATGAAACTGTAGCTATCACTCTTTTAATGAATTGGTCTGGTTGCTCGACCGCTACGGATTTATGATAAATTATTCCATCAATGTCCGCATCTTCAGCATAGGAGTTGACCAATGTAAAATCTTTGCGCGCATCAGCCTGCGCTTTTTCTAAAAGCTCTTGAGCCATATTAATTGCTTCTGAATTGGTCTGACTATCAACTAATAATGATTGGCTACCAAATGATATTAAGATTATAGCCGCAAAACACATAGCCAATACTGCCATGGCAACTAGCATTTCAATTGTAGAGAATCCTTTTTCTTTCATTTTCCTAGAATTAATTACCAATCAATTCTCCCCTCCTGGTTAATAGAAATTGTAGAGGAAGAAATATTGTCACTTAAAACCAACTCTCCAGTTTGGACAGTATTTCCGGTTAGCTGGTCAAAAACAATATTATTCAAACCGCTTATTGTGATTATATGATTCTTTTCTACTACCAAATCCTTGGCAATTATTCGGAAATCAGAAGAAGTACCGTAAAAAACTCTATAATCAGTCCCGTCAAAATAAAATCCGTGCTTGGAATTATCAATATTATTTATCGCTTGGCTTCTGGCTTTTTGCAAAAGACTGATTACGGTATTTCTTTCCGCCTTTAAAGCATCTCTGCGATAAGAATCAAGCCCTGTAATCAACCCAAAGCTCAAAACCATAGCCACCAAGGCCATAACTATGGTTATTTCTATTAAAGTAAATCCTCTTTTATTTGACATTAAGATGCTGAGTAATCCCATATATTGGCGTAATAATTGAAATAACCACAGATCCCACGATAATTCCCATTAATATCATTAAAACTGGCTCTAAAACATTAGATAGTGTTTTTGTCATATCTTCAACTTGTGTTTCGTAAAATTCAGCAACATAGAGGAATGAACCACTTAAATTCCCAGTTGTCTCCCCCACTGCCAACATTTGGGGAATTAATATGGGGAAAAATCTTGGATAATCTTTGAACTGATTGGAAATCTTTTTTCCTTTTAGAATGTTTTCTTTCATTTCTTTCAGTATTTTTTTATAAACCACATTCGGAGTCGTTTCTGCCGTTATATCCATGGCTTCAATCAAAGTTATGCCGCTTTTAAGGAGTAATCCTAACGTACGAGAAATATTGGTCAAATGATAATTTTGCATAATCGGTCCGAGAAGCGGAACCAAGGGAGTTATTTTGCTCACGAAAAGGTTTATTTTCGGTATTTTTAATATAAAAATTATCGAGATTATCAAAAAAACCAAACCACCCAATACAAAAAATCCGTAATACCCCAAAAAAGCGCTTAAACCAATGAGTATTCTGGTAATAAGAGGCAACGGAACATTTAAACCTTTTAAAACCGGAAGAATTTTTGGAAAAATAAATATAATCAGAAAGAGCGCTATGCCAATAGTTGCTATAGCAATAAAAATCGGATAAATAAGGGAACCAACTATTTTTCTTTTTAATATTCTTCTTTTTTTCAGCTCTTCGGCTAAATAATTTAAATTTTGAGGGAGTGATCCCGTATTTTCTCCAATATGAACGACATTGATGATAAAGTCACCGAAAGCATTTTTAAAACGTCCGAGTCCTGAATGTAGAGACTGTCCATTATTAACATTACTTATCAGACTTTCAATAATATCTTTCAAATAACCAGAGCGAGTCTGTTCTTGAATCATTGTCAGGCTCTGTATAATCGGAATGCCAGCTTTTAATAAATAAGAAAGGCTCTTGATAAAAAGTTCTTTTGTGTGCGCCGATAGCCGGCCTGAAAAATTTGGCCGATTTTTAATTTTAATTACTCCTGCTCTTTCTGAAATCGGGCCGCCCGCCTTGGATACAAAAGGAAAACGCCTAAGAGTGATTTTCTTTTTATATTGCGATAAACGATCTAAAATTTCTGAAAATTTATTCATTGATTACTCTTAAAACTTCTTCAACAGTAGTTACTCCCTCAAGAACTTTGTTAAAACCATCTTCGAGCATTGTAGTCATTCCGCTTTCAATAGCGATTTGTCTTATCCTGCTCGATGAATTGCGCTGCAGAATAGCTTCTTTTATAGCGTCATTGGTTACTAAAACCTCGTTAATGCTTTGCCTGCCCCGATAGCCAGTTTTATCACATTGTGGACATCCTTGTCCTCGATAAAAATTTTGTACGCTATCTAATAGTTCTTTGGGCATTATTCCGGATAGGCTTTTTAGTTCTGCTTCAGTAGGTTTATAAGCAATCTTGCAATGATCGCAAATTTTTCTAACTAGCCGTTGGGCAATGGCCAAATTTACAGTGGAAGCAATCAAAAATGGCTCTATCTTCATGTCGAGCAAACGGACAATTGTTGTAGCTGAATCTGTGGTATGTAAAGTAGACAGAAAAAGATGTCCTGTTAAGGCAGTATTCACAGCTAAACTGGCAGTTTCGAAATCTCTTATTTCCCCCACCATAATAATGTTCGGGTCTTGACGCAAAACAGCACGAAGCCCATTAGCAAAATTCAATTCTGTCCTGGAATTAACCTGAATTTGGTTAACCCCTTCTATGTTGTATTCTATCGGGTCTTCGATGGTAATAATGGATCTGTTGTTGTTGTTGAGCATTTTAATGAGAGTGTAAAGAGTTGTAGTTTTGCCAGAACCAGTAGGTCCGGTCGCCAAAATCATTCCCCAGGGCTTGTTTAAGGCTTTCTTAATTTTTCCGACCTCATCTTCGGAAAAGCCTAAAGTTTCTAATGTAAACTGCTCTACGTTATCGGCCAATAAACGTAAAACTGCATTTTCTCCGTGATAAGTCGGGACAATAGATACCCTAACATCTATCATATTATTTGTTTTCAGACGATAGCTAAATCGGCCGTCTTGGGTAGTGTGATGTTCATCTGTCCGCAAACCGCAAAGAATTTTAATCCTAGAGATTACTTCGGATTGTATATCCTTAGACAAAGAAACTTCATCTTGCAAGGCACCATCAATTCTTAATCTAACACGAACAGATTTGGCTTGAGGATTAATATGTATATCAGAGGCCCTAAGCGTATAGGCTAATTCAATCAAATCATTGACCAAGTTAATTATAGAGGTTAATGCCCCGGCCTTAATTTCAGCCTCAAATTTCTCACGACTAACTCTCTTAAGGTCTGCATCTGTTCTAGGATTCTCTGGCGTTTGTTTCTCTGAAGTTTTCTCCTCTATTGGTTCTTTGATTTTCATCCTTATATCCATTTTTTTATAAAATAATCATAAACGACTGCTTAAATAGATTACTACTAAAGCATAAAATTTGCAAATATTACTTTTTGCTTGCTTTGAATGCCTGGGCTGGAAATCAAGGTCTATTTATCTCAAGCGAGTGTCCGAAGTCATTAAATATTAGGTTTTACAGTAATTTCGTAATAAATCTTTTCCAAAGATTGGCTTTTATCCCCTGTTTTCTCAAATACAAACTCTATTTCTGTCTGACCTTCCTTTAAGGCAGTAAATCTGAATTTGTCTAATCCTGCTCCATTCATCATCTCCTTATCAATCTGAGCATATTCTCTATCAACAAAAGCTAAATCATTGGAATTATAATTAGCATTCCATTCATATCCTGAATCTTGATTACCCATAAGAGTTATTAAAAAAGTCTGGTCTTTAACCACTTCCATTGTTTTAACCTGCTCATTGTCTGGAGCAGGTTCTCTGGATAGAAAATAATAGGCTAAAAAACCACCTAGTATCAATATAATTGCTAAAATAATTAAAATAATTTTCTTTTTCATATGGTTTTAGTTTATTAACAAGATGGTTTTTCTATAATAAATGGTTTGATGTCTGGTTCTACCAATACTCTTTGAACATCTGTCTTGCCGATCATCCTTGGAACCGGTTTAGTCTCGTTGAAAGTGTCGTTCGTCTTTGGGAACGAAAAACCGATATACTCTACCTTCTTTTTAAATCGATATCTGACCAAATCTATAGCTGGAATAAGATCGGTATCAGAGCTTACCAAAATAGCTGTATCGTATCTATCATCTATGGCTCCCATAATGAGATCTACTGCAATTTTAACATCAATACCTTTTTCTCTCGGCTTAGTATAGATTATCTCGTGTAATCCTAACCTAAGAATATTCTTATATTCTGATACTCTCTCGTCTATCCTTATTCTTTCTGTTCTTGTTTTTAGTTTACTGGTTAATATTTTCCAATTCCCCCACCTAATGAGACTGGAGAAGAGCTTAGTTTGATTTATCATCGCTTCTTTACTTTCTACATTTTCCCTGACAGTGGCGACATAAAATCTTTTTCCTTCTTTTATAATTTCTCTGTCATGAGCTAAAAAATTTGCAAATTTCTCAAAGTCAAAATCAACATCCTGCACTTTTAATTTCTTGAGTACTAAATTATAGAAATTGCTTGAATCAATAATTGTACAAACTCTTTCCATATTATTTTATTATATCAAAAACAAAACCTGCACACCACCGAAATGGGCGCAGGTTACTTTCGATTTCATTGTAATCCTTTGACAGTGCTTGTCAAGACCTTGTATTGATCCATATGGCATAATAGTCATAAAGTGTCCATTTCGACCACTATAAATAGTATATTAGACAAAAAAGTGAAAGCCAACTTTAATTTAAATAATCTTCTTTTTTCATATATCCTTAATTTATTAAAAAGATTATCGGCAGTCAATTTATTAAAAAACTACCCTTGTCAAAACAGGAGTAGCGTTCATGGTAATTACATTATAGTTTCTCCATATTTGTTGTCAGATCTTTGTGTACGTTTACGCTAATATGGATGCATAAGCTTGACAATCAATTTGTTCTAAAATATAATCAAAATAGAATACACATGAAAAATACCTCTTAAGGTTCCGTCCTTAAGCGGTGTTTTTCTTTTTATATTCCAATCTGTTTCTAAGATTATGCATGAACACTATCTTTTCTCTGGCAACTTTTTTCAACAAAGACGAACAAGTATCAAGATATGGACTTATAACTACTTTTAGCTTATCTTTTTCGTATAATAATTTGACTAAGGAGTAAAAATCACCGCATAATTATTTTCTTGTTTGTCCATGATTATTTATTATATCAAAAACAAAACCCGCACACCATTGAAATGGGCGCAGGTTATTTTCGATTTCATTATAATCCTTTAATAATGTCTGTCAATTATGTTCCGTAGCTTGAACATATAAAACAAGAAGAGGGCCATGCATTAGCCCTCCTCGGAGGAGTGAACGAAGATGCCCAGCCTACTTGGGCCAATCGCTGATCAGCTTGACAACTGCTGTTGCGACAAGAAGATCGTAGCGTTCTGATCCTACGACGTAGCAAGACAGGTATCCTTTCTGGAACAGAAATTCCTTGAGCTCTGCTATCGTTCCTTGGGTTGTTGATCCGCCCTGTTCTGCGATGAACCTGGCAACAGCTTTCTGGGTGGTCTCAGTATACCTCCCATTGATGGCCAACCTGTAGCCAAGCGCCCTGTTGAGGAAACGCTTGAGATCCTGAAGGTTACCGGGGATCTTTTTCATCTCACTCCTCTCTAACGAGCAGGTTTTACCAACTGGTCAGCTGGCAGCAAGACCATCTTGCAAATTGATTTCTAACACACGCCAGAGTCTCTGTCAAAAATGTCTGGTGATGCGTACACGTTATCTATATCTATTGATACTATATTGAAAAAAATGATAATATGTAAATACTAAACGTGAAGCGGATTCTATATGAGTCCGCTTTATTTTTCTTCCATTGTTAATATATTAAAAGAGAAGGGGGTGCGGTCGTTGAAACAAACCGCACCCCACCCGCTTAAGGAGGAAGCAAAGGCTTTCAGCCCTTGCCCTTGTCTTTCCCACCACCCTTGTTGCCAGGATCGCCTGGACCAGTACCTGGTCCATCATTGACTGGCGGATTGCCAGGCGGTTGTGGATCTTCGCCATTACCTACACCGTTATTACCCTTGTCCTTGTCAGGCTTTGGCTTGTCATTGCCTCCGTTCCCGTCATCGCTATCTCCATCATCGTTGTCTCCATCACCGCCATTGCCATTGCCATTGGAATCAGAGCCGCTGCTTACGTACTCATCGCCTTGCGGCTTGTGAGCAACAGCAGCCATCTGGCTTCCAAGAGTGTAATCCTCAACCTCGCCGTAGCTGAAGATAATCAGCTTCTGGCAAGGATCAAAGATGGCATCAGCAAACCTGGATCCAACAATGATGCGCAGTTCAACAGGCAGGGTCAGATAGGATCGTGGCTGGAACTGCAACTGGTAGAGATCGTCCCCGATCTTCACCAAGTTTTCCAGCGGTTTGTCGAGCGCCAGAAACTCGGTGATGTCAAAGACGAAGTCGCGATTGCAGTCAGCCAGGACTGTGATAAACACATCCTTGTCTGCCTGAACCTTGATGTTCAGATTGATCCACCCTTGACTGAAGTCATAGGCGATCAGACCGTCATCAGATGGATCGTCCTGTCCTGGCTGCAGAAGCTGCGGGTCAGAAGTCACTGTCTTACCCAGTTGCAGCACACTGACATCCTGCATCTGGCAAAACCCGAAGCTTGCCTGCGCATCGCTGCGATCAGCAGCAAACGCAGACTTGCCCACCAGCACCATCACAGCCCCGGCCACGAACAACAGGCCGAAGAACATGAGCCGCCGCGCGTCTCCCCGATTCCACATCATTCTAGAACCTCCTTGTTAAACGGCATCGAATTGATGCCTAACTATCTATAATCATTAGCATTTTTTAAGGGTTTTGTCAAAAATTTATGAACACCCAAACAAAAACTACCCTTGCCAAGGCAGGGATAGTGTTCATAGTAATTACATTATAGCTTCTCTACATCTGTTGTATAATCCTTGTACGGTGTTGCTGCTTAAGTACAAACCCTTAGAACTACACGGCGACAACAAACAAGCAGTAAAAGGAGGTATGCACAAATGCGAGGACTATTTGCCCTCCATAATTAAAACCAATTTATTCAATTCCGATATTTTTGACCTTTTGGTATCTAATAATTTCTTCGGAAATAATTTTGTATACTCGCTTGGCTCCCCTCGTTTTTTCTTATTAAGATGCTTTGACTCGAATTCGCCCTTGCACCAATTAGAAGTTTTCCCACCCGGTTTTTTATCAAGAATTGTTATTAGCAGAAATTCTAAACAGGGTGTATTTTCAATAAGTTCAATCCCTCTATTTTTAGCCTCCTGTCTGGCTTTATTCATTTCCGTCTTCGTTCTATCGTTATCAAGAATAACTATTTTTCTATCAAAAGCACCTGGTATTCTATCCGCATCAATGACAATATTCTGTGGATCTCCACCCCTCCCTTTCTTAACAGTTATTGCGACATTGCGATTACAAGAATATAATCTTCTTAAATGTTTTAGAAACATTTCTTCACCAAGTCCCTCTCCAAACATTAATAGAGTTTTACTGGCCTGGCGTTTCTTTTTCTTGTACGGGTTCGTTCGTGACATACTGGCTTTTATTTATAGCTTAGGAACGGCTCCATATGCGCCAGCAATATATTTAGCATAATAATTGTCGTCGGCCCGAACACCAGACATATCGTCTAGCCGCCACGATTCGCTTTTGCCTTTTTCGTCCTTTTCAGTAAGAATTATCTGATATTTATCCAACTTGCTTAAAATTCGGTGACTGTGAGTGCTGAATAGTAATTGAGCATTATAAGGATTGGTTTCCGGCTGGATAAATAATTCCAGTAATGACAAAATCATTTCGGGATGCAAATTAACATCAAATTCATCGAGTACGACAACACTACCATTGGCTAAGGCTAGTAAGATAGATTTCAATAATACAAACAATTGTTTTGTGCCCGATGATTCATATTTTAAATTTAGATTATATTTCTTCCCACTTATAGAATGGACAGCGTTGGCACTTAAGGTTACCTCGTTTTCACTTTTCTCTTTTTGAATATGAAAAGATTCTAAACCAAGATCGAAACGAGATAAAAGTTTTTCCGCCTCTTTTTTTATAATTTCGTTTTGATTCGCACTATAAAAATCTAAAACTTCTCCTAGTTGACGCATAGGATCAGCAACCAGATAATCGCCGATCCATCCAGCCTCGGCAACATTAGTTTCAACCTTTTGCCAGTAATCGAATATTTCTTGACTCTTTTTATGGTTAAATCGTACAGCAACGCTTACTATGCTGGCGTTAGGTCGCATGGAATTCTCAAATCCTTTTGGGAGATTAAAACGCTTATCATCCAATTCATAGTTTGCGTTTTTGTTGTTCCATCGGCGAGAAAAGATTTTTTTGCTCGTTTCTTTCTGGTTAACTCTGTTTTTGACCCTCAATTCCTCTGATATGATTTTCTTTTCGTCAAGGATAAAACTGTAAGTATATATATCGCCACTGATTTCAAAATTAACCGAAAGTTCGATCGGCTTATTCTTTTGTTCACCGAACATAAACGATTTTACCGGCAAGGAGGCAGATGGATTAATATTAAACGAATTTGTAATAAACCACTTTAAGAACGGTAAAACTTTTAATAAGTTTGTTTTGCCGGAAGCATTTGGCCCGACTACAGCTTCAACTTTTGATAGCCGTTTCTTGGAGACGGCCGTAAAATAACCATTATTAGTCGGGGCCTTATCATCTACTATAAAACTAACGGTTGTAAGATCACTAAAAGAATAAAAATTTTTGCACGAAAATGAATGGATCATATGTTTATTGTTTTATGGTTATATATTAGCAAAACCCTAACTAGATGTCAATAACCTACGATATTTCGTAGATTATCGCCTTAGGAATCATATTCTAAGAGCTTTTTGCCTTTATCCATCATCTTTATAAAGAAATTATACACACTCCTCCGCATCGTGAACAACATTAGAACTATTATCCAGAGACAAGAGAAGTATATCTATATACCTGATTTGAGGATATATTCCAAAGAATAGGATTACCCCACCGCGCTACTCACTAAAATATCAGGAGCTAAGCATAGAATACCTTTTTAAATTTTTACATAAATCGTGCTTGAGATTTTTAGTGTCTTGCATTCAAAAACTAAGCGAATCAAACCAATTATAGTTGTCAATCCCCCGCCCCAATAAAGCACTCTGCGACTGAGAAATAATGCTTGCAGATTTAACAAGCGATCCAAGATCTCTTTTTGCTTTCAACAAAGAATTGGCATGCTTTAAGGTAATCGTTGACGAACTTTTAATTTCAAACAAATGTAGCTTTTGGCTATCTTCCAAAACCAAATCAACTTCCAAACCGTCTCTGGTTTTTAAATAATACATTGAAGGTTGCATGCCAAAATGTAAGTATCTTTTCCAGAAATCTACTACTATCAAAGTTTCAAATAAATTGCCAAAATACGGACTGTTTACAATGGTTTTTTTATCTCTCAGGCCAAGTAAGTAAACAGCTAAAGCTGGGTCATTGAAATAGATTTTAGGACTTTTTATCAAACGTTTTCCAATATTGCGATAATATGGATAAAGTAAAAACACTTGGTAGCCGGTTTCTAGGAGAGAAAGCCACTTCTTGGTTGTAGGTACTGAAATACCAATATCGCGAGCAATTTCTGATAAATTTAAAATTTGACCCGTTCTTATGGCACAAGCCTTTAAAAATCTTTCAAATTGATTTAAATCTCCTACTTGGCTAAGATTACGGACATCTCTTTCTAAATATGTGGTTATATAAGAGCCACACCATAAATCTTTATCAACTTTTTTATTAACTGCTATTTCGGGGAAAAACCCCCTTAAGAATAGCTCAGATAATAATCTCCTATCATTTTTCTTCGCCGAAGTATTATGATTCTTTTTCAACAACTCTTCTAAGGACAGTGTCTTTTGACCCTTATCTAATCTTTCTGTTAATGAAAAGGGCAGCAATGACAAAATCGCTGCTCTGCCAGCCAACGATTGGCTTACTCCTTGCATTAAGACAAAATTTTGTGAGCCAGTTAAAATCCAAAAACCTGGTTTTCTCTTTTCATCAATTAAGGTTTTGATGTATGAAAGCAGACTAGGCACATATTGAATTTCATCTAAGATAACTGGCTTCTTAAATTGGGCTAAAAAACCAATCGGGTCATCTTGCGCTCTTATCCTAACATCTGGATTTTCTAAATTTATATATTGATGACTTCTCCCCAGCAAATTACGGAGCAAAGTTGTTTTCCCAGATTGCCTCGGCCCCGTAACAACAATCGCTGGAAATGTTTTAAGCGCTCTTTGAATAGTTGTAGATAAGGTTCTGTATATCATGGTTTTTTCTTTTATAATACACCCTACATATTTAAAGTGTCAAATTAAATATGCAGGGACTGTGGAAAACTCAAATTTAATCCCTCAACATCTTCGCCATGTTAAAAATATTATACTATCGCTCAAAAGGAAACACTACCCTTGCCAAAGCAGAGGTAGTGTTCATAGCGCTCATATATTATCCTTCTCATAATTTTTGGCAATAGCTTGAACAGCAACACAAAGAATGATTATCTATCCAATACTCCTCCCCATATAGAAATTCTTTTTATCCTTAGGAAATCTTTCAATAGAATAACGAAGCATAGTTCTTGGCATTGTTTTATAGTGCTTCCTTAAAAACTTCTCTTCTGTTTCCTGCCCGCATCTTTTGCCTACTTCTCTTAACATCCAGCCAACAGCTTTTTGGATTAAATCTTGCCTGTCATTAACCAAAGCCTCTGCTATTTTTAAAGCTTCTTTAGCTTTGCCTTGTTTAATGTAATGAAAAGTAGAAATGATAGCTATCCTTTTTTCCCAAATACTCTTTGATTTAGCAAGTTTTACAAGAATATCCTTGTTTTTACCTTGTAAATAAGGACCTATTATCTTGTAAGCACTCAAATCAACCAAATCCCAGTTATTAATATGCCTGGTATTCTTTAAATAGAATTTAAATATCTTTTCCTGTTTTAAAGCATCGGATTTAGCATATTGTTTGGTCAAAATGCTTAAAACAATCATTCTTTCTTCATGAATCTTGCTATTTAAAAGCTTTTGCAGATCTGAAAACCCTAAATCTACATATTTTTTGCTTATCATTATAGAAACTGGCACAGGCAAGCCTAAAAACATGTCCCCTTCTCCGTATTCTCCTTTGCCAGTCTTAAAAAAGCGCTTTAAAATTAAAACTCTTTTTTTATCTGCATTATCTCTTACCTCTTTTTGAAGAGATTTTATCTTATTCATGTTTTTTTAACTCTCTATACTCAAACCAAGTCAAAATAACAATGATAGAGTCCAGAATAATTAAGAACAGCATTCCTATAGAATGATATATTGCATATTGGTAAATTTGATAAGCAAGAAAAGATAAAAAGAAGAAAATAGCAGCTGGAAAAGCCCAAAGCTTTCTTTTCAGCAAAGAAATAATTAAAAATATCTTCAGAATACCATGAGTTAGTAGATAGAAAGCCCAGAATAATTGAGAACTGATAGATAAGTTCTGGGACATCTTAATCAGGCTATTAGCTATGATGTCTTTTGGATCTTCCCCAATCTCATGCTGGGTAATGATAAGAATAAAATTGTTTATTACGCTTGGACTTACAAATATCAATAAAACACCTCCGATAATCTCTGAAATGCCATTAAGGCCTTTTAAGAAAAGCCCTATCTTAAATATTTGATCTAAAAACTTTTTTGAAAATATCATAATATTGGTAGGGCCATTTTTCGCGACAATCAACCTAATGAGACAGCGTAATCATCTCTTGAAAATATGCATCAGCCCTCTGGGCATAAACATCTATTAAAACTTTTAATGATCCAATGTCTGTTTTATTTGCCATGCCGTCTAATTTTTCTCCAAGTGCAATCAATCTTTCTTCAAAATGAAAGAATCTTTCGTCAACCCTGCTGAATCTGGCATCAATCTTATCAAATCTTTGATCAATCCTATCAAATTTCTCGCTAAGAAATTCAACTAGCTCTTTGTAATCCTTATCCATATGATTCTATTATGGACAAACGCACTTGGATGTCAAACCTATTCTAAAGGCTCAAATTGCCCCCTATTTCTTTCAAAATTCCCTTGTCAACAGGAAAGGTAAACGATCCTGCTGATCCAGGAGCAACCTGATATCTTTGGAAGTAAAACACTATATTATTAGCATTAAAGGTAAAATACTGATAATTAGAATATGCTGGTCCAGCTCCTTCATTTACCATTTGGGTTAGAAATTCATCCATTTCAATGCCTTGTGATTTTTGAAAGGCAATAATATATGCTTTAGCCATATCAGATATCTTTTCAAGACTCTCCTGAGAGCCTAAAAGCTTTTCTATGGTTATCTCTTCTTTATTCACAACATCATAGTTAAAGGTATATATTTCTTCGCTCCCATGCGCTCCTCCAGAAAAGAAATATATATTTAACACAACGCTGATGTACTTATTATTAATCTGGGCTGGTGTCCAGTTAGCCTGATAAACAAATAACTCTTCTGGCTTATCTGGAACAGGGAATTCTAGCGTTGCTGTAGCTTTTCTGGCTTCCCAGTTGTCTAAAGAATCCTTTTTGAATGTAGCAATCTTTTCTTCCATTAAGCTGGATATTTTCTTGTTAAATTCAGGGCTAATACCATTAAATTGAGGATATTCAGCTTTAATATTATACAGGTCTGTTGTCTCATTAACAGACATCACAGAAACAGACAAAATATTATTCTTGAGCAAGAATTCTTGAGCCGCAATGTCTAAGAATATTATTACAGCTATTAGCAAAAGACCTCCTAAAACAAGCAATAATTTACTTTTCATATGTATGTTTATTAATCTTTAATAATATCAGAGATTGGCTTGCTTTTCTAATTGAAAACTATGGTATAATTACTGAAAGTCGATTAAATCAATTTAATCAAAAAACATGTCATCAAAATACTTTCTAATCATCATTGGTGCAGTTCTTATGGTAATGGGTGTATTAGCCCTTATCCCAATCACAACTTTAAGCATAGAGCCTGCCTGGTATGCATTACTTAAAATAATTCTTGGTTTCATTGCCGCTTTAGTGGCTATGGTAGATAAGAAACAAGCATAAATCAAAACAAAAGTCCGCTTATTAAGAGCGGATTTTTGATTGTTTTAAAATAATGGTTATTTTCTTCCGTTGAACGCCAACAAATCTTCTAGATCGTGCACCCTTATTTCAAGTTTTTCAAATTCTGTTCTATAAACTACTCCTTCCAGACGTTTTAAAATCATTTGATCGTCTTTTTTCAGAACTTCTATGTTTCTTTCCATACCACCTATGCGCCTTTCTATGCCATCTATTTTGGCTAATCTAGGATGAATCTCATTAAACTCTTTTTGGAGCATTAATGCTAAATCGTCTACTGAGATTTTGGTTTTAGCCATGGCGTTAAAAGGAATTAATATTATGTGTTCAGTATAAATCTTATTAGATAGTTGTCAATCTACAAGAACCAACTAATTTCTGTAGACAATCTTTTAGGCGCTTATTGAACAATAAATTTCCAAATTATTATAACAAGTCTGCCATTGATTTAGCAGTAACAGTTTCCCCTTTTTGTATTCTTTCCTTGCCCGCTTGATCGAATTCCAAAGTTCTTGGTAAGAAATAATAGCTTTTTGCTTCTTGGTTGAGCTTCGAATACGACTTTTTTTAGTCATATCTCATTAAAAAATTAGGATATATTGCGCTTCCAATATAACATAAAATGTATCAAGAGTGTCAAATCATTGCAAATTTTCTGATTTTGTATATAATCAAAAATTATTTTAATTAACCTAATATATGTTTAATATATATTTCCCAGTAGTTATATCTGTAGCTTCGCTGTTTTTTGTTTGGTATCTGGTAAGGAATATAAGGAAATCCCCTTCTGGCACTAGCCAGATGGCTGAAATCAGCCAAGCTATTAAGCAAGGGTCAAAAGCATTTTTAAAAAGACAATATAAAACTATTGCCATAGTAACTTTTGTGTTAGCCATAGCCTTATTGTTAGGATATGGCTTTACCAAGAACTGGATAATGGGAATACAAATGTCCACAGCTTTTCTATTCGGAGCTTTTTGCTCTGGTTTAGCAGGATTAATTGGCATGTGGATAGCTGTACAAGCTAATTTAAAAACAGCTGCAGCTGCTCAATCCAGTTTTAGCAAAGCTTTAACCATTGCTTTAAGGGGAGGAGCTGTTTCAGGAATAACAATTGTAGCAATGAGCTTGATTGGCATAAGCGGACTTTACTTAATCTATACTGCTATTGGATATGAGGCTGCCCAGATTCCAGCTTTAATTGTAGGTTTTGGTTTTGGAGCAAGCTTAGTAGCTCTGTTTGCCCAATTAGGAGGAGGAATTTACACTAAAGCAGCTGATGTTGGAGCTGACTTGGTAGGAAAGATTGAAGCAGGCATACCTGAAGATGACCCGAGAAACCCAGCCGTAATAGCTGACTTAGTAGGAGATAATGTTGGAGATTGTGCTGGCCGTGGAGCAGATTTGTTTGAATCAACTGCAGCTGAAAACATTGGAGCAATGATTTTAGGGGTAGCCTTGTATCCTGCATTTGGCATAGCTGCTATTATGCTTCCTTTGATTTTAAGAGCTTTTGGTTTAATAGCCAGTATAATTGGTATCTTGGTTGCCAAGGCAAAAGAAAATGATGATCCAATGAAAGCTTTAAATACTGGATATTTTGTAACCAGTATTTTATCTGCTATTGCTTTCTTTTTTGTCATCCAATATATGCTGCATTCAGTATATTTCTTTTTAGCAGCCTTAGTTGGAATAATTGCCAGTATTGTATTTGTATATATTGCCCAGTATTATACTGGAGCCAAGCACAGACCAGTTCAGGAAATAGCCCGAGCTTGTAAAACAGGCCATGCCACTAATGCTATTGCTGGATTTGCTGTTGGTTTGGAATCAACAGCTGCTACAGTAGTCAGTATTTCTCTGGCTCTATTTGCTGCTTTCAAATTAGGAGCAATGAGCGGAGTTGCCGGAGGAGGACTATATGGAACTGCAGTGGCAACTATGGGAATGTTAGCAACTGCTGCCTATGTCTTAGCTATGGATACTTTTGGCCCTATTACTGACAATGCTGGAGGCATTGTAGAAATGTCTAAATCAAGCGAAGAGACACGAAAGATCACTGACAAGCTAGATGCTGCTGGAAACACCACTAAAGCCCTTACAAAGGGCTATGCAATGGGAAGTGCAGTATTAGCAGCCTTTCTTCTGTTCTCTGCCTATTTAACAGAGGTCAAGCTGACTATTGTTGATTTAGCTAAAGTAGAAGTATTTATTGGAGGATTAATCGGAGCAATGCTGGTATTTCTCTTTTCTTCTTTTGCTATTAAAGCTGTTGGCAAAGCAGCTTCTTATATTATTGAAGAAGTACGCAGGCAGTTTAAAGCAGATCCTGGCATTATGGCAGGTACTAGCAAGCCTGATTATGCTAAATGCGTTGATATCACTACTAAAGGAGCATTAAGACAAATGGTTTTGCCAGGATGCTTGGCAATTCTTGTCCCAGTTTTAACTGGGGTGTTACTAAAAGCAGAAGCAGAAGCAGGATTAATCATGATTGGAACAATTGTTGGCGTGCTCTTAGCAACTGTTATGAATAATGCTGGGGGAGCTTGGGATAATGCTAAAAAATTTATTGAAGAAGGCAATCTTGGAGGCAAAGGATCTGATGCTCACAAAGCTGCTGTTACTGGAGATACTATCGGAGATCCATTCAAAGATACAGCTGGGCCATCCTTACATGTCTTAGTAAAGCTTTTAAGCACCCTTACTTTAGCTTTAGCAGCCTTGTTTGTAAGATAAATATTAATACAAACCAAAAACCGTACTATCTCAGATACGGTTTTTGCTATTTTTAACAAAGATACAAATCACAAATTGTCCAGATATTTTTTGATGCTATCCGGGGAAGACAATGCTGGAGAAAGGTTCTTTCCATCCTTTATATCTTCATTGATCTTGCCAACCAATACTTCAAATTCTGACAACATCTCATTTTTAACCTTAATCGTGGTTTCCATATATCTAAAGTATACACAGCGGCAATGATAATGTTAAGACGTCTTAGTAATCTTCCGGCTCGGGCTCTAGCTCGTAAATAAATTTACTCTCCCATTCCTCTTTTCCTTTGAGACGTTTTTGGACTTCAGATATTATAATTTCCAGACTTGGCTTAGATATCTTTTCAAGTTTTGCGATTCCGCGGATTTTTGATTACTTCTTTTCGTATAAGTAAATTGCTCCTTCTTTTTTTAAATAAACCCAGCTTGGAAAAGTAAAAACGCTGGAAACGACTCTTGCGCTCGGTTTAAGTTCTTTTTGCAGTTTTGTTTCCAATCTTTTCATTATATAGCTGACGCCAAAAACCGTAACCGCATTAAACGAAGAAAAATCTTCTTTCCAAAAGCTTTTCCAGTGGATAAAAGCTTTGTTTTTCAAGCCGGCTTTTTGAATATTCTTTTTAGCTAATAAAACTAAAAATGGATTAATTTCATAGCCATACGCCTCTGCCCCTGCCTTAGCCATGGCAATAACCAACCTCCCATCTCCTGAACCCAAATCAACTGCCTTATCCCCAGGCTTGATGTTTAATAAGACGATTATCTTTTTAACCCTTTCCTGGTCAGTAATAACATAGGGCGCCCCCAAAAATAATATGGGGATAAAATTATAGACCGTAAAAAAGAAAGTGAAAATTAAAAAACACAGCAAGGCTATGGCGGCGATAACTATAAGAACCATAGCGAGAAAACTTATTTAATCTTCTGCAGCCCTTTTTCCAGCCCTTGATCTATCCCGAATTTCAAAAGCGATTGAAAAATTGATGGATTTAATAGATAGATCAGTAAAAATGACCCTAAAAAGATTACAACAGCAAGCCATCTGGTATATATCCCGCGAGTTCTGATGAACAGGATAACTGATAAGATAGCAACAATGATCGGCCCAACTATCTTGATATCACCCAGCGGCACATTATACCCAGCTACAGCTGTCTCGGTTTTTCCAAGATATGCACCTATATCAAAATTAATTTTGAAAACGATAAATACAATTTCTAAAATAAAGATTGCCAGTAAAACCCAGGAGGCCAATTTGGTTGATTTACCCTCTGTACGATAAACTTCATAGGCAATTGCCGGCAGCAAAAAGAAAACTAAAATCAGCGGACTGCGCTGCCAGATACTTAATCCTGCGCCTATAATTGCTAATGCGCTTAAAACTACGCAAATTATTGTTGCATGTTTTGTTGGTTTAGCCATGTTTTTTTATAAAAAGATTAATTATTGTATTTCAAACGGCAAAACAATTGCCAGAACGTTATCTATATAAACCTTTGACTCATATTTGCCAGCTACAAAAGTAAGCGGTTCGCAACCCATTGTATTCCCTTGCTTTAATTCCATTGGGAAGACAGTTTTGGGTTCAACATATTCTTTCTTATTTATATCATAGACAGCACCACTTAAGCTGCCATTAGTAATGGTTTTTTTGATGTCTAAAGAAGTACAGAATTGATCTGTTGGGATAAACGTTTGTGCTTGCACTACTGCTACAGGATTAAATTCTACACCTGCTGGCAATTTCCCTATCCAGGCATTGGTAAAGTATTCGTTAAACTTGGTCAAGTCCGGCTGTTCCGATAAATCGCTCGCAGGGGTATATGCGGGTTTATTTAGGAATTCTGGAGTAACCGGCTTCAAGAACTTGCCTTTTCCTAAAAGCAGAAGGGCCAGAACACCGATAACTATAAGCAGAATTACGACAACAGCTATTAAAATTTTACTTTTCATATTTTTGATTAATTATATGTTATTTTATTCTATCAGAAATCTCTTCGAAAACGATCTATAAAATGACGAAGTTAGAAATTAGAAATCTAGTTTATCCCCTATATTCATATTCAGCTTATCTGTTAAGCCGCTGTTTATCTCTAAAACATATTGAGCATTTGTATTCGGATAGATTGGTTGACACTCATCCTCTATGCATGGTTGGGTGTCTTTGCTTATAAAAACAATCTCTTTATCTTTATTAAACCAAATTATATCCAAGGGGATTAGAGTGCTCTTCATCCAAAAAGAATATTCTCCTTCTTTGTCATAAACAAACAACATCCCCTTATCTTCATCTAAAGATTTTCTAAACATTAATCCGCGGCTACGTTGAGTAGAGGTTTTGGCTATTTCAACCTTAAAGCAATGATTATTAAAACAAGCCTGCTTTTTTGGCCACAGCAAAACAACCAAGCTCAATAATATTAAAGCAGGAATGATAAGTGAAATCTTCTTCATGTATTATCTTATTCTATCCTCTGATAGGGTTGTTACGGATTTTAATAATGATCTTTAACAATTTATTCTGGCAGCGTAGTTAAACGGCATAAAATAATGCCGCCATAATTGATCAGAAGAAGAATAAACATTTTGGTAACAAAAATAGTCTACTAATACTTCGCGCAAGCGCATTAATTCCTCAAGTCTCTTTTGGTTTTTAAGATCGTTTATTGTTAAATCTAATAGCTCCAAACCTCGCTCAAAGGCCTTTCTGCTGTATTCCATGTTCCCCTTTTCTTTCCAAGAAATGGTTCTCTCAATTTCGCTGCCAATATTGGCCATCTGATTCATCAACGAAAATTCTTCCCACCCTCCATCAGCTCCTTGTTGGTGAATATATTTATTCATCTTTGGATCTTATAATCAGATTATTAACAATTTTTAAGATTTCCTCCTTAGTCTTAGAATCATCAATGTTACGAGTACGATTTCCTACAAATGGTTTTAAATTAATCATTGAATCAAACTCAATAAAATCTTCTTGTCCGTAAAATGCTGGATAAAAATTAATTCCCCATACATCTGATCTTTTGGAACCATTTTCCATAAGTAAAACTTCTTCATCTGAATGAAATTCACCATCAACAGCCATGATTTTCTTTTGAACATCAACCACTGCTTTTACTAAATTGCCAAACATCTTTTGGGTCATTTCTTGTAGCTCGGCAACAGATATTTTATTGTTTTGATTGATGATTTTCATAATGTTAGCTTACAACCTTTTCTTAAAATTGAAAAGGCGGTTTGGTTTCAAATCAAGGAATTTTGTTTAGAGGCTTGACAGGGTTGTTGGGATAGAATAGTATATACCTACACCATAGGTACTGGTATATAATTAATAAAACACCATGGAAAATTTAAAAGAAAAGACGCTCATAAATTTTAAAAAGGCTCATAGTCTCCTTTTAAAGATAATCAAGATGTCAGAACAAGGAGAATACTGCATAAAGATTATGCAGCAAAATCTAGCAGCTATAGGTCTTTTAAGATCTGCTCATGAGATGTTAATGGAAAACCATCTTAATACTTGTTTTAAGAAAGCCATGTCTACAAAGAACGAGAAAAAGAAGGAAGAGATGACTGAAGAAATCTTAAAGGTTACGAATTTATTCAACAAATAATAATATGGAGAATTGTTGTCAGCCAGTCAAAGACTCAGATGAAAAAGGCTTTTGGAAAGGATTGCTTTACGGGCTTATGCCTCATACTTTCTGCATAGCATTTATTGTCTTTTCTATTATTGGCGCTACTGCAGCAACAGCAATCTTTAAAAAAGTCCTGCTAATCCCCTATTTCTTCAATGTTCTGATAGGTCTATCTTTTGTGTTTGCCACCATATCAGCAATTATTTATCTTAAGAGAATCAAATGTCTTTGCGCTCAAGGAATCAAAAGTAAGTGGAAGTATATAACAACCATGTATGCAACCACAATCCTGATTAATCTGTTGATATTCTTTGTCATATTCCCAGCTTTAGCTAACATTAACTCGGGAAAAATAATAGATAATGCTCAATTAGCCAGTTTATCCCTGAAAGTAGATATTCCTTGCTCAGGGCATGCTCCCTTGATTATTGATGAATTAAAAAAGGATTCTGGTGTTAATGCAGTCAAGTTCACAATGATTAATAATTTTGAAATACAATATGACCCAGAAAAAACATCTCCAGAAAAGATAACGTCATTGGAGATATTCAAAGAGTATAAGGCCGTTATACAATAAAGGTCAAATAATTAATCAAAAATAAACATATGGACAAAAAATTATGTGATTGCGGATGCAAATGCAAATGCGGATGTGAAAAAGGAAAAAAGTGCACATGCGGTCCTGATTGCAAATGTGACTGCGGATGCAATAAATAATCAAAAATGTGTAAAATAACCTAAAAGCCCCTAAAAAGGGGCTTTTGGTCTCCCTTGGCTTGACAATTTATGAGATTGCAATATGCTTATCTAATAGCCAATATTATAATTAAACAAAAATATGGCAAAAAAGATCAACTCCGCGTTCATGAAGCCAATGAAGATAAGCTCTGAGTTGGCTCCAGTAGTTGGCAAGGGACCGATGCCCAGATCAGAAATGGTCAAAAAGCTTTGGGTATATATTAAGAAGCATAACCTGCAGGATAAGAAAAACAAGCGCAACATCAATGCCGACGAGAATTTAAAGGCAGTATTCGGAGGCAAGAAAGTTGTGAACATGTTTGAGATGACAAAGCTTGTTTCAAAGCATCTCTCATAATAAATCTTAAAGGTTTAAAACCAATAATCCGCTTTTTAGCGGATTTTTGGTTTCCATTGAGATCTTTTAAGATCAACCTTATTATCTTTAAAAAACACTCCTTCTTGAATCAACATTTTCTTTTTGGTTTGGATTCCTCCTTTAGCAGTATATCCTGTTAAACTGCCATCTGATCCAATAACCCTATGACATGGTATTTTAGGAACAGCTGGATGGGTTCTCATCAACATTCCTACTGCCCTGGCTGCCTTGGATCTACCTGCTATTTTTGCTAATTGCCCATATGTAGCAACTTTTCCTTTTGGAATTCTTCTGGCATATTCATAGACCAGATCCTTAAACATATTTAAAGTGTTTCAAAACTGGGATGATATTCGGAGCTAATTCTTCATCTCCCAAGTTTTTTAGATCTACCCATTTCCATTCTCTGATCTCTGGACCAGACTTAACCTCGCTTGTCCTCTTAGCCAAGAAGTGAACTAGAATCACATCTATTGGCCCTTCTGGAGTATCTTTTACAGCATGAGTTATAAATGGGTTGCTATCTGATATCTCGATATCAATTCCCATTTCCTCTTTTGACTCCCGCTTAGCAACCTCTATGAGGTTTTCTTCTAATGTTTCTGCTCTGCCGCCACAAAACTTAAAAAATGTGGTATCGCCGTGTTTGTTTAATAATACTTTGTTGTTTTCTACTATCACTGGACCTGAGGCAATAATAATTTTTTCCATATTTTTATATCATTCATTTTATCAAAAACCGCCCCATCCTTCAATCTCTCAGGATTTCGCAGTAACTCGGAGGCTTGACAGATTCTCGCGTGTTTGATATCTTTATAATAGATCCTCGGCCAGGAGTTCATACACTCCACATCGGCGGAGGGTTTTTCAATCCGGGGAGAAACAAGATATAAGATGTTTCTTTCCGCTCCTTTTTTCTTCTTTTATTTGGACATAGAACAATTCTTTCCCTTTTGTTAATCCCGCGAACCTGTGTAAAATTTCATCCGATACATTGGGGTTCTGTTTTGATACTGGTTGATTCCTGGAATTTTTAATTACTTCTATGGCTGCCCCAAAATATTTTAATCTTTTGAATCTTTCTTTTGGGCTTTTCTGGTATAAATGTTGCCAGAAATAATCAAAAAATATTTTCTGCTTGTTAAAATAGGCAGATCTAATATATGGTCTTCTTTTTGTTTTCTTCTTAATCTGGTTAAAAAGACATAGAGCGTTTTTCCTAACTTCTGCATAATTACTTCCCGGTAATTTAGACGCCTTTGTTGTATGCGGAATCATATTTTTATTTTATCAAAAAATCTCTCATAAGACGACTAGCATATCTCTCTGAAAAGAAGACAACCCTTCTTGCGGAAGAGTCGTCATTTCGGATGTGAGTGAAGATGCCCAGAATCCAAGACCTGATGCGCTATCTTGAATGAGAAGGCTGCTATTAGCAGTCCTGTCCCACCGCCAACTAGGATTTCGTGCAACGGAAAAGGAAGTATCCTTCCTTTTTCCATCAGCATCAACGGAAGCGCCAAAACTGTGCAGCCCAGAGAGACCTTGTGCAGAATATCAAAAGATCTCTCTTCTATTCTGACTTGTCCTCTAGCCATTAACAGGCAAGAGAGCCAAGAAGATATCCATGCTGACACAAGGCCTACCTGAACTTTCAGAAACCACTCTGTTGTGGTTGCTGCAGCCAGCATGACTGCAATTGACAGCGCTCCTGTGATGGTTGCGTCTGAGGCGACATCGATCCAATACCCAAAGCTCGTGTGAGCGTTGAGCTTTCTTGCTGCCCAGCCATCCAGTCTGTCCATAAGTGCTGCCATGAGGCCCAAGATCACTATGGACTGGAAAGGATGCTGGTATCCAAGCCAATGCATGCCTAGCAAGATTGCCACGACATGAACCGAGGCATAGATTCTTGCTAGGGTCAGAACGTTTGGCGGTATGTACTTTAGCATCATTTTTCTCACCCCTTTTTGTCCAAAGATCTTTTTCCGGATTACTATTATCCGGCCCTAACTCATCCTCTTTTTATATTACGATATACTCTCTTTGTCAAAGACAAAAATCGCCATCGAGGCTACTTGATTTATGCAAATTCTAATATTAAGTCTGTTTGTAAGTCAATCTACACAAATCTGTTGCTCTGGATTTTCAGGATCATATGCATAACAACCTCCAAGAATGCCTGTACACACCCAATCTTTTCCATTCATTGAGACACATCTTTCTTCGCTTGGGCATTCGGAATGCGATTTACAAGGCTTTTGTGAGTTTGTTCCGCATCTAGCCCCAGCATATGTACGAAACTTTTTATATCCTGACGGACAAGAACATCCTTGGATTTCCTCTACCGACATTGGCATTTTATAAATATTGCAATTATCGGTTAATACTTGTGTTTCAACAACACAAGTATTATTTTCACAAGCAATTTCAGTAAGTTCCTTACAACACACTTGCGGACATTGTCTCCCATCATTCGGACAATGTTCTTGATACCATTTATCAACCATCGTTTTATTAACTACATCATCATAATCAAAACCGCCGCATCCACTACATTCACACTCACACACAACAGGAACGCAATCGCTTGGGATAGAACAATATTTTTCGTATGGGGGATATTTAAGATCTTCCTTCTGAAATAGCAAAAAGACAATAACTCCGGCAATAATTAAAACTATGGGTGTAATTATTAAAAGATATACAATATTCACTCTCCCTCGGTTTTTAAAAAACATGTTTTTATATTTAATTCCTCAATTTTAATATAAAATTACTCTTTAGGCAATTTTCTTGGTTCAAGATTAAAAAATTATTTCTCTGTCTTTCTGAGTATTTTCTCTTTAGCCAGTATTAATGCTACTTGCCGAGGGTTTTTGTTTTTCTTTAAGCTTTCCTGCAGTACGTCTCTGGTGATTTGTTTAATCTTTTTCTCTACCATCTCAAACATTTTGTCAGAATGATATCCTTTGTGTTCAGCATAGGAAGAGATAACTCCTCCAGAATTAGCTACAAAATCAGGAATAATTAAAATACCTTTCTTAAATAGTTCTTCCTCTATATCCTCTTTCATTGGAATATTAGCAGCCTCAACAATGACCCTAGCTTTTATATCCTTTTTATTACTTTCATTAATTACATCTGTAACAGAAGCTGGGATTAAAATATCTACTGGTATTTTCCAGAAATCCTTTGCTTGTATCTTTTCTGCTTTCCCAGAATAGCTGCAGATTTCTTTTCTATCTGCAATTAGTTTATCCATTAATTTCTCATTAAAACCTTGGGGCGAAAAGATAGCTCCATTCTTATCAGCAATAGCTATTATTTTAGCTCCCATCTGGGTTAGGTATTTATAGGCAAAAGTGCCAACATTGCCAAAACCATGGATGGATACTGTGGCCTTCTTAATATCTAAACCAATAATATCAGTTGCTACTTTTGTTGCCTGAGCAACCCCAAAACCTGTGCTGCCAAATTCATGAGGAATACCACATTTTTTATCCTTATTTGATGATATTTGGCAACAATCTTTCGGTTTCCCAGTAGCTGATCCCCATTTGCCAATAGCTTGGGAAAACCACTGCATTTCTTTTTCTCCAGTATTTACATCTGGCCCAGCAATATATTTTTTAGGCACAAACATTGCTATTGCTTTGGCAAAGCTTTGAACAAATAATTTCTTCTTCTCTTCAGTTCCTCCCAACCATTTAATCCCTGCCTTAGCTCCGCCAAAAGGAATACCTGCTAAAGCATTTTTCCAGGTCATAGCCCTGGCTAATCGCGATATTTCTTGTTCAGTTACATCAGGAGTCATCCTTATCCCGCCTTTGCCTGGCCCAAGCACTGTATTATCAATAACCAAAAACCCCTCCATGCCTATCTGAGGATTGTAAGCCTTGATAATGTGTTCTGGCCCAAATTTGTCTTTTATAATCATAACCTCTATGCTACCAGAGAATCGCTCTTAGGAAAGGTTTAATTTTATAAAATCAGGGGCACTGCCTGCAAGTGCCTGTCCAGCCTGAATAAATCGTATTGGGATGTACTGGGAAGCATAATCCAGGAACCCTGATTTCCTGCCCTCCTATATAATAACTCCCTGAGCAGTACCACATAGAACCGCATCCTGTAGAAATACATCCGTCACCTCCGCCACTACAGCAATATATTCCAGCTGTGCCATTTGAACAATTATTGTTTGTAGG
>Ga0315289_10002058_pt1 | contig 31096 bp, 25 predicted proteins | sample YL17G11_40_MG_FD_203452 | JGI IMG/M metagenome (GOLD analysis project Ga0315289, IMG submission 203452) | Sediment microbial communities from Yellowstone Lake, YNP, Wyoming, USA - YL17G11_40 | ecosystem: Environmental > Aquatic > Freshwater > Lake > Sediment | place: USA: Wyoming | collected... | reverse complement strand
TGATGAACTTCTTGCGCTGCTCGAAGCACTGGGCGTCGGGGGCGACCGCGTGGGGGGCGCACCAGATTATCGGCACGCCGCCCAAGGCCCTGATGTCCTTGACCAGCTTGGGCATGTCCTTGATCTTGGCGGGGTCGGGGTCCCAGTCGCCGATGTTGAGCTTCACATCGTAGTCGTTGTCCAGCCCCGGGCCGAACCAACCGTCGTCGATGATGTAGTTCCTGATCCCCAGCCTCACGCCCTCCCGGACGCTGCGGAGGATGACCTCGTCGGTTACGTCGTCGCTGAACCAATCGGTCCAACTGCACCACAGGGGGGCGATGGAGTTGTCCGTGGTGACGTCGGGCAGGTCAAACAGCCTCTTCTGATGGTCGGCGAACTCGCGGAGCACCATAAGCCAAGGCGTCCGCGGGCGGTCGGCGGCGGTGATGAAATACAGGTGCTCGGTGACCGCCCCGTCCGGCCGGGCCAGGGCGATCGAGTCGGGAATGGGGTACAGGTCGGTGCCGCGCTTGATCTGCACGGTCAGGCGGCGCATGTAGGCGATCAGCGCGCGGTTGGTCGTCGGCTCAAGCGTCCGGAAGCTGGTCTCGTACATCGCGCCCACCACGCCAAAGGCCATCGCGGCGCACAGGTCCTGGCCGGTGAAGATGTAGAGCGGCATCTTGAAGTCGTTCACGGCCGAGTCGCTCTTGTGCCGCCAGAACGAGACCATCAGCATGTTGTTGCCGATGTACCAGCGTCCGGACTCCGGCACGATGACCTTGTGATAGTTCATCATGTCGGTGGTCAGGCGGTATTCGACGCTCTTGAGCGGGTCCTGGCGGCTGGGGGGCGTCACGGTGACCGGGGCTGGCGAACCCGCGCCGATCTCCAGCGTGATGCCCTGGTCGGCTTTGCGAAAGCTTGTCCCCGGCGTAATGCCCTCAAAGAGCGCCTGTTTACCTGAGCGGAGGATGACGTTGATCTTCAGCGAGGCTGCCATGAGCTGTCTTTCTTATGGGGGCCAGGCGGCGCCGCCGGGCGCGGCCTCACTTGCGGTTCACCTGGTACGTCAGGATCTCATCGCGGCACGAGCGGACGTCGAAGAGGATCTTACCATCCAGGCAGGGGTGGAACTCCACCTTTTGGCGGCCGTTTTGGCGGGAGATCTCCTCGACGCTTTCAACGTCCCACGGGGCGTCGATGATGACCGGCCCAGCCTGGAGACTGCCCAGATGAATGGCGCGGGCCGCGTAGATGGCCAGCACGCTGCCGCCCTGATAGGTGCGTACATGAGGCGCGGGGGGCAGGCCCACGGAGAACTCCATTTGCTGCCAATCGCAACGGAGGTAAGACCTCTCGATGTCGCGGCTTAGCTCGTAGAGCCGCCAGGCCGTCGCCAGCACGCGGTACTGGGGGGGCGTGATCTGCACCGGGTGCCCCCCGGCGGCGCCGCTAAACCGCCAGCGCCCGTCGCCGCGGAAGAAGGCGCTGTAGATATTCGGCGCCCCGGCCAGGGCCTTCAGGAATGTTTCCACCCCTACCACCTTCTGCCAGCAGGCCCAGTCGTCGGTGTCGATGGGCTTGCCCGGCAGCAGCCAACTGGCCGTGCGGGCGCGGTCCACGTACAGCTCGTGGTTGACCTCGGAGATGTTGCCCAGGCGGACGATGTCGAAGCAGTCCGCCAGCAGCGGGTTCAGGCAAGCAAGCGCGATGGGCGCCTCGGCCTTGCCGGCCTTGACGGCGGCGTGGACGGCCCGCAGCACCCCCAGCAGGTAGCGCTCGCCCCGGCCGAACGTCGTGCTGGCCAGTTGCGCATCGGCGGGCGGAATGTACTTGTGGCCGGCGAGCTTGATCCCATCGGCGTCCAGGCCGGCGGGGCTGACCATGGCCTTGACCCGCGCGATCATGCGCCGGCGGAGGTGGGCGTTGGACCAGTCCGGCAGCACGCAGATGCGCCCGCAGCGCTTCATGCGGATGACCTCGCCGGCGGCGTCCTTGACCAGCCAGTCGGCGTGCTGCGTGGCCAGTTGCGAATCCTCAGCCGCCAGGAAGGGATTGAAGTGCAGCATGACGCGGTAGCCACGGCGGCGCCGGCCGGCGATGAATCGCTTCAGCGATCCCTTGAACCTGTGATGGGCGGCCTGCCAGTCGCCCAAGGCCTGGTGCCAGCCCTCGTCCAGCACGATGGTCTTGGGCTGGAGACCCTCGGAGGCCAGTTTGGCCAGCGCCTCGTCCACCAGATCGGCCGAGAGGAATTCCTCCGCGCCAGCCTCCTCCGCGAAGTGTCCGCGCTCGACGTGTTTGCGGTACACCTGGTCGCCCCAGGTGGTGTAGATCGGGTCGGACCACCAGCGCTGCACGGGCGTGGGTGGTGTGGCGGCCGGCGGGTCGAACCGCCCGCGTAGCAACTCACAGGCCAGGCGGTAGCGGTCCAGCACCTGCGCATCCTGGAAGCCCAGGCATACCACCACCGGCACGCTGCGGTAGGCGCCCCTCACGGGCGCGGGATACTCGAAGTTGATCTGCGCCTCCTGTGTAGAGACGCTCACGTCCATCGGCGCCATCGTCGCGGGCGCCTGCGCCAGGCCCAGCCCCACGTATTGCGTGCGGTCGTACAGCGCCAGCAGATAGGGCGGGATCATGTAGTTGCCCTGGTCCAACTGGAAGAACTGCTTGAGCTCAACGCGAGCCGAGCTGATCCGTAGCGGCATCTTGATGCGATGGGGGATGTCGAAGCTGTCCAGGTCGGGGTCGAAGTTGCGGACCTGGAAGAAGCTGCCGCTAGCCCATCCGGGCCGGAAACTCTTTATCCCCTCCGGCCGGGCGGGGAGTTCGTACCAATAGGCGAAGAACGACTCCGCCAGCACCAGGCGGATCGTCACCTGCTGCCGCAGCGCCCGCCAGGTGATTGTGGCCTCGTCCTGGCCGGCCTGGATGTCCCGGATGGCCAGCCCGCCGATCTGCGAGCCGTTGACGATGGGATGCAGGTACAGACGGGTCTTGGGCGGCTCGGGGAGGATAGGCTCCAGGCCTAGGGTCAGGATGCGCGCATCCAGGTCGAGCCGATACACAGGCGTTGCGACCTTTAGGCCGATCGGGCTGGTCTGGATGCTGGTCATGCCCTAAGGCCCCTGGAGCCGGTAACCGATCTCGAAGCGGCGGACCTGCCGGCCACAGCGTCGGGCGACAAAGATCACGTCCGCGCCCACCACCTCCGCTGGCACGGGCCTGGGCGGGTCCGTCCCGCGAGGCATTAGTTGTACGCTCACGTCGCGCGCGCCGCCGGGCAGGGGCGCCGCCACGGCCACGTCGGCCAGGCTCACCAAGTAGGCTTTGCCTGGCGTGTACACGACTACCGCCTGATGGCCGCTGAGGGTCTTGGCGGCGTAGAAGCCCTTGAGGGGACCGCTCCCGTAACGGCGCTCGAAGACCTTGGCGAACGGATCGATCAGGAAGTCCTGGTCGGGGCTTACCGGCGCCAGGCCCACCAATTCGTAGAGGCTCGACAGCAGCGCCAGCTCATCGTCGGTGGGCGTCTTGGAGTAGCCATAGGAACTGCGGAGCTTGCGCACCCCGCCGCGATGCCTGGCGGCGTACAACGACGGCGAGCCGTAGACGATCTTCCGCAGGTTGGCCCGCGTGGTGTACAGATCGTAGCTGGGCCAGTCGTCCAGGTCGCTGATGCCCGCCTCGCACAGCCAGGCCGCCCAGGCCCGCTCCTCGTAACCGTGCAGGTTGTATTCCAGCCCGTCGTGGATGCGGTGCAGATCATAGGTGCGGTTGAACAACGGGTTGCCGGAAGTGGTGTTGATGCAGCAGGACGGCTTGACCTTCTTGGCGTGGTCGTAGACGAGCTTGTGCACCTGGTAGCAGAACCGCTCGCCCAGGCCCCATGAGGGGTCGTGGAAGATGTTCTCCACGGTCGGCGGCTGGTGGGTGCAGTCCAGCTTGATGCCGTCGGCATCCAGCCCGTCGGGGCCGAGCATGTACTCGATGTCGCGCATAGCCAGCTCGCGCATGGCCGGGTGAGTGAAGTCGCTGGTATAGTTGACCTCGATGGAGAACCGCGTGACGGTCAGCGGGCTCCCATCGGGTTTGCGGACGGCGATCTCCGGGTGCTGCCGGTAGTTGAGCGACTGCTCCGCGTTGAAGTACGGCGAGTACCACAGCAGCACCTTCTTGCCCATCCGCTGGAGCTTCTGGATGGCGGCCTTGAGGTTGGAGAAGCGCTCCGGGTGCTCGCGCCAGTGCCCGTTGCAGATGAACCAACCGTAGTCGAGGATCAGCATCCGGTAGTCGATGGCCTTTTCGACCAGGAAGTCCAGGCACTGCTGCATGAACCGCTCGTTGCAGTAGTTGGCGGTCATGGTCATCTCGCCGAGCATCTCCGGGGTCGAGCGGTCCACCTGGTATTCGTACATCTGGTCGCTGAAGAAGCAGTAGATCGGTCCGGCCCAGGCATCCTCCCATTGCCGGTTATGCACGGCCAGGCCGTCGTCGTAAAGCCGGCGGATGTACTTCTTCACCACGGCGACCTTGTCGGATTCGTCGAAGACCGTGATCCGCGGCAGCGCGTATGGCCCCTTCAGCCTGAGATTGCCCCCGTAGGCGAAATCAATGCCCGTTCGGCCGTCGCGGAAACTCATCGACAGGCCGTATTCGCTCGAGGGGATCTCCAGCGTGCCCACACCCAGCCAGTCGCCGCCGCTGCGCAGGGCCGCCACGTATGGCGGAATGATCGTCCGCCCGCTGTCGTGGGCGAAATTCCAGGCCATGTCGAAGCGGAACGACAGCACGCCCAGGCGGAAGCGGATAGGCTCGGTCCGCGGGATGAGGCTGCCGTAGCGGTCGGGACAGAGATGGTAGAACTCTTCCAACCGGTGCGCCGAGCCGTCGGCCGAAAGGTCCGGCCCATCCTGGCCGTAGAACACGTTCCGAACGGACGGGGCGGACGAACCGTCCAGCGGTTCGGCGACTACCCAGTAATCGATGAACCCCCCGCGCGCCTGCACATGGATGGCGAGCTTGCAGGGGCCGTCCTGGCTGGCCAGAACGGCGTGCCCGTCGCGGCAGCCTTCGAGCGTGAGGGGGCCGGGCCGGCTGGGGGCATCCTTGTACTCGATGAACGGGCGGAGCTTGAACTGGAAGCACTCCTGCCCGCGCGAATCGACGAAGCGCAACAGGCCCTGCTCTACATCCAGCACCGCCTTGCCGCGCGACAAGGACCACTCCAGGCGGCCGGGTGGATCCGTCATGGCACGTCCTTCACAAGCGGCCCGCCGCCGCGGCCCACCCCTTGGTGGCAGCGAGCCAAAGGGTCCCTACTCTACGGACCCGGCCAGCCGCCGACAAGCGCCTTTGACCCGCCAGGACCGAGGCGTTGCGGGTCCGGCTGCGAAGGCGATAGAATGCCGAGTTTTACTGTGTGCCTTTGATGAATGTTGAAAGGAACGCCCATGGCCCAGCCAAGGGTCAAGGTACTCTTTGACACGGACATCGGATCGGACATTGACGACGCGCTGGCCCTGGCGTACCTGCTGTGCCAGCCGCGATGCGACCTGTTGGGGGTCACCACCGTGACGGCCGAGCCGGTCAAGCGGGCCCAGATGGTCAGCGCCATCTGCCGCCACGCGGGCCGCGGCGACGTGCCCATCCACAGCGGCTGCCCCGAGGGCCTGCTGGCGCCGATCCTCCAGAAGTCAGCCGCCCAGGCCAAGGCGCTACAGGGCTGGGATTACCAGGAGGAGTTCCCGGAAAACACCGCCGTGGAGTTCATGCGCCGGACCCTCCGCGCCCATCCGGGCGAGGTGACGCTGCTGGCGGTGGGGCCGATGACCAACGTCGGCCTGCTGTTTGCGACCGACCCGCAAATCCCGGCCTTGCTCAAGCAAGTGGTGCTGATGTGCGGGGTGTTCTTCCAGGCGGGCGGGGAGTGGAACGCGATCAACGATCCGGCCGCCACCGCGATCACGTACGGCCACGGCCCGCAGGCGCGGCCGGTGAAGCACGTGAGCCATGGCTTGGACGTGACTATGCAATGCAAGATGGCCCGGGACCAGTGCCGGCAGCGGTTCGCCGCCAAGGTGCTCGAGCCGGTGCGAGGCTTTGCCGAGGTCTGGTTCGAGCGGGCTGAGCAAGTGGTCTTCCACGACCCGCTGGCGGCGGCATGCATCTTCGAGCCGGACTTGTGCACGTACAAGCAGGGGACGGTGCGGGTCTCGCTGCACGAGCCGACCAAGGGCTGGACGACGTTCTCGCAGGGCGGGGACGCCAAGCCGCACACGGTCGCCCACCAGGTGGATTCGGCCGCGTTCCTGGAGCACTATTTTTCGATCGTGAAATAGCCTGGCCGTCGCACGGACGGGCACGGCGGCGGCTACGCGGTCGTGGCCCGGTGCTCTTGCCGGAGGCACGGCGATCTTGGCCTTGAGCCGCCCGGCTACCCCAAGCGATCGAGGTTGGTGAATACCGTACTGTGACGAGCCAAACCAATGCATTCCCAGAGCGCGTCCTGGCTCCCGACGTGCGCCGGAACAGCCAAGACGCGATGATCCGCGTGGCGCTGGTGACGATGTCGGTGTATGCGTTCGTCACCGGGACCAACAGCACCCTGTTCCTCCAAGAGCAGGGCGCCTCGGCCGCTCAGGTGGGATTGCTGGGGGCGGTGATGGGCGTGGGGCCTTTGGCGCAGTTGGTGGGCCTGCGCCTGCTTCAGCGGTTGGGCAAGGTCCGCACGCTGAGCCTGGGCCGGGTCGGCCTGGCCATCGCGCTGGGCCTGTTGGCGGGGTTGGCGCTGCTGGGCCTAAGCGGCCCCCGCGCGATCTATGCCTCCATGGGCATCCTGGCGCTGGTGTCTGTCTGCATGCACGTGGGGGAGACGGCCTGGTGGCCGCTGTTGCAGGATGTCACGGCCGGGGAGCCGAAGGGGCCGTTCTTCTCCCGGATGCGATCGCGCCTGCGGGTCATGGAGGTGTTGTTGCCCATCGCGGCAGGCCTCTACCTGGGCAAGGACCCGAGCACGCGGATGTTCGCGGCGCCATTCTTGGCCGCCGGCCTGGGAGCGGTTGTCGCATCGGTCTTCATTCGCCGCGCAAGCGAACGACCGGTTATCACGCGCCGCGTGCCGTTGCTGGTGGGGTTGTGGCGGGCGGCGCACATTACGTCGGTTCGCCGCTACGGCGCCTTCGTATGGCTGTACCACCTGGCCCTGATGGCCTTGTCGGGGCGGTTCTGGGTGGTGATGCTCAAGGACCTAGGATTGCCGTCGGGCCACATCGTGTGGCTGACGGCAGTGGCGGCCATCGGGCACGTGGCGGGGCTGAAACTGTGGGCCTGGATGGTGGACCACCATGGCGGGCGGTCCACGCTGAGCCTGACGACCGTCGGGGCGGCCCTGATGGGGTTTTGGTGGTTGATGCTGCCGTGGCTGCCCGCGGGGGTGTGGGCGCTGATGACCTGGGCGGTGCTGTTCCACCTGCTGTGGGGCTTCTTCGCGGGAGGCTCCCTGATGGGCCGTACGCAGGTGATGATGGAGGCGGTTCCTGAATCTGTCCAGGCCGACGCCTTCACGCTGGTCAACCTGATCGCGGCGGTCGGCGGGGCGGCCGGGTCGCTGTTGCATGGTTGGGCGTTCGAGCTGCTTCAGGGCAGCGCCTGGGGAGGCCTGGACGGTCGGCTGGCATACCTGGCGGCCGTGCAGGTCGGCTCGATGGTGATGTGGCGGTCAAAGGTGCGGCTGGTAGGCCACGATCAGCAGACTCCCGCCCGCCGACTGGTCTGGACGACGCTGCGATGGTGGTCCAGCCGGCTGCGCAACCGGCTTGCGGACCTGTGGATGCGGCGGGGAGGTTGACGCAGGCGGTTGCCTCGGCGCCGCGGGGGTGGTATTGTGCCGCCGGTGCGCGTGCGATGCGCAAAGGACACTCGGAATGAACGTGCTGGTTACCGGCGGGGCGGGCTTCATCGGCTCCCACTTGGCCGAGGCGCTGCACCGGCGGGGAGATCACGTCGTGGTCGTCGATGACCTCTCGACCGGCTCGTTGGAGAACCTGGAGGCCCTTCGCGGCCGGGAGAGGTTCCAGTTCGTGCGCGAGTCGGTCCGCAACGCCGCGACCATGACGCCGTTGGTGGACCGGGCGGATGTGATCTTCCATCTGGCGGCGGCGGTGGGGGTGCAACTGATCGTGGATCAGCCGGTGCATACCATCGAGACCAACATCCACGGCAGCGAGGTGGTGCTGAACCTAGCTAACAAGTTCGGCCGGCGGATCCTCCTCGCCTCCAGCTCGGAGGTCTACGGCAAGAGCACCCAGTCGCCGTTCCGGGAGGACGACGACGCCATCCTGGGCTCCACCCGCTTCACCCGCTGGAGTTACGCCTGCTCCAAGATGGTGGATGAGTTCCTGGCGCTGGCCTATCACGACCAATTCGGCCTGGAGACCATCATTTGCCGGTTCTTCAACACCGTGGGTCCGCGACAGACCGGCGCCTATGGCATGGTCGTGCCCCGGTTCGTGGACGCGGCGCTGGAGGGCCGGCCGCTGGAAATCTACGGCACCGGCAAGCAGACCCGCTGCTTCTGCAACGTGCAGGACGTGGTGGAGGCCGTGATGGCGCTGACCGACTGCCCCCAGGCCGTCGGCGAGGTCATCAACCTCGGCACGGATGAGTCAGTCGCCATCGAGCAACTGGCCGACCGGATCATTGCCATGACCGGCTCGGCGTCAACCAAGCGATACCTGAGTTATGAGCAGGCCTACGGCCGGCCGTTCGATGACATGATGGTCCGCCTGCCGGACCTTTCGAAAATCCGCCGGCTGATCGGTTACCAGCCGCGATACAACCTGGAGCAGACGCTCCAGCAGATCATCGAGCACTGGCGAGGCAGGAAGGGACGCTGAATGGCAAAGTACCTGGTAACAGGCGGAGCGGGCTTCATCGGCTGCAACCTGGCGCGGTTCCTGCTGAATCAAGGCTGCCAGGTGGTGGTGCTGGATGATTTCAGCACCGGCAAGCGGGCTAACCTGGCGGACATCCTGGGCCGCATCACGTTGATCGAGGGCGACGTGCGCGACGCCGCGACCGTCGAGCGGTCCATGGCCGGCTGCGACGGCGTGTTCCACGAGGCCGCGCTAGGCTCGGTGCCTCGCAGCGTGGCCAACCCGGCGGCCACCCATGACGTCAACGTCAATGGGACCCTCCGCATCCTGGAGGCGGCGCGGCAGTTGGGCGTGCGACGGGTCATCTTCGCCGCCAGCTCCAGCGCCTACGGCGACCAGCGCGAAAGCCCCAAGCACGAGGACATGGTCCCGCGGCCGATCAGCCCCTACGCCGCCAGCAAGGTCGCCTGCGAGGCCTACATGCGCAGCTACGCGGCCGTCTACGGCCTCCAGACGCTGTGCCTGCGGTATTTCAACGTCTTCGGGCCCTACCAGGACCCGGAGGGCGATTATGCGGCCGTCATTCCGATCTTCGTGTCGCGCCTGCTGCGGGCCGAAGCGCCAGTGATCTGTGGCGATGGGGAGCAGACCCGCGACTTCTGCTACATCGACAACGTCTGCCAAGCCAACTGGCTGGCCATACACGCCCCGGTCGAGGTATGCAACGGACAGGCCCTGAACATCGCATGCAACCGGCGGATTAGCGTTAACCAGGTCTTCAACCACATTCGCCGGCTGCTGGGCAGCGATATTCAACCGCAACACGGCCCGGATCGGCCCGGCGACGTGAAGCACTCGGTGGCCTCGGTGGATCGGGCCGGCCAGGTCATTGGCTACCACCCGCAGGTATATTTTGAGGAGGGCCTGGCGCGGTCGATCGAGTGGTACCGCCGCAACCTGGGCTAGAGGGCCGACGGTCAAAGACGGTGCTTAAGCGTGCCTTGGATATCGTGACGAGCCTGGCGGCACTGGCGGTGCTGGCGGCGCCGATGCTGCTGATCGCCCTGGCCATCCGCCTGGAGTCGCGGGGGCCGGCGCTCTTCCGCCAGCGCCGCACCGGGTGGCGCGGCCGGCCGTTCACGATGCTCAAGTTCCGCTCGATGCGTGTCGACGTCGATCCCTATGGAGGCTCCCCTCGCGACGCCCACGATCCACGCCTCACCCGTGTGGGGCGGCTGCTCCGCGAGACTAGCCTGGATGAGCTGCCGCAACTGCTGAACGTGCTGGGCGGGCAGATGTCGCTGGTGGGCCCGCGCCCGCTTTACGAGCGCCAAGCCGAGCTTTGGATCCCCCGCCAGCGCCGTCGCTTGGAGGTCCGCCCGGGTCTTACCGGCTACGCCCAGGCCTACGGGCGGGCGGGCCTGACGCACGAAGATAAGATAGAAATGGACGTCTGGTACGTGGATAATCAAAGTCACTGGCTGGACTTGAAGATCCTCCTGCGGACACTGGCGAACCTAGCTGCCCGCCGCGGCGAGGTTTATGAGCAGCGATATAGCCAAGATAAGGAGCGAGAGAGCGATTAGTGCCGCCAGCCTGAACATCCTCTTCACGTGCGCCGGCCGGCGGGTCTGGCTGCTCAACGCCTTCCGCCAGGCGATGGCCCAGCTAGGCCTAAGCGGGCAGATCCTGGCCGCCGACGTGACGATCGCCTCCCCGGCTTACCATCGGGCTGATCGGGGCATCATTCTCCCGCCCGTTGGAGATCCAGAATACCTCCCAGCCTTGCTGGATGCGGTCAGCGACCACCGCGTGGGCCTGCTGGTGCCGCTGACCGACCTGGACCTGCGTCTGCTAGCCGGCGCCCGCGAGCCACTCGCCCAGCGCGGCTGCACGGCGATGATCGGCGGCGAGCAGGCCGTCGCGCAATGCCAGGACAAGGCCCGCACCAACGAGCTGCTCAAACGCGCGGGCCTGCCGGTCATCCGCACGCTGGGGCTGGAGCAATTCCAGGACAGCCCGTTTTACCCGTGCTTTGTCAAGCCCGCGCAAGGCTCGGCCGGGGTGGGCACGGGGCTGATCGAGAATCCCGAGCAACTGCGGGCCCACGTGGCGGTTTTCGGCTCCAGACTGCTGGTGCAAGACTACATCCCGGGCCAGGAGTACACGCTGGACGTCTACCGCAGCCGCTCGGGGCAGGTCTGCTGCGTGGTGCCGCGCCAGCGGCTGGCCGTGCGCAGCGGCGAGGTGGAGAAGGGCATCACGGTGCGCGACCCGGTGCTGATTCAAGCGGCCGTCAAGCTGGCGGGCGTGCTGGAGGACTTGTGGGGCGTGTTCTGCTGCCAGTGCCGCCGCAGCGGCAGCGATGCAACCGAGCCGCCGTGGTTCTTCGAGATCAACCCTCGCTTCGGCGGGGGCGCGCCGCTGTCGATCGCGGCCGGGGCGAACCTGCCGCTTTACTTGCTTCAGGAGCTGCTGGGCCTGCCCATCACCGCGCGGCTGGGCGAGTTCACCGACCGGCTGCTGATGCTGCGCTATGATGAGTCGGTGTTCGTGAAGCTCGAAGGCGAGCCGGACGCGCTGCCGGGCTACCAGACGCCCACGTTCCGGTAAGTGCGTACGCAAATACACTGATCCTATCGCGGCTATGACCGTGTCTTACTGCTTCTATATATGCTACTGGTGCATGGGAGATCGAAATGGGCAATAGCAGAGCGTGGGATCTGTTCGTTGAACTGCGGAAGGAGTTGGTCGAACTTCAGAAGATACGCGCCCAAGTGATAGGTTTCAAGATTATGTTCGTTAGTGGCGGGATCGGGCTTGTGGGTGCGAACATAGACAAAGTGCCGCACCTCTTGTTCTCCGTTCCGGCATTCGCTGCCATGTCCTTTGATTTGCTCATACATAGCTATAGCTTCTCCATCAAGAGGACAGGGTGCTACTGCAGGAGTTACTTGGAGCCTGCCCTCCGACACGAACTCCCCCAGCCCATGTGGGAGGAGTTTATGGCTAGCGAAGCCTCGGGGACGAACGTGTCGTTTTGGGGAAATCTTGGTATCACATTCCTGTCAGTGGCCCTTGCGGCTGCCACAGCGTTAATGCCATTCCGCACGGTAGCCATTCTTATCCTCATGTCTATGGCGTTGCTGTTGGCGTACGACATTTGGGCTCTGTATAAGCCGAGGAGATTTGCGCATGTCCTCCCCCCCGTATAAGCCCAAGATATTCTCGGACCCGCTCCCCCCGTACGCTCCCAGACCGGGTGTTGCTGTGCTGATCGTGAAGTGCACAAAGCAGGTGTTGCTTGCCCGCAGAGCATTCGATCCGCACAAAGGCATGTTGGACTTGCCAGGAGGTTTCGTTGACCCTTCGGAGTCTGCGGAAGATGCGGTTAAACGAGAGATCCGCGAGGAAACTGGTCTGAAGGTAGTGGGGCTGGAGTATATCGGCTCCATTCCTGATGTATACGGTCCTACCACAACTCCGACCCTGAACCTTGTTTTCGTTGCGCACGTGGAGGATGCGGATCCGCGAGCCAAGGACGATGTGGCTTCACTCGAATGGTTCCCATTGGACGAGCTGCCGCCTCGTAGTGAGATGGCTTTTGAGCATCATGAAACCGCCTTGAAGTGGTGTCAGGAGTATTGCCATCGGAAGCAAGCAGGCATATGTGGTGTTGGCAAACAAGGCAAATCGCCAACGCAACCCGCATAGACTTGGCCAGCACGGGGGGCATCTGCGGCGGGTGTAGTAGTACCTTAGACGGCGAGCCGTCTCGCAGGCGGCTCTGTGCCGTAGTGACATATGATTGGCGTCCGCGATATTCAGGCCGTGGTCTTTGACCTCGACGACACGCTCTTTGCCGAGCGAGACTACGTCCGTAGCGGCTATCAGGCCGTGTGCGAGCACCTGGCTGGCCGCGGGCGGATCGACGCGCGGCAGGGCCTGGATTTCCTCTGGAGCCGGTTCCTGTCGGGCCAGACCGGCGGGGCCTTGGAGGCCCTCAGCGAGGCCTTCGAGCTCAAGCTGACGCCCGCCGACATCCAGGAACTAGTGCGGGTCTACCGCGAGCACGCCCCGCGGATCGAGCCGTATGACGGGCTGAGCGAGCTGCTGGGCCGGCTGCACGCGGCCTACCGCCTGGGCCTGCTGACGGATGGTTATCAACCCGCGCAGACGCTCAAGCTGGCGGCCTTGCGGCTGGAGCGGTTCTTCGACGCGGTGGTGTTCACCGAGGACCTGGGCCGGTCGGCCTGGAAGCCCTCGCCCAAGGGCTTCGAACTCATTGCCCGTCGGCTCGGCGCCCCGCACGCGGGCTGCTGCTACGTGGGCGACAACCCCGCCAAGGACTTCCTCGCGCCCAATCAGCTCGGCTGGCGGACGATCCAGTACCTTCACCCCGGCCAGGTCCACGCCAGCAACCCCGCGCCTCCCGGGGGCTCACCGCAGATCATCGTCCGTTCGCCCCCCGAGCTGTTCAAGGCCTTGAGATGACCCGCCACGAAGGCGCCAGCAGTGTTTCGCGATCCCGCGATAGTTCCGGCTGCCGAGCCCCGCCAAGCCGGGGTGCGTCAGTGGATCAGCACGCCCGTGCCAAATCCGAAACCTATCTGCGGGTGGTCGCGCTGCACGGCCAACGGGCCGAACCACCGCGCCGGCTGGGTGGCGGTGCCGCTTCGCAGGACGTAGAACTGGCGCTTGGAGCGGTCCTTGTACAAGAAGTACCGCGGCAGGTCGGTTGCGACGTCGGTGGCCTGCGGGATCGGCTGCATCTCCAGATCCTCTACGCCCTCGGGGGGTGACTCCATCCCCGGCCATTCCTGCTCGACGCGCCAGAGGTTCAGCCTGCCCAGGGCCTGCGCCAGGTCATAGGAGGTGCAGGGATACTCCTCCTGCGGCAGGGCAACCTCGTGTGCCCCAGCCCCGCAGCCGGCAGCCAACAGGCACGCCAACATGCAGGCAGGCAGCAGGTGTTTGTATGTCATGGCTCGCCCTCTAGTTCATGCTACGTCTGCCCCGTCAGGCTCGCGCCAGGATGGCTGGGACCTGCCACAGGTCCTCGCAGCAGTACTGGACGCCCGGGTCTGTCTTGCGCACAAGGATGCCGGGCCAGCCCATGCCCGCGGCACCGGCGATGTCGCCGACGGGGTTGTCCCCAATCATCCAAACCGTCTTGGGCCGGCCCATCGCCCGCCAGGCGTGATCGAACGCCGCAGCGCAGGGTTTCTCATACCCTATGCGGGCCGAGCTGAAGACATGCGGCACGTGCTCGCCCAGGTCCAGGCCCGTTACGATATTCGGCAGCTCGGGCACGTGGTTGGACAGGATCGCGTGAGCCCACCCCTCGCGGCGCAACTGCCCCAGCACCGGGAGCACATCGGCGAACAGCTCCCAGTTCCGCAGCTCCACGTACGCCGCGGGCACCCGTCGAGCCAGTTCGGCCGCCTGGGTTGCGGTGGCCCCTACGGCCATGAATGCCCGTGCGAAGACGGGGGCCAGCATGTCCCACCACTGGTCCGCAGTAGCGATGTACGTGTGGGGGACCAGAGGGGTGTGCCAAGGGTACCCGCTCAGGAGGTGGGGGCGGATCTGGTCGGCCGATGTCGTCAGGCCAGGCGCGTGACGTTGCAGCACCTCCAGCAGCGCGTGAGACCAGCCACTGGTCCGTCGGCCAAGGGTCCCGTCGAAGTCCCATACCAGCCATCGATCTGCCGCCACGGCGCCCTCCCCGGCCGCTACAGCCGTCCAGTCTTTACGTACTCGTGGTTCACCTCGACCGACACGGCCTTGCCGGAGGCGTCGGTGAAGGTGACCTTGCCCGGCGCGAACGTGGCCGTCTTCACCCGGCCAAAACCCTTGGGCGTCTCCGCCACGCCCTGGATGTAGTGGATGGCGGTCGGCTGCTTCTGGGAGAAGGCGATCGTCGTCGGGATGCCCCGCTCGCTGAGGAAGTTCCGCTGGAATGACGGCCCCTGGCCGCTGGCAAAGAACGCGCAAATATCCTCCATCCCCAGGCAGACGTTCCGCCCGCGCCACGGCTTGTTGTGCCGGCCGCGATTGGCGATCCACATCAGCGATAGCGGCAGCACGGCCGGGTCCTTCAGCGCAAACCACAAAAAACCCTGCGCGGTGTACGTGGCTGTCCACCAGGCGACCTTCGGGCGGGGGCGGTTGACCATGGCCAGGATGTCGGTGAACCCGCGCCGAGCCGGCAAGGCCGAGCCGTCCGTCCAGGCCGGGTCCTTCCACAGCGTGGGCGCCTTGGAGAGCCGGCGGAAGGGCTGGTTGGTGGCCAGGGCCTGGTAGCGGCCTTGGGCGGGGTCGCCGGTGTCGATGGGGTTGGTGTGCATCAGCCGCATGGGCGGGTGGCCGATCAGCACCGACCGCTCCTGCTGGGGCATCGCCAGCGTGGCGTGATGGCCGCAGGAGTAGCGCCCCTCGACGCCCTCGACGATGTTCGTGTCGTACACCACGTTCTGGCCGTCCAGCAGGTGGACGAAGCGCGTCACGCGGCCGGGGATGAGGCGCATCCGCTGCACGATCGCCAGGGTGGTCAGGCCGTCGCGGCGGGAGAGGTCCAGAAACTTCCAGCCCCTGGCGGCCGGGTCGCCGTGGGTGTTGTAGTTGACGCCGCGCCAAGTCCCGGCGGCGCCGAAGGGCAGGCAAAAGAAGTCGCCGCGCAGAGGGATCAGGCATGGCTCGTCGATTCGGCGGCCCTCGCCGTGCCAGGGATTGACGTAGTACGGCTGGATGTCCCCGCCGCCGCGGTAGAAGGTGACGGGGGCCATGTGGGCGCCAAGTTGCGTGATGGCGGCCTCGACGCAGTCGTTGCGGAGGACCCAGGACGGTTGGTGGGCGATGGTCTTGACGGGCGGCTTCATCGGGCAATTCCTTTGGATTCGATGAACTGGTGGAAATCTACCGCGCGGTCCGGCGGAGGTAAACGGTTGAGCCTCCCGGACCCGGGCATGCTCACGGAGCCTGCGTCACTCGCGGCGGGAGGCGCCAGGGGCGGTCCAGGCGGACGCCGGCTGATTCCAGCATTGCGGCGGCCCCGGCGAAGTCGATGTCGTAGCCCTCGTCGTGGCAGTCGGAGCCGATCGCCAAGCTCACCCCTCGCTGTTCCAGATCAGCCAGGTACTCCAGGTATTGGCGCTTGAAGCGGTCGGTATACGTGCCGTTGAGCAGCATCGCGCAGAGGTTGATCTCGACGGCCTTGCCGTGCTGGATCGCCGCCGCGGCAAACTCCTCGTGCATCGACCGTGGCACGCGGCCGAAATCGCCCATCCACGGGTCGGAGCGGTACATCCCGTCCTCGTCGCGCCAATGCCCTAACCACCACCACGGATGCGCCACTACGTTGACGAGCGGGTGGGCGGCCAGGAACATGTTCTGGCGATGGTAGTCGCGGATCACCGCGTCAACCTCGAGCGGAACATACATCGGCCAATGCGTGCCGCCGACAACGTACTCCAGGCCCATCCCATCGACGTCCTGCTGGGTAATGCCAACCGCCAGCGAGGCCCCGGGCGGGCCGCCACCCCGCAGGCCATACACCGGATCGACATGGCGGCCTGTGGCGATCTCGTCCAGCTCCCATTGCGAGACGACACTGACCTCAATGCCCAGGTGAAAGCGCGGCCCCGGATGGCTGGCCAGGAACTCCGCCCGGCTGGCGCGGACGTCAGGCAGGTTGAAGGGGGTGTGAAGGTGGTCGGTCAGGCCGTAGTCCTCGATGCCCAGTTGGGCCGCCCGGTCGATGAGCGTCGGGACGGTCATACAGGCGCAATCGCAGGAGTTCCGGGAATGGATGTGCCAGTCGCTGGTGAGTTTCACGGCCGTTAGCCTCCCTTCTAAGGCCCGGAATTCTACCGTCCAGGGTGACGGACGGCCAGGGACGACGGGCACGATCACAGAGAGTAAGGCGGACATCTGCCGTGGCCGGTCCCCAGTCTGCCGGCCCACGAGCTGGTTGTTCGAGAAGGCCGGTCGTGGTCAGGAGGGCCAACTCACGTGCCTTGGGCCTGGTACGCGCCGCGCGTGCGAGGCCACGACGCGAACCTGATTAGTTGTTCTTGAGGAGGGCGGCTCACGTGGCTTGCTTGTCTCAGCACAGCCACATTGCCCATTTCGCGGCTGGCGGCTCGGATTGTGCGAACCATAACCGCCTATACGAACAGGAGTTGAGGCCCGGATGCAGCTCGGCTTGGATTTAGGGTTTGGCGATATCACAAGGCCGGATTATAATAGATTTCGTCTGAATGGCTCTGTTTAGGAGTCTGCTGGGGCCACCGGCCCCATGCAGAGGAAGCTTCATGTCTCGGCAAAGGAGCAGCATCATGGGCAAGTTTATGATCTTCTGTTCACTTACGGTGCTCCTGCTAGCCTCCGCCGGCCTGGCGGCGTACAAGGACTACCAGGGGCCCAACGGGAACCTCAATGTGGCGGGGAATTGGTACGTGATTACCGATCCCGGTGACCCGACCAGCCGGACCGGCGCGACGGGCCTGCCGGTTTTGGGCGACTATGCGTACATACGCAACACCACCACCACGACGCTGAATTCCTCGATGGACTGCATGCAGTTCCTGGTGGGCGGCCCGGCGATCACGACAGTGCCTAGCCAGACCATGACCACGGTGAACATCCTGACCGGCGCGGACCTGTTCGTGACGCGGCGGATCGGCACCGACCTGGATGAAGCGAGGTTCGTCGTCGGGATGTTCTACGACGGCGCGCTGAACATGAGCGGCGGGACGGTGCAGATCCAGGGCGCGCTGTACTCGGAGATGATCCTCAGCGAGAATAGCGGCGCGACCGGGACGTTCAACATGTCCGGCGGCCTGATCAACATCGCCGACGTGGGCGCCGGCGCCTACTTCACCGCCGCCGAGGGCCCAGGCCGCCACGGCGTGTTCAACATGAGCGGCGGCACCATCTTGGCCAACAATGACGCCAGCCCCGACCGAACCGTCCGCTTCGGCACCAATGGCGGGCAGGCCGAGGTCGCCATCTCCGGAGGCCGGCTGTACAACGGCGGCATGACCGAACTGGGCGGCGGACCGGACGGCTCGCGGGGCCTGCTCACGCAGACCGGCGGATCGATGCAGTACGGCTACCGCTACCTGATCGGCGAGGACAGCGGCTACGGCCACTGCCGCCTGCTGGGCGGCACGTTGGTGGCCGGTGGCGACATGTGGCTGGGGCGGTTCAAGAACCCCGAGCCGGTGCCGGGTACCTTCACGGGCCGGGGCAAGCTCACCCTGGGCCAGAACGGCGCGATCACCGGCGGGGGCGGGATCCTCATGGGCATGAGCTGGACCGGCGAGGCCAGGCACTCCGACCACACCCGGATGGAGTTGAAGCTCGCCTCCGACGCCGACTTCCAGGCTTCCATAGGCGGCGCGGATTTGTGCGGCGGGCTGGAGGTCTCGCTGATCGGCGGGTACGCCCCCGCCCCCGGCACGGACTGGAAGGTCTTCGCGACAACCAACGTCAACGCCCCGGGGGTGTCTTGGGACAAGATCAGCAAGGGCTTCCACACGGAGGTTCGCGGTGCTGCCGGTGCCTACGATGTCTACCTGGTCTGCGACGGCCTGCGGCACGGCGGCGACGCCAACAATGACGGGGCCGTCAATGTGGGCGACCTGGGCATCCTGGCCGGCAACTGGCAGCAGGTCGACTTCTTCGGCAAGAGCTGGGAGGAAGGCGACTTCACCGGCGACGACATCGTCAATGTCGGCGACCTGGGCGTCCTGGCCGGCGCCTGGGGCTGGACGGGCACGCCCGTGCCGGGCGCACCCGTCCCCGAGCCGGCCAGCCTGACGCTGCTGGCCCTGGGCGGCTTGGCGATGCTCCGCCGGCGGCGGTAGACGCTTAATCTGCATCTTCAGGAAACCAACGGGCAGCCTCCGCGGCTGCCCGTTGCTTTTTTGTTGTTCGAGCCGGCGGGCGTCGGTTGGCGCTCTTTACCCCTGCAAGCTTGCGGACCGGCAGGTCATTCGACCCGATCCTGGCTGCGAGGCAACGATTCCGGCTGACTGGCCGCCTGGCCGCGCGGCTGCGCATACAGCTCCGTGTCGTAGATTTGTTGCCGGCCGTTCTCCCACTCGCAGGCGAAGTAGGCCGACCCGAACCAATATGCCGGCACGGCTTGCTCTTGCCCCGTCATCGCCGCGCAGAGGTTCAGCAGGACCAAGGCGTCGGGGCTGTCCAGGCGGGTGTATCGGTGGTCGGGGTGGTCAACGAACAGGCCGCCCACGCGCTTGCGGGCCAGGATGTTGTCGGCGATGCGGCAGGCCTGGTCCAGGTATTCCGGGCGTCCGGCCAGATGGTGCAGGTGGATCAGGCCGACGATCTCCGCCGCCTCCGTCGAATCCGTGGGCGACAGGGCCGGTTCGTCGCCCGCCTTGGGGGCGATGTCTCCCAGCCCCCGGACCTGGGCGAACTGGCGGGCCATGTCCCAGAAGAACGGGTCCCGGCTGATGCGCGCAGCCAAGGCGTAGGTGCAGAAGGCGCTGGGCAGGACGTCGCTGGCGGAGCGGATCGGGGCGCCGGCGTCTCCGAAGTAACCTGCCTGCGTCGCCCGCACGTTCTCGACGTTGGCGCCGTCGATCAGCAGACCCTGAAAAACCTTGCGCTGCGGGTCGTATCCCACCTGGGCGATGGCCCGCAGGTCCTCCAGCGCCCATTGGCCCAGCTCCTGGCAGGCCGGGCCGCACTCCTGGCCGAGCATCATCCACACCAGGTCGGCGGACATGCTGGCGTACGGCGACCACAGGGTGGCCTCGGTAACGACGTGGCCGGGCAAAGCCCCCGCAAACTGCTGCTGGGCGCGGTCCACCTCTTCCCTGTGGCTGAACATGGGACCCGACAGGCCGGTATTGGGGTCGCGGCATTCGACGTAGCGGTGTGCGAGCCGCTTGGCCCACAGCAGCGGCTTTTCGTTGTCGCTGAAGCGGTGAAGCATGCAGGCGGCGTAGATGAGATCGTCGGCTATGCTCACGAAGGATCGGCCCTCACCCTGGAAGAACACCGGCCCGCCCAAGTACCGCGTGTCCCAATCGGGCGGGGGAAGCGGCATGGACAGCTCTGCGTGCTGGTCGATGTCCAACTTGGACCAGCGCAGCACGTGGGCGCTCCACAGCGCCCCCAGGAATTGGGCGGTGTAGTCCGGGTCGATCTCGTGCATGAGCTCGTAGTACGGCAAATGGTTCATCAGCTCGTGCCAAGGTCTGGGGCGGTCGCCGGCCTTGCGCCGGCCCACCCACTCCTCCGACAGCGCGTCATAGGCGGCATGCCCCCCCCAGTACAACAAGCCGGAGGGAGACCGGAGGTTCTCGATCCCGTATCGCATCGCATCGACGGCCGCCTGCTTGTACTGGCCGTCGCCCGTCAGAGCCGATAGGCCGCAGAGGGTACGCAGCAGGTTCTGCTGATTGGCAAGATTAGCCAGGATCCACTCCGCGCTGCCGTATCGCCACCGCGGCGGCTGGAGGCTCTCCACGTCCAGGCCGTCCACGAATAGCGGCGTCGGCTTGGGACCATATACATCCCGGCCGATAGCCAGCACCTTGTCACAGTGCGCCCGGACCGCCTCCAAGTACGCTGGGGGCCTAGGATCGCCGGGAGGCCCCGCGCCGCAAGCGCCCGCCACCGCCAGGCAGACAGCCGTGGCCGATACCGCAAGTGTTTTTTGCATGGCATATTCCTTCGACGACAGCCGCCGGTTTGTTCGGCACTTCGTGCATGACCGCCGTTAGGGGCCGTTTCCGCCTAATGGCCATTGACACCCCCCTCCTCGCATCCGTACAATGAATAAGGAGGCCGAACCCGATTGACGGCCTTTAGGTTACAGGAAGGGCACTGGCTTCGCAAGGCGATCATGCACGGCGCAACGTCAGATTACTGCTGATGCATAGATCAAACGGCAGAATTCGGCGAGAATAGTCAATAAAGGTGCGGAGGTCGCCAAGGCTGAGATAGGATTGGCCTTGCCGAAGGAGGCCCACGATGCGTAAGGCATTTACCCTTGTCGAACTGTTGGTGGTGATCGCGATCATCTCGCTGCTGGTCTCGATCCTCGCCCCGTCACTCAACATCGCCAGGGAGATCGCCATGCAGGTGGTCTGCTCGTCGAACATGAGCGCCTCAGGCAAGGCGATTCACCTGTATTGCCAGGACAATGACGACAAATACCCGCCCTGGCGTTCGCTTTGGAAGGCCGGCAAGCCCATCGCGGAGCCCATGGGAGACGCCACCCGGACCTTCCAGATCTCCAAGATCGGGGATGTCGATCCGTTCACTCTCAAGCAGCGATGGCGCGGGATCGGGTTCGTGTACGACAACCGGTACATGCCCAACCCCGATTACCTGTTCTGCCCGGCGCAGGTCTATTGGTGGTTCGTGAGGGAATCCTACGAGGACAAGGCCGGCCTGAAGCCCTGGGGCTACGCCACCTTTGCCGTCGAGTCGCCGATGATTCGCAGCGGCCTGTTCTGGAACGCCTGGGGCAAGAGATATCCGGGGGGAATGGTCGACATCAACGGCAGGACCTATGATTTTGCCTTCAGGACCCTGTCGAGCATGGAGAACGACAAGCCGCTGATCATCGACCATGCCATCTATCCCTGGTGCGTTTCGGTTCACGTAGCCAATGGCACGGGGACTCCCACTTTCAATGTCACCTTCAATGACGGCCACGTGACGCCGTACACGGCGCCCGACACGTACGTGGACGTACTTATCGTCAATTGGGGCGGCAACCGCATCGGGTCCAACTGGGCAGACAACCCGGGCCCCAACAACGACTGGGCGGATGCCTACTATCTCTTGACCGGCATCAAATGACGCCCTGTGAACCCGTACAGTCCATCAGCCCCCGCTGACGGATTCGGCGGAGGCCGTTGTTTGGGGGCGTCAGAACCGCGGAGGCCTGCTCCCTCGTCCCTGCGGCAAGGATCGCCATTCTTGCGCCGGCGTCGGCGGGAACGAAGGCATAACTATCCGGGCTGCCGCACCGCAAACACGGCCCGATCGGCATTGGCCCGGATCAGGGGGTCGCCCGGCTTGGCGTGTGTCGGTCCCAGCCAGACAATGCCGTCGCCAACCTCCACGTGCGCGCCCTGCGTCTGCCGCGGGTGGAATTCGTGGGACTTTCCCCCCCACCGTAAGCTGGCCGTCCCGATGCCCACCTGGCCGTAGTGGCTGACCTCAAACTCGATCGCCTGGGGCATCTGCGGCTTGTCCAACACCCAGACCGAAGATTGCGTCCAGCCCTTGTCGGTCACGGTAAACTCAGGTTCGAACGGGATCATTATGTCCAGGGCCCGCTGGGTCGTGCCGTCCTCCCAGCGGATCGTGATGCCCACCAGCGGCAGGGCCGGGTGGCGGCAGTGCAGGATGATCTCCAGCAAGGGGACGGCCAGCAGCGGATGGCGCTGGGCATCGGCCGTGTCGATCAGAGCCGCCCACTGTCGCAGCGCCTGTGCCGTCCTCTGGGCCCACTGGACCAGGGGCTTGGTCTGGTCTGCGTATCGCACTTGCTCCCAGTACGCGCCGAAGTCCCGACAGAAATGCTCCAAGTCATCCGCCAATGCCACGAACAAGCCGCCGTAGCTGTCTTGGCGCACGTGGCGGCCGGCCTGGTCAGGCTTGGCGACCCGGAGCGCCTGCTCGTAGGCGTCGCTCAGGACGGCATGGCACCTCCAGAACAGCCGCAAGAACCGATGGGTCAGGCCCGCCGCCGCGAAGATTCTCCGTCCCGAGTCGTCCACCGCCTTCTCCGCGACTTGCGGGAGACCCTTGAGCATGTCGTCCAGCGCACGGCTGTTGCGATGGTACTCCTGGCGGCGGGGGGGATACGCGCTGATCATGGCCTCCGGCCGGGCATGGATAACCTTCCGGTTGCGGTACGCCGTGATGTGATACCGGCCCAAGGCCATCAGGTCCCTGGCCAAGGCTCCTGCCGAGGGGTGCCGGGACAGGCCGCTCAGAACCTGCGCCGTAGCCTGGCCGACGTCGTCGGGAAGATCCCCCTTGCACATGCGGCCGAACATCCGCAGCAGCAGTTCGGTGGTTCCCGGCAAGCCCCAACTGTTCTCCCACTCGGCGTTGATCAGTCCGCGTAGGCCGACGCGCTGCCCGTGGCGAATCCAGGCCCGCAGGTTGTTCCAGCGGTCGGCAATGCTCGGGAACGGGCAATTGGGCCAGATGGACGGTATGCCCCAAACCTCGAAGCCCGCCTCGCGAAGCGCACGCGACGAGTCGAGCCCACGAAAGCCGAACAATTCGACGGCCGGGGCGTCCTCGAAGGGGAAGTAGTACCAGTCGGCGACGATCACGTCCTTATCCACCGCGCGCATCGCCTGCGGCAGGTAGTAGAACATGTCGCCCCACATGATCATGCGGCGCCCCAACGACCGCGCGATCCGGGCCAGCCGATTGCAATGATCGGCGAACAGGCCGGCGGCGTCGAATGAGCCGGCCCCGTGTTCGCGAACATATCGCTGCCCCATCCGCGGACTCTCATCCAGCCCGACGTGCAGGTAGCGCCCGGGAATGTGCCCGCACCAGTCCTCGTAGAGCTCCCTCAGCAGGCCATACGTCTCATCCCGGCCGGCCGCCAGACAGCCTACGATCTGACCCGTGCCATAGCCCTCGTCCAGATGGTCGTAGCCCGCCTTGCCCGTGATATACCCGGCGTGGCCCAGCGAGGGCAGCACGCCGATTAGCTCCTGCCCCTGCGAGGCGCAGAGCTGGGATACCCTCCGCATCGTCTGGAGGTCGTACGCGTGCCGGCGCGCGATGCCAGGATGGCGCGGAAAGGCGAACACATCCTCCAGGTACAGCATGCACGTGTTGTACCCGTCCTTGTCCGTGTCGCGGATCACCGACAGCAGGGTCTCCGGACGCTCGATCTGCCGGGCCAGGTCAAGCTGAAAACCCATGACAGCAAAGGAATCGCTCAGCGACATCCGTCACTCCTGGTCGCCTTTGATCGCGCAGGTATTTGAAGCGTCGGCCCCAGCGGCCGGCGAAAAAGGACGCCCCTGCAAGCTCTGGCCTTGCAGGGGCTTATAACCACTGGGGAACTAGGATTCGAACCTAGACTAACTGATCCAGAGTCAGTTGTGCTACCGTTACACTATTCCCCAGTTAACGTTGCGGCCCCCAGCGGGGGCTAGCACAACTGATCGTCAGCAGTGTAGCAGCCCGCCGGCGCCAGTCAAGGACGTTTGGGCGCGGCATTGTACTAGCCGGTCTAAGTGCGGGGGCGGCGTGGAACCGGCTGGTTCCGTGACTGCCGGCGCCAGTGGCGGACCGGCACGTACCATCCAACGACGATCAGGTGGCCCGTCGGCATGTGATTGGGACAGCAGCCATCTCCCTCTAATGATCATCAGTAGTCGTTGTTGGGAACGACAACGGCGTCCGGGTCGGGGCCTCGGCATCGCTCACGACCCGGGCGGGATCGGCCGGTGACAACGGCGGCCTGCCTCCGCTGCTGACAGTTTAGCGGACAGGGTCGTCCAAGGCTGCTTCCGGGGGCGGCGCTTGGTCATTTGGATCGACGACAGGTCCGTGTATGTCGGCTATTTTGGGGATGTCCGGATACTCTCATACAGGTCCGACGCGGCTCCAAGACGGAATGCCGTGGCATCAAGAATCATCAATAAGTACGCCCCGCGCAGCTAATCGACGCCCCCGGTTTGGCCGAATACAAGAATGGAAGCCATTGGCCAAGATGGGGCCGTCTCATCGGGTATGAGAAAGGGCGCGTGATCATGCAAACATCCCCGCAAGTGCGATCCATGATGAAAACCAAGGGGGAGGTCCTGACCATTCGATGGGACGCATCCATCCGCGAGGCCGCCCAGGCCATGCGAGAAGGCGGGGTCGGGTGCCTGGTTGCGGTCTATGCGGACGGCCGGGTGGCCGGCATCATCAGTGAGCGCGACATTGCCCACAAGATCGTGGCCGAGGGGGTCAGTCCCGAGGGTGCGCACGTATCGAACATCATGACCGCCAAAGTGGTCGCCCTGTCGCCCGACGCCCCCTTGTCGCGGGCCCGCGAGATCATGAGCCAGTACCACGTCCGCCATCTGCCGGTCATCCAGGGCGGCAAGCTGGAGGGGATGGTCTCCAGCCGGGACATCATGGCGGTCGAGCTGGATAGCGCGAATGAAGTCATCAAAAAGCAGAGCGGGGCCCTGGAGGCGATTGAAAAACAGTTCCCCGGCATCACGCAGATGGCAACCGTGTCCGGACGGATCTTGATCTAAGACGGCCCGGCAGGTACCGGCTGGCAGGGGGTGTCACTGCAATGCCGTCCGGCCGCGCCGGCGGGCGGCCCAACCGCAGGCTTTTCCGGCCGATGCCGCGCTTGGCGGCCTGTCAGCATGGCGCTAGACGACCGCCGCCGGCCCTGGTACCATGCCGACCCGGCGTCAGGGGCGCGGTTGCCCCTTTTCGCATGCCGTTAGCCTGCTGGAGCGAATGGCATCAGGATGTGGCGTGGCACGGGCATCTTGCCCGTGGACGGCAGGGCCGGGACGGCCCCGCGACGCATGGACGAGACGTCCATGCCACGCTAGAGGCCGACGCAATGCGCCCTAAGCCCCCGGGAGACACCCATGAGCGGTCTACAGATTCGCAACGACAAGTGTGAGTTGGACTTCCTGGCCCTGGGCGCGGTCGTCCACCGGCTGGACCCGGGCGTGGTTCCCTTCCGCAAGGCCCGCTGCTTCGACGTCCACGTCTCCGGCGGCGAGTACAACGTGGCGGCAAACCTGTCGGACTGCTTTGGCCTCCGGACCGGCATCGCCACGGCCATGGTCAACTACGGCATCGGCGAGCTGGTGCAGACCCGCGTCCGCGAGACCGGCGTTCGGCCGTTCTACAAGTGGTTCCAGCACGACGGCGTCCGCGGGCCCAACATCGCCACCGTCTACAGCGACCGCGGCTATGGCGTCCGTCCGCCGGTGGTCTTCTACAACCGCGGCAACGAGGCCGGGGCGATGCTCAAGCCCGGCGACTTCAACTGGGCGGAGATCTTCGGCGCCGGCGTGCGGTGGTTCCATTCCGGCGGCATCTTCTCGGCCCTGTCGCAGACGACCTCGGAGCTGGTCATCGAGGGCATGCAGGCCGGGCGCCAGGCCGGCGCGGTCAACTCGTTCGACCTGAACTACCGCGCCAAGCTCTGGACGCCCATCGGCGGCCAGGAGCGGGCGCGCGGCATCCTGCGCCGGATCGTCAGCCACGTCGACGCCCTGATCGGCAACGAGGAGGACATGCAGTTGGGCCTGGGCATCTCCGGCCCGGAGGCGGCCGCCAAGTCCAAGCTCGACCCCGAGGCGTTCTTCAAGATGATCGACAACGTCGTCAAGCAGTTCCCCAACGTCAAGATGGTGGCCACCACGCTGCGCGAGGTGCACTCGGCCAACCGGCACGACTGGGCGGCGGTGCTCTGGCTCGACGGCCGGCGGTACGTCAGCCCGACCTGCCAATTGGACGTGCTGGACCGCATCGGCGGGGGCGACGGCTTCGCGGCCGGGCTGATCTACGGCCTGCTGGCCGGGCGCCAGCCGGAGGAGGCCCTGCGGCTGGGCTGGGCAATGGGGGCGCTGCTGACGACCTTCCCCGGCGACCTCGCCATGTCTAGGCTCGAGGAGATCGAGGCCTTCGCCAAGGGCGGCTCCGCCCGCGTGCAACGCTGAGGGCCACGGCGCCATGGCCGACGTGCGGGCGGGCATGGCGGTCCTTGGGCATTCTGCCGGATCGCGCTGGTCGGGTCGTCCGTCGCCGTCGTTCGCCTATGCAACAACCAGTCGCGCGGGCCAAATAGAAAAGCCCACGCGGGTATGCGGCCCCGCATGGCCTTGGTTCTATGGCTTCGCGACCGGGATCAGCCGGCGCGCCGCACGTCCTGGTTGTCTGCATCGAATCTACGCGCGGGTGAAGCTACCTCACGAGTTTAGGTACCATTGGGGACAGATACCGAAACTCTCACGTTGGCGCCTTCGCAAGCCCAGAGAGCCCGGCAGCCTGGGAGAGTTTCGGTATCTGTCCCTTTACCTACCACCCGCTGGACATCCCCTGCTGGGGCATTCGTTTGCCCCAGGAGGCGGGGTCCTTGAGGTAGTCCTTGAGCATCAGGGCCGCCACCACGCCGTCGCTGCACGCGGTGGCTAGCTGCATGGCAGCCTGCTGGCGGCAGTCGCCCGCGACGAACACCCCCGGCAGCGAGGTCTGGAGCGTCGTGGGATCGGCGGCGACGTACCCGGTGCGGTTGCCGGCCACCGTGTCGGCCAGCCAGCGGGTGTTGGGCGACATCCCCACGAACACGAACACCCCGTCCACCTTGAGCTGCTCGGTCTGGTGCGTCTGGAGGTTCCGCACCCGCGCGTGGTCGATGCTCTGCCGGTCCGCAGCCGGGACGATCTCCTCCAGCACGTAGGGAACCTTGATCTCCGCCCGGCCCTGCCGCGCCAGCTCCTGAAGCTCCTCCACCAGCACCTGCTGGGCGCGGAACTCCGTGCGGCGGTGGATGAGCGTCACCTTCACGTCGAACCGCTGGACCAGGTAGATGGCATCCTCCACGGCGGTGTTGCCCCCGCCCACGGCCAGCACGGCCTTGTCGCGATAGAACGCCCCATCGCAGGTGGCGCAGTAGCTGACGCGCGTGGCCTGGCGCATCTCGTCCTCGCCGGGCACGCCGAGCTTGCGATAGTCGCTGCCGGGGGCCAGGATGATCGCGCGGGAGCGGACGATCTGCTCCCCATCGTTGACGCTGACCACCAGGGTGCCGTCGTCCAGCCGGGCCAGGCTGGTGGCCTCGCTGCTGGTCTTGAGCTGCGCGCCGAAGCGCTGGACCTGCTTGACCATCTGGTCGACCAGGTCCGGCCCGGTGATGTTCTCGTAGCCGGGGTAGTTTTCGATCCGCTCGGTCAGGAGGATCTGCCCGCCCGCCAGGCCGTTCTTCTCCAGGATCAACGTCTTGTAGCGGTCGCGGGCGGTGTAAAGGGCGGCCGACAGCCCGGCCGGCCCGCCGCCGATGATGATGACGTCGTAGATCTCGTCCTGGGCCATCGGTGTCCTTCCTGCGCCGCGGCGCGGGCTATTCCTGCGTCCGCATCGCCTCGGAGGCCTGCGGAAACGCCGCCATCGCCGCCTGCTCGGTCGTTGGCTCCAGCAGCAGGCCGTCCTCCGAGCTGGCCCTCAGCGTATGGCCCTGCTGGTCCAGCCAGAGCATGGAGGCGGGGGCATCCTCGGCCGGCTGGTCCCTCACGCGGATGGCCGGTGTCGGCTGTCCCTCCTGCGTGAGCGTCTCCGGGCCTTCGATGGTAAGCGTGCGCACGTCGAACTGGTTGGTCTGGCTGTTGTAGCTCGCGAAGGCGTACTCCCCGGCCTTCGACAGGTCCACCAGGCTGCCCAGCACCATGCTGATGGCCCGTGGCAGGTAGCAGGGGCGGACGGCGGCGTCCAGCGCCCGGCTGTACTGGCGGCTGGCGGCACCGGAGGTCAGATGCACCTGGATCATGTCGGCCTTGCGCGTGCCGGTCTCGCTGAGGACCTGCGAGCCGGGACTTGGGCCGGTGACGCGGGTCTGCACCCAGCTTTCCTCCTGCCGGTCCTGGGAGAGGAACATCCGGTAGGCGAGGGTCTCCAGCGGACCGCCTTGGGGGGCCAGGAACGTCAAGACTTCCACCACGTAGCCGCTGCCGCGACGGCCGGCGAGCGACGAGGTCTTGATCCGCGTGAAGCCGATGGGCTGGTCCGCCTGGCGAATCATCAGCCACTGGGCCGCCGGGGCAAAGACCCGCTGCAACTGATCATCGGAGAGGCCTTCCAGCAACGCCCGGCCGCGGTCGAGGCGTTGTTGGCGACGCTGCTGCGCGGCCGTGGGGTCCAGCAGCTCGACGGTCGGCAGCACCTGATCGAGCGTGGCGTCGAGCTGCTCGCGGCGGTCCGGCGGCCCGCTGACGGCCAACACGATGAAGTGCCCCGGGGCGTTCTGCGCCCAGACCTGGCGCTCGTACGTCGCCGGGCTGACGGTGCGCAGGTCGATCGCCGGCCCGGCGGGCAGGTCGATCAGCTTGATGGACTCCAGCTTCAGCCCCGGCTGGCCCGAAAGGCGCTGGCGCAGCGTCTGGACCTGCCGATCCAGCTCAACGGCCTGGTCGGCCTCGCGGGCGCGGAGGACACGCAGTTGCCAGACGATCGGGCCTCTAGGATCGTCGCGCCCCAGCCAACTGGCCAGCAGCTTGGGGGAGAACTCCTTGCGGAAGTCCGCCCGCGCGGGCGGCTGAAGCGAAAAGCCGTTCACCGGATCGGTGTAGCGTGGGGATAGCTCCGCCTGGGCGGGGGCTTCGGCGGACGTTGCGGGGGCGGCCCCGGCCCCCAGCACAGCCCAGAGGGCCATCACGGCGGTAAGCAGACTCATGGCAAGCTCCTCGGGCCAGACATTATAAACGCCCCCTCAAGCAATGCCAGGACCGCCTTGCGGCTACAACTGCGAGTACTTTACCAGGTGCATGTGGTAGCCGCTCGTGCCCAGCAGCAGGAAGATCATGGCCGCAACGGCCAGCAGCACCCCCGCCAGCACGCGCAGCCACAATGCGCCGCCCGGCCGGCGGGTCATCGCGAACGCCGGCGTCAGCACCACGCCCCCGATGCCCGTGCAGATGAAGGCCGTCCCCGCCAGCACCGGCGTCGCCGTGAGGTTCAGCCGGATCAGGCAGATTCCGATGAACGCGGCGATCAGGCCCCACACCAGCGACAGTGGCGCGATTCCCACCAGCGGCCAGTTCTTCCCCGTCGCCAGCGCCAACGCCAGCAGCAAGGCCCCCAGCAGCACCGTCAGCTCCCCGAAGGCGATGTTGGCCCAGCTCAGGTTTACGGACTCCAGCTTGGGCATCGGCCAGGTGAGCGTCATGTGCAGGCCGGCCAGCATCGCCACCAGCCCCACGGCGGCGAATCCAGCCGACCACTGCGAGTGCTGCGGCTTGTCCAGGCCCCAGACGCTGTAGATCGCCAAAAGCAACAGGCCCGCGGACATGTTGACCAGCATAAGCGTGCTGTAGTCGATGAACATAGTGACCCTTTCTGCAAGTGGTTGTTTACGACAGAATTATAGCCGCTTCACTGTTGCAGGACGATGGCCTGTCGGGTCAGGAGGGCACAAAAACAGCGGAGCACGAAGATTGGCCGGTTGGCCGACTACAGGTTCCGGTTTGAGCCAGAGCCTGTAGCCTCCTCGTGCTCCGCCTATATGCTAGGCGCGCCGGCGGGGAAACCGCGAGAAATCCGCGGCTGAAATAGGTACCTGGACACCAAGGCGTGTCCTCTGACGCACAGCGCCACGAAGACCAGGGCAGTCACAACCCAACAACAGGTTGCTCAGAAAAACAACAAAGACACATGCATGGTTACTTAACCGCAGACACCTCTGTCATAGACACGCGTCGCCCAGGTCCACGCGGCGCTTGTCGGTCAGACCGGGGTTGGGGCGGTACAGCAGCGCCGTCCGGCCGATCTGGCCGGCGCATTGAGCGCCGGTGGCCTGCTCCAACTGGGCCACCAGGGCGTCGCGATCGGCCGGCCCGGCGTCGCCCAGGCGAACCTTGATCAGCTCGTGGCGGGCCAGCAGGGCGTTGAGGTTGGCAATTACCGCGTCGGTCAGCCCGGCCTTGCCGATGGCCGCGGCCGCCGTTAGCCGCTGGCCCAGGGACCGCAGGCGGCGCTTCTGTTGGCCGGTCAGCCTGCTCATGCGGTCGTCCCGTCCGGCAGGATCTCCGCCAGGTACTTCAGGCCGTCGCACAGGCGATTGGGGTCGAAGGGCTTGTCGGAGTCGAAGCACAGCAGGCAGCCGTGGGCGTGGTCGCAGGCCAGCGTCAGCGCGCGGGGCAGGATCAGCTCGCATCCGCTGGGGGTGCGGCGATGGCCTAGGATGAAGAAATCCACATCCAGTTGCCGGGCCAGTTCGTCGGTCTGCTCGGGCGTCTGGTTGCGGCCCCAGGTCCACTCGTACGCGGGCCCGCCACGGTCGAAATCCCCCTTCCGGTAATCGCGCAGCAACACGTCGGCGGGCGCTCGCTCCATGCGGTGGGGCGAGGGAAGCGAGTGCGTGATGAGCACCCGGTTGGGCGCGCGGACCGCCATCGGCAGCGACCGCAGGAACTCCTCCACGGCCGCCGCCACCTCGTCGGCCTGGTCTTCAAAGACGTGTCGCA
>Ga0315289_10002057_pt1 | contig 31108 bp, 41 predicted proteins | sample YL17G11_40_MG_FD_203452 | JGI IMG/M metagenome (GOLD analysis project Ga0315289, IMG submission 203452) | Sediment microbial communities from Yellowstone Lake, YNP, Wyoming, USA - YL17G11_40 | ecosystem: Environmental > Aquatic > Freshwater > Lake > Sediment | place: USA: Wyoming | collected... | reverse complement strand
GCTAGAATAATAATAAGAAATAAGAAACTTTAAATAATTGGTTTTGAGTATTATTCTATGAAAATAGAACTTAAAGAAATATCAATTAAAGAAGTCTCAAAAGGATATAAAAATGATGAAGAAGAAGGAGTTGTTGGATTTAGTGGAAAATTAAATATTCGCCCAAAATATCAAAGAGAATTTGTATACAAAGACAAGCAAAGAGATGCTGTAATTGAAACAGTAAAAAAGAATTTTCCTTTAAATGTAATGTATTGGGTTAAAAATGAAGATGGCACTTATGAGGTAATGGACGGACAACAAAGAACAATAAGTTTTTGTGAATATATCGCAGGTAAATTCTCATTAAGTTTTCAATATTTTCATAATCTTGAAGAGGATGAAAAAGAGCAGATTCTTAATTATAAGTTGATGATTTATTTCTGTGAAGGAACCGATAAAGAGAAATTGGATTGGTTTAAAACTATAAATATAGCTGGGGAAAAATTGTATGACCAAGAATTAAGAAATGCAATATACACAGGCACTTGGCTTTCAGATGCAAAAAAACATTTTAGTAAAACAAATTGCCCAGCTTATAACATAGCAAGCGATTATATGAAAGGTTCGCCTATTAGACAAGATTATTTAGAAACTGCAATTAGTTGGATTAGCGATGGAAAGATAGAAGAATATATGGCAAAGAATCAGCATAAACCTAATGCAAATGAATTATGGCTATACTTTCAAAATGTTATAAGTTGGATAAAGGCAATTTTCACAAATTATCGTAAAGAAATGAAAGGAGTTGATTTTGGTATTTTATATAATGAGTTTAAGGGTAAAGAGTTTGATTCAAAAAAACTGGAAAAAGAGATAACAAAGCTGATGCAAGATGAGGATGTAACTAAGAAATCGGGCATTTATCCTTATGTGCTAACAAGAAATGAGAGGTATCTAAGTATTCGTGCTTTTAATGACAAAGAAAAAAGAGAAGCATATGAAAGACAAAAGGGCATTTGTCCAAAATGTAAAAAGCACTTTGAAATAGAAGAAATGGAAGCAGACCACATAAAACCTTGGCACGAAGGTGGTAAGACTATTGCAGAAAATTGCCAAATGTTATGTAAGCAGGATAATAGAATTAAGTCTGGAAAGTAGAATCTAATTTATTGCCTTATTTTCTTTACAAAGACTAATAAAAGTTTCAATTGGCTTTAATTCGGATAGTAATTTGTGTCTGCATAATCCATAACCAAAATCTTTCGGTTTAACCTTCTTCAACTCCTCGCCCATAACATATCCATAAAATTCAATTAATTCATCACTAATATATTTAGCGCCAATATAAATGTCATGTATATGTGCTTTAAACTGGTCTTCTCTAATAAGTATTCTAATATGGAAGGGTTTATTTCCAGCCTTAATATCCACTTCTTGTCCAGATTTTAAAATCAAATCTGAACCTTTCCTGTGTTCTTTTTCACAAGGAACTAACATATCAGAACATTCACAAGTAATCCCATTCTCATTTAATATTCTTACAAAAACAAGTTCGCATAATTTACCTAGCCTAATAAAATCTATATATTCAGAGTGAGATACGCCCAGAACATTTTTTCCAAATCCCCCTTTATCATATTTTGTTGCGAAGTCTTCTGCGTCTTGAAGTTCACTACCTAAAGGTTTAATTGAAATCATTTTGATTTTATAAATTATCTATTAAAAAAGCAGGTTTTGGAAACTTAAAAATCTATCCAATAAGACCACTTAATACACCAGTGTAAGATAAACATAATGTTTATAAAGCAATTTTCTATTAAATTTTTGAGTTCGGTGTAGAAAATGTACAGTAAAACATTATTAGTTTACAATGCCAAGAACAAACAAACCGAGAGCAGGAAGCTTACAATATTGGCCCAGGAAAAGGGCAGAGAAATTTTTGCCTAGTGCGAACTGGAAAGCACTCGAACAAGCAAACAAGGATGCGCGACTTCTAGGGATTATTGGATATAAGGTTGGGATGACTTCTGTGCTTGTCAAGGATTTAACACCGGCTTCGCTTGGAAAAGACAAGAAGATTACATTGCCTGTAACTGTTCTTGAATTTCCTGCAATGAAAACTTTTTCTGTAAGATTTTACAAAGACAACAAAGTTATTGGCGAGATACTTGCTGAAAATCTGGATAAAGAATTGAAAAGGGTTCTGAAACTGCCAAAGAGCAAGACTGAAAAGAAGTTTGAGGACATCAAAGGTTATGATAACATCCGGTTGATTGTGTATTCTGAAACAAAACAAACAGGCATAAAGAAAACTCCGGATGTCGCTGAAATTGGCTTGGCAGGAACGCTTGATGAGAAAATTAATTTTGCAAAAGACAAGATGAACAAGGAGATTTCAGCTTCTGAGATTTTTAAACCAATGCAATTGATTGATGTTCATGGATTAACAAAAGGCAAGGGACTTGTTGGGCCTGTGAAAAGATTTGGGATTTCTTTAAAATCACACAAATCAGAAAAGGGAGTAAGAAGACCCGGAAGTCTCGGACCGTGGCATCCAAATGTCGTAACATTCAGAGTTGCGATGGCTGGACAGCTTGGAATGTTTTCCAGAGTGCAATACAATGGCAAGATAGTTTCTATTGGAAAAATTAAAGAGCATAACATAAATCCGAAACAGGGATGGAAAAATTACGGTAACATAGAAACAGAATATGCCCTATTGAGCGGAAGCATACCCGGGCCTGCAAAGAGGCAGATGTTATTGACAGTCCCATTGAGAAAAACAAAGTTTCAGGATAAGAAAAAATATGAGTTTTTAAAAATAGTAAGATGAAAAATCAAACATTTTTCAATCATGTAAATTTCCCAAGAAATTGGGAGGAAATTTCCATAAGATGAAAGCAAAAGTAATTTCAAAAACAGGGTCTTTAGGAAAAGAAATTGAGTTGCCTAGCTGGTTTGCCGACATCGCAAGAGAAGATTTATGCCAGAAATATTTCGAGGTGTCCAAACGGATTCAGCCTTATGGAACTGACCCTTTCGCTGGAAAAAGATATTCTGCTTCAGGAATATTGAAGCACAGAAGGCATCAATGGAAAACAACTTATGGCCATGGAATAAGCAGAGTTCCAAGAAAGATTCTTTGGAGGAGAGGAGACCAGTTCTATTGGGTTGGAGCAACCATATCCAGTGCGCGCGGTGGAAGAAGAGCTCATGCTCCGCAAGCAATACACTTCATGAAAGTAAAGAGGATGAACAAGAAAGAAGCAGATGTTGCATTAAAGTCTGCACTTGCTTCAACCTCGCAAGAAGATTGCATAGCCAGAAGATATGGCTCATTACAAGGCAAGAAACTTACAGTGAAGCTGCCTGTCATAATTGAATCAGATGCATTGAAATTAAAGGCAAAAGATTTGCTGGGACTTTTCGGAAATATTTTCAAGGAAGCCAGCGAAGTAATATTCCAGAACAAAGTTAAGAGAGCTGGAAAAGGGAAGCTAAGAAAAGGACAGTTCAAGAGGTCAGCAGGACTTTTGCTTGTTATAGGAAAGGCAGAAAATATAAATATTTCTGGTATAGATACAAGAAAAGTTAATGAAATTGAGATGAGAGACATTTATCCCTTAGGAAGATTGACTGTTTTCACAGAGAAAGCAATTGAAGAATTAAAGAGCTTGGGCATATCCAAACAAAAATGACATTCAAGCCAATAGCAACAGAGAAAGCAATCAGGCTTATTGAGACTAACAACACAGTCATGTTTGAATTTGACAGAAGGGTAAAGAAACCGATGATTAAGAAAGAAGTTGAAGAGATGTTCAATGTAAAAGTTAAAAGTGTGAATACAAAAATACATAACAACAAGAAAGTCGCTTATGTAAGACTTGACAAGAAGAATCCTGCAATTGACATTGCAACTAAACTCGGAATGATATAAAGATACAAAATGGGAAAAAGAATTATTCAACAGGCGCGCGGGCACGGAAGCTTAACCTACAGGGTTAGAAGGCAGGCTTACAGGTTCAGGATAGGATACTTGCCTACAAACATAATTGGAAAAGGAAAAGTTGCAAAGCTTTTCGACAGTCCTGCGCATACTTCGCCTTTGGTAAAAATTATTATAGATAACAAGATGTTTTACAATCCTGCATGCAAGGGAATGATTGAAGGGCAAGACATTGAAATCGGCAAAGCCCTGAAAGACGGGGATATTGCACAACTGAAAGATATCGCGCCAGGAACACAAGTATTCAATATAGAGACTTTCCCTGGAAATGGCGGAAAACTTGTAAGAACTTCTGGCTTGAGCGCGACCGTCACAAAGAAATTGATGAACAAGGTCGCAGTCCTGCTTCCAAGCAAGAAAGAAATTTTCCTTAATGAAAATTGCAGAGCCACTCTTGGAGTGACTGCAGCTGGAGGAAGAAAAGACAAGCCGATTGTCAAGGCAGGTAAAAAATGGCATATGATGAAGGCAAGGAACAAGCTTTGGCCTAGAACATCTGCGGTAAAGATGAATATTATTGATCATCCATTCGGAAGCGGCAGAGGCAAGCGCATCAAATCAAAGATAGCAAAGAGGAACGTGCCTCCAGGAGCAAAAGTCGGGCTTTTGAGGCCAAGAAGGACAGGAAGGAAGAAAAGGTAATTGTAAAATGCAAAAAATAGAATTACGACGTGGAAAAACAATCGAAGAATTGAACAAGATGGATATTCGTGAATTCGCAAAATATGTTGATTCAAGGGCACGAAGAACGCTCCTCAGGCAGAGCAATGTTATTGAGAAATTCCTGAAGAAATGCAAAGAGTGCAGTGAGAAAGGGAAACCAATAAGGACTCATTTGAGAGATATTGTGATTGTTCCTGGAATGATTGGACTGACAATAAATGTTCATGGCGGCAAAACTTTCATGCCTGTAACAATAATAGGCGAAATGCTTGGACACAGGCTGGGAGAGTTTGTAATGACAAGGGGAAAAGTCCAACACGGAGCACCAGGTATCGGGGCAACAAAGAGCTCTGCTGCCGCATCAGTGAAATAAAATGAAAAATAAAATATTTCCATAAAATGACACAAGAAGAAAACATACCAAGGAGAATGCAGGAAAAACCTGCAGCAAAACCATTAGCTCCAGCTCCACTACAAGAAAAGAAGCCAGAAGTCAGGCATGAACCAAAACTAGAAGTGAAACATGATGTCAAACAAGAAGTTAAGTCAGAAGCAAAGCCAGAGGCAAAGCATGAAGAAAAAAGAGAAAAAGAAAAGCCAAAGAGAACCGAGGCAATTGTAAGAGGGATGAACCTTGGAATATCCACAAAACATTCTATGGCAATCTGCCGATTTATCAAAGGAAAGAAAATCAGGGATTGCATTTCGTATTTAGAGTCTGTTGTGAAGTTAAAGAAAGCCATGCCGATGAAAGGTGAAATTCCGCACAGACATGGAATGATGTCTGGAAGGTATCCTGTAAATGCAAGCAAGGTTTTCATAAAACTATTGAAAAGCCTGGATGCTAATGCAAAATCATTTGAAATTTTTGACTCAAAGATAGTCTCTGCCAAGGCTGACAAGGCTTCTAGCCCGCATAGGAGATTCGGCTCTAGAAGGTTTAAAAGAACACATGTTGTTTTAATCGCGAAAGAAGCTGGAAAAGCAGAGGAGAAAAAGGAGAAAAAATAAGATGGAGGAGAAAAAATTCGTAAAACTGAAAAAGGAGGAGTTCAAGGTAAAGGAATATATCAAGAAAGCAATGGGCAAGGGCAGAGTAAGCAATGTTTATATTGAGTACACACCCATCGGAGAAAAGATTATCATCTCCACCGCAAGACCAGGTTATGTTATAGGCAGAAAAGGAGAAAAAATAGCAGAATTGACAGAACTTTTGAAAAGGGATTATAAACTTGAAAATCCTGCAATAGAAATCAAAGAAATTGAGAAGCCTGAGTTTGATGCGCAGACAATTGCAGATGAAATTGCAATTTTTCTTGAAAGGTTTGGAAGCTTGAAGTTTAAAGTAGCGGCATATAAAATGCTTCAAAGAATAAGAAGAGCTGGCGCTCTCGGAGCAGAGATAAGATTAAGCGGCAAACTTCCAAGCGAGAGAGCCAAGAGCTGGAGATTTTCTGAAGGTTACTTGAAGAAAACAGGCGAAACAGCAAAGATAGTTGAAAGGGCGCAAGCTGTCGCAAATACCATGGCTGGCACAATAGGCGTAAAAGTTGATATACTTCCTCCAGACAGGAAGATTCATGATAAAATTGAAGTAAATGCTGAGATGAACCAGAAGATTCAGGAGAATAAGCTTAAACCAATTGAAAATGACAGTACTAAGAAAAAAAGAAATTAAAGGAATGTCTGAAAAAGAAAGACAGGAAAAATTGAAAGAGCTGAGGCTCGAGTTGATTAAAAAGAATGTCCCTGCAAACAAGGCTGGAAAGATTAAAACAAAAGAAATAAAAAAGGCTGTTGCAAGGCTGTTAACAGCACAAAATGCCGCACGAGCAGTAAAAACAACGCAAATACCCCAGCCAGCACAAAAGCCTTCAATACAAAAACCAAAAATAATCACTAAATAAAAATGGATATATGCCCAAAATGTGGATTGCCAAAAGAAGCCTGCGTATGCCAAGAGATTGCAAAGGAAGAACAGAAGATAAAAATATCAACAGCAAAGAGAAGATTTGGCAAGATAGCGACCGTGATAACGGGTTTCAGCAAGAACGTGGACATTGAGGATGTCGCAAAGAAGCTGAAATCCGAGCTTGCATGTGGTGGGACTGCAAAGGAAAACCACATAGAGTTGCAAGGAGATCATAGGAAAAAGGCAAAGCAGGTTTTGGTAAGGCTTGGCTTTCCAGAAGATTCGATAATCGAATAAACAAACAAGAAAATGGAAAAAATCAAAGAAAAAATAGCTGAAAGCAGCAAAGAACACAGAAGTAGTTGCACAGACAAGGACTGTGCCTTGCATGGAATGCTAAAAGCGAGAGGGAGAGAGTTTAAGGGTTATGTTGTGAAGAAACTTCCACGAAGGATTGCAATAGAGTTTGAAAGGGTAGTTTCTGTCAAAAAGTATGAAAGGTACTACATGAAAAAATCAAAGATTCATGCTCGATTGCCAGATTGCCTTGTTAATGAGATTAATGTTGGGGATTACGTATTGATTAGAGAGTGCAGGCCATTAAGCAAGATAATCCATTTTGTAGTCATAAAAAAAATAATCAAGGAGAAAAAGTAAGATGAAAGCAATATCAGCGCGAATGTCACGAGGATTGAACATGGGCAGCGAAGTGGTAGCTACAGACAATTCTGGCGCGAAAATAGTAAGAATATGCGGTGTAAAGAAAGTGAAAGGTGTGAAAGGAAGGCAATTGGCTTGCAAGGTTGGAGACTGGGTAAAAGTCAGCGTGAGGAAAGGCGACCCTGAAATGAAAGGAAAAGTATTTGATGCTGTTGTCGTGAGGCAGAGAAAACCTTTCAGAAGAATTACTGGAGAAAGAATATGCTTTAGTGATAATGCTGTTGTTTTATTGAAAGATGACAAAGGAAATCCCAAGGGAACACAAGTCAAGGGAGTTGTTCCAAGAGAGATTTCAGAACGATGGAAAGAAATCTCAAAAATCGCAACAGGAGGATTAGTGTAAGATGAAACAAAAATTTTCAACTCAAGAAAAAGCAAAGCTTTTTGAGGCACAGAAAATCAAAGGAGAGAATACAAAATGAAGAGAAGATTTTCTGTGTCGTGGATAGGAAGCAAACAGCCTAGAAAGCAGAGAAAATATCGATATAATCTTCCATTGCACCTAAGGCATAAGCTTTTGTCTGCGAACCTTTCAAAAGACTTGAGGAAAAAGTATGGCAGAAGAAATTTTCCATTGAGAAAAAGTGATACTGTAAAGATTATGCGAGGAAAGTTCAAGAAGAAAACAGGAAAAGTCAGTATTGTGAACTTAAGCAAGCTCAAGGTGGCAATTGAGGGTGTGCAACTACAAAAGAAAGATGGCACGAAAGTTAATATTTATTTTGATCCTTCAAATCTTCAGATAATTGAATTAAATCTTGAAGACACAGAAAGAACAAAATCACTTGGGAGAAAAAATGCACCTGAAAAGAAAAGCTAGCCCAAAGATATGGCCTGTCCATAAGAAAGGGACAAAGTATATAGTTGTACCTAATGAAAAAGGGTTGCCGTTGTTAGTTGCAATCCGCGATATACTGAAAGTTGCCCAGGACAAGAAAGAAGCCAAGAAAATAATCCATGAGAACCAGGCTCATGTCAATGGAAATATTGTAAAGGATGAGAAGTATGCATTGAAACTGTTTGATGTCCTTAAACTGCAGAACAAGAATTACAGGCTTACATTCCTTAACAAAAAATATTCACTTCATGAAATTCCCGAGAAAGAAAGCAAGACAAAAATTGTAAAAATAATAGGGAAGAAAATAATGAAGGGCAAGAAGATGCAGGTAAACCTGAGTGATGGAAGAAACTATATTCTTACAAAAGAATGCAAGACCGGAGATTCTGCACTAGTAAACCTCGCTGAGAAAAAGATAGAACATTTCATTCCATTAAAAGAAAAATCAAAAGTTTTTGTTTCAAGTGGAAAACATATCGGCAAGACAGGAACAGTTGAAAAAATACATAATAATCTTGCTGAAATAAAGACAGATTCAGAAAAAATAAATGTAAACCTGGAGAGCTTAATAGCTTTAGAATGAAAATGACAACACCAAACAAAATGCAGGAAATCGCGATAGAGAAGGTTGTGCTTAGCGTGGGCGGGATTGCAGAAGAGCTTGAAAAGGGATACAAACTTCTTTCTAGACTGACTGGGAAGAAACCTGCAAGAAGAAAATCCAAGAAAAGAATTCCTTCATTAAACGTGAGGCCCGGACTTGAAGTTGGCTGTCTTGTTACCCTAAGAGGAAAACAAGCTGAGGAAATGCTTGTAAGATTGCTGAGCGCTGTTGATAACCAGCTTAAAGAGAAACAATTTTCAGAGAACTCATTTTCATTTGGAATTAAAGAGTACATTGAAATTCCTGGCACAGAATACTACAGGGACATCGGGATTACAGGATTTGATGTTACTGTTTCATTCGCAAGACCTGGCAAACGCATTGCGCGAAGAAAGATTAAGATGGGCAAACTGCCAAAGAGACATCATATTTCCCCACAGGAAATAATTAAATTCATGGAAGATAAGTTCAAAATCCAACTGAAGGAGAAATAAAAGATGACAGCAAGCGATTGGAAAAAAGCACTAAAGCAGCTAGAAAGCAAACCTGCAAAAATGGCCCGTTACATAAAACATAATAAGCCAAAGGACAGGACAACAGGTGTAGCAACCAAAAGCTGCGAGAGATGCGGAAGGTTTGGTGCGCACATTTCAAGCTACGGATTAAATTTCTGTAGGCAGTGCTTCAGGGAGATTGCAGAAAAAATAGGATTCAGGAAATACAGTTAAAATGAGCCACGATATTGTTGCAGACACATTAAACAAGATAATGAACGCGAAAAAGCGAAAGAAGAATGAGATAGTTGTGACCAGATATTCAAGATTCCTGATGGATGTTCTTGAACTGGCAAAAAGCCAGGGCTATGTCAAGAGTATAGAAATGGACGGCAAAACCCTCAAAATAACAGTTGAGGAAAGCCTGAATAAATGCAATGTAGTCAAGCCAAGATTTTTCGTGAAGAAAGACGGCATCGATAAGTATGTAAGAAGGTACTTGCCTGCGCGAGATTTCGGTTTCTTGATAATCTCAACAAACAAGGGGCTGATGACACATAATGATGCTATTGAAAAAAACATTGGAGGATGTGTAATTGCATATTTTTACTGATGAGAAAAGAAATTATTGAAACTATTGAAATTCCGGAAGGAACTGAGGCTGTCTTGGAAGACAAAACAGTAACAATTAAAAAAGGCGGCAATGAGCTGAAAAAGAAATTTTCAGGATTCGGGATAAAGAAAGAGGGAAGTAATCTCGTGCTGCATTATGCCACGGCTACAAAGAAAACAAAGAAGATGATTAAGACTGCTGCGGCTCACATAAGAAATATGATTTCGGGGCTTGGAGAAAAGTATGTATACAAACTTCAGGTATGCTTTGTCCATTTTCCAGTCTCAGTAGAACTTAAGCCAGGCGAACTTTTGATAAAAAATTTCCTTGGAGAAAAAGTGCCAAGAAAAGCCAAGATACTGGCTGGAGCAGAAGTCAAGCTGGAGAAAGATATTCTTACTGTTACATCATTTGACAAGAACATAGCAGGACAGACCGCTGCCAATATAGAGACTTCATCAAGGATAAAGAATCGTGACAGAAGGGTTTTCCAGGACGGCATATTCATGATACAAAAATCGAAGGGGAAAGCAAGATGAAATTTTTAAGAACAAACACCAGAGAGTACAAAAGGCTTGGAAGGAAGAAGCTGCGAAGATGGAGAATGCCTAAAGGGAGGCATAACAAAATCAGGGAGCACGTCCGGGGCAAGCCAGCCATGCCCACAATTGGTTTCCAGAAACCAAGGGGAAAGAAAGTTTTTTTCAGGGTTGTAAGAAACTTGAAAGAGATTGAAAAGGTTGGGAAGGGAAGTGAGGTAATAATTGCGCATGTCGGCAAAAAAAACCGGGAAAGATTGCTAGCAAAGGCAAAAGAAAAAAGCATCGGGGTGTTAAACTAAAATGAACCTTAGAAATAAAAAACAGCTGGCTGCGAGAGTACTTGGAATTGGCGTAAACAGGGTTATATTTGATGCTTCCAGGCTTGACGAAATCAAGGAATCCTTGACAAGGCAGGATATAAAGGACCTTTTGAAAAGCAGGGCAGTAACAATCAGAGAAGCCAGAGGGAAAAGAAAGAAAATAAAAAGGACTACAAGAAGAGGAGAGGGGAAAAGGAAAAAAATAGTCGGGAAAAGAAAGAAAGAGTATATGATACTTGTAAGAAAATTAAGGAAGACTTTGAAAAATTTGAAGAACGCCGGAACAATAACAAAAGAGAGCTACAAAGATTTGAGGAAGAAAGTAAAAGCTAAAGCATTCAAAAGCAGGGCACATTTAATGGAGGTAGCAGTCAAGAAATGAGAGTAGAAAAACGCAGAAGAAGAGAGAGCAAGACAGACTACCGGCTTAGGATAGAGCTGCTCAAGAGCGACAAACCGAGAATCGTGTTTAGGAAAACAAACCGGTATGTCATAGGACAGTGCATCGAGAGCGAGAATGCGCAAGACATAACAAGGGTGGGAATAACTTCGAAGGAATTGTTAAAGTACGGATGGCCAAAAGAGAATTTGGGAAGCCTGAAATCCATACCTGCATGCTATCTTACAGGATTCCTGCTTGGAAAGAAGATATTGAAAAAAGGCAAGCAAGAATGCATCCTGGACATTGGAATGATTAGAAGCATAAAAAAGTCAAGAGTTTATGCTTTCTTGAAAGGAGTGGTTGACTCGGGCGTAAAGATGAATGTTGAAAAGGAAGTATTTCCTGACGAGAAAAGAATAAAAGGGGAGCACACAAAAGTAAAGGACATATTCGAAAAAGTAAAGGAGAGTATAAAACATGAAGCCTGAAAACAAAGAAAAACAGGAAATTAAGGCTGAAAAGCCTGAAGAAAAAGTTGAGGAGCAGAACAGCAAGGTAGCAGAGATTGCAAAAGAGATTATAGAAACAGAAGAAGTAGAGATGACAAAAGAAGAGAAGATAAAAGCTGCTGAGAAAGAAAGGCTCGCCAGCTGGAAGCCAAAGACAAAAATTGGCAAGCTCGTAAAAGAAGGGAAGATTACTAATATTGATGAAATACTGGACAAATATAAAATACTTGAGTCTGAAATTGCTGATTATCTTCTTGATTTGAAAACAGACCTGCTTGCAATAGGCCAGGCGAAAGGGAAGTTTGGCGGCGGTAAAAGGCGTGTTTGGAGACAGACACAGAAAAAAACAGCAGAAGGAAATGCTCCTACATTTGCGTGCATGGTTGTTGTAGGAGACGGGAATGGACATGTCGGTCTCGGCTATGGAAAATCCAAGGAAACCCTTCCTGCAAGAGAAAAGGCGATAAGAAATTCTAAATTAAATATAACAAAAGTTGACAGAGGATGTTCAAGTTTTGATTGCCTTTGCAACGAGCCGCACACTGTGCCATTCCAGGTTACTGGAAAATGCGGAAGCTGTATTGTGATACTTAAGCCTGCCCCGCAAGGGACAGGCCTTGTTATTGGCGATGAATGCAAGAAAATTTTGAAACTTGCTGGAGTGAAAGATGTCTTCAGCAAAACATTCGGCCAGACGAGGACGACAATAAATCTTGCAAAAGCATGCATTGAAGCATTAAAGAATACCCGGAGACAAAAATGAAAGCTATAATAAGAATAAAAGGGCAAGTGAATGTTCCGGAGAGAGCAGACGAGGCTTTGAAAAGAATCAGGCTCTTAAAAAAGTTTGCCTGCGTTATTTTGAAAGAGAGTCCTAATGTGGCTGGAATGTTAAATAAACTTACTAACTTTACTGCTTATGGCGACATAAATGAGGAAACATTCAAGAAACTTGTAGAGAAACGGGGGAAGAAGATAGACAAAAAGAAGAGCATTGGAAATGTTGCAGATTTCTGGCAAGGAAAGAAAAAGCTTGAAGACCTGAACTTAAAACCTTTTTTCAGGCTGCATCCGCCAAGGGGAGGGATAGATACCAAGCAGAATTACCCAAAAGGAGGGTTAGGCAACCACAAGGAAAATATAAATAAACTCATAGAGAGGATGCTATGAAACTTAAAAAAAGAACAAAGCGAAGCAGGATACGAGGCACCAGGCTCTGCGGCCATTCTGCAAAGAAGAATAAAGGAAGCGGGACTATCGGCGGACACGGCATGGCTGGCTCTGGAAAGCACAAAAAGACATATGTTATAAGATATCTTTGGCCTTATTTCGGCAGGGCTGGAAAGATAGCACGCAGGATAAAGAAAAAGGAATATAAAGAAATAAATGTTGGAGGTATAGAGAACAAGATGGAAATGTTTGCCAAAAAGGGGATTGCAAAAGAAACAGGAGAGGGCACTGAACTGAACCTGCATGGATACAGGATACTCGGCGACGGTGAAATAAACAAGAAGATGGTAATCAAAGCCGCTTCATTTACAAAGTCTGCTAAAGAGAAGATAGAAAAAGCGGGTGGCAAAGCCATCAAGCACTAAAATGGGAATTGAGGGGATAATTAGGAATCTTCCAGAGGTGCAAGCACCTGTGGAAAAAAAGGTGAGTTTCAACACCAAGTTAAAATGGACATTGATTGTTCTGCTCTTGTTCTTTTTCCTCGCAAACATATCACTTTATGGTCTTGAAAAGAACTCTCTTGAGAGGTTCAAGTACCTGGCAATAATTCTTGGAACTGATTTTGGAAGTGTCATCAGCTTGGGTATAGGTCCAATTGTTATGGCTAGCATTATACTGCAGCTGTTGATGGGTGGAGGCATCCTGAAAATTGATGTGCACAGTGAGGAAGGAAAAAAATATTTCCAAGGTTTGCAGAAACTTGTTGTTATCCTGTTCATCATTTTTGAGGCGTGTGTATATGTTTTGATGAAAGGTCTGCAGGCAGTTCCAGGATTTGAAATTATACTTATATTCCAACTGATGCTGGGAGGGCTGGCAATCGTATATCTTGACGGACTTGTAACAAAGTGGGGATTCGGCTCAGGAGTAAGCTTGTTTATTGCAGCAGGAGTTGCATGGAGGATATTTTCGGGATTGTTCCAGTTTATTAGCGTAGACGGAAGCAATTGTCTTGCTGATTTTTCCAGGACACCCTGCGCTGGAAAGCTGCTCGTCATAGTACAAGCATTGATAAACCAGTCGCCTGGAGAAGCATTGAATGCATTTTTAGTGATATTTTTCACTGCTCTTATTTTTATTATTGTTATATGGGCTTCTTCTCTTAAGATAGAGGTTCCTTTAAGTTTTGACAGACTAAGGGGATATGGCATCAGGTGGCCCCTGAATTTCTTCTATACTTCAAATATTCCAGTGATATTAACTGCTGCATTAGTTGCAAATTTACAACTTTTCGCAGGACTGCTTGAAAGCAGTCTTGGGCACGCCACGATGCTTGGAGGATTTTCTCAAGGCACTCCAATTTCAGGCTTTGCATTCTGGGTGCATCCCGTCAATCTTGTTTCTGGCATCATCACTGGAAGTCTCAGAACTATTGATTTGTTCAGAGGCATTAGCAGCACGCTGTTTTTCATTGCCTTCTCTGTCCTATTTGCATACCTCTGGATGAAAACTGCCGGCTTAGATGCTTCGAGCCAGGCGAAGAATATAATGTCATCTGGCTTGCAGATACCTGGGTTCAGGAGAGATGAAAGAATTTTAGAAAGCGTTCTTGAAAGGTATATAACCCCCCTTACAGTTATGGGTGGAGCTGCAATCGGTTTGCTGGCATCAGCTGCAGACCTTCTTGGAGCTTTGACAAATGGAACAGCAATCCTGCTGGCTGTGATGATATTATATAACTTTTACGAGAATATCACAAAGCAGCACGCAGTAGACATGCATCCTGCACTCAGGGGGATGATGCAATAAAATGATAATTGAATTAATACAAGCAAATCCGAAAACCAGTATTGGACTGATAGCAACGCTTGTCTCTTTTGTAATGGTCCTGGTTTACAAGTACACAACCAACCAGGAAAGAATGAAAGAAATCAAAAGCTTGAACAAGCAATACCAGGAAGAGATGAAGCTTCACAAGGGAAATCCTGAGAAAATGATGGAGATACAGAAGAAAGTTATGGAATCTTCGATGGAAATGATGAAACACTCTTTTGTTCCGATGCTGATAACTATGCTTCCTTTGTTTGTGCTGATTGTATGGCTGAGGAATATTTATGCTGCAACAGAAATAGCAAAAAGCTGGATATGGTACTACATCGTATTCGGGCTTGTAACAAACACTCTTTTCAGAAAGATTTTTAAGGTTCATTAAAATTTGTTGAAAATCAAAAAGTCCTTGTGCATTAGGACTTTTGGATGATCCAAAATTAAACCACAACAAAAAACACCACACTTTAAAAAGTGTGGTTTCAATTTATGGACATGGAAAAGCAGGATTATATTGTAAGATTAGGAATGCTTCAGCAAGAAGCAGAGAGAATCAACCAGGAAAATGAGAATGTCACAAGGCAGATTAATGAATTGCAGAGCCTGAAGCTGAATCTTGAATACTTTTCCAGTGCAAAAGGCAGCGAGTCCCTTGTCTCTTTAGGCAACGGCATCTACACAAAAGCAGATGTAAAAGAAAGGAGTCTTTGGGTGAATATCGGGGCAAATACTGTTGTGAAAAAAAGCGTTTCCGAGACAAATGCTTTGATAGATGAGCAGATAGGCAAGCTTGGGAAGATAAGAGAGCAGATAGCAAAAGAGATGGATTCATTAAACGCCCAGCTTAATATGCTTATAGAAGACGCGAGACACGCTGAAGAAACTCCTTAAAACTTAACAGCCCGAGTTCTGATACAATCTTTGAAATGTATTTTTCGTGCACAAATTCGAAAGCAGGATTCCTGATGCTTATGTTCTTGGGCGCGGATTTCCAGACTTCGTGAAAGTCTCTTTCTTCGATTTTCACATTTTTGGGGATAAATTTCCAAGAATCTGCAATAATATAAAGAGGGATTTTGTTAAGACCAGAAAGTTCTGCAATAATTCCCGAGCCTATCTTGTTGATTATTCCATTTTTCAGTATTGCATCGCAGCCGATGAATATCCTGCTGACTTTTTTTGCTCCTTGCTTATTTTCCAGAGCGATTGCCATTGCAGCGTCGATAAAAGTAGTGACTGGTATGCCTGCCTTGCCAAGTTCTTTTGCAGTTTCTCTTCCCTGGAACAGCGGGCGCGTTTCTGTATTATAAACCTCAAATCTCTTGCCATGCTTCCTGGCATAGACAAGAGCCCTTACTACATTTGTTGAGTAACAGTGCGTGAAAATGACATCGCTGTTCTTTATCAACTTGAAAACTTGCTTGTTTATCTTTTCCTGGGCCTGCGGAAAATGCGAAGGAACATTAACACACTGGCTTTTTTCCGTGCGCATGCATCTATCCAGCTTATTAACAACATTTACAAGCAGGGGCTCTGTCGGCCTTGCATTGACGAGTGCTTTTTTTACAGCAGAAGTTGGCTCAAGAAGATATGCTTTCAGTGCAGCTTTGGCGATGTTTGAGGCGCCATGTATCCTAACTTCTTTTATTCCCTGGATGATATTTTTAACCTCTTTTTTCATTGTAAATGATAACTTTTAAATACATATAAGTATAAAAATCTTAGTAAAAGAGAGGAGAAAATGCTTGAACTTTTGTTAGGGCCAAAAAGGGCTGAGAGAAGGCCGGTAGAAATGCTTTTTGTAGGAATATTCTATTCATTAGTTTCGCTCATACTAGCAAACTGGATATTTGGAGACGGTGTGCTTGCTGATTATATGGGCATGATTGTCATAACTTTTGTGGTAATGTTCACAATGCCATTTATGTATTATCTGTTGAGGCATGAAGAGGAAAAAGATATAAAGTACAGGGGAAAGTTCAAAGTTATCAAAGAACACTCCAAAGCAGTAAGTTCCTTGCTCTGGTTGTTTGTTGGGTTTGTCATAGCATTTTCATTATGGTATATTGTTACTGGAAACACCCAGAATTTCAATGCACAGATAGAAACATACTGCTACATAAACCACCCATCTAACTTTGACTTATGCACGCAGGAATACGGCGCAGGAATTACAGGAAAAGCAATAACAATAAGCACAGAAAGATTCATGACAATATTCCTCAATAACATCTATGTCCTGATGTTTACTCTTATATTCTCGCTGATTTTTGGCGCTGGTGCGATATTCATCCTTGCATGGAATGCCAGCGTGATTGCTGTTGCAGTCGGAATCTTCTCGCGGACAAGCCTCCGTCTTTGGCCGCTGGGACTAGCCAAGTACATGGTGCATGGATTGCCTGAAATTGCAGCGTATTTTGTAGCAGCAGTTGCCGGAGGCATACTGAGCATGGCTATTGTCAAGCAGGATTTCAGCAAAGACAGGATTAAGGATGTTTTGCATGATTTTATAACACTTGTGTTTATTGCAATAGTTCTCTTGTTTTTAGCAGGCGTGTTAGAAGTGGTGCTTGCCGGAAGGTTTTAGATACTTTTAAAAATTTAAATTTACTGTAGATAAGATGAGATTTTGTTGTAAAAAATGCAAATTTAAATTTGAGAAAGAGATAAAGCCGAATATATGCCCTTACTGCGGCGATAGCAGGATAGAAAGGGAAAAGAACGCTGAAGAGTTTCTAGATGATATTCAAGATGAGTGAAGATATCACAGAAAAAAGGAAAGAGAAGCTCAAAGAGCTATTGTCTCGGCAAAGCTTAATTATTGTAGTTTTGCTTCTGATTTTGCTGGGATTAGCATGGCATATCAGGACAGCAAATGTTTCTGGATTGAAAGATGTCACAACAGGAGACTATACTTTAGGGCCTGACTTGGACCCTTTCTTGTTTCTAAGATACATGAAAAGCATTGTTGATACAGGAAGCATTCCTGTCATGGATATGATGAGAGTCGTTCCATTAGGATTCAATACACAGCAAGAAACGCAGCTTCTTCCATATTTGATGGCATATTTTCATAAAGCACTGAACATTTTTACAACAACGAGCATAAATTATTCTGCTGTAATATTTCCTGCATTCATGTTTCTTCTTACTGTCATTGCATTTTTCTTTCTCGTAGGAAAAATTTTCCAGGAGCACAAGCATAGATGGTGGATTTCTGGGCTGGCTTCATTGTTTCTTGTAATTATGCCTTCATTTCTTTCAAGAACAATCGCTGGAATTCCTGAGAAAGAATCAGCAGGATTTTTCTTCATGTTTCTTGCATTTTACTTTGTGTTGTGCTTTTTCAAATCAGAGAAAACAAGAAATGCAGTAATCCTTGCCCTGATGGCTGGAATCGCGACAGCATTGATGGGGCTTATTTGGGGTGGAGTGATATATATTTTCACAACACTTGGCATTTTCGGGTTTTTCATGTGGATTCTCGGCAAGATTGACAAGAAAGAAATTCTTGGATATGGAATCTGGCTTTTCACAAGCTTTGCTTTGCTTGCTGGCTTGTCTGGAAGATATAACCTTCATAGCATGGCCACCTCATTTTCAAGCGGGATAAGTCTTGCTGTGTTTGGATTGATGCTGGTTGACTATTTAATATTCAAGACTAGAATCAGAAACATTGGTTTTATCAACAAGCTAGTGGAAAAATTTCCTGACAAGGTTGTTTCGCTTGCTATTTTTGCATTAATTGGAATTGTTGCTTCAAGCCTTGTTTTTGGAATTGGGTTTATTCCGAGTTTTGCACAAGATGTAATATTCCACCTCACACAGCCATATTCTGACAGATTCTCATTTACAGTTGCTGAAAATAAGCAGCCTTTCTTCAGCGAGTGGAGCAATGAGTTTGGGCCTATTTTGTACAATATTCCTATTTTCTTCTGGTTGTTTTTTGCTGGAAGTATCTTGCTGTTCTACAAGACATTAAGCCTGAGCAGAAAAGAAAAAGTGTATACTACTTTGACCTATGTGTATTTCTTGTTTGCATTAATTTTCAGCAGGTATTCCAGCAGCAGCATATTCAATGGCACAAGCTTCATAAGCAAGACTGTTTATTTTTCTGGAATTGCCATTTTTGGGTTGTATTTCTTGTATATGGCATACATTCATGAAAAGAGAAAGCAAGAAGATATTTTGAAGGGGTTTAATCTTTCATATCTTTTCTTGTTTGCATTCTTCTTTGTAGGAATAATCGGAGCAAGAAGTGCAATCAGGCTGGTTATGGTTTTAGTTCCGCCAGCAAGTATCCTTGCTGCTTTCATTCCATTCGAGGTTTTGTCGATATATGGAAGAAGAAAAGAACAAAGGACGATATTAACTATTGCTTTAGTTGTAGTCTCAGTAGCATCAATTTTTGTAATATACCAGTTTTATCAGATAACATACAGTTCAGCGCAAAGTTATGTGCCAAGTGTTTACAACCAGCAGTGGCAGAAAGCAATGAACTGGACTCGCATTAACACGCCGAAAGATGCAGTGTTCAGCCACTGGTGGGATTACGGATACTGGGTGCAGAGCATTGGCGAGAGAGCAACAATGCTAGATGGGGGGAATATAATTGTTTATTGGGACCATTTGTTCGGGAGGCATGTTCTGACAGGACATTCTGAGCAAGAAGCATTAGAACTTTTGTATACCCATAATGTTTCTTATCTTCTTATTGACTCGACAGACATTGGAAAGTACCCTGCTTACGCAAGCATAGGAAGTGACGAGAATTATGACAGGTATAGCTGGCTGACTACTTTCTTGATGGATGAAAAGTCTACTAAAGAGTTGATGAATGGGACAGAGTATTATTACCAAGGAGGATTTTTGCTTGACGAGGATTTCATATACAAGACAAACTCTTCAGAAAATCTTTATCCTGGAAGAGCGGCATTTATTCCGTGGGTAAAGGTTACTTTTGTTGAAAAGAATATCGCAAGTGCAGATGTATTGTTTTATTATCAAGGAAAACAGCAGTTTATCCCATTGAATTGTATTTTTTATAATGGAGAAAAGTATAATCTCAAGACAGATGGATATGACGGCTGCTTCTATATAATGCCTGCTGTAACAAGTAATGGAGCGACTGTAAACAAGCTTGGCGCTGGAATTCTCATCAGTCCAAGAGTCAAGAAAACAATGTTTGCCAAGCTATATTTATTCAATGAAGGAGAGAATTTCAAGCTTGCTTATACAGAAGATGATGAAATTATAAAAATGCTCAAGATGCAAGGATTTGATGCCAAGGATTTTGTGTTTTACAATGGCATAAGAGGGCCTATCAAGATATGGAAAGTCAATTATCCACAAGGAACAAAATCAAATCCCTCATATCTAGAAACAGCGTATCCAAGCCAGGACCTTTCATTAGCAAAGCCAGGGTATTATTAAAGAGAAGGTTTTAAAATCAAAAACTCCTTGAGGTTTTGGGAGTTTTGGACTTCAAAATCGTGAGATTTTGACAGTGCTCGGAATTCTGAAGAATTCCGACATGCTCAGAAATGCAGCACCCTAATGGGTGCAGTTTTAACCACATTTCTGACATAAGAACTTATTAAATAGAAAAGAAAAAATTAAGATGAATATTGTGTTATTTATTCCAGTGCTGCTGAGTTTTTTAGTAACCCTGTATATGATGCCGTTTTGGATAGGAAAAGCTAAACAGATTGGGCTTTTATGGCACGATATGAACAAATACAAAAAGCCTCTGGTTGCTGGTTCTGGAGGAATAATTGCAGTTGTGGCATTTGTTCTGTCTGTACTGGTGTACATTGCAATAAAAACATTTTATTTCGGAACTAGTGAGAGTGTTATAGACATTTTTGCATTGATTACAACCATATTGCTATTAGCAGGCACGGGTTTTGTTGATGACTTGCTTGGGTGGCAGAGAGGAGGGTTAAGTGTAAGGTCAAGAATTATAATGTGTATTTTTGCCTCTATTCCTCTTGTTGTGGTAAACGCAGGAGTTTCAGAGATATCTATTCCATTTTTTGGAAATGTAAGCTTGGGATTATTGTATCCTTTATTGCTTATTCCTCTTGGAGTTACTGGCGCTGCTACAACTTACAATTTCCTGGCAGGATATAACGGGTTAGAGGCAAGCCAGGGAATAATAATACTTTCTGCACTGGCATTAGTGACATGGCTTACTGGAACAAGCTGGCTTGCAATGATTTGCCTGCTGATGGTTTTTGCATTGATGGGCTTCTGGCTTTTTAACAAGTATCCTGCAAAAGTCTTTCCTGGAAACAGCATAACTTATGCTATAGGCGGATTGATAGCTTGTGCGGCAATATTCGGCAATATAGAGAAAATTGCAATTTTCTTTTTCATCCCTTATATCATGGAAGTTATATTTAAGTCTCGCGGAAAATTGAAAAAGCAGTCATTCGGGAAACCGAATAAAGATGACAGCCTGGAGATGCCATATAACAAAATTTATGGTGTTGAGCACTGGGCAATTGCCATGCTGAAAAAAATTAAAGGAAAAGTCTATGAGAGAGATGTTGTAAAGTTCATAAACTGGGTGCAGATTGTTATAATCTTGCTTGGGTTGATACTGTTCAGCTCTGCAATTTTCTAAAATGTTAAAGAAATTAATGAACTTTGGAAAAGATGAACTTGTGCGCGGCGGGATTATTCTTTTTGTGATGATTGGCATCTTCAATTTCCTAAATTATTTATTCCATTTTGCAATGGCAAGGATGCTTGAGCCTGCTGAATATGGAATTCTTGTGGTTTTGATATCAATATCTTACATCTTCGCTGTGCCAAGCGAAGCAGTCCAAACAATATTTTCAAAATATACCAGCAAACATATCAAAGACTCTGGAAAGGTGAAGGATTTGCTGTTGAGAGGAATGAAAAAGGCATTGCAGGCGTCGGTGTTAATTTATCTTGTATTTATCCCAGTTGCCATATTCTTGTCATTCTTCCTCAACATAGAGCTGATATTGGTTCTCCTTACAGGAGTTTTTATATTTGGTTCATTTGTCACTCCAGTCATCAGAGGAATATTACAGGGAGAGAAAAAATTCCTGAAGCTTGGAGTAAGCTTAGATTTAGAATCATTAGCAAAAGTGCTACTTGCTGTCCTCTTCGTGTATCTTATTAAAAATGTTTATAGTGCAATTCTTGCAGTTATTGCCTCATTACTGATAGGGTTTATTATAACACTCTGCTTTGTCAGAGACATTCTCAAAATAAGAAAAGGAAAAGCTAAGCTAGAGGGGATTTATGCATATAGTGGAAATACCTTTTTCATATTCCTAGTAATCATACTAGTACTTGGAATTGATGTTATCCTAGCCAAAAGGTTTTTTGCTCCTGAACTTGCTGGACAATATGCAGTCGCATCTTTGCTCGGGAAAATAATCTTTTTCGGAACAAATGGCATTGCTAAAGCAATGTTTCCTATTTCATCTGAGAGAAATACCAAGGAAAAACAGGGAGTTTTCATAAAAGCAGCACTATTCACAGCAATCGCATGCCTTGTCGCGCTTGCTGCATTTGCGCTTATGCCGAGTCTCATAGTGAAGATACTGTTCGGCAGCCAGTATGTTAGTATCGCGGGAATAATTGTTTTTACAGGCATTGCATTCAGCCTTCTCTCTTTCACAAATCTTATGGTTTATCATAAACTTTCACATGGCAAGATTAAGAATCCATATTTTATGCTGGTTTTTGTGCCTTTGATGATATTAATTTTGTGGGTGTTCAGCCAGAGCCTCTTGTCATTTTCTATTGCACTTTGCATGGCAAACCTTATAGTGCTTGCAGGAAGCTTATTTTTAAAAAGCGAGAAATAATGGTAAAATGAGCCAACATGAAGATATGTATAGTTATTCCTGCGCATAATGAAGAGAAAAGGATAGCCAGGACTCTTGATGAATATTGCGGGTTTTTTTCCAATTTAAAGAAGAATAAGACTTTTGATTTTGAGATTCTTGTAGTGATTAATAATACAAATGACAGAACAGAGAGTATTGTCAGAACATTCCAGAAAAACTGCAAAGAACTTCGCTGTTTAAATTTCAAGCAGGGTGGCAAGGGTTTTGCAGTGATAGAGGGTTTTAAGGACGCATTAAAGCGAGAGAATGATTTTATTGGATTTGTTGATGCAGACATGTCTACAAGTCCAAGCGAGTTTTACAGGATTTGCACAAGGATTGGGCAGAGTGATGGAGCGATTGCCAGCAGATATCTTAAAGGCTCGGTTGTAAGGCCCAAGCCCACATTTTCCAGGATACTATCATCAAGAATATTCAATTTTTTGATAAGGGCATTATTTTTAATGCCTTATCAAGACACGCAGTGCGGAGCGAAAATATTCAGAAGAGAAGCTGTAAAAGAGGTTTTGCCGAGATTAAGCATGTCCAAATGGGCATTTGATGTAGATCTTTTATATTCTCTGAGAAGACTTGGTTTTGAAATCAAAGAAATTCCAAGTGTCTGGAGCGATACAAAATATTCCAAAATAAATTTCATGAGGGCCGGGCCGTGGATGGCTATTGCTCTTGTAAGGCTGAGGCTTTATAATTCCCCTTTCAAGGGAGTTGTAAAGATTTATAACAGAATAACGGATTTTGTTTACAGACGAGTAAAATGAAGCTTAGTTTTTTGATTGCAGCGCACAATGAAGAGAAGATAATCGCGAAGACATTAGACAATCTTCTTAACTTTCCTTATGATGATTATGAAGTTATTCTTGGGTTAGATGGCTGCACTGATGGGACTGAAAAGATTGTGAAAGAATTCTGCAAAAAATCAAAAAAATTTAAGTACTACAAACTAAATCTTAGACAGGGCAAGCCTGCTGTAATAAACAGCATAATAAAACATGCCAAAGGCGAGATTGTGATAATTAATGATGCTGACTGGCTCTTCACAGTGAATGACAGAAAGATGCTCGAAAAATACCTGGCTGTTTTCAACAATCCAAAGGTTGGGGGAATTGCAGAATCTTTTCCTGTTGAGTGGCAGGAAGAAAAACTGAAGATGGGCAACTCAGGATACAAAATGGCGGCATATAGCGCATATCTTTGGCTTGACTTCCAAAAAAAGAATTTTACATTTAAGGAAAAGGAAAGGACTTACTTGAAAGAGCCGACAATGTTTCTTACAAACGTTTTCAGGAGAAAATTATACAAGAAAAACTTCTCGCTCGGCGATGATTTTGAGAGAACCAAGTATATCATGAGTGAAAACTATAAAATTGTAATATTTGACGATATTGAAATGCCAAGAATGATTGCTACCTACAATAAAATCGGTGTGAAAGACATATTCAAGCAAAAAATTAGGACTGCGCTGGCCAGGAAACAATTAGAGAATATTCAAAAGATAAATACCAAGAGCTATTATTTGCCTGCGGTTTCGCACATATTCAAAAATTCTTGGAAACTCGGGCTTGGTGCCGGATTTTTGATTATATTCTGGATATTTTTAACAACGATTGCAACTTTAATTGCAGGATTCAAAAAGACTGACACTAAAGAGGGCTGGAAGTTAAGAGCTAAAAGATGAAAAAAATAACAATTATGTATGATTTTTGGAAAGAACTTGGAGGACTTGAGAGAGTAATGGTCTTCCAGGCAAATAAACTCTTAAAGGAGTATAATGTAGAGATGCTTTTCAGCTATGTCTCTGAGAAAGAAAAGGGAAAGATAGCAAAAGAGCTAGGATTAGACAAAATGGCCGAAATTTCCCAGATTGGCAAAATAAACAACGAGTTCGTACAGCTTGTGCTTTCTACACTTTTTCCGTCGAGAATCAACAACAAAAAAACTGATTTAATTATAAGCCACAGTTTTATGTGCTCAAGAATGGCTTATGCAAAGAAGAAGCATGATGGCACAAAGTATATAGTTATGATGCATCATCCTCCAAACTTTCTTTACAGCAGGAATATTAAGTGGGCAAATAATATCCCAAGATTTTTTGCATATCTTCTTGGATTGATTTTTGGGTCTTTGTTAAAAAGAGCAGATAAATCCGCTGTAAAAAATGCAGCGGCTGTGATTGTAAACAGCGAGTACACTAGAAAAAGAGTCAGGGGAATCTATGGCATAGACCCTGTTGTAGTTTACCCTCCAATTTCCAAAGTTTTCAAGCCAATGGATAAGAATAATGCAGAACGAACAATTGAAAGATTTGGAATAAGCGGAAAATTTGTGTTGATGCATGGAAGGATGATAAGAGACAAAAGGCCGGATTGGGCTATCGAGGCTTTTTCCAAGATTAAAAGCGAGAATTTGAATCTTGTAATCTCGGGCACGATTGAAGAAGAAAAAAGAATCAGAGCATTAGTCAATAATCTGGGTTTGAAAAAAAGAGTAAAGATTATTGGAAGAGTTTCTGAAGAAGAACTGGTTGCGCTTTACAGTTCTGCGGAATGCTATATAATGCCTGCGCCTAAAGAAGATTTTGGGCTGACATCTGTGGAGGCAATGGCATGCGGCTGTCCTGTAGTTGCATGGAATGACAATGCGGGGCCTAATGAAACTGTTGTTAATGGTATAACTGGTATTCTTGCAAAACCCTATGAAATCAGCAGTTTAGCGAAAAGCATTGAAAAATGTATAAACAAGAAATGGGACAAGAAAAAAATAGTCGGCAGTTTAAGAAAATTTGATTCAGAAAAGATAACAAAAAAATTGGCAGAAATTGTCAAGAAAATTTAATTTTTTCTAAAAAGCAGTCCAAGTATTGCAATAAATCCTATTAGCTGTTTTTTGAACTCGATTAGACTTCGTGTCTTGAAAATACGCCCGATTATAAACTTTGGCCGCATGTAAAATTCGTGATAAGCTTGTTTATGCATCCTTTCCATCATTTCTTTTGTTAGCTGGCCATGCTCAAAAATGGCTTTTCCTTCTATGTTATCATAGCTCGCCCAGTTTGATTCAAAAATTTTTCCGGTTTTTTCTATTATGCCACGAATTTCTGTGCCTGGAAACGGCACCAGGATAGAGAATTGCGCAACATCAAGGGGCAGGCTTTTGGCAAATTCTATTGTGTCTCGTATTGTCTTTTCATTCTCTCCAAGATTTCCAATCATAAAAAATCCTATAGTGAATATTCCGAGCTTGTTTGCCCACTCTACAGCATCCTTGCACATTTTCAGTGTCTGGCCTTTCTTTATATTATTCAGGATTTGCTGATTGCCTGATTCAATGCCAAAACTTATTGAATAACAGCCGGATTCCTTCATTTTTTTCAAAAGTTCATAATCAACAGAACCTACCCTTACACCATTTCCAAGCTTCCAGAATATTTTCATGCCAGATTGCTTGATTAATTGGCAGAATTTTAATACTCTATCCCTGTCTTGTGTAAAAAGGTCATCAACTATATGAAATTCCACATAACCATAATTGTCGTGGAGATATTTTATCTCTTTGAATATATTTTCAGCGCTTCTAAGCCTTACATTATAACCAAAGATAAGCTTGTTGCAGTAAACGCATCGGCCAGGACATCCTCTTGACGTAAGGATATTTGCAAATTTTGCATGCTTGGTATATGCAGAATAATATTTGTTCAATGGAAGAATATCAATTGCTGGAAAAGGCAGTTCGTCCAGGTTCTTTATCAGGGGTCTTGGAGAATTTGTGACTATCTTCCCCTTGTTTTTGTATAATAATCCCTTGGTTCCTTTTAGTGACTTCTTTTTCTCGAGTTTTTTACAGATTTCAAGCATTGTCAATTCCCCTTCGCCATAAACTACTATGTCTATGTTCTTGTTCTTGATGCATTCATAAGGGAGAGAAGTTGGATGCGCGCCGCCCATCACGGTTACTATGTTCTTATCAATTTTTTTAACCTTTCCAGCTATATCAAATGCCTTGAAGATAACAGGAGTAGATGCTGTAATTCCAACAATGTCTGGCTTTGTTTTTGATATGATATCAGAAACATCTTGTAATGTGTAATTACAAGCATTCATATCAATAATACCAACCTCATAGCCTTGTTTTCTTAAAACAGCGGCTATATAACAAATTCCCAGAGGAGGGAGTATTGCTGAAATGTCTTCACTCGAGCCTAATTTTGTCCTGTGGTTGGGATTGACCAGCATAATTTTCATAATCGCTTTAAAAGCATGACTCTTATAAACTTAACTTCAATAAAAAATACATCTTTGTGAAGATGGGTTTTAACCTCTTTTTATTTGTTTTTGAATTTAATATAGAAAAAATAAGATTAGTAATTCATTTTGTATACAATCAAAACAGGCATTGTATTATCAGCATCTGCGTAATAAATCTGGACTGGAATTGCAGTCTGATTGTTTCTTTGAGGCCATGTATAAGCCCAGTCTGGTGTAAATCCGCGCTGAATGCTTGATAAAACCAGGTATTTGGGCTTAGCTTGATTGATTCGTTGAGTGAATATTGTTTCATTATCATTGCTTGGGCCATTGACATTAAAATTGTAGATTATTCGCTCAGAATAATAAGCAATCTGCGGCACAGAGGCAGTTACAATTATATCATTGGGATTGGCATTGTCTTTCAGCCATAATCCTGATTGTTTTACCTGGATGTAAGATGTAAGTTTATCTTTTATTATCCTGTCTGCGAGCACAACCTGAGTATAAACTCCAAGAACAATTACTATTAGCAGCAAAATTGTTGCAACTTTCTTGCTTTTGAAAATATCTCCAATATACTGCGTCAGTGCAATCGCTCCTTTGCTTGTAAACGCCAGCATTGCTGGCAGGAAAACAAAGAACCACCTGTATTCAAAGCCAGTGTAAGGACGCATTAAGAATATGAAAACAAAAAGGATTGAGACAAGCAGGATTAAATTAAAAATATCTGATTTCAGTTCAATGTCTTCTGCTGTCCTGGATATTTTCTTTAATTTCGAGAGTCCAATTGAAATGTCCAGCGCCAGTATCAACAAGCCAAACAGGAAAGTATAGAAAAATACCGACGGTATCCATGGAGCTATTGACTGATAGAATCCGTAGAAAACAGTTAGGACATTCCATGCAAAAGGATTTTCAGGATGATAGTATCCCTTGAATCCCATTGGATCCATTCGCGGCAGTACAATAAATGCAGCAATTATTGCAAGAAATATAAAGATGCCAGAAACTAAAAGTCCTTTCTTGCTGAGGAAGAAAGATCTGTTCAGAATAATTATGAAAAGAAAAATTGCTGGCACAAACATTACATTACCTGGCCTGAAGATTATTGAAATGAACGAGAGGAGGGCAATCCAAATCATAGAATATTTTGGTGTGATAAACCATGCACTCTCTTTTTTCATATAAACTTTGAAAAGAATGAATATTGCAAGAAATTCAAAAATTAAAGCAAGGTTTTCTGTATGGAAGCGGTTGCTATAAAAAAGATTCTCCCATAAAACCGAGAGTATTGCAGTGGAGATTAGCGCAACCTTCTTGTCAGGATACATTTCTTTAATCATTATGTATGTTAAAAGTATCAAAATTATTGAAGGGATGAATAATGCGATGAATCTCATAAATGGTTCGCTTGTAAGCCCTATTCTAAAGAAAATTGACATTAGAAGAGGAAATCCAGGAAGCCTGATTGATTCGAGCTGATAGCTGCCAATGCCTGCATAAGTCTTTGCAGAAGCCATATATCCTGCTTCATCCCACCATAATGGCTGATTTTTAGTGAGAAAAAAATAAAATAGTCTTACAAAAAATGCAAAAATCAATATTCCAATTAAAGCAAGATTATTCCTGTCCTTCAGCCATTCCTTCAGTTTCTGCTTGCTCTTTTCCTCTGTATTATGGCTCTCTGACATAGCTAGCACTAGAAAGTGTTGTTTTTATTCCTTTTTATTCCTCTTTTCAAGAAGCAGGAAAATGTATGAGCCTCGAATAAACTTGCCAAGGGCAATGTCAAGATACGAGATAAATGTTGGAACATAAAGAAGAAGCCGGATTATTGGGCTGGGTTCTTTTGATGTTTTAAAAATATCCTTTACAGACTGGCCTTTTTCTTGCTTGTTTTTGCCTAAAAGCATTCCAAGTATTTTTGCTGAGCTGTCTTTAACAAAGTCAGTAAGCTGCTGGAAAAAAATGCTGTAGTTGTAATAATCTACCAGTTTTAGATTTGCTCCTATGAACAATTTTCTTTTTTCTTCAAGAGTAAGGCGATTAACATGGCCGCATTCAATGTCTGCTGGAGTCAGGCGGCCTTTCATTTGAAATAATAATTTATCAAAAAGAATATCAATGCCATGCCCATATTCTGATGTGAAGATTATAATCCTTCCATCTTTTTTCAAAATCCTATGCATTTCCTGGAGCATCAGGGGCAAATCCTTAGGAAAAATATGCTCGAAGACATCAGCCAGCAGGATACAATCAACTGAGTTATTCTTCAAGGGGATATTAAGAATAGAGCCTTTCAATCTTACAATCTCTTTTTCTGGAATCTGCTCTAATGCTGTTTTAGAAATATCCAGAACAATGCATTTCTTGAAATCCTTAAGAAAGTGGAATGTCCAGTTTCCAACTCCGCCGCCAGCATCCAAGAATACTGACTTGTTCTTGCAAGACTTAACCCATTTTTTAAAAATCTTCAGTTTGGTGTAATTCTGGAACCATTTATACCTTGAACGGTTAATATTCCAGAATCCTGTCTCGTATTTTTGCTCGTTGTAATCTTTGTAGTTGTACATCATTAAAAGTTGTGAAGGGATGTTTTTATTATTTTCCTTGCATTTTATTTGCAAGTTTTATAAGGATTTTTATACTGAAAGCTATTTTGTGCTTTCTACCCTCTGCCAGATTTCTTCATGAGTTTTTTTCCTAAGATTAATATCCCTGTAGATAACAAACCAGAGGTAAACTCTTGAGAAGAATAATTCCAAAAGCCAGAAAAATTCTTTTATGCTGGAAATATACTTAAATAACCTGAATGCGCCGAGAGATTCTGTTGTAAAAGAACGCATTTCAACTCCAAGCATATTCTTTATCTGGTTGTAACCGCCTGCGCTTCTTTTTTTCTGCTTTATCCAGTCCTCAAAATTGTCTGGATATTTTACATAGACTCTTGATTCTTGCGAATAAGATATTTTGAAGCCTTTTTCATAAACTTTATAGGAAATATAACCATCTTCTGCAAGTAACTCTGGTGGCAGTTGCGGAAAAAACTCCTTTTTTATTGCAAATAAGTATCCTGAACAGAATATTGGTACACCCTTGGCAACTGACTCTTGCCGTATCTCGCTTGCTACGCTTGTAAGCAGATGCGCCCAAAAACCAAATTTATTGTCAGGGTGATTTGACGAAACTGGATTTCCAGAGACAGCACCAATTTCTTCGTTTTTCAATTTTTGAAGAAGTTTGGAAATAGAATTCTTTCCAGCATAAACATCACCATCAGTCAGCACAAGAATGTCTCCTTTTGCCTTTGAAACAGCAAGGTTCAATGCAGCAGACTTTCCCTTGCCAGCATCTTGGATTAGCCGCAAATTCTTATATTTCTGCCGAAGCTTGCCTGCTTCTGCCAGGGTTTCAATATCTGGAGCTACGACTATTATCTCGCTGTCTGGAAGCTTTTGCTCTGCAATAGCTTCTATTGCTCTTGCTATTGTTCCTGGCTCCTTGTATGAGGTTATTATTACAGATATCATCTTCCTGCTAAAATGAACAACTTTATAAATTATTTAGGTTTTTAAATGATATGAAAGTTTGCCAAGTAGGGACTGGAATGTCCTCAATATCTGCAAAATCAAGCACTGCGACTGAGTCTGTGGTCTACAATTTATCGAAGGAGCTTAGAAGATTATGCGACTTGCATATAATTGATTTCAAGGATAATGAGCGTGAGAAATTGCCCGGTGTAGAATATCATGACATAAACATGCCCAAGATATGGGGACCAAAAGTGTATACAACTCCGGGAACATTAACTCATGTCCTGAGGAGAATGCTTTATACATTAAAAACATCATTCAAGTTTGTTTCATTGATGAATAAAGAGAAGTTTGATGTTATACACTGCCACAACCAGTATACAGGGGCAGTGCTCTCGCTGATTAACAAATTGTTTTACAAAAGCAAATTTGTCTATACTTTACATACGCCGTTCTGGACCCTTCCTGATGAGCAGCTTCCAAAATTATTTTTCTTGAAAACGCAGATGGAAAGAGCATGCATGAAAAATTCAACAAAAGTGATTGCAGTGAGCAACAGCCAGAAAATCATGACTGAGAAAAGAGCATGTTTAGAACACGGGAAAATAGTTTATATCCCAAATGGAGTAGATTTGCTTAAATTTTACCCTGGCAAGTCAATTGTAAGAAATCTTGCAAGTTCAAATGAAAAAATTGTGCTGTGTGTGGCAAGGATTTCAAGAATCAAGAACCAGATGGCGATAATCAAAGCGATTCCAAAAGTGATTTCAAAAGATAGGAAGGTAAAGTTCGTTTTCATTGGACAGATTGATGACAAGAAATATTTTGATGAGATTTTGGAGTATATTAAA
>Ga0315289_10002056_pt1 | contig 31109 bp, 12 predicted proteins | sample YL17G11_40_MG_FD_203452 | JGI IMG/M metagenome (GOLD analysis project Ga0315289, IMG submission 203452) | Sediment microbial communities from Yellowstone Lake, YNP, Wyoming, USA - YL17G11_40 | ecosystem: Environmental > Aquatic > Freshwater > Lake > Sediment | place: USA: Wyoming | collected... | reverse complement strand
TCCGGCGGTGTCCTTGATGAGCACCTCGATGATGGCACCCTTGGTAAGCTGAATCCGGATGTCGCTCTTGGTCGCGCCGGCTTGCAGGGAGGTTCGCACGTCTTCGGCGACCCATTCGGGCATCTGCCCCCGGGTGGTCGCCAATCCCACGACGCAACTGCCCGCGGAAAGCGCGCCGATATGGAACGTGCCGTCCGAGGCCGTGACCGCGCGCTTGCTCGGCAAGGGTGCACTCTGCCGCCGATCGGCGTGCGCCGTCACCTCGATACCGCCGACAGGCTTGCCGCCGGCCTTCTCTACCACCACGCCCTCGATCCGGGCTTCCACCGGCAAGGTCAGCCGGATGCCCGCCTGGCCCGGCGCGAATTGGCATTGGTCGCGTGAGTGCGACGTCATATCGAGCGTGTGAATCGTGGCCCGACCCGGTGCTTCGACGCGAAACTCGAAGGTGGCCCCGGCAGGCATGTCCGCAAAGACAAAATGGCCGTTGCGGTCGGTGCGGGTCTGGAGAAAGCCGGTCGACCGCAGGTCGCGCAGAGCTTCGCCCTTTCCGATCTTCGCCATGGCGATGTGGACCTCGGCATCGGCAATGGGCCGGCCGGCCTCATCGACTACGTCGCCCGCCAGTTCCTGGGGCTGACCCAGGGGAATCTCCAACCGCTGGTCTTCCATCATCACCCATGTCGCCCACGCCAGGGAAAGCCCTTCCTTTCGGGCGATGACACGGCCTTCGCGGTAGGTCGCTGTGCCTTTGGCGACGCTGAACACGAACGCTCCATCGGCTCCGGTCGTTTTGCGGTCGACGACCTGGACTTTCGGCAAGACCCCCAACTCGCCGGGCAGAAGCTCATACAGCGTCGTTTCGGCGCCCGGCACCGGCTTGCCCTGCGAATCCCTGACCCTGCCGGAGAGCGTGATCTGAGGGGACAGGACGCTGGAACTTGCCGGCCCCGTCGGTTGCGCGGCCTCCGCCAAACCGGATAGCATCGACAATACAGCAACAGTCACGATAAGTGCGAGACCTCTAACGTGCATGGCAACTCCTGAATTCGCAAGCCCCTACTGTCCGGCAGCAGCCTCGATCTGCTTGTCAAGATCGTCCAGTCCGAAACCTTCGGCAACTGTGATGTGTTTCTTATCCGTCAGGATCAAGTGCGGCAACGAGGCCACGCCCCAGGCAGACTGCGTCTTGTCGATATCGCCCCGGATATTTCCCAGGGGGAACGGGACTTTGTTCTTCGCGATCCACTCCCTCAACGCACTGTCTTCGGCCTGGGCCGCCTGGATGGCGACAATCCTCACCCCCTTTTCACCGAGCGGCCCGGCCTGGGCGGCCAACTGCGTCAGGCAATTGCGGGACGGCCGCTGGCCCATATCCCAGAAGCATATCAGCAGCATCTTGTCCGTAGCGTCAGTCGGCAGGTCGATCCCCAAGTCCTTCAAGGGCGGCAGAGGTTTGCCCCTCAGCGCAGCGGGCCGTCGCGGCATGTACTGCTGGGTGGTAGGACGCTCGGAGATGACGATCCGCAGATTGGTCGCCCCGCCTTCGGTCTGAGCCTGACCGGACCGGCGCGACGGCCCGTCCAGGCTCGCCTGCAAGCGAATCGGACCGGCGCAGACCCCCCTGATGATAAACTTGCCCTCGGCATCGGTCTGCATCTGGTGGAGGTCGGGTTGGTCCTCACCGAACCCGTAGACAGTGGCGCCCGCCACGGGCTTGTCGTTGGAATCGACGACCACGCCCGTGATCGAAAGGTTGGCCGGGGGAAGCTTGAACCCGCCCATATCGTAGCGGTTGTCCTTGAAGTCGGACGCCTCAACCATGATGTTCTGCTTGCCGTAGCCCTCCGCGCGTGCCGTAACCCTGTACTTCCGCTCCGGCGGCAAGGCCTTGACCTCGAACCTGCCGTCCGGACCGGTAGCCGACTCCCCCCGGCCCAAGGTCGAACCCCAGGTGGACGCAAAGAGCATGACCCAGAGGCGAGCCCCCGGCAGCGGCTTGCCCTCATGGTCCAGAACGGTGCCCGTGAGGGACAGACCGGGACGGAGTTTCACGTCCACGTTGCCGGTCTGCTCATCCATCTCCACCGCTTCCGCCAGGTTGCGCGTCCGGTCCCGCGCTACTACGACCAACGTAGTCCTCCCCGAATTCGAGGACGGGGGATCCCAGGAGACCTCGAACTTGCCGGAGGCATCGGTGACGGTCTCCTCTTGTCCCGACGGCTTCACCTCGACTCGGACACCGGCCAACGGGTTGCCGGCCTGGTCCCGAACCACACCGGCGACCTTCGGCAGGGAGTTGAGGGTGGATTCGATCCGCTTGGTTTCGCCCTCCTTGACCGTGACTTCCTCCGGGCTCATCCGGCGGCTATACCCATTCTTGGAAGCCCCGAGGAAACTGTACCGGCCGGGCAGGACGCGCAGGCGCGCCAGGCCGTTCGGATCGGTCCTGCCGCCGGTCGATTTCTCCGGCGCAACGTGGCGCAGGCTTGCGAGGGCGCCGACGACAGGTTTGCCGGCGGCGTCCTTGACGAGCACCTCGATGATACTGCCCTTGGCGAGCTGCAGCTTGATGTTGCCGATCGTCTCGCCCGCCTTGAGGCTCACCCGCACCGGCTCGGCGACCCATTCCGCCATCTGCACTCGAATCGCCGACGCCAACCGTACCACATACAGGGCCGGGGCAAGACCGCCCATGCGGAAGGTGCCGTCCTGGGCGGTGATGACCGGCTTGCCGAGTACGGCCACCTGCCGCGGCTCGCTCTCGGCCATGAGTCTCACTCCGGCGGCCGGTTTGCCGCTCTCCTTTTCCACCACCAGGCCCTCGATCCGGGCTTCCGGAGGCAGGGTGAGCCGGATGCCCGTCTGGCCCGGCGAAAACTGGTACCGGACCCCTCGATAGGTCATGCGGTCAAACGTGCCGACTGTGGCCCGGCCGGGTTTCTCGGCCCACAGCTCAAACGTCGCCTCCGCCGGCAGGGCCGCAAAGACAAAACGGCCGTTGGCGTTGGTCTTGGCCGCGAGAAAGCCCGGAAACGCCAGGTGGCGGCGTTCGTCGGGCTTGCCCATCATACCCATGGCGATATGGACATCGACGTCCGCGAGCGGCCGGCCTTGTTCATCCACGACTTGCCCCGCCAGATCCTTCGGCTCCCCCAGGGGGATGTCAAGCTGTTCCTTGGTCTGGGCCTGCCACATGATCCATCCCAGCGCCAGCCCTTCCTTCCGCACCACGACGTAGCCGTACACAGAGGGGGCCAGCTTGGGAGTGACGGTCAGAGTGAACGTTCCATCCGCCCCCGTATCCTTCTCTCCCAGCACCTCCGTGGTTGGCATGGACGCCGTCTCGGTGTAGATCATCTGATAGAGCGTCACCTTGGCGCCGTCAACCGGCCCGCCCTGGGAATTCGTGACCTTGCCGGTGATGGTGCTCCCGCCGGCGCCGGACGGACCAGCGGGCTGCGCCGCCGACACCGTGGCGGATAACGCCAATGCCACCATGATGATTACAGTGAATACAGAGTATCTCCGCTCCATGACGACTCCTCGTTCAATAAACGCCAGCAGTACAAATCCGCGTCGCACCAGAGAACGTCATCGACCGAACTCGTCAACGCTGACTGACAAGACGCGGCGTGGCCGAATCCGATCCCGCCGCAATCGCCGCCGGCTCTTTGCCGGAGTACAAGGCTTTGACCTCGTCGATGCTGAGGGCATAGGCAAAGATGCAAACCTCGTCGATCGTCCCGGCAAAGTACCCCTCGTCCGTGGCATGCCGGCCCAGCTTCAGCGTGGCGCGCTCGTGGACCGGACGCCCGGAAGCACTAGACTCCGAGACCAGAACGCCGTCTTTGTACGCCTTGAGACTACGCCCATCAAATGTCCCGACCAAATGGTACCATGTGTCCGCGCTCAGACTACCGAGGCTCGCATGGCGCCAGTTTGATGAGTCGCGAAAGCCGACGTCACCACGGTGCTCACTCGTATGATGGTTCCAGTTGATCTGGTAGTTGGCCTGCCGATGCACCGGCCCGCTCGGCGCCTGCGCGCCCACTGGCGCGGCTGGACTCTTGACCCAAACCGCCACCGTCCACGTCGCCAGATCATCCGCCCAACCCGTATCGACCGCATCTTGCATGCCATCGAACTGCAGGGCACCACCGATCTTGCCGCCCTTGGGTTGCCAGACGGGATTCCCGCACAGCGTACCATCGTGGCGGTTGCCGGAGCTATCCGCCGCGACCGTTCCTTCGCTCTCGTCCAGCTTCCACCATCCGGCCAAGCCCCCGCCCGTGGTGAAGCTCCATACCTTGCTGCTGGTCACGGAGCCATCCGCCTGGGTCCCCTCGACACGCCAGAAATACTTGGTATTGCTCTTCAAATGGGAGATCTTCACGGGGGGTTTCTCGGTTTTGCCGAGCGGCTGGAGGGCCTCGACACTCGTGCCGAGATAAACGCTCTGAGCCTTCACCCCCTCGCCGGTCACCCACGCCAGCTCCAAGTCGTTGAAGTTGACACCCGCGGCCCCATCGGGCGGGTAGGCCCGGACCGCCTGGGGCCCGAGCGGCCCGAAGAATTGCACTTCGCTCAGACCGACGTAGTCGGGATCGCCGAGATTGGTGAGAGCGTCGAAGCGGACTTTCTGGACCGTCGTGGCGTCGAGCTTGATAATGGTCGGCTCGTCGTAGCCGTCTCCGCCTTCGGCCTGATCGATCTGCTGCTCCGCGAGAATCTTCTGCCAGCCCGTCCCCGACGTCCAAGCCGAGACGCTCATCTTCCGCACACCCTGATTGGTGTGCCAAGTGTCGTTGTAGTTCCACACGCAAATGGCGTTGAGTTTCTGGGGCGTCCCGAAATCGAACTCCACCCAGTTCTGGGCCTCGCCTTTGGCGCTGCGCCACATGTAGGACGGGTTGGCCCGGTGCTCGTTCAAATCATCGAAGTCGACGTCGCGCAGACCGCTGCCATTGATCAGATTGACCGGTTCGCTGCCCGGGTCGCTGCTGGCGGCCTGCACCGCCGTCGGGGCGATCGCCTCCCCCAGGGCCGGCGGCTTGCGGTGGTCCGCCTTGATCCAGATTTGTTGGGCCAGGACCTTGAAGGGCCCGCCGATTTCGACATCCGCGATCAGGGGTTTGTTGACATTCTTGGGCTCCGGCCACCGGAGCGTGCAGATGCCGCCTCAGCCATACTCGGAGCTGATGCTCCGGTCGTAAGTCCCGTCTCTGTTCCGGATGTGCAGCTTGGGCGGCGGCGGCTGGGACCCATTGCGGGTCAGCACAACCCGCTCGCCCTGGCGGCCCTGCAGCTTCTGTTCGAAGGCGTAAATCGAGCCGCTCTTACTGGATTGGACCGTGGAATAGATCGGCTCGCCGAAGGGCAGGCTTACCTCCTTGTCCGGTGCGACGGTAAAGCCGGCGCCTCCCGACGGCGACATCCCGCGCATCTCCCATCTCGCGCCGGACTCGTCCTTGCGGGCAATGGTCCAGGAATCCACGCGATATTCGCCCACCGGCAGTTTCATAACGCCATTTTCCGGCTTGCGGATGAAAGAGCCGTTCTCGCCACTGGCAATCACGGTCGTAATGTTGTCGGCGAGCCGCGCGACGCCGCAGGGCACATCCTTGGCCTCGGTCAGGGTCAGGCAGGCTCCATCCCGGGCGATGTCGGCCTTGTACAGCTTGTCATCCACCTCGACATAGTTGCCCACGGCGCCACCCTCATAGCCGCTCTGCTCGCCGACGCGGATTCGGTCGGACTGGTTGTAGTCCCGGGATTTGTCGTTGAAAGTTCCGTTGACGTTATGGTCGATGAGCAGGCAGCGCTTCTTGGCGCCGCCCACCGTAATCTGGCCTTCGTACCAGCAGGCCGGACTCAAGAGGCACAAGGCCTGCCGCGAATCCGCGCGCAGCTCCATGCTCAGATGATACGTGATCGGACCATCGGGAGATTCGAAGGTGACCTTCGCCGGCCCAAAGATGGACAGGCTGCTTTCCCGCCGGTACGGCTGATAGACCGGATCGTCGGACAGATCGCCGTTGGCGTTCGCATCCAGATACAGCCGATCGTATTGGCCATTGGCATTGCTCTTGTCGAAGGCCATCCAGACCTTGCCCGAGGCCACCATCGGCGTCTTCCACTCGAGGAACAGCGGCGGGCCGGAGGAAAACGAAGGCAGCTTGATTCCTTCCGGCTTGGCGGCGGACGGCTGGAGGTACTGATAGCCGATGTCGCCAATCATCTGCCGCGCCTCGTTCGCCGAGCGGTACTGCAGCCACTGCTCGTTCTGGGCCACGGCCGTGGAAGCCAGAAGGACAACCAGCGCCAAGACCGACACGGGATAAACAGGAATTCGCTTTTCCATATACAACGCCTCCTAAAAAGGTCCTTGCGTCCGCGCGCTACCCGCTCTGCTACGGTCTCTCGTGTGAAAAGACGTTTATCTCACCTTCCACGTTACCGCGTTTGCCCCGATTCTGTCAAGGATTTTACCCAGGATTCCGACCGCACTCCTAAAGGATGGGGCGAACGACGACTTTCACCTCCTTGCGGCCGGCCTCAGCCCTCACCGTACCATAGAGGATGCGGTCGAGCCTGGCCCAGATCTCCACATCGCCTTGGCACAGCCCCGGTAATGTAAACCGGCCCTGGGCATCGGTCTCGGCCGTGCGCTCAGGCTGACCGGCTCCCCCCGAACCCACTTTGATGCCTGTGACCGGCCGGTCATTGGCATCCACCACGATGCCGGAAAGCGTCAGGATGGGGCGTCGCAGGACGATCCGCCCGGCCTCGGCGACCTTCGGCCTGTTGTTGATCACGCCTGTGGTGCCGCCTTGGGCCCAGTAACCGCCCGCCTTGGCCCAGACGAGGTACTCCTGGTTGTGCGGCAACGCACGAAACACGTACCGGCCGGCGGCATCGGTGGTCACCGGCTCGACGGGTGTGCCACAGGTCCAGTGGTTTCTCAGGCTGATTCCCACGGACACACCGCGAACCGGCTTATCGTCCTCATCTTCGACCACGCCGGCCAGCATCAGCGCGGGCTCCAGCCGAACCGTGACAGTCCTGGTTTGCCGCTCCATGTCCACCAGGGCCGCCAGATTAGACTGGGCATGACGAGCCATCAGGCACAGCCCATTGGGAGGCTCCCATTCCCTGGACCACGCGATGTCGAACGCGCCCGCCGCGTCTGTCAGGACATACTGATTGCTCATCGGCAAGGCGGCGACCTGAGCACCGGCAATCGGTTTTCCGTTCGGATCGACCACGTGGCCCTGCACCGAGACCGCCGGTGCCAGCATGACATCGAGGTCGCCGCCCGCCGGGGGCAGCCACGCCACGCCGATCAAGTCCGGGTCCTTGTGGCGCACATGGACGTAGAGACCGCGCGCATCCGCCGGCGGCGCATACTGGATGGAGAATCTCCCCCCGGCATCGGTTTGGCACTTCGTTCCCATCGGGTGAACGATCACAGGCTTCCCCGCCAGCGCAGCACCTTGCGGACCCTTGACGAGACAGACGGTGGTCCGCTGTTCCTTTGTCGCGGCCTCAATTCTGTTCTGGAGTTCGTCGAAGCCAAATCCCTCCGCGCAGACGATATGGTCCTTGTCAGTCAAGATCAGCCACGGCAGGGATTGCACGCCCCAGGCCGAGCGGGTCTTGCTCTCGTCGCCCGGGATCGTTCCGACCGGAAACGGGACAGGATTATCCTTGATCCATCTGTCGAGTTCGGCTTGGTTCACCTGCACCGCGGGAACGGTGACGACAGCGATTCCCTGCGTGTGGAGTTGCTGTGCTCGGGCCGCCAACTGTTGCAGGCACTTCCGCGACGGGCGCTGCTGCAGGTCGAAAAAGCACAGCAGCACACGCTGATTCTGCAGGGGTGCGGCCGCAGACTCGATGCCGATATCTTTCAGCGCCGGCAGCACCCGACCCACGAGAGAGTGAATCGCCGCCGGCCTCGGAGGCTCCGCTTGGATCGTGAGGTCGCAGGTTTGGCCAGGCTTGGGAGTGACATGATCGGCTAGGAAGAACTTCTGTTCCGAGACGTGGCCGACGGCCAGCCGCAGGGAAGGCACGAACTCGAAGGTGAATTGCCCATCGACGTGAGAAGTCGCCTCGAAGAGCCATCGGATACGCAAATCGTTCACATCCGCGGCCGGATCGGCCAGTTGCAGCTTGAGCTGTGCCGTATGATTGTCCAAGCCGGCCCTGCGCACGGTTCCCGCGATCTTCGACCAAGCCGTCAAACGTACTACGGAATCCCGGGCGAAGTCCCGGGAGCGCCACCATCCATAACCCTTGTCATGCAAAGCCAGGAGGATGCCGTCCGTCCTGGCAGGCGGCAACTCGAAACGACCACTGGAGTCTGTGGGGACCACCCATTCCGGCGAAGCCGTATACTGAAGCTGAAGCCGCCCATCCTTGATGAAGGCGATGTGGTCCGGGCCGATCCAGGCCACGCTGGCATTCGGCACAGGGCGATCCGCCGGATCGTGGACGGATCCGCCCCAGGGCTGTCCCTGCTGCAGCCGCACGGTGAAGGACGCCGCCTTCTCTCCCACCAGGACCAGGGAAGTCGTCTCCGGAACGTATCCCGCGGCCCGGATCCGGACCGCGCACCAGGGAAGAGCGCTGCCCACGCCAAAACGCTCGAAGGTTGCGGCGAACGCCCCATCTTCTGCATGAACAGCTTGCCGGTCGAGCCAGGAGAGCCTGCTGCTGGTGGGCCACAGAATCCCCTGGGTCAGCTCGAAGTCGGCCACCGGCTGACCGGTCTGGTCGTCCAGGACCGTGCCGGAGAGGACCGGCGGTCGATATAAAGTGGCATGATAGGACTCCACCGGCAGGCTTATGCTGCTGTTATGGATGAGAAACCCTTTCTTACTCACATAGAATTCCAGCTCGCCCTTCAAGGGAGCGTCGGCGACGGTGAACCGGCCCTCGGCATCGGTCCGGCCGGTGAGACTGACAATGTGCCCCTGCTGCGTCTTCCACCGGCGACAGTAGATGCCCGCGTCCTCGACGGGTTTGCCCTCTTCGTCCAGAACCTGCCCTCGAAAGACCCCGCCGGGTCGCATCGTGACCTGGACCGTCGTCATTTCGGGCGTCACCTCGATGGGAACACGCTCGGGACCATACCCCGGTGCGGTGACGGTCAACTCCCTTGGGCCGGCCGCCAAACCCGTCAGCACGAACCGGCCGTCGGCGTTCGTCCGGGCGGTGGTGGAGTCTTCCAGCGCCGCCCCTGCCGCTGTCGTGGCATAGCGGTCATGGGACAGGATCAACGCGTTGGCGAGGGGCTGACCCGCCTCGTTCTGCACCCTGCCGTTGACCGTGAGACCTTTCTTCATCACCATGACGCTCGTGCCGTCCCGCAGACGCGACAGGGGCGGCTTGTCCTCCCGATATGACTGGTCGCCGATGTAGTCCGGATGCGCGAGCTGCACGTCTACGTCCCGTACATCGGAAGGCAGCTCCACTTGCCAGTGTCCCTGAGCATCCGTGGTGCATGATCCTCTGGTCAAAGGGCCCGTCGGGGCCCGCCACCATATTTGGAGTTTGACGCCACCGATAGGTTGGCCTTGTTCATTGACAATCGTACCGCCGTACTTCGTCTTTGGCGTTGCCTCCTTGGCAAGAGCGACGCCAGCGCTGAAGGCCAAGAGCAGGATCAACGCTTTGCGGAGGATCGGTAGTTGCTTCATGGTCGATTCCCTCCCATCTTCTGGAGATGGGCTTCGAGCTCGCTGATCGCGAAACCTTCCGCGCGGACAACATGACCGGCGTCTGCCAGGGTAAACCAGGGCAGCGCCCCGACACCCCAGGTGGTCTTGCGGGCTTGGAAGTCGCCTGCAAAGACGTGGATGGGCAGCGTCATTCCACTGTCTTTGAGCCACGTCTGGTGTTTGCTCAGATCGGTTTTGGAGACTTGGACGATCAGCAGGGTCACGCCCTGCGCGGCGAGCGTGTCAGCTTTGCCCCGCAAGTCGGACAGGCAGTGCCGCGAGGGACGCTGGTCGATATCACAGAAACACAGAAGAACGGGCTTGCCGTTGACCTCGGTCGAGAACGGACCCAGTTCCTTGAGACTGGGCAGGGGCTTGCCGCGAATGGAGGTCTCGGACGTGTGCGTGCGTTTCTGGCCCAGGACGATCTGCACGTCGCGGGCGGGCACCTCGGTCGAGAGAAAACCCGCCCCGCCCGGCTCGCCGTCGAAGCTGGCCTGGAGGCGAATCGGCCCCTTGCACAACCGGGTGATGGCGAACTCGCCTTTGTCATTCGTGGCCGTGGCTTTGGAGGGCTGACTGACCCCCGCCAGGCCATTCACGAAGATCGGGACCCGCGCTGCCGGCAGCCCCTTGGCATCCACCACGGTCCCGGAGATCGACTGATCCGCCCGCGGCAATTGGGTCGTTCCAATGTCCACCGACGTACCGGGCGGACCGCTCGGAGAGATCCGCCCGTACTGCTTGGGACCATAGCCGGCGGCGGCCACCGAGAGGCGGTAGTCGAATCCCTTCTGCACCGGAGGCACGGCACGCATCTCAAGGCGGCCTTCCCGGTCGGTCAGGACCTCCACGCCGATGTCGCAGAGACAGTTGCGCGTACCCAGCGACAGCGTCGCGCGGGCGGCGGGTATCCCAACGCCGTTGGCATCGGCGACCCTGCCCGCCAGGGTCCACGCAGGTCCCAGCTTGACCTCCACGAGTTTGGACGTGTCCGCCACAGATGTCGCCGACGCCAGACCACGCCGGATGTCCCGGGCGACAATCAGCCCGCCCTGGTCTGCTTTCCGTAGCTCGGTGGCCGCGTCAAACCTCCCTTGTGAGTCCGTGTACGCATGATCCCCAAAAGGCTGGATACTGACAGCAGCGTCGCCGGCCGGCCGACCATCGGGATCGAAAACTCGGCCCGTAACACGCGGAACGGGGGTCAGCAGGACCTCAAAGGGAACGGTCTGCCCGTCCGCCACCTCCACCGGATCGTCCCAGCGGGAGAACCGGTCCGCCCCAACGTACACATGAATAAAACTCGCCGGGACCCGCACGCGTGCCACGCCTTGCGCATCCGTAAGCGCCGGTTGGCCGCGACCCCAGGTCTGGCTCCCGACACTGACCCGCGCGCCCGGCACCGGACTTCTCGTCTGATCCACCAAGACCGTCACAACGAGGACGTTTCCCTCGCGCACCTGGAACACCGCCCCCTCCGTAACCCGGCCCGCCTGCACGGAGACGTCGATGCCTTCCGCGATCCACGTGTCCGGCCCTTCCTTGGTGGCCAGCAGGTCGATCCGATGAGAACCTTCCGGAACGCCCTCGAACAAGAAGATGCCTTGGGTATCGGACCGGGTCCTGCGCGCCGGATACGAGGCGGCCGCGTTTTCTTTCCTGCCGGGAGACAGGAGCAGATCGACCCCGGCAACCGGCCGGCCGTGACTGTCCTGCACGATGCCCTTGATGGCGCCCTCCCGGGGAAGCGCAAGTCGAATGTCTGATCGCCAGACCTCAAATCCACAGGAGTTTTGTCTCTGGGGTCGAAATACGTGGACGCCCTCACGGCCCGGGACCCGGACCCGGAACGTGGCGCTCACGTCGGCGGCAAACTGCTCGAAACGGAACGTCCCCTGCAAATCCGTCGGGGCCGTGAACCACTCCGGCGGACCGAAGATGAGCCTCTGACGCAGGCGATCCAGGTAGCTCGTCACCGGCACGGCCTGGACCTGGGCCCCGGTCACGGCCTTGCCGTTGGGATCGGCCACCTGCCCGGTCAACACACAAGGCGGCTCCAGCACCAGGCGGAACAGTCCCTTGCCTTTGTTGTTGAGGCTGTAGTTGAGGCCGTCCCAGGCCAGGGCATACCCCGGCTTGCGCGCTACGATGAAGACATCGTACTGTCGCGTCACCTGGCCCTCGATCCGGAACTGGCCCTCGGCATCGGTCCTGACAATGGGAGCAACCAGCCTGGCGTCCACCTCCCGCAGATCGTTCCACGTCTGCTCGCACGCCGCCACCTCCGCACCCGCGACCGGCCGGGCCTGCCGGTCCACGACCTGGCCGGTCATCGTCAAGCCATAGCCGGGTCGGGCCAAAGCCCCGAGAGCCACCCATACGTAAACCGCTATCGTTCTGCGCATGACAGACTCCTTGAGCCAAGAGCTCTATTTATCTCGCTGTAGCAGATTATCCAAGTCATCCAGGGCGAATCCCTCGGCGCGGACTTTGTGGTTCTTGTCGGTCAAGATCAACCACGGCAGAGACTGCACGCCCCAGACGGACTTCACCTTTTCCGCATCCTTCCGGACCCGACCCAAGGGGAACTTGCCACCGCGCTCTTTGACCCAGGTCTTCCAGGCGTCCTCGTCGGTCGCTGCGGCTTGAATGGCCGCAACGATGACGCCCTTTCCCTGGAGTGCGTCAGTCTGCTGGGCCAGAACGTCGAGGCAGCGCCGCGAGGGCCGCTGACTCATGTCGAAGAAGCACAGGAGGATCGGTTTGCCCTTTGTCTGCTCCGGGTCAAGATCGATCAGGTCCTTCCACTCCGGCAGAGGCTTGCCCAGCAGCGGCTTGAGGCCCGTGTGAACGTCTTGGCGACCCAGAACGATCTTCACCTCCCGGTCACCGCCTTGGGCTTCCACGAACCCGGACCCGCCGGGGGAGTTGCCGAAGCCCGCCTGAACCCGCAGCGGACCCACGCATACGCCCTCGACCATGAATCTCCCTTGTTTGTCGCTGACGGTCTCGTGCCGAGGCTGCCCGGCATCCATCAGGCCGCGCGTGCCACTGACGAAAACAGGCAGATCCGGGGCGGGGGCTCCGTTGGCATCGACGACCACGCCGGAGATCAATCGGTCCGCCGGTTTCAGGATGATCGGCTTGGCTTCCACCGGCTGGTTCGGCCCGGCGGCGAACGACAGATCACGCAAGGAGGTCGGGCTATAGCGCGGGGCGTGCACCTCGATCTGGCAGTGGAAGCTCTCCTGGGGTGCCGGGATCGCGCGCGCTTCATAGACACCGTTGGCGTCCGTGAGGACGGCGGGTGCCGTGCCCGTGAGCCAGCCCGGCATGGAGGCCCGGAAGTCCACCGTCGCCGCGGGGATCGGCTTGTCATTCGGGTCGGTGACACGGCCGCGAATCGTAAAGGCGGGGACCACCGTCACATCCATCGGCTCAGACGGATTCGTCACCTCCGCCAGGCCCGCCAGGTTACGGGCGGGGTCGCGGGCCAGGATCAGCACGCCTCGCAGCTTTTCATATGGCCGCCACTGAACCCGGAACTGCCCCTGTTTATCGGTGCGTACCGCCTCTTCGCAGAGCGGCCTGGAACTCACGATCGCGCCGGCGACGGGCGCTCCCTTCGCGTCCCGCACGATCCCGGTGGCGCTGGGATAGGCGGCCAGTCGGACCTCCCGGCGGACCACCTCCCCTTTCGCAATCGTCACCCGCTCCAGATTGGAGAAGGCCGAGTAGCCTGCCCCCCACAGGCTCAGGCGACATTCGCCCGGCGGGACACGCAAGCGGGCCAAGCCCTCGGCGTTGGTGTAGACGGAGTGATACCAGCAGGGGCACGCGCCAAAATTGGCCGCCTGGCTGACATTCGCCCGGGCATGGTCGAGGGGCTTCCTTGTGGCATCGTCCTCAATCGCCACCTCAATGACTCCGCCCTTGCCCACCGGGACATTGACATCCACCGTTTGGCCCGCCCGGGTGGTGACTTTCACGTCTTTGGCCGTCCAGTCCGCCGGGCGGTCTTGCGGGGGGACCACCTGAAGCGAGTAGTCGGAGGCGGCCAGCCCTCGGCAGACAAAGGCCCCGTCCGGGCCGGACGTGACAAGAGCGACACAGAAGTAGTTCGCATAGTGGGTGTTCGGGCGCGCCAGGAGGCGGACGCCCGTGACACCTTTGCCGGTGTCCTCGTCCACCACCTTGCCCCGGAGAATGGCCTCGGGCTTCAGAACGATCTGAACATCCGTCTGCCCCGCCCGGAACCGGCTGCCGATGATGGAGGACAGGTCACCGCTCCAATAGGTCCCGCAGGAAGCCCGGCCCGGAGCCTCGGCCCAGAAGTCGGCCGTCGCTCCCGTCGGGATGCGCTCAAAGCGGAACCGCCCCTGCTCGTCGGTCCCAGCGGTGAACCACTCCCGAGGCTCATCGAAGCGAACTCCTGTCGAGCCCTCCGCCCAAGTGTTCTTCAGCCACACCCGAACCGTTGCCCCGGCAATCCCCCGGCCGTCCTCGTCGACCACAGTACCTGCGAGAGTAGTGGGCTCGTCGAGCCGGATGGCCACGTCTGTGCTATCTCCCGCATTTCGCATGGCCTGCCAACCGAGCGCCAACCCTTTCTTCCAGGCGACCACCCAGATGTAGTCCCTTCTTTCGGCGCTCACACGGAACTGGAACCGGCCGTCGGCACCCGTGGTGGTCCGGCTGGGCGGACCCCAGTCGATCCGACCCGCCGCGAAATCATACAACTGTTCGGCACCCACCACTTCCGCGCCCTCCACCGGCCGGCCGTGCCAGTCGACGACTATGCCGGAGTACCCGAACGGCTGGGCGGACGGCTGGGCCCACAAGGCGCTGGGCGAGCCAGTGAGGAACGCCGCAGAAATGATCACAATGACGATGACCGGTGCGCACAGTGGCTTTCGCATGGTGCTCTCCCTGAAAGAGGACTCTCTTATTTCTGCAACGCCGCTGTCCGAGCCAGCGTACTGTCAAGCTCATCGAGCGAGAAACCCTCCGCGCGCACGAATCGGGCAGCGTCCGCCAGGATCAGCCAGGGCAATGACCGCACACCCCATGCAGAGCGGACTTTGTTCTCGTCGCCCAGAACCCGGCCGACCGGGAAGGGAATCGCATTCTGCCGGACCCACTCCTGGAATCCGGCTTCCTCCGTTTTCGAGACTTGCACCATCACAACTGCCAGACCTTTGTCCTTCAGATCGGTTCGCTTGGCCAGTTGCAGAACGGTGTTCCGGGAAGGCCGCTGGCCCAGGTCGAAGAAACAGAGCAGGATCAGTTTGCCCTTGTATGCCTCCGGCGGCAGGTCGATCCCCAGACCCGCCAGGGAAGGCAAAGGCTTGCCGACCAGGGAGGGCCCTCTGGCCGGCACGAACTGGCCTGGCGTGCCCATCGGACTGAGCACGATCTTGACATCGGTCGCTCCGCCTTCCGTCTGCACGCGACCATAGAGACGGGTTTGCCCCGTGGTGTTGGCCTGCACCTGGGCGATGCCGGCGCTGACACCGCGAATCGTAAACCGGCCCTGGGCATCGGTTTTGACCTGTCGGTTGGATTGCCCGCGCCCGTAACAGGAGACATTGGCGCCGGGGATAGGATCACCTTCTGCATCGACCACGGTGCCGCTGATGTCGAGGTTCGCCCGGTTCAAGATCATCGGCTCCAGTTGCATACGGTTGCTCACCACCTCGGTCGTGCGTGCGTCGATATAGTTGCGGCCGTAGCCCTCGGCCGTCGCAGTGACCGAATAGCGCTGATCCGGAAGCACGGCACGGATCTCGTAGCACCCGTTCGGGTCGGGCCGGGCGGCTTCTTCCCGCATGCTATACCCGATCCGGCCCGTCCAGAAAGTCAGGGACATTTGGGTGCCGCGGATCCCTTTGCCTTCGACGTCCGTGACCTTGCCTGCGAGGATGACGCCGGGGGCGAGTCGGATGGTAAGGTCTTCCGTGGCGGTCGGATCGAACTCGACGGCGGCCGCCAGATTGCGCTGCCGGTCTCGGGCGATGAGATACGGCACCTCCGTCTCCATGGATGGACCTTTCGACAGGCAGCGCAGCTTGAACTTGCCCTCGGTATCGGTGACCGTCTCCATGGCATGCAAGGGGAGAATGCCCATGGCGACACGGGGCGCCGGGCGGCCGTTGGGGTCCACGACAGTGCCCTTGATGACGAGAGCCTCCCCGGACCGCGCCCCGCCAACGGTCCGTTGGATCGCCCGGGCATCGAAGGACGGGTCCTTGGTCAGCTTGAACTCCAGCCCGTGCGTGCCCTCCAATCGGATCGTCTCCGAGGTCGCCTCCGCGTAGCCCGCCGCCAGGATTCTCAGTTGCAGGCTCTCCGGCGTGGCTTCATCGATCGTCAACTCGAACTTACCTCCTTTGAACCGGCTCGGCTCGCCGTCCCTCGTACCGGCACCGGCCTTATGCCGGGCGCCTACGAAGAAATCCTGAATCAACTCACCGGTCTGGTCGTCGCGAACGGTGCCCTGGATTTTCGGCGCCGGCTTCATCTTGACGACAGGCTCGTCGCCGGACGCAGGCAGGGTGTAGTCCCTGATGCCGACGTAGCCACTCTTGAGCACGGTGAGGAGCATGTCACTCTCGGGCGCATGCGGTATCTGGAACCGACCCTGCGTGTCTGTATCCGCGAGCCAGATACCGTATCGCCGGTCTTCCAACAGCGGATAGACCACCGGCATAGCCTCCGCGATCGGACGGTCGTTCGCATCCACCACGCGAACCGTCAGGGCTCGTCCCCGATGGAGACGGAACTCGAGCGGCGCGAGATTCGGCTCGACGACCACCCGCCGCAGCGCCGGCACGTAGCCCGGCGCCTCCACGAGCACACCGGTCGATCCGCCGTCCGGTGTGGTATTGGTCAGATCGTTTCCGGCACAGCCGAACCGGAATCGACCGTCGGCGTCCGACAGCGTATAGGCGTGCTCGTAATGGAAACCGCCGCGGTACGCGGGGGCCAAGACAACGGCCGCCCGGAAAATGGGCCGGCCTTGATCGTCCAGCGCCCGGCCACTCACCGTCAATCCTCTGGTCATCCTTATCACATGCGTGCGGTCCCGAAGCGTCAGAAGATCTTCTCCCGTGACGTGCCTGCTGGCCCACGTGTCGCTGAGGTATTCAGGATGCTTGAAACCCAGGGAAACGGTGTCAGCCTCGCTCGGGATTCCTTCCACCTGCCAGCGGCCTTCCTTATCTGTCTGGAGGCTTCGGCTGACGTACGTCATGCCGCCGGCTTCATCCAATTGGGCTGTGATCTTGACCTCCGTATCGGCAATCGGCCGGCCGGCCTGGTCCTGCACGACGCCGCCGAGGGTCTGGGCCGGTTCCATCTGCATCACGTGGCGTTCGGGCAAGTCCGCCAGAGGAACTTGATCAATCGGCCAGGACGAGTCATTGGACCATGTCTTCATCATGGTTGCATATCCATCCTTCTGCAGCATCGCGGTCAGGGACCCCAGCCCGCGTCCCTCCGGGGCGACCCGGCATTTGCCCTGCGCGTCGGTGGTCAATAGGAAGGTATGGGACCAGTACCGCGTCCCGAAGAAACCGGCCTGGACGATCGCCACGGCACCAGCAATCGGCTTGCCGCCGGCGCTGTCGACGGCAGTGATTTCCAGCGGATTGATCCTGGCCCCGGCACCCGGGGCGGCGACCACCGGCTCCAGGTGGACGCGGATCTTCGCGGCGTGCCGGCGCCCCTCCCAGTGCATCGGCTCCAAGGTCAGTTCCGTCTGGTGCGCCGCGCCCGGAGTCGCCCCCTCTGCCTGGCACGTGAACGTCGTGGGCCGATCCTGTGGGTGGTGCAGGACGCTACCTTGATCGTCCAGCAGTTCGACCCGGATTCGCCAGGTCGTCTCCGTGGCGGCCGACCAGCCGACGCGTGCCGTAACTCTCCAGCAATTGCCGTAGACGGTCTCGACCCGTATCCATGGGACCTCGACCAGCCGCGGATGCGCGGGCGTCCCCGCCGCCAGACTCACCCGAATCTCGCGGTGCAGAACGAAGTCGCCCGTGTACTCCCCACTTGGGGCAGCGCCGGCCCAGAGGGGGCACTGGGTCACACCCACCAAGAACAGCCCAACCAACAATCTCGTCTTGCGGCTTCTCATGGTTTCTCCTCTCGCATCTTCGAATCCAACTCCTCAGCGCCGAATCCCTCCGCACGCACCACATGCTGTGAATCCGTCAGGATCAGCCAAGGCAGGGAGCGCACAGACCAGGTGTACTGGTGTTCGGGAATGTCCTCCGGAATCGCCCCCACGAGAAATGGGACCTGGGACTCCCGCCGCCAGGCCGCGAGAGCATCCGGCTCTGCCTCCACCGCTTGGACGGCGATGACGAGGATGCCCTTGTCCTTGAGTTCCCGGGCCTTTTGTATCAATTGCTCAACGCAGTGCCGGGCCGGACGCTGGTTCAGATCGAAGAAGCAGACCAGGGCCCTTTTGCCTTTGATATCCTCCGTGCGGAGGTTGACGCCAAGGCCGTCAAACACAAGCAGTGCCCTGCCGACCAGCGAGGGGGCCCCGGCCGGGTCCGGCCGGAGCACCAACTCGACCGCCTGCGCGTGCCGGCCCTGCTCAAACGTCACGGTCGCCATGGCTCGGCCGCAGAAGACACGCCACGAGACGGGATCGTAAGGCAACTTCTGCTCCCTGCCGAAACGAGGGCGATATCTGTTCGTCTCGAGATTCCGGAACTCGAACCTGCCCTGGGCATCCGTGACGGCGTGAAGCTGTCCGGATTTCAGAGTCGGCGTATCCGGTGCAAACGCGTAGACGTCCACCTGGGCAACGGGGACCTTCTGCCCGTGCGTCATTCGGACGACGCGACCGCTTATAGCGCCGCCTTTGTCGAGTGTCAGCCGCACGGTGCGCTCCCCCGCAGGCACCTGGTTCAACGCCGCGTAGGCAAAATCGGGGTGGCGGAACAGAAGGTCGTAAGTACCCTCTCCGGGCAGCGCCAGGGCAAAACGGCCCGCCGCATCCGTCGTGGCGCAGGGCGCTGGGTGGAGAATCTTCCCTATGGTTCGGCCGTCTTCTTGTGGCATGACGCGGGCCACGGCGGCCACCACCACACCCGGCACCGCTGCGCCGCTCCCTTCTATAATCGTGCCCGCGATGAAACGGCCACCGTTGGCGACAGCCTGCTCATAAGTCTGCGTCGCCTGCCCCACGATGGACGTCAGGCCGGAGCGGGCATCGTAAACGGCGGCGCCGGGCGGAGGATCGATCGCAAACAGGGATTCGGGGACTTCGTCTTTGATTCGGATACTATTGACATCGACATGGATGTGCCGGCGTACGCGGGGAAACGGCGCGGCAGAGGTTCGGACTGCGGCGCTGGGAATCCAGCCGCCGTTCGCCAGTCGATAGAGGCTGACATCGTTGACTTCCTGATACACGTACGCCTGCGGGAGCGTCGGGTGCCGATCGAGATGCTGGACCAGGACGGGCACACCCGCCTCCCGGTCGAGCCAGATCCGCATGGCGGCAGAGGAGAGCAGGGGCATGCTCACGTCGATGACGTAAGCCGGCCGCCCCTTGATCACCTCCAGCTCCGGGCCGAGCACGGCGTATTCCGGGACAAGCAGATCGCCAAGGGCCTGTTGTCCCTGGGAAGGGTGCATTTCCAGCAGACCCGGCAGCGTAAAGGCACAGTCGAGAGAATCCCGGCTCTGGACCGTCACGGTCATCCGATCGGGAAGAAGGATCTCGGTCAGGGTCCTGTCGTCGAGCACGGTCACGGTAGTCCGGCCGGGCTCGCCGGGGCCGAAGAACACCTCTTCTTTCACATACTGCTTCGATCCCCGCTGGGCCCAGGTGAGGTCCATACGCGAATAGGGCCTGCCCCCTCGTTTGCCTGCGGCCGCAGGTTGCGACTCGTCGAGACGATCGATCTGCACCGTGTAGTCCAGTCGAATGGGGTTGAGCAGGGCTTCATTGCGCGCCACCAGTTGACGCAGCCTCTCCAGTGTCGGCGACTCGTTCGAAGGACTCTGCCCGCCGGCGGACCCCACCAGCGGCAGTACGGAGACCGCCACAATCAAGACGCATCCCACCGTCTTCATGTGTTCCTCCTTCACAGCGCGCTGTCGATCTTCATCCGTCAATTGCCTGAGCCGGAGACCTCGGCGTCCAGTTCGCTCACGGCAAACCCCTCGGCCGTCACCGTGTGGCTCTTGTCCGTCAAGATCAGCCAGGGCAGCGACCGGACACCCCAAGCGAAGCGGACTCTGTTCTCGTCGCCCTGGATCCAGCCGACCGGGAAGGAGATCGCGTTCCGATGGACCCACTCCTTGAACTCGGCGTCCTCCGCCTTCGAGGCCTGCACAGCCACGACCACGATCCCTTTCGCTTTCAGTTCCTCCGCCTGCTTCGCCAGTTGCAGGACGGTGTTCCGGGACGGCCGCTGGCCCATGTCGAAAAAGCAGATGAGGAGCCTCTTGCCGGCGCTCTCCTGCGGCGCGATCCCCAGATTCAGGCCCTGGAGATCCGGCACGGTCCTGCCGGACAAGGAGGCAGCGCTGGCCGGCCCTCCCCCGGTCAGCAACTCCAGTACGCCGAGATCCAGCGGCTCATCGCTGCGGCCCTCCGGCATGGCGGGGACCGTGAAGGGATGAGTCAAGGCGCCAATCTGCTCTCCGCGAGAGGCCCGCGGAACCGTGGCCAACCCATAGGCGTAGACGTAGAGACAATGCGCTCCAGCCGGGATGTCTTCGGCCCGGAAGGTTCCATCCAGCTCCAGTCGGAAGCCCCAGACGCGGGAGGAATCCTCCGCCGCTTGGCCGCGCACGAAGCACTCCGTCGTCTGGCGGTTGATTCTTTCCTTCAGCTCGTCGGGGATGACCACTCTCCCCGTCACGGGCCGGCCCCGGCCTCCGATGGTCAGACGGGTCGTCTCTCCCGCCTTGATTTCGATGGGTATGAGTTGGGCGAACCGGCGGGATCGCTCGCCGACCCTGATCTCCCGTCCAATCGTGGCCCGGCCGGGAGCAACGCGCTCGCAGACGAAATGCCCGTCCTTGTCCGTAATGGCGCCGCCCTCGTGATAGACCCTCGGAGTCCCGGGCTGCGACGGCCGTTCAAACAGCATCCGCACGTCCTGATTGGCACCCGGCCGGCGGCCGATCAGGACCTGGCCTTCCACACGCCCCCACGACCGCAGGGTTACCGTCGACGAGGTCTTCAACTCGTCGTCCGTCACCTGCACATAGCCCTGGTCGTGGAGCACGACCAGAACGCATGGATCGGTCTGAGCCGGAAAGGCAAATCGCCCATCCGGCCCCGTCTCCACGACTGGGTTGCCACTGGCGCGGTCAGTGCGCCCGTTGCGCAGGAAGACCCCCTGCCCACTCGTGCCGAGGATCACCTGCGCGCCGGCCACGGGTCTTCCCTCGGGAAAGCAAACCGTCCCGCTCAGCCCCGCGCCTTTTCGCAGCGCGAAGTCGAACGTAGCCTGGCCTTCACTATCGTCAAAAGCACGGGATCCTTCCGGCAGGTAGCCCTCCGCCTCAATCCGAACCAAATGGCCGGGGCGAGGCTCGTTGAAACCGATCTGGTACTGACCGTCGGTTAAAGGTCGCGCGTCGCGGCGCTCCCAGTAGACCGGCCGGCCATCCCCCGAATCGCTTCCCGGCACCAGCGTGAACTTGGGGATCGGCTGCCCCGTCTCCTTGTCCACCACCCGCCCGGCAATTCGCAGGATCGCGTTCATCGTAATCACGTGTTCCTGGTCCGAGGCGGTCAGACTGTAGTGGCGAAGACTCATGTACCCCTGCTTGCCCATATCCATGAGGAGATCATCTCGCGGCGCCTCATCCCACTGGAACCGCCCCTGGTCATCCGTGTTCACGCGCCAGAGAAGAGAGCGGTAGCCGCGCCAGGTGTCCGTCGCCACAAAGGCGCCGACGACCGGCTGGCCCGCCCTATCCACGACCCGCCCCCGGAGGGTGTGCCCGCGCTCCAGGCGGAACTCCACCGGCTCGGCTCCCTCGCGCACGAGAATCTGCCTCAGATCGGGCGCCCGGCCGCTGGCTTGCACCGTCAGCACCATCTGGCCCGGCCTGGCATGACGAAACTCGAAGCGGCCTTCCCCGTCGGTCTGGGTGCTGGGATAATCGGAGCCGAAACGGTCCGCGCCCTGCGCCACGGTGGCCCACTGGATCGGTCGACCGTCGGTGTCCAATACCCGCCCCGCCACCGTACAGCCCTTCTTCATCACCATCACGCCGGTCATGTCGCGGAGTCGCTCCATGGGAGGCTTGGGCGTCGCGCCGTACATTTCGTCGCTCACGTAGTCCGGGTGCTCCAGCCGCATCCAAACGTCATCCAATTTCTCAGGCATGATGTCACACCGCCAGCGACCGCCCGCATCGGTCGTCTCTGGATGCTCCCGGACGGAAACCCGCTCCAACTCGTAACCCGTACCGCTCGGCACCAGCACGTACACCGTGACTCCCGCAATCGGCTTGCCGGACTCATCCTGGATGATCCCTCCGATACTGGTCCCCGGCTCCAGCGCCAGCGTGTAGCGCTGGGGGATGGGCGGGCGACGCCACGCCACCTGCATGGGCACCAGGGGTCCCCCAACGCCTTCTTTCGCGTTGGGGACCCCGCGGCCCTCCTTGCTCGCCCGGATGCTGAGGTAGCCCGTCTGTTTCGGATCGTACGCAATCAGGCACCGGCCCTGGGCGTCGGTGGCGTCTCCTTTGCTGTCCGAGCCGACACGGATCTCCAGGTTCGCACCGGCGATCGGTACTTTCGTCTTGCGGCTCACGACCTGAAACTCCAGCACACCGCTCGGCCCGGACGCCGTGCCCACACCGGTCGTTTGGTCGCCGGCCTCGCTGCGGGGCTGCTTGTCATTCGCATGGCTGGGCCGCGGCAGGCACACCACCACCAAGACCACAAGAATTCCGATAGACCGCTGTCTCATGGCTCACCTCCGTCTTGTAAGGACTTCGATTCCCGCGCGAATCTCACGCCCGGTCTATTCCCGAAAACGGCGAGTCAAGATACCGAATAGAAGAACTCCCCGGCAGACGTGTCTTCGCATGCTGATTCGCTTTTCCATGGCATCCGCTCCCGTGCCTACGGCCCGGTTGTCGCCGTGCCGCCGCACTCCGGGCAGCATACTACAAAAGCTATGGCCAGTCAAATCCTACCGGAGATTTCGTTGGGAGTACCGCGTCTACGCGGCTCTACATCGCCTGAAGGCCGGACTGGGACCCGGGTCCCCAAGTGCATAATTCCGCACTTGGGAGCCCCACCAAACGCGATCTATCCCGTTCGGCCGTAAGTTGCCGTCGGATGATTGATTCGGGCTGGAATGACGCACAAATGCGTCTGCACCGGGTGATCTCATCCCGCGAATACGCAGGGCTCTGCAGAAGCTTGGGATTGGAGTAGTACTCCTGTCTACTTCTGCAGCCCGGCAAACGGGTCCTTCGTCGCCTCCCACGTGCCACCCTGCGCCAGCACCGGATAGATGGCGGCGGGAAAACACAGGCTCTGATAGACGGTGAATTCATTCCACTGAATGGAAGGCTGATTGTCGATATATTGACGTTCTCGCGCCAGCGTGTTCACCGCCGGAACCGACACGCCCTTGCCGCGTCCGCCCGGTCCGAAGACGAGAATCCCGGGCCGGGGTCCCCAGCCCTTCTCTTTGGTGTAGGCGGACTCCCGATCGTGGGGATTATGAACGCGATTGAAGCCAATCCCGCAGACATAACACTTGCCGATGGGGTTGAGACCTTGGACATAGTCCATGAGCTGGCTCGCGGCGTCGAGGTATTTCTGCTCCTTCGTCAGGGCCCACTGCAACAGACACGGATAGGCATATTGTCCCTGGGCTGCATCGCTGCCCCACCATCGCAGATTCATCGGCGTGCCCACCGGGTAGGCGTTGGCGCTGAGGTACTCGATCTCGTTATCCGCGGCCGCTTTGATTGCCGCCTTGAACCGTTCCACTACGGCCGGATCGGTGGGCCTGGTCTTCTCGACGACATAGGAGAAGAAGAAAGAGGCCAGCCAGCCGTCTCGACCGCGGCCGCCCCGGGCTCCGGCGAACGATTCCGGCGCCCCGTTGTAGGTATCGGCGTACGCGCCGACGCTCTCGGCCAGGTCCTTCACCATCTGGTGGGCGGACTCGTCCCCGGTCAGCAGATACTTCTGGACGGCATAGTAGAGCTTGTGCGTGGGGCGAATCTGATCGCCGGCGGCCCGGAAAGCCAGGTCCGCGTGTTTCTGCAATGCCGCGGCGCGCTCGGGCCTATAGGGCTTCATAAGGCGGGCCACGTGCAGATACAGGCCGGAGGCAAACCCCGCGCTGCGCGGATCGAGCACTTCCGTGCCGAAGAGTTTGGTCTCCTTGTCGTAGGTCGTGAAGGGCGAATACTGCATCGTCTCGGTGCCCCAGTGGATCGCTCCGGCGGCGTTCTGCATGTACTCCCAGAACATCGTGCCCCATTCGGCCTCGTCGAGGATATCGGGAATCTGGTTGCCCTTGCCGACGATGTTGTAGTGTTCGTCGAACTTGTCGGGAATGTTGAACTGATTGTTGGTGAAAAGGCTCGGGAATGCTTCATAAGTCGTCAGGAGCGTGGCAGGCACGTCCATATGATAGGTCCGACGGTCGGCGTCCCCGGCGTCGTGGTAACCGCCGTACGCGCGGAAGTTGGGCTCATTTCCCTGGACCCGCAGCCGGGCCTCTCCAATCGCGCCATTGACGTCGTAGATCGTGGTGTGACAGGGCCTGGCCATTGAGCTTCCAGGCCGAGACGTCACCTGTCTTGACTTCATCCTCCCGGACGACGTTGCTCTTGAAATAAGCCACCAGGACGTTGTTCGAGGCCGTGCGGATCTCCTTCAGGGAAAGCTCCGCATGGACCGGCAGGCAACAGCAGCACAGGAAACCGACGACCACCGACAGGCGTTTCATAGCACATCTCCAATCATCGTTTCACTCGAAAGTAATCTTGAAGTGTAACCTTGGCAACACCTTTGTCGAGGTGCTAGGAACTCGTCCCCAGGTCCCTGCTGATGCTTGATAGACACAACGGGGCCCGCGCCGAATGGACCTGCGCGGGCCCCGAATTGACGTGCATTCCATGTTCTTCTTGCAGATGCGGTGCTTACTGAGCCGCCGCCTTGCCGGGCCGGTACAACCGTATGTCATCGAAATACAGCGTGCCGGAACCGCCCGCCGTCGTGGTGTTCCCCTTCGTCCCGACACCGATCGCGATACTATCGATCTTCGTCAGGTCCACACCCTGGTCGGCAAACTCCTTCAGGGCGATTCTCCATTCGGTCCACTGCTCCGTCAGCAAGGCCTGCGGATCCTTGTGATAGACCCCCGCCGTTCCGTTCAGAGCGACATACATTGGCTCAGGCTCGTTGCTCATGATGCCAACATCCTGATGCTCCCACTGCGCCGGGCTGACATTGCCGGTCGTGGTGACGTTGGAGAACTTGGCCTCGCAGGTGGCGTTGGCGTTGTGGGCCGTCACGGCCAATCCGATATACACACTGGGGGCGTCCATCCAGATCGTCTGGTTCAAGGCGCCCTGCACGGGAACCCACGTGATCCCGTCCGCCGAATGGGTCACGGTAAAGACGCCGGCGAGGTTGCGCTCCAGTCTTACCCAGTGTGGTGCCGTAATCCCCGTCTCGTTCACGCTGACACTCACACCACTCGTGGTGACGCGGCCTTCGGAAGCCACCCCGCTGCCGGGCGTGACACAGGCGAGGGCATGCTTGGAGTCGGGGTCCAGAGTCTCACGAATCATCACGCCGGCCTTGGCCCACGGGTCCGTGTTGCCGACGCTCAGAACCTTGACGGTGATCGAACCGGCGCCCGTGAGCTTCTTATAGGCAAAGTGGAACTCGTCGGCCACCCCGGTGATATCGGTGCCGGAAGCCGTCATCGTATAGGTGCCGGCCGGCCCCTCCACGAAGCTGCCGACCGACGCCGCATAACCCCGGAACCACAGCGACAGTGTATCCATCCCTGCCTGGGTCCAGTCCCGCAGTACGGGCGACGCATGCGTCGCCCCTACCGTCCTCACGGCCTCGGAATACTTCAGGTTGTTGTCGTAAACGAAGGGCATCGCCTGGCGGCCGCCGTGAACGATGGTCGTCTCGAAAGTATGTTCGCCCGCGGCATAATCCGGGGCCGGGTAACCGACCGTGGCGCCGTTCGTCTGGGTGCCCCATCCATCGATCCACGTCTCATAGATCAGGTTGCTGCCTTCCAGGCCCGATTGCAGGTCATTGTACGACTCGAAATCGTCCACCACGAGGAAAGTGCCTGTCGTGAAGCTCCAGAGTTCGCCGACCCAGGGACTTTCGGGGTTGACGCTGTTGACCTCATCGATACGCCAATAGTAGGTCGTCTCCAACTCGAGCGTTCCGGGATCATAGCTCTCCGAGCCCAAGTCCTTGGCACCCTTATATTCGGGTGAGTTGCTGCCGGCCTTGCGCACCGCCTCGGGGTCCGTACCGAAGTACACCTGGTGCTGTGCGGCAGGTTTGCCGGGTTTCCAGCGCAGAATCGACGCCCGCTCGACATCCTTGGCACCGTTGGCTGGAACCGGACCAAAGGCATTCACGGGCTCATAGGGCGAGAGGTAGCTGCCCTGGATGATCTGCTGGTCGCGGATCCCGGGACCGCGCCAGGCCACCTGGCAGTGATCCCAATCCACGCCTTCTTTCCAGAGCGCCATGATGTAGTATCTCTGGCCGCCCACCAGAGGAACAGGATCGGATTTCCGCGAGAAGGTATCGTAGGATCCCCAGACCGGTTCCGAAGCGAGGAGTTGCACGTTGGCCGGATCGTCATTTGTGCTCAGCCACAACTCGCCCTGGTCGGCGCTGGAGAACCAGAACGTGTAATTCCCGGTCAGGGGAACATAGAGCCAACCATGAATCCGGGCGCCGTAGTTGTCGCCAATGCTGTCCGCGGTGCTGAACGAGGTCAACTTTTCGCTGCGCGTCGGATTGTTCGGAAAGTTCGGACTGTTCCGCAACAGGTCCAACGTGGAGCCGGTGATATTCTCCCACATGTCCATCACCACCGTGCCCAGACCCGCCCGCGTCGTGGTGAAGCTCCAGACGTCGCCCGTGTGCGTCGCTTTGCCGTCCGACTCATCCACCCGCCAGTAGTACGTCTTGTTGAGCTCCAGCTTGCCGGGTGTATAACTGGGATTCGCAGCGGGGCCTTTGAGGGTCCCCCCGGTGCCCGCCTGCACGTCCTGGCGATTGTCGCCGAAGTACACCAAGTGCACGATCGAGCCCGAACCGGCGGTCCAAGTCAACGTGACGTTAGGATCCACAAAGCGAGTGCCGTCGACGAGATTAGGATTGAAGGCGCTCTTCGAGGCGACGGTAAAACTCCAAACCTCACCCTTCCACGGACTGTCGGGCCGCAGGTCATTGACCTCGTCTATGCGCCAGTAATACGTCGTCTTCTCGGATAGACCTGAGGGATACGGATTCCCGGCCGACCCCACCGGGAAGGAAGTCTTGGTCGTGTTGCCGCGGAACACGTCCGTATCCTTCGGAGTGGCGGTGCTTACTTGTTCGAGGTCCTCTCCGAAGTAGACGTTGGAAGAGGTCGATAACATGCCCGGTTCCCACTGAAGCTCTACGGCGGTGGAGGTAATAACGGCCCCGCCGGCCGGCACCGGGTGCCGCGCCGTTGTCACCGGCGTCAGGGTGGAGACCACCAGGGCGTTCAGAAAGGCAAAGGGGTTGTTCGCACCGGATTGTTCGGTGGTGTTGGCATTCGGGCCGGCTTGCAGGACGATTTTGCCGGTGCCATCCGACTGGGCCGTGCCGGTAGTAGCATAGTCATCCGCCGCCACAGGCGCAACGGAAGCGGTGAAGCCGGCGGTAAGACAAGGCTTGCCATTGGCGGTCCAGTCCGCGATGCGAGCGCCGCCTGCCCCGCTGCTGGTATCATAGGCATAAATGGTTATTTCGTAGGTTGTATTGGCCTCCAACCCCGACAACGTGACCGTCATTCCCCCCGGCCGGGCAAAGATGAAGTCGCGATAGATCAACGAGTAGGGTACTCCGACGGGGGCGCCGCGCCAGCGTGCGTCGAGAGTGCCCGCCAGCTCGACTTTGATGCCGTCGACGACCTTGCCGTTGTCGCCCGTCGTAAACGAAGTGAAGCCCGGCTCTGTTTGGGCCGGATCATTTTTGTTGCTGAAATCCAGCTTGAGGATCGGGTAGCTGGCCTTCACCATCGTTGGGCTCAGACCCCCAAGAATCGTCACGGCGATTACGGTATTCAGGAATGGTACGGAACGCATGGCAGACCTCCTTCGCGAAATGGCGGAACCCCTGTGCCTTGGCACACACCAAAACACCGATCACTCTCCGTGAACACCCAAGCCTCCTCCTGCTGCAAAACCGAAATGACCTGCTTGTTGAAAAGCGAGGGCCCAACTCGAACCCGTTAGAGTGCGTCGATCCGCACACCATATTTGTATCAGATTGTCTTCCCTTCATCAAGGACAATACCGGTATGAGATTCGGGAAACCCCGTCACGAAGGAAGTCGATGATTTCGCCGCGACAGCGGTATGGGCCGCCGAGTCACCGGGATGGGCACGGCCGCCCTGGTCGGTCGAAGCCCGCCGCGTTGGACCGCGCCTGTCGGGGCGAGTTTGAAAGGGACCCCAAACGCGAGGAATCGCGTTTGGGAAGGGCTCCCACCGGCGAAACAGAGCCGGTGAGGACCCGAACCCAGACCCGCCCGCACTTCTCTCGATCACGGGGATGTCGATCTTGCCACTGTAGAACTCCTCGAAGAGGGCGAAATCGTGCACGCGGATGTCACGTCCTCGGTGGCGGTCGTTTTCCATAATTGCGGTGGAAACCTCCGGTCCCTGGGATATGATCTTGCGTCGTCGGCATAGAAGGGTAAACATCCCATTCGGGAGGACACTGTCATGCTGAATCGCGCAGCAACCGCCGGGAACGCCAAACACGCCGCTTTGTTTGCTTTGATGGGTCTGGCCTTGGTGCCGACAACGGCGCTGTCCGCCGCAGGCAGCGAAACGCCTGGGACACGGGGCCGCGGATACGCCAACCTCAGTATCGCGGTCTACTTCCGCTACCAGGAAGTCCAGTCCACTCCGAACAACCTGGCTCAGTTCGCCGCTTCGTGGGTGAAGGTGGAAAAGCAGGTCAAGGTGGACAAGGTCTACCTGGAGACCACCCGCAACCGGCAGCTTGCCACCGAGGCCGCGGTAACCGCCATGAAGACGTTCTTCCAGGACCGGGGCATCACGGTCTCCGCGGGTCTGGGCTTGACCGTCCAGGAGAGCGCCGGGTTCCAGTCCTTCTGCTACAGCACGCCCGCCGATCGCGACCAGGTGAAGGCCATGACCGAGTTCACCGCCCGACACTTCGACGAGATCATCCTCGATGATTTCTACTTCACCAACTGCAAGTGCGAGCGATGCATCGCTGCCAAGGGCGACAGGAGTTGGACCCAGTTCCGCACCGAGCAGATGGACGAGGTTTCCAAAGACCTGATCCTCGGTCCGGCCAAGGCGGTCAACCCCAGGGTCCGGACCATTGTCAAGTATCCGAACTGGTACGAGAGTTTTCAGGGTCTCGGCTACGATCTGGCGGTGCAGCCGAAGTTGTTCGACGCCATCTACACCGGCACCGAGACCCGCAACGCCGAGTCCGGCCAGCGTCTCCAGTCGTACCAGAGCTATCTCCAGACGCAGTATTTCAACAACGTCAAGCCGGGCGGCAACCAGGGCGGCTGGATTGACGGCGGCGGCGATGCCCGTTACGCCGAGCAGTTCTGGGACACCTTCTTTGCCAAAGTCACGGAGATCGTGCTGTTCAACTCCCTGCAGATCATGCGCGGGCTGGGCGGCAGTCGCGGCCCGGACGCGCAGCGGCCCTCGGGGCCGAGGCCGGACTCTAACGCCACCCTCGCCCACCTCATGGCGCCCATCCCGCAGCCCGACGGCTCCACCTACACGCCGGACATGGTGGCCCGCACCGCCGGCTACAGTGCCGAGTTGCTGGACCGGTTCCTCGGCAAACTCGGCAAGCCGATCGGCGTCGCCACCTACAAGCCCTGTAATTCCGTGGGCGAGGCGTATTTCCCCAACTACCTCGGCATGATCGGGGTTCCCATTGATCTCGTCCCCGATTTTCCGGTCCACGCTTCCACCATCTTGCTTACCGCCGCCTCCAGGTATGACAAGGACCTCGTCGCCAAGACCAGGAAGTTCGTGCAGGCCGGCGGCCGAGCTATCGCCACGACAGGGTTGATCGAGGCCCTGGGCGACCAAGGCTTTCAAGACATCGCCGAGATTGAAGTCACCGGCCACCGGGTCATTGCCAAGCGGTTCGGCGGCGGTTTCGGTGGCGGGCGCGGCGCTGTAGCGACGGGCGCGCCTACCGAGCCCGACTTGAACATCGTCCTGCCCCAGATGCGTCACTTCGAGAACGATGCTTGGCCCGGCCTTCAATTCACCACCGCAGCGTCCGGGTATGCCATGGTCATCTCCGCCGCCTATGGCCGGGGCACGTTCTATGTCTTGGCCGTCCCCGACGACTTCGCCGATCTCTATCGTCTGCCGCAGAGCGTCCTGAATCAGATCCGCTCCCTGCTCGGCCGCGACCTGTTCGTCAGCCTGGACGCACCCGACCACGTCAGCCTCTTCGCCTACGACAACCGCACGTTTATCGTCCAGAACTTCCGGGCGCAGACCGTGGGTACACGCGTCCGGGTCACCGACGCCACCCGAATTCGCGACCTCCTGACCGATCAGACTCTCGCCGGGTCCCAAGGCACCGGTGGTGGCGGCGGATGGGGCGGACGCGGCAACCCGGCCGCGCAGCGGCCCTTCGGGCCGGGGGGAGGACCCAGCGGCACCTCCTTCGAGGTGGCGGTTGCGGGCCATTCGTTCCGCGTCTTTGCCGCCGAGTAGCCGTCCCTCGCGCTGGTATATCCTGCAGTTGTCACCGCCGGCGGAATTGTGTTATTGTCTATGGCTGTGCAAAAGTCCCTTCGAAACCTCCTGTGGGCAGCAGGTACGACGGCCGTGGTCGTCACCGCCGGTCTGGGAGTCTTCCTTTTGCGCGGGACGGGGGTGAATCCCCAGAAGGTGCTGGAGTCCCTGGCCCGAGCGACGTCGCCGGGTCGGCTCGTGATTGAATACCCGCTGGATGGGACCCTGTTCCCCCCCGAGATCGGCGCTCCGGCGGTACGCTGGAAGGATGAAGACGCGCGCTCGGACCTGTGGCTGGTGACAATTGAGTTTCCCGATGGTCAGAGACGCAGCAACGATTTCACCGCGCAGTCCGAATGGC
>Ga0315289_10002055_pt1 | contig 31111 bp, 38 predicted proteins | sample YL17G11_40_MG_FD_203452 | JGI IMG/M metagenome (GOLD analysis project Ga0315289, IMG submission 203452) | Sediment microbial communities from Yellowstone Lake, YNP, Wyoming, USA - YL17G11_40 | ecosystem: Environmental > Aquatic > Freshwater > Lake > Sediment | place: USA: Wyoming | collected... | reverse complement strand
CCTGCGGTAGCTATTGCATCTAGAATTATAACAAAACTTTCATTCTCTAATCAAAGTACAGGCGTTACTTGTACTATTGAAATAAGGGTAAATACTTCAACTGGCACACCGGCAGCATCCGTGAGCATTAATACAGGTACAGGTCAGACACAAGTAGTTTCTCTTAGCGTATCTGTTACACAGGGGGATTATCTTACCTGCTATTTGACAAATGCTGGAGCTAACAAACCAGCAAAACCTTTAGTAAAACTTTATTATTAGGAATTTAAACATGGCAAAAATTGTAAAAATAAAAAACACAAAACAAACTTCAGATATATGGGTTGGGCAGTTAATAGACCCATCTGAGTATTTTACAATTCCTACTACATTGCTTACTAGCTGGCAAGAAGACACTAAAGTACATATTGATGTAGCATCTGGTAGTTTAATAGTTAATGATGGTAGCCAAGATTTTACAGATGGTGTTGAAGGGTGGAATTGGGTTTTAGGTAATAAAGTAAGTTTGGATACACCATTATCTGATTCTGGTATCCCTTTAAGTGAATCTTCAACAACACCTAGCGTTTCCTGGGCAGCGTTAAAGGGTTTTATTAACTCTTCGTTGGGTGTTGCTTTAAATTATATTGAAGAACTAGATCATTACCATGTGTGGTGTGCGTATAAGGGAAGAAATTTTTATGTTCCTAAATTAGAGAAAAATACATCAGACTGTATTGAATTTGAATCAGAATATAAACATAAATCCAATATACCAGAAGCCTGTGACTATAGGTTATCAACTTGCCGTTATGGTAGAAAAATGCATGTAAGGTACATATCATTCCATACTGCAACAATTAATGGTTACAATAATGATAACTATTTAGATGTTGATCATGGCGATGTTACATACATTATGGTTGACTCCGATAGGAATATCACCAATGATCCTCTACTATGTAAAGAAACTTGGATTGATTGGGAGCCTCTATATAGTTATGAAATTGCCGGTGGGTCTATACATATACCTACCACACTACCCGAAGGAGGTAATTGGGCATTACATGTGATATCGGCACCGGACTATCCTGCACAAATTGGAGGTTCCGTTGAATTTATAGCTAATCCCAATCTTAAGTGGAAACTTGGTGGAGTAATGGAAGAAGATGAATCTCTTAATCCTGTAAACGTTCCTTATCTTGAAGGGTACCATTTTACAAAACTTCGTTGGATTATACAGCACCCTGTAGGTTCTCAGGCCGAGTTTCAAATTCAGTTACGTATTTTTAGATAATTAAAAGGAGTAATTGTGAAAACTTTTAAACTTTTAGATTTTTTTAAATATAGAATTATTGAATGTAAAACTAATGAGCAGTTTAATGGATTTTCCAAAGAATTTGCTAAAGACATGGGATATGAAGTACCGGCTAGTTTTTTAAAAACAGGTAAACTATGGGCAGTATTAAATCCTAAAAAAGAATATGTTGGGGGGTATGCTTTAATTCAAAAGCATCCGGTTAGATCCCTAGAGCAGATACCTAACGGGTATGGTGAAATTATAGACGGTGTAGTCGTTAACTGGAACTACGAAATAGATCACTTTGATTTAAAGAAACATATAAATGATATTGGTGAATTTACTTGTATTTGGCTAAAGGATAAAACTTTTGGCTTACCTTTATCTTTACATATTATTTGGAAGCTAATAACTACTAAAGGCACTAAATGGTGGGCTTATTCCTATCCAATTAGTGAGGCGGGTCTAGGTAACTATTATGCTAAAGGCAAACCTGTGTATTTGTATAAAGGACCAATTGTCAGACTAGAAGGGCATCCAGAAAACCCAGAAGAAGAGTCTGTTGAAATTCTTTCTAATTTTGGAATAGTTTTCATAGGTGTTTATAGGAATATTAAGTATCTCTTAAAGGCATTTAAAAAATGAAGTTAGATTATAAACTAATTAAAGTATTATCCTCTATTGTAGAATCAATGAGTGCTTCCGATTTAGAGAGAATATCTAGCGACATTATTTCTAAATTCTTTCCAGAAATTCCTATGCCTAAATTTAAAATAGTAAATACTGTAACAAAATGGTTAGGAAGCTGTGATGCGTATATTAGGCATAATCGCATTACAGGTTTGGTTACCAATATAGATCCTACTGTAATTAAAATTCAAAAATCTGTTTTAGATGATGAAAAAACATTACATAGAATACTAGCGCATGAATTAATCCATGCGTGGGATTATACTAAATTGTATGTAGTAGGTGAACCATACCCTAGGGCAGTTGATGGTCATGGTAGCGCATTTTTAGAAATGGCTCAGAAAATGAACTCTTTTTTTGGTAAGGATTATGTTACCAAAAAAACTGATGAGTCTTATATTGAACGAGAATCTAAAGATTACTATCTTGTGATATTCCCTTATAATGATAAAGATTTCGGGGTTGTTAAATTTCTTAGAAAGAATCCAACACAAGATCAAAAAGAGCAAATATCTAAAAAAATTAAACAACAAAAAGGACATATTGTAAAAACAAACGATAGCTCCTTTCGTACTGTAGAAACTATTAAGAAATTTGGTAAAGTTACGGTTCCTACAGATACTACTAAACAAGCTAAACTTAATGAGTTGTATCATAACGGAAATCATTTAGACGCAGACTACATAGTTAATAAGTTAGGGGAAGTTATATATCTTTAATTTTTTTGGAGTTAACGTATGTCAAGAAATGTTATCGCATTAATTGGTTTAGAGACTTTTAAAAGTAAAGGTAAATTAAGGTTTGCTGAAACTTTTGCAAATAATATTCTTACATGGAAAAGAGATAACCCCAAAGATATTGTAACGAGTATAGATGCTAGAAAGTATCGGGATAATGATAATCCGATGCTAGATATGTGGAACGACATAAAGAAAACATATGTAGATGGAATAGATGTTCTTCTTTATTCTGGGCATTCTGATTGGGAAGGTTTGTATATTATAAGTCATTACCGTAAGGGTGATATCCCAGATTCTACTAGATATGTTGAATACACAACATCCTGGGAAGGTATTATATTCAAACCAAATGCCGAAATTAGGTTAATGGGCTGTAGAGCAGGTGGTGATTATAAAGTATTTGATGTATGCATAGCACAAGATATAGCTAATAAAACTAATACTGATGTGTATGCGTATACCTGTAAGACTAGTCAAAAATTTCGTAATGGTGGTTACTACCAAATACCTGAGAGTGGGGATTTTATTAAATTCTGTAAAAAGTAAACTACCTATTCCGTTTAAATCCCAACCATAATACAGACTTTTTTAGCTTCGAACCTAACGCCCTTACTTTTTTCATTCTGTTATCATATATTTTTGCTTCATACCCATCTTGCCAAAATTCACCCAGTTGTTCGTTTTCTGGTAGATATGGGTTGTTATTTTTTTCGGCTGAGTAACCTTCTTCCCAAGCAAGGTAAGACCAGCCATCTTTATTTGGGAATGGATTTTTTGTTTTTTCCATATAACTTCCTATAATGGAATAACTTCAACGTGTGGGATATTTGATTCTTTATTGCCACCTTCACCGTACCCTGAATATATCTGTAATCGATCTTCAATCATTTTTTTGATACTATTTAATATAGATTCATCGGGTACTTTCATATATTTCCCAATACTAATAGATCCTAAAACATTATTTAAAAAGTCGTATTCAGATCTAATTTTCACTTTCACTGTAAATAATGTGTCCATTTAATATCCTTTATGCTAATCCCATTCAAATCTTTTTCTGCCATAGTGGTAGGCTGTATCGGCCATTTGATATTAATCTCAGGATCGTCCCACAGAATAGTTAATTCTTTTTTTGGATTATAATAATTAGTACACTTATATGAAAGTATAGCAGTTTCACTTAATGTAATAAACCCATGAGCGAATCCTTCTGGTATCCAAAATTGATTTTTTAATTTAGATGACAGCGTAATTCCTTCCCATTTCCCATAAGTTAGGGAATCCAATCTAAGGTCTACTGCCACATCAAAAACTTCACCGTCAACAACTTGAACCAATTTGCCTTGCATATTTTTAGTTTGTATATGGAGACCTCTTAGTACACCATACGATGACTTTGACATATTATCTTGAACGAAATCCCCAGGAATGCCAAACGATTCGTATCTTTCTTTTTGATATGTCTCTACAAAAAATCCTCTATCATCAGAAAAAACTTTTGGTTGAATTACCAACAACCCTTCAATTTCTGTTTTAGTGACTAGCATTATAAATCCCCTTGATTAACCCAAGTATACGCCCTTATTTCTCTAACTAAATCCGTATATTTTTTAATAGATGTAGGCCGTATATGGTAGCAATTATTACCGTAAGGTGTTTTTTTTGAAATCTGATTGCCTTGTATTATGCATCCAAACTTTTTTATAAGAATAGTATCGAAATCCTCTAGCGTAGGTCTCCACTCGCAATCTTGTAGCCATATAATTTTATCATAGTTTTGAGCGGATGCTTGTGCCGTATTTTCAAAAATACCATTAATAACAAGTGTATCATTTTTATATGCTACAATATGCCCAACTTTGGGATTGTCCCAGAAATTCTGGATATATTTTTCATATCTTTTTTGTTTTTTTGTTTTCATGCAATCAAACTTTCTTGAAGTTTCTTAGTAATGTCAACCAATTCATCTTTTGCAAAATTCCATTTTAGCATATTACCCCACTCTAGGCCGATTTCAAAATCTACTTCTAGCGGTAAATTAAAATTAATGTTGAATACATTTGCCATATATTCCATTACATCCGTTGTAAACACTTTCTCAGCAACATCTAATGATTCTTCAAGGTTATTAAAAGGTACTTCCCACACACAGCTATCATGTACAGCATTGCATATTGTCCAAGGTTTATTATTTTCTCGTATATATTTAGAAAATAAAGCCGCTGCACACATTCCATTATCAGATGCAATTCCTTGAATAGGGCTATTTACACATTGACGTAATGCTGAGTTTACTTTCCCTAAATACTCTGAAGATACTTTTTCTTCACGGTAGATACCATATGGATCTCTAAACAGATCAAAAATTGGAAGTCTTCTACGCCTACCATGCGATGCTTCTATATAGCTATGCATTTTGGCATGTTTTTCTGTTTGTTGTTTCCACTGTGCTATCTTAGGAAACCTTTCATAAAATTGAGAGAACCATTTCTCAACTTCCTCTACTGATTTACCCCTAGCGTTCGCAACAGCCTTGGTAGACGATCCATATAAAATAGCAAACACAACCGATTTACTTATTTGTCTTTCATCTTTTGTAACATCTTCGATAATCTTATTAAATACCATAGCGGCAGTTTGCTTATGAATATCACCATAGATATCTACCTTTTTTAGCAAATCTTCGGATGGTTCTTTTCTATAGAGATCCATCATCTCTTTTCCTTGCCAGATAGCTTTAGCTAGCAAATCATCTTGAGCTAAAATACCCACCCATCTTATCTCATTAGCTTTATAGTCTAACTGGATAAGGTATTTACCTTTACTAGCTCTAAATATATTTTTAACGCTTTTTTTGGCAGGTGTGTCTGCTCTTGGGATGTTTTGTAGGTTTGGCTTTTCGCAAGCTATTCTACCAGTTACCGCCTTTGTTAAATTAAAATCAGGTCGGATTCTACAATCTATATTTGAATCTAGGTCGGTACCACTAGGATCTATTCTATTATATAGTTTTGATGCAAAAACATTATATAGGGTTTTTAACTCAGACCAATCCATAAACATCTTAACTAGAGGATGGCTCTTGTGTTGTTCTTGCCAGCTAGAATCTACGCTAGCTATTCCAGATTTACCTACTTCTCCTTGAGGTAGGCAGCAAGAATTAAAGAATAATGTCTGAGGGTGTTCACCTTTATTTAAGTCAAATACCCAAGGCTTATTTCCAAGGGGGACTACTTTTTGTTTAGTAGCTTTAAGTAGTAAGATATCGTTAGCCCTTTGTACTTCAGGCATACCTCTCATTTCGTTTTCAATTTGAGACACCCCTGCCAGCAATAGAGATTCTTTTGAGATTAGCTTTCTCAAATTAGACCTATCAGCATAAAATCCATTTTGTTCAATATCACTAAACAGAAGGATCATAGGTGAATAGAGGTAGTACATTAGATTGAATAATTTTTTATCGTAATTTTGTTCTTTAGCCCACTCTATTTGAGAGTGCATAAGTCTTCTAGTTATATAAGTATCCATAGAACCATATGACGCTAAATCTTGTAGAGGTAGGTCAAATAGGTTACCGTCTTTTCTTTCTTTAAGGATTCCTTTGTCATAACCATCCCAGTTCACATATTCGTAGGCTAATTGCTTTAACGAATAAATACCATACCTAAAATCAGATGCTCGCTCTCTGCGATTCTCATCTAAAAGAAATGCTCCACACATAGTATCGTACATAGGTGCAGAAACGAGAGGAGATCCTATTATGGATTTAAAAATATTGCATTCAAACTTTAACGCATGACCAACCCACGATCTTATCTTGCTTTTTTTACTAAAAAGGTCAAAAAGATTACAACGTATTTTTTCTAATTCTTCTGGGTTAAATGGACTTTCTATGTGATTGTAAGGAAGAACTATACCACTGTTGTTGGTTTCTGAAAACTGGATCGTAGCAATCTTATTTCCATATTTTTTATTAGTGTTTAATGTCTCACAGTCTATAGAAATATCATTTTCTACGCACCTCAGTGCATCTAGGTAATCAATTGCTTCGTGGTAATTTTTCAGAATATAAGTAGCTCCATGTGTCGTATCATGGTTTGCTACTTTATGTGTTAAACAAGCCGCAAGTTGATTTTTCCAAGATGTTTGGCTAGATGGGTTACTTACTATAGTTAAATGACTTGGCATAAACCTTACGGGTATACTATTAAAATCTCTGTATACATCACATAGTTGTAGTAGACTTTTTGTTTCAGTCGGAAACAAAGCCTCTTTTACATTGTTGCCTAATACAATTATTAACTTAGGTTTAAGTACATTAATATCTTCTACTAGATATCCAATACAGTTTGAAACTATTTCTTTTTTACTTTGGTAGGCATTTAATCCCATTGTCTTTGCCCAACTGAGTTCTGTATTGGACATATTTCTGATAGGCTTATCTATATACCGCAAACTGCTGCGATCAATAGGCCAACCACGTACTAAATAAGTATAAGCTATAGTCTTATCGTGAGCATATTGATTAACGACACTCTCTATAATATCACGCTCTGGTCCTAGGAATGAGATTCCGTATTGCATCTCTTTTGAAGATGGGCAGTCTGCGATGATTAAAACATCAACGGGATCATCTGGGTTTTGATATTCACTTCTTATTACTTTAGTAGCTACCCTGCTACAAGAGTCATCGAGTGGGCAGTTAATGTTACAACAGTTAGGATGATATCGTTCTAATGCCATTTTGTCCTGTCTATTTCGTTAATTGATGGTTGAGATTTTGTAGTTTAATTTAAAAAAAATATAAAACAACATTAATTTAATTAACGAAGGCCGAAAAGGTGGATGGCCTAATTTTAATTCCCGATCCACGAATTTTTTAAAGTAAGTAAAAACGGGAATAACATGGTGAAAGGGACATAATGTCTCAAGTTGTTTCATGGTGGAAGTATAACCCTATTATACAAAAGCCGACAACATTAGATCCAGTCAAACCTTGGGCCTGGTATTGGTACTACGGTCCTGATCCAGCATCTGGGTGTAGTTATGGGCAATATCATGATGATACTCATGATTTTGACATGGTTACAGCCAAGAAAAAAATTGTTTACTCACCAGCATCTGGCAAGCCTATGACATTTATATCTGATGTATCTTATGATGAGATTCAAGATAAGATGTCAAAATCTACCGGTGGCTTACATAGTAAAGCAGTTTGTGCTGAGTGTCAGAATGACTTAGTTTCTGATTATGATCTCAGAAGTTTGGCTACGTTTTATTGTTGTGCTTGCGGTAATGAAGTTAGTTCCGATTGCGTTACAACTGCAAATTTAATAAGGGAGAAAAAGACCATGCGGAAAGAAAGATTAGATGCGTTAAAAAGAAAAGTAAAAGCTAACATCGTGCGTCAGAACAAAGAAGACGATTTTGCGAAAGCAAGACGTAAGCTTCGTGAAGACCGAAGAAAAGTTAAAGCTGAAGAAGAAAAAGCTGCTGAAGATGATGAGCTTATTAGCTTAGATACGGTTATGGAAGCCGTTGACGAAGAGCAAAGAAAAGCTGAAGAGTGTGAATCTTGTGAAGCTGAAGGTGACGATGATTTAATTTCTCTCGACACCATCATGGAAGCTATGGAAGAGGAAGAAGAAGAAGTAGTTGTTTCTGAAGAAGATGAATTTTTAGATGAAGCTTCTGAAGAAGGTGAAGAGATCCTTGAAGATAAAAAAGAAGAAGGTGACGATGAGTACCTTGATTTGGATATGGTCCTTTCGATGATTAATCGTAAGAAGCGTATGCAGCGTAAGGTAAAAGCTGAAGATGAAGTAAAAGTTGAAGAAAAAGTTGAAGTAAAAGAAGAGAAAAAACCTGAAGTAAAGGTTGAAGTAAAAGAAGAGAAAAAACCTGAAGAAGCTAAAGAAGGTGATAAAGAGCCTAATTTACTCTCTGAAGAAAACCCAATCCCTGCCTCTACTGAAAGCATTCCTGCTGCTGACATGGAAGCTATGAAGTTTGAGCCTCTTGCATCTTTTGAATCATTGGCATCTGTTAATAAAGAGCAGATCGATATGACACTCTACAACGAAGATTCCGAAAATCCAGTTTGGAATGTAACTGTAGCTGGTGTTCCTACTGCAAAGATTCAATTAAAGAATCAAATGCACTCAGAAGAAATCCGAGCGGTATTCTGCTCTGATGACTATGCAAAGGACTTGATGGTTCATTGTGAAAAAACTGGCTTTGTTCAGACAATGAATAAAGTTAAAGCTGATTTTTGGTCAAATTTCACCAGCAATAAAAAAGTTGCTGAGAGATTCCAAAAAGAAGCTGCTGCAAGTTTTGGTTTAGAGAGAAAGAGACTTCTCGCTACATTCAAACAAGACTTCAGAACTTGTATGAACATCGTATCTGCTGGTATGTCGAAGAATTTCTATCCAGATATGGGCAACCCAATTAAGGAGCATTTGTTCACAAATCTCCGTACAGTTGGCTTACCAGAGCAAACAGCTATCTCGGTAGTTGAGAAATCTTTTGCAGAAGGTGCAGCTCCTTATTTTGATGCTCTTTTTGAGAAATCTGAAGAGTATATGAACTTAACATCTGACGCTCGTAAAGAAATTGCTGCGGCTATTTCTCACGGCAAAGCCCTTGAGCACACATCTGATTTTGCAATCGAAGATGCAGCACCTGCTACTTTGAATGAAAGATTAGCTCAAGCAAGTGCAGTAGCTAAGTTATCGACCAGTGGTCTTAGAGTAGATCAAGAACTTGTTCTTGATACCAACGACTATAAGTCTCAGCTTAAGAGCGCATGGCGTAGATAATCTGTAATTATTACAGAAATTAAAAGCTTAGAGTGGAAACGCTCTAAGCTTTTTTTTACAAGAATACCTTAAATTTAATTAGTAGTTATTCACTTTTGACGAGATGGTTTTGTAGTTTTTAACATATATTTCATTTTTCACGAGATTCAGCATTAGCCTCTAAACGAAACCATAATAAGCAACCAATACAGATATTAGTTTCAGTATCAATTATTTTCAAATCTGGGATATTTAACATCAAATAAGCTCCTCTACTCTTTTTCTTCTGTGCTTGGCTTTTCACGATCTTTATTTTTGTATTTACTTGATTTAGGTCTTCTACGCCTATTTTCACCGTCATGGATTGGGCATATAGGGCATTTTCCAGTTTCACCACAAATAGACCGCATTCTCTTTTTCTTTATAACCGAGCGATGGTTTCCTCATCCATTTACCACCTCATCAGGTACAGGCGAGAATGTTAAATTCAAATAAACAGCACCATCCGCTATAATACCCCAAGATACGATGCTAGCTGTGTATTCTTTTACTTTTGTAAAATCAAAATACATTTGATCTCTTTTGGGAACATAACCAATCTTATATCCATTTAAAATAACTTCAATGGCATTTTTATCGTATGGGTTGTTGTAGTCTCTTTGAATAGTAATGGAGATAGGTACCGAGTTACCATTAGTAAAAGTTGACATTAAATTTTTTAAAAAAATAGCTCTTTCTGGCTCTGCGTTCATACCTGCTACGGAAGTACAGATCATGTTAGCACCTTTACACTTGTGTAGTTCTTCATTCTCATCCACCAAAACCCATTTGCCTAATTCATTATTAATCCAAATTAGTTCATCTTGACCACAATATTTGCAGGTAGTGAATTGTGCTTGATACCTACGACTATGTTCATGTTCGTAATCATCGTATGAATCACTCATTTTTTTCTGATCCTGATTTTCTGTAAAGGTAACTTCCAATTAGCCAGGAATTAAGTATACCGGTAAAAAACCAATAAGCTGATAATCCAAGGTTACCATGTATTAGGAATATAGTTGAACCTGCATAAAGTCCAACCACCATTATGCAAAATAGCCAATCAAAAGGAGTCATTAGTTTAATCATTTTTTACTAACTTAGACTGAAGTTTTAGATTTATATAGGTTTTCAAAGTACCCAACAAATCTCTCTAATAGAGAAGATAGTTCTTTTTGACTTCCTTCGAAACTAGTTAATTTGGTTAAAACTAAATCTAATTTTGCATCAGATGATTCTATACTTTCTTGCAAGCTACTTGTCTCTCCTTGCAATTTATTTACATCTTTTTTAACCTCATTAATCTTTACATTATGTATATTGTATAATGAAATATGCTCCATACCTAATTTTTCAAGTTTACTTCCGGTATTTTCTAATTTATCTACTAACGTGCTCACTACTTCTTCTGTAATACTTTGTTGACTAGTTGGGTTTGAATCACCTACTTTATTTTCCACATTCACGTTTACTTCTTCGAATAATGATATAATTTTATTAGTTAAAGTAACTTCTATTCTTTGTAGAATGTCGAGCACTTCTGTTTTATTACCATCGAGCCTACTATTAATATCTATTAGTTTTTCATCCAACTGTTTTTTCATATTTACTTTGATGTATGTGACAACTTTATCTAGCCTAGAGTTGATCTCATTAATTCTTGTATTAACCGCATATATATTTGTTTCGGGATTAACTATAGGCGTTTTTTCTAATTTTTCTTTTTCTAGCTTTTCTAATGTTTCAATCTCTTCTTTTTTCTTTTTTAGCTTATCAACCTCTGCGGCTTTTTCTTTTGCCAAATCTACTGAGTTTTTTTCTACAGGTTTTGTATTTTTTGCATCAGCAGCACTTAGCTTTTTTTTCAAATTAGCTACTTCCAACTTTAATTCTCTTACCTCTGAAAAAATTTTAAACATGAGACTACCCTCTATAGTATGGCTAAAAATTTAATATATTATTAACCCATATCTCGATTTACACCAAAAATCAAATAATTAAAAAAAGATAAAATGTATGTAATTTTAGCGTAGTTTATTATTTTTCTTAATTATTATAGTAACTTAAATTAATTATTATTAATTTTCGTCACAAGTACAAATGAAACCCCCCTCTAAAAAAAATGCAACACATCGTTATTTAATAAGTGTGAGTACCACATTTGTATCATTAACTAGTTAAGAAGGAGACAGTTATGTCAGAGAAATTAGAATCAAATGTAGTTGATGCTGTTGCCAACACAAACTTCAAAAACCTTGGTGAGTTCCCTACACTTCATTTTCAATCTATGCTTGAAGATACAAGAGTTATCTCTAAGCAAATGAACGAAAACTTAGTTCGCGGATCAGCTCGTCTTAATGGCGCACTTGATAGTTTGATCGTTCGTGGCGTAAAAGACATTGCAGAGCCAGATATGGCCGAAGCACAAGCAATCGTAAAAGAAGGAACAGGCGTTGACCCACAAAGTCAAGGTCACCTACTTGGTCAAGCGGTTGCACAACTTGCAGCAGCAGTTGGTGCGATTCAGCAATTTGCTAAAATTGCACAAACTACACCTCCTTCAGCCTAATAATTTAGGTACGTTGGAGAAAAGGAAGCTCCCCGAAAGGGGGGCTTTTTTATTATTTAAAAAATAATAGAGGTTGCTCCTCTTTTTTTAATTTCCGTAATCAATGCAGATGTCTCTACTTTATCTAATGATATTACCTTATCTTTTGATAAGAATGAGTTTATAAGTGCCAAGGATTGATTGGATAAAGCAAGTGTGGGTTTTTTGCTTGGATTGTTCTCGCAATGAACTATACGAGCAGAGAGCATAGTTCCAGAAAGTCCTATTTTTTTACCCAACTGTGCGTAAGATAAATTATATTCTTCTTTAATAGCTTTAAGTTGTTGTGCTGTGGTTAATGATAAAGGTAGTGCCATATTAGTCTCCATAAGTTTATTTTTGTCTTTCCAAGACAGGTAAAGTGTTGATGTAACCCATTATGCGACAAAAAGTCAATAATAATATCTAAAATATATTTGGAGGATTAAATTATAATAAAATTCAAAGAACAATAAAGCTTACATGCTGCAAAAGATATACAAGGTCTGTAAAATCTATATCCCACCCATAACTAGAGAAATTCATAGTTACCTGGCCGGTAGCTGTTACGTTGTTATTTAGTTCAATAGAGTTTGTGTCAATGACTCTTGTTATTATAGTATCTGTAGGGATGCCATCACCTATAACCCACATACCATTTAACAAACCGAAGGTATCGGCCATGCTACTAATTACGTTTCTATTTAAGGTACACTGCCCACCTTTAGATAAATTATATTTCTCAGATATAGTTTTTTTAGCTATTATTTCCACATAGTCATAATAGCTAGTAGGAAGACTGTTTTTATATAGCTGTAAAACAAATGTATCGATGTCTTGCGTGGTTTCATTTATGAAATACTTAGCGTCATTTGTGGGATCTGCTAAGTACGATGTAATCTTAATAGATGTGTTATTCGGTAAAATATCAAATTCAACGGATTTATATTTAAATTTATAGGTAATTGTCATAATATACTAACCTTTTATATGATAAACTATTGAATTAATAAAGTATTTTATTCTTCTTTTTATGATATCTAGTATGCTATCTTCATAAGTTTCATACCCATATTCATCTTCATCTTCGAATTCATCATCTTCATCTTCGAATTCATCTTCATCTGTGTTATCTGTTAGGATTAAAACATCACAATACGGGCAAACAATTCTCTTATCTACGTCCTTAACTATATTAAAGACATGACCGCATTTTGGGCAAAATAACATAGTTTTACTTGCATACATATTGCAGCACCTACTGATTAGATTATTAGAATTAATCCCCTATCAGTAAATTAACCAAGGACTGGATTGTAGCTAGTGGTAGGTAGTGATGTATTTACTACTCATCGGTTATGCCTCTGCCGCCTTTTCTTTTTAATTTCTCTAATCTTTCTTGATATGGGACAGTATAGCGGCACCAAGGTTGTAGCTCTAATCTATTTCTACTTATCTCGTCACCAGATCCCTCACAGTACCCATATTCACCAGATTCAATCCTAATTAACGCATCTTGGATCTCTCTTAGTAGATCTCCATCACGTTTTAGCATCTGTTCTGTAAATGTTTGACGTTCTACCACTGATGCTAAATCCGCATCATCTGACATTTCATTAGTATCTAAGGTAAGATCATTAGAAACTTTTAATCTTTCTATGATTTCTTTTAATTTTATTTCTAATTTTGTTTTAAAATAAGATAATTCTTGGTCTGTTAGCATATCTACACCTTTATTCTTTTTTAAGTTAACGCAGGTGTATACAGTAAAGATTTAATTACAGCAAATTTTAAATTTGAAAACTTAAATGACCTTTACCGATGATTCCAAATAAGCATAATTATCTTCCCACTACCATTTAAGGTTATCCCAAAGTGACCCACGTTGAAATGTTTCTAAGTGTTTCTTTCTTCTTTCTTCTAGGTCTTTTCTAATTTCATTTTCTTTATTATTCCAAAATGTAGAAAGGTCATCTTTTCCATTATCTTCATTTACTAAAGTTTTAATCTCGGAAATTACTTTATCTTCAATAACTTCTTCTATCTTACTTTCAATATTTAATGGAGCAACTACATCATTTATTTGCTGCCTTGCTTCCGCAATACCGTTAAGCCAGATATCTATACCAGCAAAAACGTGTTCTTTAGTATGACCTAATATTGTATCAGTAGTAATGACGCACCTCTAATCTTCAAATATTAAATTGAAAACATCATCGGTTATTACATTAAGTGTATTTTTTTGTAAATCCTTTACAACCCAATTGCCATCATGAACAGGACAAGTTACCCCGTTTTCTTTTTCTAGAAAGAGTGTATTTCCAAGTAGAAATGTATTTGGAGGGAGTTGATTTTCTTTAATATACTGTACAGCCTTAAACCTAGATGGTTTCCTCCGAAATGTTTTAGCATCTTCCCAATTTGAAAATGTACTCATATATTTTTCACCTATCCTTATATTTTAAATAATAGCCTCATAAATATAATATTAAAAGGATGAATAAACCATTTAATAGTAACTAATGCTTTTGCTAGTTAAGAAAATATAAAAAACCAAGTCAAAATAATGTAACACAACTTGGTTAATTTATCTGTGGGTATGCTTTATTCATGAATAAATTAGGAGATGAAAAATGTCAGAAACATTAGAACCCGTAGTAGTAGATTCGGTTGTTAACACTAACTTCAAAAATTTGGCCGAATTTCCTGTGTTGTATTTCCAAGACAGCATGGCGGACAGCAGATTAATTTCTAAGCAACAAAACGAAAATTTAATCCGAGGCAGCTCTCGTTTAAATGGTAGTCTTGATGCACTTACAACAAGAGCATTGAAAGATATTGCAGAACCAGATATGTCTGAAGCTACATCGCAGGTTAAGATTGGTACAGGCGTTGACCCACAAAGTCAAGGCTACCTACTCAGCCAAGCGGTTGCACAGCTTTCGGCAGCAGTTGGTGCGATTCAGCAATTCGCTAAAATTGCACAAACTACACCTGGCGCAAAATAATTTTTTAGTTAAATTATTTGATACGTTTAGTTGAGATATACTAAGCGTATTTTTTTATTCCCTAATCTAATATATTTAGTCCTACTAAACTGTATACATCTTCGCTTGTAAGAGGTACTATCCGGCTTTATTTTTAGTAAATAATAATATTTGAATGAATCTTTAAAATATTATATACTTCTAATATACGGATCACCATTTTACTTATAATAGGGAGATTGATTATGAATATGGTGGCTCACGATTATGAATTTTATAACGATTCATCAGATAATATTAATATAGAAGTATCAGTGTGTCCCTGCTGTAAATCTCTAGTTTTTTCCGAACAATTTATTGATTTTGATGGATTTTGCTCTCTGGTATGTCAGATGGAATATGAGGAGCTTGGTGCCCTAGTTATCTAGGGCAGACCTATACTGTGAACGATCCCAAGCTTAGTAGCTTCTTCGGTTTGGAAATACCAATCACCGTCTTTGCTTTCCTTTATTTGGCTGTTTATTTTCTTAACTGTTAGATTCGATCTTTCACATATTTTTGTGAAAAGAACATTCATGTGTTCTGTTAACTCTTTAATTCTTTCTTCATATTTCTTTCTAGTTAATATTTCCCTATCTATTAAATGCCTAGGCTCATGTAACAAGAATGAACTATGATTTGTTGCATATCTTTCATCACCAGAAAGATATAGGAGGACAGCGCAGCTATAACAATAGTTTACCGCATATGTTATAATCTTTTTACCGGATAAACGCAGTGCCTCATAAATAGCATAACCTGCATCAACATCCCCACCAGTAGAATTAATGTAAACTGTAATTGTGTCTGATTCTGATTCTTTTGCCTCTATTATATCTTGTAAAACCCTTACTACAGTTTCGTCTGATATCTTCTCGAAGATAAAAATCTTCATAAGGAAAGCCTCCGTACAATTGTTGTTTTTGTTAATTGTAACCAGCTTCGTTCAGGCAATATATACGATGATGTTAGTACAGATCTCTTACTACTAATATAACACTAAAACCTATATGAGTATAACCACTCATATAGGTTTAGGTTTTTAAATTATAATTATTCAAAATAAGGACAATACGGGCACATTACGGGATTGCCCTCATAAGGGCAATCGGTACAATCCCCAGACATACATTTCTCGTCAATCATTACGGTACTACAATAGCAGCTAACGTAGCATAAAGATCAGGGTGGATTAAATAAGCTACAACTACACCACCTTTTTTAGAATCAAAAGGAATGACATCGCTACCATCTTCGTAATATTCTTTGGTATTAACTAATTGGTATGTTTTATACCCGTTAACAATACCATAACCTTCATCAACAGTTTCTTTAATCAATTCTTTTGTCTGAGCGTGTCCTTGAACTAAGTCAACCATTTTAGATAAGTTGTATCCAAGATAGTCATCAGCTTTTTGGGAAAGGGTAACGGTAGGAGCAGGTGCGACTAAAGCAAATCTTGTTTCATAGAAATCTGGAGTAACTAAATAAGCCACAACTGGGCTTGTACTCATTCTGTGAATTGCCTGAGAGGGGTTAACACTATTTAGCTCTTTAATTCTTAGTGTAGCTCTTCCTTTGAAATAATCATCATAAACAAAGGTTCTGCTGCTTTTTAATATAGTTACTGTAGGCATATTTGCTCCTCTACTGATTTTTTTAATTTCGTTAATCAATAATAAGTTAACAATGATTTGATTTTTTTTAAGAGGAGATTTATCTTAATTTTACGAATTTGATTATAATTAGGATTTTGGTACTAATTCAAAAGCATCAGTATACATGGGTTTTAGTTTATCACTTACATCTGTTACAGAGTTATATTCTGTGTACCATACTGATTGGCTAGATATAATGCATACATTAAAATTATTCAATTGGTACACAGTAGTATGTTGTTCAATGTCATCTACATTTACTAGGTATGATTTAGATGCACCTTCGACATAGAGTGAAGTTACATAATTATTATTAACAGGAACAGCTTGATTAACCCCATTGCGTATTTGATCTTTAATGGATGGAACTACATGTATAGTACAATTTGTATCTGCGTAAAAGGTATCAAATACTTGAGTTATAGCTAACGAGCCGCCTGCTGCTGTGTAGGCTACAATAGCATCAAACTCACGATTATATGCTACGATTTCCATTGCAAACCCATTGTAGGATGTTGATATAAAGTCACCAATTAAATCACCATCCCTTGACATAACTTCTAAACCGCTGGTTTTTGATATTTGAGACATCGTTACTGCATTTACAACTGATACGCCATCTTTACCATCTTTACCATCTTTAACAACAGCATTGCACGAATACTTAACTGATAGTACTTCACTATTTTCCAAAACATTATTACCAGAAACATCTAAACCAGTTTTGACTTTAGTTCCGCCATTTTCACAGTTTTCACCTTTAGGTTCTACTTCAAATTCAATAAGGGAGTTATTAACTGTTCTTAAGGAATTAAATGTGCCACCTTCCTTTATTACTCCACACCCTACGTTTCCTAGGACTAGGAAAGATATGCTTAGTTTTTTTATAGTGATAAGTGTCATGTTTTATTCCTTTTGTCTTTGTACTCTTTTATTTCCCCGTTATATTAAATTTATCGGAAATCTAGTGATTCAACTTTACCTTTTTATTAAAAAAGTTGTATAATAATAACAATAACTTACATAATACACTGTATTTTTGTTATTTATGTAAAGGGGGTAATATTATGGCATCTTATTTCGGGGTATCTTCAGCGCAAGCAAATAATCAATATGAAGCTATTTTAGAGGGACTTGATAAAGTATCCACCAGTGAAAAAGATAAAGGTAAGGGTGATGTTGGAATCTCTCTATTAAATAATCCAAGACATACTCAAAATGGTGTTAACCATGAGCCTTGGATTATGAGTACATCTGAGTGGTTACTACAAATACCACCAAAGGGTTTAGTATGGTTTGCTAACCCTAGTGATGTAACGTGGTCAATGCCACAAAGATCAATGCACACTAAAACACTGAATGGTACTGTACTACACGTTTGGCCTAATAATGGCCGTGGTACTTTTTTCGATGAATTTAGAATCACCTTAAACTTACAGACAGGAAATATTATGCCTGTGGTTGGTGATAATGGTGAGTGGGAAGTTTCTGCTGGGATCTGTAACTTTTATGATTTTATGATGCTATACGATGCGCCAAAATTAACAGTCGGAAGTGAAAAACAACCACCTAGGGCTAACTTAGTTTCAATTCAATACCATAGTAATTTGTTTCCAAGACTTACTTTACTTGGTATGTTTGATTCGAGCGGTATCAAATTTACAGACTCTTCAAGCTCTCCAGCCCAGGTTACTAGTTGGTCAGTTGATTTTATCGTTTATGACACAGTACCAAAACTTTCAACATATAACGGATTTCAGCAAAATGCAGGTCTTACTAATATGTGGAATGATGCTAAAATTAAAACTCTTGAGAAAAATGCATTTACTGTTGCCAGTGATGCAGGTTTTGATCGATTAGAAATTTAAAGGATATTTAATCATGTCTAAATTAGTAAAAGCTTTGTTTAAGATAGTAGCCGATGATAAGCCATTAGGGCAGAACTTTTTAAAATCTGGAAATCTTACCACAAAATTAAAAGAAATTGGGGTTGATGCTGCGATAAATATTTCGGATGCACACTACGATAAGAATAGTGCAAAAGAAAAAGAAGTATCGGAAAAAGGATACTTATTAGGTAGATTAAATAAAACTAGAAAGACGGTATTTAGGATTGAAATCCCACCTTATGTTTTATTTTACATCGGGACTGAGGCTGATGTTTCTAGAAAAATAGAAGAATCTACAAAGCCGAAAGAAGATGAAAAGAAAGTTTGATATTTTTTTCATTCTTCTTTTTCTTCTTTTTCCATATGCAGAAGATAATTAGTTTCAAAATAGTCAAGTATTGTTTCTACTGTGAGTTTTTTAAGATTCTTATGAAAGAAATAATTTTTTCCCAACCCTTTTTTAATAATATCCTCAGAAACATTTTTAATAAGTCTATCATACTCATTGTGGAGTATATCTAATTTTCCTTCAATATGTTTAGCTGAATTTTGACTTATTTCAAACTGACTTACGATAATATAGTAGTCTTCCAAACTTCTTTTCATCTCTCTTTTAAAATCGTTAATAGCACGATTTAACCGATTTATTAATATAGTGTAACTAACTGTATTATCTTTCACATCAGCTACGGAGATTTCACCAATATCTAAATCATTAAAATCATCTACTGCATTCCTATAGGCATTTGCTAGGATAGCTACTTTAGCTCCTATGTGTTCAAAAAATAATTTACCGTCATCCATTTCAAACCTCCAACAAATAATCAATTAAAAAACAATGCCAATATAGTATACTGCAAACATTGTACTTTATCGATTAAACTACGTATATAAGTTATACAGGTGTCAAGATAGTAGTTTTTTTTAGTTAAATATTAAAGTATTACATTAAACTTGCCGATATAATGTGTTGGGGGTGTTTATGGTAAATATAATTACAAGTATGGCTTTTTCTAGGGATCGTTGGATTGAAAGATTTCGAAATCGTTTTGAAGGTGCTATTGGAGAACAAGTAAAAATACATTTGGCAGAATTAGTAAATATGCCCGATTATTGGAGTGACGAAGTAGCGTCTTTAATTAAAGATGTTAATGATATGTTTGATATCAATCGAATTAAAACAAAAACTAAATTTGACATATATAAAGCTGCCGCTGAGGCTTTTTTAGAGGCTGCGAGTTCAAATAGTCAAATTGTTTCGTCTAAAAATGAATTTCTTAGCAACTATCTTACATCTAAAGAGGATCGACTTGATTTTAAAAAGAAACTTAGAAATTTTCAATTAACTTCTGAAGATATGGCATTTGAGATCTTAAAAAAATATATGCCAAACCATGAGGGAAAAATCTTAAAGGCTATAGAAAATCAATTGAGGCATACTTAACTTTAATCCTAATTTGTTTAGTAAGTACCGAATGTGTCAACTGTTTCACATTGTATATTTGACATTTTTTAAAATTCCCATCAGGATACTTTCAATTAAACTTAGGGAGTTAATATGTTAAAATATACTGGTGAACGGGTTATTCCTAAACACGATGATAAATCTGCCCAAGGTAATTATGCCATCCATGAATTAATGTATATGGAGTTCTTAGAGCCTACTATAGGTAAGATCGTAATTGATGTAGCTTGTGGGTGTGGTCATGGTTCTAAAATGATTGCGGAGAAAGCTAAAAAAGTTTTTGCGTATGACATATCTAAAGACGCTATTGAATTCGCTAATAAGTATTACTCGGCTCCAAATATATACTATCAAGTTTGCGATATTCTGGATTTACCACACGAAAACGAATCAATAGATACTGTAGTATCGGTGGAAGTATTCGAACATGTGCTACCGATAGAAAGGGTAATTTCCGAAGTTCATAGAGTTTTAGCACCTAAAGGATTCTGGTGCTTTACAACGCCATCTGGTGAACGCTATCCAGATCATAGCATAGTCCCTTGGCACGTAAAGCATTATACTAAACAAAACTTACAAGAATTACTAAAAGATCACTTCAATTTTGCTATAAGGGATGTAGGAATAGAACCTGATTCATCCGTATACATAGGTAAACCTGTATTTGCAAATTATAGTGTTTTTTGTGTAAAAAAATAATATTGGAGGAATACAAAATGAACGAACAGATTATAAATAATCTAGCACTAGGAAAATTAGATCTTGCCTTAGAAGAAGCTAAATCAAATGGCTATCACGATTTAGCTCAAAAAATAGATGCATCTTTATTAAAAACCAAAGAATCCCATTTAAATCATTATGAGAAACCTAACGGAAGAATAGCAGGTGCTCAATTAGCTAATGGGTGGGGTTTAGATGGTAGGCAAATTTGTGCTTTAGAGCATGTTAAAGCACTTAATGCGGATAATTTATTGGATATTGGTTGTGCTGACGGTTCTTTCATATTTAACTGCTTACATAACGGTGCTATTCAAACTTCTGTTGGCGTTGATGCTTGGAAAGAAGGTATTGATTGGGCAACGAAATTCGGTAATAAAACCTTCCCAAGCAGGACATTATGGTTCCAAGGATTATTCGAAACCTGTACGGAACAATTGCTAACATTGAATCCTTTTAAAGCAATACATGTTGGGGAAGTGTTAGAACATGTTTTAAACCCTGTAGATATTTTAAAAGCAGCAAAAAACTTATTAGCGAGTGGTGGCGGTATTGTAGTTACCGTTCCGATAAAAAGACCACCTATAACAACACAAGAAAAAGAAATCCTTACAAGTGGTGAAGTAAACGAGCATATTAGATATATTGATTTTATTGCGTTACAAAATTACGCCAAAGAATGCAATTTACGTATTGTAAGAGTCCAGCAAGAAGGTACATCCTGGGTAAATTTAATAGCTACCTTACAAAAAATAGATTGATACACAAATGCATAGTATTAGTAAAATTGAATCCCAAAAAGATGTTCGTGGGCTATTGACCACATTCTCTGAAGTGTGGGGTGCAGAGACACTTTCCGAACTTATTTCTTCGCTACAAGATACAGAGTGCATTATTATCCGAGATGTTAAAGGTGGCATAGGCACATCTAATTTGGAGGATATCTCTGAAACTGTTGGGTACTTATTTTATGATAGAGATGATCGTGGTTTTGCTGAGATCACAGACATTGGGGTAATGGAATCTTGTAGAGGCCGTGGCTTTGGAAAACATTTAGTTAACTACGTTTTAGCATCTAACGATATCGTAAGGCTTAGTGTTAAAGCAAATAATCCAGCCAGATTTGTGTATGAAAAGTTGGGTTTTAAAACATTATATACCGTTGAAAACTATTATGGTGTAGGTTTTGATGGCATACGAATGGAGTGGATGAACCTACAGCAATAATTAAGTTTTTTCTTTGTAAGACACTATTGCATAGTCTTAAAATCTGATATGATATGTATAAGACAAAAAGTCATATACATATCATAAGGGGTGATAAGATGAAAAATCTTTTCTTCACGGCTCTATTTTATGCTTTTAGTTTTACCTTAACAGGTAACTTTGCTTTTAGTTCTCCAATAGATCAACCTTTCCCTAAAAACTTTTTATTCGGTACTGCAATTGCTGGGTTTCAAGTAGATATGGGATGCCCTACCATCTCACCAGAAAAGTGTGAGGATCGTAATTCTGATTGGTACCAATTTGTAACGGATAGAGCATTTAGACACCCTCGCCTCTTTATTCGAGGTGAATCTGTAACAAGAGGCCCAGGATTTTATGAAACTTTTGATAACGATTTAAAACTTGTTGGTAAAGATGGAATAGGTACCAATGCTATTCGTATTTCAATTGAATGGAGTCGTATTTTTCCAAAGCCTACTTTTGGTATTGAAGGATATGGTAATCTAAAAAATATAGCATCTAGTGATGGAATTGAATTCTACCACCGTATATTTGCGTCCGCAAAAAGAGAAGGTATTACCCCTTTAGTTACTCTAAATCATTATACCCTTCCTCTTTGGATGCATGACGCTAAATCATGTCACCAAAATTTAAATACCTGTAAAGCTAAAGGGTGGGTAGACGATAGAATTGTAACAGAGATTGCAAAATATGCTAGTTTCATAGGGGAAGAATTTGGTAGGGAAGTTGACACTTGGGCAACATTAAATGAGCCATTTAGTGCTGTTGTTATCCCTTCATATGTAATAGCTGGTCCAGATAGATCCAACCCACCTGGTTTACTTCTTCATATTAGTGCAGCAAAAAAAGCTATGAAAAATATGATAGAAGCACATTCTGCAATGTATTCTGCAATACATAGCACAGATATATATGATGCAGATGGTGACGGTAAAGCAGCAAGCGTAGGTCTTGTTTATGTATACTTTGACGTAGAGCCTACATCAATTAAAGATAAATTGGCTTCCCAAAAGATGGATTATTTTATTAACCGTATGTTCATGCGTCCTTTTTTACATGGAGAATTAGATACTAAATGGGATGGTAGTTTTGAAAATCGTCCAGATTTATACGGAAAGATTGATTACCTTGGGGTTAACTATTATGGGAAATTAAAAGTAAAAAGAGGATGGGTTCCTGCTATTGGTTATATTTCTCCTTTTTTAAATTTAAATCCATTATATACTAAGATTGAATACAAACCAGAAGGTATCTATAATGTCATTACAAGATTAAATCAGTACAAAATCCCTATCCTTATTACAGAGAGTGGGATTAATGCTAAAAAAAATGATGAAGATGTTAAATGGTGGTTAACGCAAACTTTAAAATATACTCGCCAAGCAATAGCGGATGGTAGTGATGTTAGGGGATATTTTTATTGGAGCTTAATGGATAACTATGAGTGGAATCATGGCATGGATTGGCGTTTCGGTTTATACGCCATAGATCCTAATGATCCTTTAAAAACACGTAAACCTAGATCTGCTGTAGAGGCGTATAAGAGTATCATAGTGGATAGTAGAAAAGATTAGTTGACTATTTTGTTGCTAACTTTACAGCATCCTCGAAATATTTTCGATCTGTATAAATATTGAATTCTTTATCTAATATTTTCTTTATTACAGAATGTAATTGTTCTGCTTGTTTGCGAGAACATTCTTGTCCTAACGTAATTTCACCTATCATTAAATCGTTAAGCCAATCAAGACCAATAACCCATTCTCCTTTAACTAATGCTAGCTCCAATAGAAATCCACCAAACCCTTCATTCGCATATTTTTCTGCAATCTTCATCATTTTTTTTGCCCAAGTAATGGCATCTTTTTCCGATACTACTTTTGTGGTTTTTTCTGATATGATTTTATTTAAATCTTTTTTATTTATATAGTTACCTACAACTTTAATTCCCATTGCTTGTAGTTCTTTTTTTAATTCAGATTTAGATATAGGCATATACACATATCCTTTTAGTCATTTTATTTAAAGTGTCGTTACCTAAATAAAATAATCATGTTACAGTTATTTTATCATTAGACATTAAATTTGTAATTGCTAAAGGACAAACACAATTGAAGATTGTATGTATATCTGACACACATATGTCAATCCCAGATATCCCTAAAGGTGATATTTTAATCCACGCAGGTGATCTTACTTTTAGGGGTCAGCTTAGTGAGATCGGTAAAAATCTTACTTGGCTTACTAAATGTAAAAAAAACTTTTCTCAAATCATCGTAATTCCAGGTAACCATGATCTAAGTTTAGAGCCTGATTTTTTAAGATATAAAGAAGAATTTGAAAATGCAGGAATTACGTTACTAAATGATTCCGGTGTGTGCATAGATGGCATAAATTTCTGGGGATCTCCTATTACTCCTTTTTTTAATAACTGGGCATTTAATAGAAGTAGAGGCAAAGACATTAAGCATCATTGGGATCTAATTCCAGATAATACAAACGTTCTCGTAACCCACGGTCCTCCATTTGGTATACTTGATACTGTATTACAAGGTAAAAATATTATTGGGTATGGCGAATACTACCAACCAATATACTCAAAAGGAAAAGAAAACGTAGGGTGTTCTGATTTACTAGCTGCAATCAATAGGGTCAAACCTTCCCTTCATGTATTTGATCACATTCATGAGGGTTACGGTATAAAGCATAAAGACGAAACTTTATTCGTAAACGCAAGTATTATGAATGAAAAGTATAAACCGGTAAATAAACCGATTGTTGTAAATCTTAGTACAAAAATTGTTTGCAATGTAGTTACTATAAATTAATCCTAATCTCTGAATTTATGATTAACAGATTCTAATTTAGCTTTCTCATAAAAATCTTCTAGCTCTTTGATCTCTTTTTCTAAGACATCGATAGATTTTTGATAAAAAGGCTCACCATTATCATCCGTAGTCGAACGTAAACTATTCAATAAGGATTGAGCCTTTTTATGTGCTACTTCGTAATCTTTAACTTCCTTATCGAAATGTTCTTTACTGCCGAAGTTGTCAATGAAAGGGTGGATTTTAGTAAAAAAATTGTCTGCAATATATTTTGGATCAGCAGACTCGGCAATTACTCTAACTAAAGCTCTTTTTAAAATATTGGGTCTAATCATGATTATTTCCTTATTGGTACATTTTTATATTTAAAATATAACCTAGATATTTAAAATTGTTTGCAATATAGCAGATGTATAACCTTAATACACTTTTCTATTTAAATTCTATAAAGATTACAATATATTATCTTGGCACTGTTCTTTAATATAAGTAAACGGGGGTATTTATATGTCTGGAATTACTAATGAGAGATTATTTTTCGAACACATTGCTAGAACAATTCAAGGGCTAGTTAATACATACACATACGTACTGGAAGAGATAGCAAACGAAGATTTGTCGGTATCCGCATCAACAGATGAAATCACAAGCTATACTTTTTTGTTAAGGAAATTGAATCGTGCTATCAATGCATTTAAAGAAGAAATGAAAGCATGTCTTTCTGATTATTTTCATATGAAAAACTTGAACATAATGAATGAAAAGAACGCTGGCCAGTATATAAAAAATCAGCTAAATGAATTGCATACCAAACGAAATGAATTAATCCAAGCTATACCCACAGATAAATTAAAAGATGGATTAGGTCACAACTACTATTTCAATGAAAATATAAAAAATTTAACACCCGAATCTATAATGGATTACTTCGAAATTAATTATACTCTAATCTTAGAGAAAGATTTGAAAAGTGAGATATAAGTTTCAATATCATATATTGATAGTTTAGTATTACCAAGTTTAATTAGTAAAATTAATAAGTTATACTATTATTATAAATAATCTTAAAGTTATGGTATATGTTTTCCGATTGTTTATATATGGCAAGAAGAAGAGGTTTTTTATGAAAACAATAACTAGTATGTCAAAAATAGCTACTCTCAAAACCCCAAAAGGTCAAACTATTAAAGTGTCTATTCGTGAAAAATTAGGTGGTCATTCTGCACCGTATATTGTTGCAGAACAGTCTGATGGGAAAACTATACACATTCAAATAAAAGATTTTAAAGTTGATGACGATGATGGTGTAACCGCTTACAACAAAAAATATATCATGCGTTGGGTTAAAGAGTACCAAGTAGAATTATTAGAATCTTGGAAGAAAGCTAGAAGAGGTAGAGCCACATCTGTACCTAACGTGGTGCCTAAACCATCAACAAGTTCTTTTAAGGTTATGAGAATAAAAGAAATTAGAACTAATAAAAATTTACTAATGGCTATTAGGTTTGAAAATAATGAAATTAGATTTGTGGATTTTAAAAATATTATCCCACTAAACTCGGCATTTAACGAATTTAAGAAACCTAGTATATTTATGCAAGCCGAGGCACAAAAAAGTGCAGTAAGATGGGAATGTGTTAATGTTGACATCGAAGCGGCTGATTTGTATAGAGTGTCACACCCAGTAGAGTTAATTGATTTAGTTTGATCGAGCTAAATTCTACTCAATACCAATACTTACCACTCATTTTTATTTTTCTTTACTTCATCTTCCAAATCGGTACCCCCAAATATCATATTCAACATATCGTAAGGTAATGATCTTATACTCTCTTCAAAAAAATCTAAATATTCGTCTATATACTTATCAACATTTATGGCAAGTACCTCAGTATTAAACCCTTCTTTTAGTAGTAGTTTTGCGGCTTGTCTGCGATGGTTACCTGTAATAATTTGATCGTATTGTTCAGAGTATAATATCGCAGGTCCTACCCAACCCTCGTTTTTAATACTTTTTGCAAGCAATTTAATATACGTCTTATCGTGTACAGCATGGATGGGCTGTAATTCTGAAAGCCAAATAAGGTCTTTAGATTCTATCGTAAATCCATGTGAGATTGGTTTGAAATCACCATCATCATTTGTAGCAGATGTTACCTTTTGAATTTCATGCCACTTATTTTGAAGGTGCTTATAAAAATCTTTGAGGTTCCATTTTTTATAATTAAGGACTTGTACAATTTTATAAAGAGATGGCGTTCCTTTTTTACTATTATGCATATCTGCTAAGAAACTTTCCATTCCATCAAATGATGTAAGTGTTTTTAGTTTTCCTTTTGCTCCTCCAAAAGGCTCTGTACTTAATTCATCAACATTATTTTTTTCATATAGCTCAAGCCAATCTGACACATCATATATAGGTTTTCTGTTTTGTTCCTCACTATCATCTGTAGGTACTGACAGAAGATCAAGTTCTTCCACAGGCGTAGCATGACGCTTATCTAGAAGTTCAGCCGCTTTCCTAGATGTGTAAACGTAAAGAGGTATTTGTTTTTTATCTGCTAGGGATACTAACGAAGCTAATTTTTTCCTATCATACTCACTTGCATCCCGTGACGCACCGCCAAAATAAACATGAATTTCATCAATATACTTTGTAGCCGATTCAATAAAAGGCTTATCACTCCAAACTCTATCTTCCATTTCATTCTTAGACGGTGCTGCTTTTCTAAAATCAGGTCCCCAATAATCTACAGGAGTACCAGTATAATTTTGATGTAGTTTACGACCATTCAATTTTAAAAGAACCCCAAAATATCCTGCTGAACCTATATGGTAGCTACCAATTTTACTCCTAGTTGTGGACAAGTAATAAAATTTTTGTTGCGGTTTTAAGGTATCATCTGAATTTAAAGCTACAGTTAATTTAAACTGATTGTTCTTCAAAACCGAAAGAGTATTTTCAATTGAAGTGTAATGATACAGTACATCAGATATACCTGCGGTTACCTGATCACGTTTTATTATTTTAATAATATTAGGATTTAATACTGCATAAGATATATGGTCGTAAGCACCAGATGCATCTAACACAATAGCAACATCTACCTTTTCTTCTAGTAGTATATCTACCCCATATTTTTCTAATAAATGGTAACCTGCGTACTTAGGCCATTCTTCATCAGGTATTACATAATCAACACCACGACCCATATCCATTTGTTGCTGTTTCTTGTATTCTAAAACAATAGGATCTTTTACATTACGAAAATCGACTACCTTTTTAGGTTTGATCTCTACAGTAAATAAATTTTTAGGAGTTTTTGTACCGTTAAGATTATCTTTAGCATACCTTTTTGCCGCAATAGGATCATCAGTAAGCCAAATAATACCGTATTCGTTTAGCTTTAATTCATCAAACTTTTGAACGGTACCATGATATAGATTTTTAGGTATATTGCTGGATAGATCAGCGTGAAATGAATTTTTATTAGTATTTGAAAAATACGTATTAATTTTTAGTGTAGATATAATTGTGTTTAATATTTCTGGTGTGATGTCCTGCCTTTTACCAAAAATAATTTTGTTTGGATCAAAAATAACAAGTTGAGGCTCTGCTTCAATATCATAAATGTGATCCCCGCTTTCATCCAAAATTCCATCATACCCAGCATTTTTAAAAAGAAGCGACAAATCATTACCCTTGCTAATATAGTCTTTGATCAATTGAAAGCTCGTTGAGGGGTATTTTAGTACAAAAGATTGGAGCCATCGATTTTCATCCTGTGCATCCTTAATTCCGTCTAAATTCCAATCCCAAGGATTTTTCTTCATAAAAGAAATAATATCACAAGTATTAATAGACCCTGCCTTAAGAAACTTAAAAAAAGTATCTGCTGTCCAATCAGCCATATCAAATAACTTTACGCCATCTTTTAATTTAGCATCCCAGTAAAAATCCTTTTGGTCCCACGGAAATGATTTAGTTGTGTATTTTTTACCCTTAATACCTAAATAAACCCCATGTGGATCACCTCCGATGTAAGGGGTGTCACGAAGCCTCGGTATTTCAGGATAATCAGATACATGAAAATAAGGATAATCCCGATATGTCGCAAGAACCGAATTTTCTTCCCAAGCATACTTACTTTTTATTTTACTAGTATTGAAAAGAAATGTATCAGAGTGATGTTCATACCCATCGAATCCACGTTTTTTTAAAAAAGAAACGAAATCATCATCTGGGAACATAAGTAATTCAAAATCATCTTCTTCACCTTCTTCATTTTCATACATATGTTCATAAGGAAGGGATTTAAAAAATTCTTTAGCTGTCTTATTTAATTCAGAACCCTTAAGTATACGTACACTTGGATCGAGTTCAAAAACCCATACATTACCGTATTGTTCCGCTGTTTTTTTATCTTTCGCCATCCATACGCCAGGAAAATCACCTTTATCATTATCAGATGAAGGTGCTCCTCTGTAATAGGTTAAGTTATTGCTACTACTTTCTACCTTGGTATTTTGCCCTATGTTTTTAAAATCAGTAGGTAAATCAAATTCTTCTATTTTATCTTTTGGTGTAATTATTCTCTTATTTACAATTTTTTCCATATTAAATAGAACAACCATTCGTTCATGCCAGCCAAAGGCATTATCCTGAATCGAATAATCAACACCATTTATAACAAGAAATTCCCTAAGTTCATCTGTATCCGTACTTTTAATAGATTCTTCGTTAATTATAATATTCAAGAACGTATCTGCATTTATACTACCATCTACTGCTCTAGCATTAAGACGCTCAATTATATTTTTCTTTTTTGACCTTGTGACAAATTTTTCAACAAAATCAAGGCAAACTTTTATAGGAAACCTAACATCATTAATGTTTGCTCCCTTACTAATTGTGATCTGATATAATTTTCTAGAGCCCTTAGAGTATTTTTTAGCCGTATCGTAGTGCGTAGTTAAATAAAGGCCAGGTCCAAATTCCCAACGTCCTCTTTTATGTGACACATTATCTTGACCAATTTCAAGATTACCACCATGCCATAATGTTAAAGTTTGTGAGGATACAGCGGTTATTGTATCATTTTGATTAATCGTAAATTGTTTTTTAAGAAGTTTGTCAACCTGCCTTAGTTTATTTGCAGGGATGTTATAAATGACAGGGTAACCTTCTTCGAGTTCTTGAGATTCCATATCCAATTCAGTAGCTATGATTTCTGCTTTTTCTTCATCATGTAGGATCAAATCAAATTCAAGTAACTTAGGCTTAACATGACTATGCGTTGGAAGTATTAATTGCTCTCCACCATCAACACTATTTCCACGTAATATAAAAGAATCAAACCCAACAAGACCTGTTAATGAGGATCTGCGGGTACTACCAGATTTTAAAAGTTTTTTTAATTCATCACTGGAAAATTCAATAGTGTCTGAATTATAATCATTTAAACCTCTGTCCACATTTTCATCGGTCAATATCAAAGGTTTTTTAGGGGTAATTTTGTATGATAACATAAAAGAAAAGTTAATAAACTCTTCACCAGTACCACCCCAACCACCAATGGCGTAATTTAATGCATCATTTTCTTCGAAAGCATAATACTCCCCATCACCAAATACACCATCACCTTTATACTGGGGTTTTATTCCCTCTGGGAATACATCTTTAATTCCACGGTATACTAGAAAAGATTCATTGGCTCTTTTTTCAGTAGCTATTATTGTCTCATTAATAGATGCCGTAGTTTCAAAATTAGTGTCATCAGCATACTTACTTACAAAATTATCACCCTCAATTTCATTTATTTTATCAGCTAAGAATTGAAAGTGCTCTCCATGCCGAGCTACGTCTTTACCATATTTAGTATATAAGTGGTGGTGTATGATCTCATGAGCTAATACTTGCCTAAGTACATCTTCATCGCTAACGATATCCTCACTAATTAAAATTTTAGTATTCGTACCGTCCCAAATTGTTTTAGCTAAATATGAATCCTCATCTGTAATTTCAATTTCAGGTCTTTTATTTTGTTGTGGGATATATTTATTAAGTAGGTCATCTATTATATAGTTTATATCTAAACTGGACATTACAGGCATTGGGTTTGGTGTCTGGTCAATTACAGTG
>Ga0315289_10002053_pt1 | contig 31170 bp, 28 predicted proteins | sample YL17G11_40_MG_FD_203452 | JGI IMG/M metagenome (GOLD analysis project Ga0315289, IMG submission 203452) | Sediment microbial communities from Yellowstone Lake, YNP, Wyoming, USA - YL17G11_40 | ecosystem: Environmental > Aquatic > Freshwater > Lake > Sediment | place: USA: Wyoming | collected... | reverse complement strand
ACAGTTGGAATTAAGTTCATTTTTATTGTTTTTTATCTTAATTTTATTGTATAAAACTCTCTAGCTTTGTTAAAACTTTTTCATTCCTTATTATTTCTTCAGTATAACTTTTCAACCCTTCAAGGTCAATATCCTTTTTTGCCTTATCAATGCCTAAATATTGTGTTAAAATTTTATTGATTTCCTCCTTGGTTTCTTCTTCAGGGACTACAATTTTTTCATTTTTTGCGATTTCTCTCAAAACCAACGATCTCTTTATTCTTTTTTTGGCCTCTGCCTCAAAAGAGTCTAAAATTTCTTTTTCTGATTTTTTAACTTTTTCTAAATATTCTTCAAATGAAATCTTAAAATCTCTTGGAACTGTTTGTTTTGCAGCGCTTAACATTCTTTGTTTTTCAGCCTCAATCAAAACCTCGGGGACTTCAAAAATTAATGCCTTCTCAATCTCTAATAAGATCTCTTCTCTTATCCTCTGACCCTCTTCTGTCGCTTTTTCTATTTTTATTCCCTCTTTTATATTTTCTTTTAATTTTTCTAGGCTTTCAAATTTTTCCAGATCTTTTGCAAGCTGGTCATTAATTTCAGGAAGTTGAACTTCTGAAACCTTTAGCATTTTTACATCAAAATCAATCGTTTTTCCTGCAATTTCTTTTTGGGGATGGTCTTTCGGAAAAGTGACTGAAAATTTCTTTTGCTCTCCTTCTTTCATATTCTCTATTTGGCCCTCAAAATCCTTGAGAGCGTGCCCTTCTCCAAGCACAAAGTTGTCTTTCTGAGGCGTTCCTTTTTCAATTTGAGGACAAGAAAATTCAATTTCCACGAAATCTCCTTTTTGCGAAGCCCTATTTAGTGGTTTTAGGGTGGAACGAGACCTTTGAAGCCAACCAAGGGTTTCTTTTACTTCTGATTCGTTAACGGATACATCTCTTTTTTTAACTCTGGAGGAGATTTTTTTATAATCTGGTAATTCAATTCCTGGCAAAATAAAAAAAGAAGCCCTAAAACAAAAAGGGTTTTTGTGGGCTACTTTTAAAATCTCAATTTTAGGTTGAGAGATTGCCTCTAACTTGTTTTCTGAAAGCGCCTGAAGATAGCTTTCTCTTACTGCAATCTTTGCCGCTTCCATTAAAACATTTTCCAATCCTATTTTTTCTAAGGCAATTTCTCTTGAAACCTTGCCTTTTCGAAATCCGGGTAGTTTAAGTTCTTTGGTGAGTTGAGAAAGAGTATCTTCAAAAAAATTTTCAAAAATTTCGGTTTCAAGTTCAACCTCTAATTCTATTTCAGATTTCGGTAATCTTTTTATTTTTGATTTCATTCTTTTTTGGGTTTTTCCTCTTTTACTTCTTTTTTAGGTTTTGTTTCTTTTTTAGGTTTTGTTTCTTTTGACTCTTCTTTCTTAATCTCTTCTGTCTTTTCTTCTGCCTTTTTTTCTGTCTTTTCTTCTGTTCCGGTTTCTTCTGACTTAACCTCAGCCGCTCTAATGTCAATTTTCCAACCTGTCAGTTTCGCAGCTAATCTTACATTTTGACCATCTCTTCCAATGGCCAAAGACAACTGATCCTCTAAAACCAGACATAGGGCTTTATTTTTAGGTTCGATTTTTACCTCTAGAACTTTGGCGGGAGAAAGGGAATTCTTGATAAATTTTGCTGTATCGTCGCTGTATTCTATAATATCAATTTTTTCACCTCCCAATTCTGCAATTACTGCCATCACTCTTGTCCCTCTCTGGCCAACCACAGAGCCTATAGGGTCAATTCCTTCAGCATCTGAAGCTACTGCAATCTTTGCCCGGGAACCCGGCTCTCTGGCAATCGCTTTTATGTTCACCTGTCCTGCTGTAATTTCAGGAACTTCCAATTCGAAAAGTTTTGAAATGAATTTTGGAAAAGCCCGTGATAAAAATATCAAAGGTTCTTTGGGGCTTTTTTCAACCTTTAAAACTAAAAGCTTAAATCTCTGGCCCAGTTTATAAAACTCTCCTGGAATTTGTTCTTCTCTTGGCAAAATTCCTAAAACTTTTCCAATATCAAAATATACGCTATTTTTTTCTACTCTCTGGACAATTCCTGATACAATTTCTCCTTCTTTTGTTTTAAATTCTTCAAAAATAGTTTCTTTTTCTGCCTCTCGGATACTCTGTAAAATCACTTGTTTTGCGGTTTGGGCAGCAATTCTTCCATAGTCTTGTTTTGATTCTAAAGAAATCTCTACTTCTTCATCAACTTTAATTTTGGGATTTAATTTTTTTGCATCTTTTAGCAAAATGTGTCTTTCTGAATTGAAACGCACTTTGCCTTCTGGAATTTTTGTAGTGTCATTTGACTCCTCTTCTGACAATATCATTTCTTCATCAACTACAAGTTTTACCTGCCAAAACTGCAAATCTCCTGTTTTTAGGTCAAACTTTGCTTTTATTTTCTGGGCTTTTTTACCATAATCTTTTTTGTAGGCAGACGCGAAGGCTGCCTCGATCGTTTCCAGGACTTTTGCCTCAGGAATTCCTTTTTCCTGGGCCAATTGTGCGACTATAAGTTTTATGTCTTTTAGATTCATGTTTCTATTTTTAAAAATTGTCCGTTCAATGAACGGACTAAATCTATTTTAGCAGAATTATAAAACCTGTCAAATATTATATTATTTTTATGGCTCAAAAAGAATTTTTTTCGACTAATCCTTTTTAGATAAATACTTTTTTGTCTTTTCCAGCAATGCCTGAGGCGTATAATCCGTCTTGATAAGATAATCCAGGACTCTTAACTCCTGCGCCTCCTTTCTTGTCCTTGGCTCATCATAATTTGAGAGGGCTACTACGGGAATATCTTTTAGCTCTGGTTCCTTTCTGAGTTTACCTAAAAATGAGATTCCATTCTCTGTAGGCAAGAATATATCCAGGATAATCAGGTCTGGGTTTTCCTTTTTTGCTTTTTCTAAGCCCTCTTCAGAGGTGAAAGCCAAAATCATTTCATAGCCTTGTTCTGTGAACTTATCTTTATACATTTGAGCCATTTCTATTTCGTCTTCTATAATGAGGATTTTGGGCATAGTTATTATTGGTTATGGGTTATTTATATCCTCCTTTGTAATAAATTATTATTTTAATTTCATCGGAAGTTCAATATAGAATGTAGAACCCCTTCCCTTGCCAGGGGACTCTGCCCATATTTTTCCTTTATGAAAATCTACAAATCTTCTGGCTATATACAATCCAAGGCCTGCACCCTCTGCCCAAAGCCTTACACCGGCTGATCCTCTTGAAAAACTGGTAAATAATTTTTCTGCTTCTTTTCTTGTCATTCCTTCTCCAGTGTCAGAAATTATTATCTGGATTTTTGACTTAAGGGCTTTTGTTTTTACAGTAATTCCGCCTTTTCCTGTATAATGGGTCGCGTTGTCTAAGATATTCAAAATTGCCTGCCCAATTTTCTCTTTATCAATTATTAGTTTTGGCAAGGGTGTTTTTGGTTTTTCCCATCTAATATAAATTCCTTTTTCCTTGGCCCTGAGTTCAAACTCATCTACCAAACTAGAAATGATTTCTTCAATGGAAGCCATTCCAAATTCCACCTCAATTCTTCCTGTTTCAACCTTTGAAACAGTTAATAAATCATTTACTAATCTTATCAACCTTTCATTTGAATCAAAAACATTTTTTAAGGGCTTGTTTGCCTTATCCGGTAACTCCCCGTAGGAACCTTCCATAAGCATTGAGATATATCCTTTAACAATTGTCAAAGGAGTTCTTAGTTGATGAGATGCAATCGAAATAAACTCTGTCTTTGCCTCATCAAGTTTCTTAAGTTCTCTATAGGTTTTTTCTAGATCGTTGGCCATCTTCTGAACCTCCTTCCGCATTTTAATCTCTCGAATAGTAGCTCGAATTAAAAAATACCCAAATATACAAAATGAAACAAAAACTCCAGCATTTAAAACCTTTGCCCAAATTGTCTCGCTCGTCAAGATCTGAACAAATAAAATTAATCCAATTAGCACCACAAAGATTTCACTCAGAATTATTCGAATGTCAAAAAGACGATGAGCAGCAATAGCATAAGCAGTGGCACCTATAAGAAAAAGTATGGAATAGTTACCTATTTGATAGAATTCACGGGTCCCTCTAATTGTCGGGACAATCATATGAATAAAGATGTTAATTAAGGTAAACAAAAATAACCCAAGGAACAAATATTGAAGTTGACTTTTTTGAACACCGGTCACTTTTTTGTACTCTCGAAAAATTTTGACTACTCCTAAAATACAAGTAAAGCTAAAGCTTATAAAAAGAGGGTAAAAAGGCCCTGTGATTAAATCCGTCCCCCAATCTGTAGAAGTAATTCCTTTTATTACAAGAGGAGTGAAAAGGCTTAGAAAAATCAACACAATTCCTATTGAATAAACAATGTTTTGAAAAAATCTCAAATGTTTGTTTTCCGTTGGGAAAACAAAGCAAAAATGGCAAAGCCCGGCTATCATTAAGGAGAGACCAGCAAAAATCATTCGATTAAGATATAGGGAAAAGGTTAATAGCCAGGGTAGATCAGAAAGGTACGCACTAGATATCCAAATAGTGGCTCCTAAAGAAAATACTCCAAAACTTCTATTTATCCATGCATGTTTGTTTTTTAAAAACACTACGATTCCTAATCCTAAAATTAAAAACGAGGTGATGGCAGCTAAACCTAAATTTAAGGAAGAAGTAGCAAAATCCATGACAAGCACAAGTTAATTATTTCTCGATTAATCTCCTTTTAGTAAGCTTACTATCAGCCCTAAAGGGTCCTTCGTTTTCAGGATAAGTTTCTATAAGAGGATCGCAGGTAGTAGGATTATCATCATGTGATTTCCGGAAATCATTATTCACCTTTAAGAGATGATTCAAAATTAGATCATGGGCTTTCTCTCTTAACTCTTTCCCCTCCTCTTCGTTTAAGGGTATACTTTTTTTTAATTCTAAATAAGCCCCAAATCTTTGTCGTTGAGTAACCGGGTCAGTCTTTAAAAATAATTTAAAACCCTTCACTCTGGGCATGTCGGAACCATAAATAATTTCTTCTAAACTCTCGGGGTAGACATTTGCTCCATCAACCGAGACTACATTGTCTGAACGACCAAACACATAAAACATGGGTTGCGTCCAAATTTTTTCTTCCCCAATATTCCACTTCTTTAACAAATCAAATGGGTTGTATTTGTGTGCTTTCAAAATTTCTAAAGCTTTTTTGTGAGAAATTACTCCCCCTATATCATGTAAATTGTATCGAATTATAGGAATAGCAGCTTTTTTGGTAAGCACTAATTCTCCTTTCACTTCTTCTATAAATACTGCTAAAGGATTAAATTCTACTAACATAGGTAATAAATATGTTCCTCTTGCTTCTCCAAAAAGATCTCGAAATAATGCTGTATCTTGTGAGGCCAATTCTCTAATAAGGTTAGTGAAGGGAGAACTAATTCCTATAACTCCGCCCGCCGATTCGCCAAAAACAATCATTACCCTTGTGGGATCTTTCTGTGATAATCCTAATTTCTCTTTCATAAAGTCTTCCCATTGTTTCGTAAATCCTTCTCCCCCAACTCCTATCCTTAGATTGAATTCTTTGAAATCTATCCTATTTCTTCCTGCCTCATCTATTACTTCCCGCAAAAAACTGGGATAGCCCCACAAAATAACTTGTTGATAATGAGGAGCTAAATTTCTAAGCACTTGAATAATGCTTTCTTTTTCAGAACCCGTTGTCACAACGGTAATAGGATATTTCCCTCCATTAGCCAACTCCTTCATTGCATAACTCATCATCTCTCCTGAAGTGTAAACCCCGAGAGCCAAACCAATAATTAAAAGTGTAGATTTTTTATCGATCTCGGTGCCTTGAATTAATGAAAGTTCCATAAATTTTGGAATCATCCTGTCTTGTCCTTGGAGTCTCGGCCAAAAACATGGCAACCCCGAAGTTCCAGAACTCATAGAAACCGTATACATCCTGTCTAATTTTTCCAGACAAAGATCTTCTAGAGAACTCTGGAGAATATAGTTTTTTTTATCAGTCAAGAAAACTTTTTTTTGGAAATCTTCAAATGTTTTAATTTTTTTAGGGTCAATATTTTTTTCTTCTAAAATTTTTTTATAGGCCGGAGTTCTTTCGGCAGCTTCATGAAAAGTAGCCAAAGCTTTCTCTTTACCTTTTCCTTCCCACCACTCATCAGGTCTTGAGCTCATAAATTTCATTGCCCTTTTAGGATCTGAGAATATAAATTTTTGTACTAAATCTCCAATTTTTGACATAAAAATTAAAAACCCTGCAAGTAAAAAGCAGGGTTCCGTAAAGAATAATTAATAAATAAAACCTTTTTATGAATATTCTTAGTTTCCATATATTTCTTTATATTTTCTTTATCATAACAGTTCTTGCTTCAAGCGGTCAAGATGAGCTAGTAATTCTGCGGATACAAATATGAAAAATAAGGGAGGCGGCTATGCCGCCTCCATAGGATCGAGGGTGTAGTAGTCGGGAACTTCTTTTAGCGTTTTTTCCCTGAGAAACCGGACAATCGCCACTGCCACCAGCACAGCGGTAGAAAACGTGGAGGTTATGGCTTGGGGATAGTGCTTCAATTCCCCGCTGGCCATAGCCCTAAACACTTCTACCATGTATGATGGCACTGGCGCAAAAGCCCTGCCCAGGGTCGCAAAGGGGAAACCCTCTGCTCGCTCAAGCTCACGCTGCGTGATTCCCAAGAACTCTCCAAGGCCAATTCCAGTAGGAGAAAAAATGTACAATCTCCCACCCCACCCGATGGGCAAGGGATAAAGGTACAATTTCCCCTCCTTCTGGCAAGCTTCGGAAATAGCCAGAGAAGCACGTAGTCCCGAGGGACTGGGATCAATGCAGTCAACTACGATGTCAACCGCTCCCACGAATACTCCGGCAGTCTCGGGAATGATAAAGCATTCCCATGCTTCAGCGTCAGCCCTGTCGTTGATCCCAATAATGATTTCAGCCAAGGCCTGAGCTTTATTCCTTCCCACTGCCCCTGTTAAGTACGCCTGTCGGTTAAGATTGTGCGCCTCAACAGTGTCGCCATCAACCAACACAAGGATCCCCACCCCGAGACGAGCCAAAGTCACCGCTACCTGTGATCCCATGCCACACCCTGCGATTCCAACGCAGAGCGCGGCCAGCCGTTCCTGCTCGGTCTCTGTTAAGAGACCTATATTCCTCAGGAACATCTTGTCCATTGTATCCCTCCTTTCCAGTAAGACCTTGAATAACCAAATGGCTAAAGATATTATATCATCTCTAGCCTCATAAGTCAAACTTAAAATCTGTGGAAATTGATAGAGATTACGAGAAATTTGTCTCTGCCAAAAAAGCAAGAGCTATTCCCTACAAAAGATTTATAAGCTTATTGCGTTTTCAAAATGAGAGACTTTGGCTTTTTCAGATTCCGAATTGATGTTTGTTGCCAAAATATCAATCTGCCATTTAAAATCCAAATGAATTATATTTCTTTTAAAATACCTTTCTCATAGCTTTCGCCTCCTTTCAGTTCGAAAAGTAACTTATATATCCTACTGCTGTTTTTATTCTACCTTTTTTTTATTGAAAAGTCAATGTCATGTAATGTAATGTTCGATACCTTTGCATCGCCTAGTGGTAATTATGTATATACCTTATACTACCAATCCTCATTTGTCACGGCTGCGTATAGAAACAGTTAAATTAGTGTTTCAAAACAAAAAACCGACGCGCTCCAAAATGAAATTTTGCGCTGGGTTTTAATACGTTGTAAAATGATATTATGAACAACAAAACTATTCTTGAAGCATCAAAGTGCGTTAACATCGTTGTGTCTGTTGCCGTAAAAGATGGAAGCGACATTCTTATGGTTAAAGAGTCAAAAAAAGAAGTGAAAGGCCTATGGAATTTTCCCTCCGGCAAAGTAAATGTGGGAGAAAATCTTATTAAGGCTGCGGAACGGGAAGCGCTTGAAGAGACCGGATACAAAATTAAAATTACAGATTTTTGCTTTGTTGATCACTATATGTGGAATGAAGGCACGGGAATAACTTTCCGCTTTAATTTTTGGGGAAAAATTGCCGAGAAGGAAAAAATAATGAAGCTTGCAGATGACGTATCGACTACGCAATGGATAAGCGAAAAAGAACTCAAAAAACTCATGTATGAAAACAAACTTCGTGGGCCATATACTGAAAGAATGGCAAGGGCAGTACTTAAAGGACAAAAACTGCCGCTTACTGGAATAAACAGCTTGGTAAATAGGCCTCAAAAAACCTGACTTGTTATAATGGAATAGTTACCTAAAAGAAGAAGGGACCGCTATAATAAGCAGTCCCTTTCTATTGATGCCCCAGGATCCAACAAAGAACCTTTCCACGGAGTAACGAATTACTCTTTAGGAACTGAACCTTCTCTTGGAAGCCTGTAAATACCCAAAGCGCTTTCAGAGCTTCAAGTTCATTATCGGAACAGTGCAACACGTTGCATAGCATCTTTTTACTTAACACCAACTGTTCTGGATGAACACCCATTTCCCACTGTCGTACGTCTTCTTTGCTAACGTCTACAACAGAACAATATTTCCCCCTGATTCCTGTTGCAGGATCGCCTGAGGTTGAGGGCCGAGACCCTCTAATTTCCTTTAGGCATCTGTCAAGCCCTATGCCTCCTTGGACTAATACCAACATAGAGGGGGCTTCTTGCATTAGTTGAAGAAAGTCAGCAAAGAAAGGTCTGTCAGCAATAGACCGATAAATGAATCTGACGGCAAAAGAGGTAAGCTTTCTCTCTTTAATAAAAAGAGTTGCCAACCCCTTGGCACTGCATCTTTCTCGTATCTCTGTGAGAATTGCCTCCTGAATCCCTCTGATGTAGGCATCGGGTTTTATTACGAAACACCCATACTCAATCATCTTTCTTCCCTCCTTCTTTTTGGAATCTAGAAAAGAACGATATTAAACGTTATCTGTTTGAAAGTTTGTATACGATTTTTTAAATTTCCCAAATTAGCTTTAAAAATCCTCTCCCTGCGCCTCTTTTTTCATTTCTTTGATAACATAATCTAATTTCTTTAGTCTTTGCACGGCTACTTTTTTTATTACAAGAAAATGGATTCCCTTTATCTCTCTTTCAATTTTCTTAAGGCCTTGTTCTTTTTTCCAATATTCCCAAACCCTATCTATATTTCTACCTTGATATTGGGCATAAGTAATAGTTCGCCAAAGCTTTAGAAGTCCGCAATTATCCAAGATATCGCAATCTGAAACCAACATAGATTCTGGCATCATATTTTTAGGCGCATCCTGTTCTTTTATTACCTCAACAATTTTCTCTATCTTTTCTATAGGCAACTTTTCTCTTAAAATTTCTTTTATAATATAACCTCCTATCTCCTGGTGATTTAGATTAGCCTGAGAATCATAATTAATAATTTTAGTAGCATCAGTAGCTTTTATCTTACCAACATCATGAAACAAGCTCGATATTATTGTCACTTCGGCATCTATGTTGAATTTTCTAAAGTCGCTACGATATCTCTTTAGAAAACCCTTAGCATAGTTCATTACCCGTAATCCATGCCAATATCTAAAGCCCTTACCTCCTCCAGGCTCTGAGATATCTTTAAACAACTCATAAAGTTTAGATATGTAAAAATTAAGATCATTCTGTTTCATTTTTTGAATTTATTGATTCTTCTATTTCTTTAAGAATCATAGGGTATATTTCATCAAAAGACAAACTTGCATTGATAATAATTGGTTTTATTGAATAATATTTTTCAGCATTCTTGAGACAAAATCTTTGAAACTCATGCAAAAACTTTTTATTTCGCCAAATATTGTATTTAGAAGAATTCTTCTTAATCTTGTTTTGTCTCTCCATAGAAACATCAACTGGTACCTTTAAATAAAAAACGATGTCGGGTCGTTTCAATAAGTTCCACCTTAATAGTAAAAAGTAAAACTTTTCTCCACAGCAATGCCTTAAGTCGTACAATGTCATAAGTCTAGAGTTAAATAATTTTCTTTTACTTAGCGATTTCAATGTCTCCTCAAAGGCAATTGTACTTAAGAAATAACGGTCCATAACTACAACTTTCTTAATACTATTACAACAAGACTCTTGGCTTTTTTTAAAATCATTAGTGTAAAAATTAATCCTTTCTCGATTACGCAAAGAAACTCGTAAGTCCAACTCCGGAATTAATGCCGCAGGCAATTCTTTGGCAAGTCGTCGAACAATCCTTGTTTTCCCGGAACAAGGAAGCCCCTCTATAACGATAAGTAGGTTAAATCTTAAGTTTTTTAATTTCATTCTTATTTATAAAATAATTTCCTTTCAGAATTCCCTTTTTACACCTTCCTTCTTTTAGCCAGAAAGGAAAGTAAACTCGTTTAGATAATCTTATTTGTAACTGAGTTTTATGTTTTCGTTTTTTTGTTATTTTAGACAACAACAAAGAAACAATCTTAAACTCATCATAATTCTGTCGTACGGAAAGTCTATTAGCTAGACCTGCTCTCAAAAGTAGCCTCTCTTGAGATAGTATTTCTACTAGCTTGTCAGTAAATCTGGCAATATCTGCAATAAAAAGTCCTTTCAATTTCTCAAGCCCTGAAACTCCTTTCTTTGTAGTTAACACCGGAAAACCAAAGGATGCGTATTCGAGTATTTTTACGCGAGTTCCATAACCTTCAAAAACTGGAGCTACGCATAACTTGATTTTTCTTAAGATCTGACTTCTTTTTTTTACAAAACCATAGAAAGTACAAGAGGAAGATTTTTCCCTCAAAAACTTTTTTGGACACATGCCAATAAAATGAATGTGAAAATCCCGAATCTTGGCTCCAACAAAAGGACAAACCTTTTCTTTCAGAAATCGAGCAGTCTTCATATTAGGCCCGTGATAAAGATTTCCCATAAAGAGTATGTTATTGCCCTTTAGATTAGGTCCGTAAAATGGATAATTATTATAATCGATAAAAATAGGGCTATAGAAAATTTTGCATTTTATTTTTCTAAAATCTTTATTCAATATTCTTGCATCTTTCTTTGTAAAACAGACTACATAATCAACCAATCGTAGGGCCTTATCAAATAAATTGTACATCCGATTCTTATCCGTAAGTTTATAATAAAGATCGTGCAGTTCTAATACGAAAATTGTTTTATCGAAATTTTCAATAATAAACCTATCACTATTTAGTACAAATTCTGGATTCTCAAACTGAATAACATCGGCGCCATATATGGATAATAGTTTATTTAAAAAGGCTTTTTTATAAAAATAATAAGGATTAATAAGTAAGGTTTTGACATTATGACCTAAACGTCCAAGCCAAGACAAATCTTTTATACTGGTAAAATTACGATTGCAAAGGATTAACTGTACATTTACCCCTTTACGACTATATCCTCTCACAAGCTCCAGGACACGAAATGGATAGCCAGCCATAGGCGTCTCGGTTAAAACGGTATCAACGATAATAGAGATGGTCATGAATTATTGGGCTGAAGGATATGAGTGATCTTATCTAAATAAATTGGTCTTTTAATATAAGTGAAATAATTCTTGATTTGTTTAAAAAAGGTACCCGTCCCTAAGAAAGATTGCTTATTTTTATAAAGATATCCTAGCATTTCGTTGGTTCTTTTATTATAACTACTAATTTCAACTCGCCCGCCTTTTAACAATAAACTCTGAGCCTTTTCTAAAAATTTATTTTTATCTTTGATAAAGTCGATTAGATTGCTAGTAATTATTATGTTGTATTTATTCCGATTACTCAGCTCAAGAAAATTTTTAACAATTATCTTATCTGGCTCAAGATTTAAAGGATAGTTTAAAATCTCTGAAGAGAAACCCTTTGGAATCCGATCCAAGATCAAGCAATCTCTATCAGATTTGATCTGATAAATTGTCCTAAACAAATATTCAATGGATTCCTTTTTTCTTCCCGATAGACCCCCACCAAAAAATTCCCTAAAAAAACCTAAGGAGTATTGATATCTATGTTTTGACAATTTTACTCTTAGCGTTCTGTGTCTAGAATTAGTTCTATAAAACTCCGCGAAAAGAATCCTTGATATTTTTTTAGATTCTAATTTTTTGTGTAAGTTTAACCAAACTGCAAAAGCATTAGACAATATTCCTAAGGGATTATTGTCTATAACAGAAACTCTGAGTTTCGGAAAAATAGATTTAGCTATGGCACCATAATAATAACCCACTATCAGTAGATTGTATTTAGAAGAATCTCTCGTTTTTAAGGCTGTTAAAAGATTGTCTATCCATTCAAAATCATGATTAGGTAAAAAATAGACGAATTTAGAAACAGAAGCATTCCTTAGCTCTGTTTTCCCTTTTATATATAACCATGGATTCATGGTTTAAAGATTTTTTCTAATCGCTCTAAATCGCTAATATAAAAATGGGCTGACTTTATAAAAAAAACAAATTCTCCTAACGGCGAAGGAATTTCCTTGCTAATTTTATTTGCTATATTTTTTATCGCTAAGGCATCAGCGTAAAATTTTTTACCAATATCCTGACTTCTTAAAAATACTGTTGTTATTAATTTACACTTCCTAATCTTAAAATCTAAAGCCACCAAGCATGGCACGTGCTCTTTATCCTTATGAGCCATCATCAAGCTAATAGTAGCACTTTTAGAATAAGGGTTTTTCTTCAATCTCTCAACAGTAGATTTTAACTGATTTATGCCAAGAAAATCATATATTCTTTGACCATAACAATACCCCCAATCGTCTATGGGAATCTTTTTCTCAAAATTATTTTTCATCCACTTTATACTCTGCTCATCGCCATGTTTTTTAATAAAAGAGTCTTCTTCGATGTTTTGAATAATAACAAATAAATCGAGTAATTCTTTAATTTTTCCTTTGTCATCATCAATGATATTTCCTTGCTGGTAAACTTTATAAAAAGATTTTTTCCAGGCGCTACCCAAAGTCTTTGTTCTAACTATTTCCATAATATTTTTGTAAAAACTGACTGAATTTTTTGATGGCTTTCATGCGATGACTATTTAAAAAAACGCGAGACCTATAAAAATCGGCCATTGGCACTTTTTCTCCCTCCGGCAAGAAAAAAGTACTATAATCTAATCCTTTTTTGATTTTTTTATAATCAATTTTTATTTTTAACCGTCCCTTTATCTCCCCTCTAAAAATCTTAAAGATCTTCCCGTCATAGAAAGCTAGGTGACACCGAAATAACGCCTTGTCTTCCTCATCAATCAATCTTAATACTCCATTAATGCCGATTGAATCCATCAACCATTTAGCATGGATACCGGGAAAGTTAGTATATCTTCTAAAAAGCAAAATTGTGTCATCGACTAAAACCGGAGCCTTGAATTTTTGAAAAGCTTGTAATGCTTTATTTTTTATATTTTCTTCAGAAGAGACACAACAAAATTCTCTAAATTTTTGCGATTTGAACAGAATATTTATATCAGGCATATAGGAACGAAATCCCTCACTGAATTCCCATTCTTTATATTTATTTTGAGTAACAATCACTATTTGTTTCATATGCGCTCTTTTGTGTATTTTCTGTTAAAGAATAACATAATCTTTCAAAACAGTCAAATACATATATGAGACTGCCTTTTTGTATTCTGTAAGGGGTTGGGCTATTTGGAATTTTGTCTATATTTACTAGAAAATTTATTTTTCTGGAAAAATCAAAATATATTAAGAATTATTTAAAATTGAATTTGTTGAAAGCTCAATGAGCTTTTCTTTGTTATCATTGGAATTTGCTTTATTTTTACGAATTAAGCCGCATTTTTGACATTTATGAGTAACTATCCATTCTTTGGATTTATATTCAGCGCCAATCGGCTCCATCAATCCTTTGCATTTTGATAATCTATCTCCAGGTAATTCCAAATCCACGTGCTTGCTAAAAAGACAATCAGGGCAGTGATTGGTATATCCGGTACCCTTAATTTTCTTTCCGCAATTTTCACAAATAAAATCTTCTTTTACTTTTATAAAATTCTTTTGCTTTTGCATATTAAATGTTTTGGAAAAAAGAAACTTTTGCCTTCTTAAATTCTTCTTCTATTACAATTGCAATGATATCTATCTGCCATTGAGAATCTAAGGGTATTTTGTTTTTAGAAAGCCAGGTTTCAGCAGCCCTGATTATTTTCTTTTTTTTCTCAAAATCTACTTTTTCTTCTGGATTAAAGGGCTCGCCCTGAACACTTCGGGCTGACCTCAGTGGAAGCCCCTGTCGAAGGGTCTTTACTTCCACAAAATGAACGATATTTTCTTTCTTTGCTATAATATCAATTTCTGATTTTAAAAAATTAGAAACTTTCATTTGAAAGTTTCTCTCTAAAATTTCATATCCCTTGCCTTCAAGATATTTTACTGCCAAATCCTCTCCTAGTTTTCCCAAGCTTTTTGAATCCATGGTGGACCTAATGGGAATCGAACCCATATCTCTGCTATGCGAAAGCAGTGATCTACCATTAAACTATAGGCCCTGTTTTAAAACTGCCTGGGCCGCAGCCAATCTTGCTACTGGCACTCTAAAAGGAGAACAAGATACATAATCCAGTCTAATAGAATGGCAAAATTCAATTGAAGAAGGGTCCCCGCCATGCTCACCGCAAATTCCTATATCCAAATCCTTATTCTGTTTTCTGCCAATATCTACTGCTACCCTTATTAATTTTCCTACTCCTTCCCGATCCAATACCTGAAAAGGATTTTCTTTTAAAATGCCTTTCTCAACATATTTTAGCAAAAATTTGCCCTCAGCGTCATCTCTTGAAATCCCATAGGTTGTCTGAGTCAAGTCATTAGTTCCAAAAGAAAAAAATTGGGCTACTTTCGCAAGTTTGTCAGCAGTAAGGGCCGCTCTTGGAAGCTCTATCATGGTCCCAAACTTATAATCTATTATGATGCCTTTTTCTTGCATTACATCTTTGGCAATTTTTTCCAATCTTTCTTTCTCAAGTTTTAATTCTTCAACATCGCATACCAGAGGAATCATTATCTTTGGAAAAACTTTTATTCCTTTTTTTGTCATATTGCAGGCCGCCTCAAAAATCGCCTGTACTTGCATTGCAGAGATTTGAGGAAAGGTTAGCCCCAGCCTACAACCCCTTAGCCCCAACATTGGATTCACTTCCCAAAGATTTTCTACAACTTTTAAGATTTTTTCTTTTTCTTTTAATTCTTTTTGTTTTCCCTGACAACGAAGCGTAACCGTCTCTTCAATTAGTTGCTCTCGCTTTGGAAGAAATTCATGCATTGGCGGATCAATCAATCTAATAGTCACGGGCTTTCCATCCATAACTTGGAACATTTCCTCAAAGTCCTGCTTTTGAAGAGGCAAAAGCCTGTCCAGATATTGCTGCTTTTCTGTATCGGTATTCGCCATTATCATCCCAACCACAACCGGTCTTCTCCCTTTTTCAAAAAACATATGCTCTGTTCTGCAAAGCCCGATTCCTTCTGCCCCGTATTCCAAGGCCTTTTTGGCATCTTTTGGATTATCCGCATTTGTTAGAACTCCTAATTTTCTTATCCCATCTGCCCACAAAAGAATTTGTTTTAATTCATCAGTAATCCCAGAAGTAACCATAGGCGCTCTGCCCAAAATCACTTCTCCTGTGGTTCCATTGATAGTAATTTCATCTCCCTGGTTTATAGTAAATTCTCCGACAATCAAATTTGGGATTGCCAAATCAATATTCAATGCTTCGCATCCTGCCACACAAGGCTTTCCAAGACCTCTTGCCACTACAGCTGCGTGGCTGGTAGCTCCGCCGTGCTGAGTTAAGATTCCCTTTGCCCTTAGCATTCCATGAATATCGTCTGGGTCAGTTTCTGGCCTTATTAAAATTACATCTTTTCCATTTTCTACCCATTCTTCTGTCAAATTTGCATCAAAACATGCAATTCCAGAAGCTGCTCCCGGAGAAGCATTTAGACCCTTTGCTATTACTTTTATTTTTGCCTCAGGATCTATTGTGGGATGTAAAATTTTGTCCAAATCATGGGGATTGATTCTGAGTAGAGCTTGTTTTTTATCTATCAATCCTTCATTCACCAAATCTACTGCAATTTTTACTGCTGCCTGAGGAGTTCGTTTTCCATTTCTTGTTTGAAGCATCCAAAGTTTTCCATTTTCAATTGTAAATTCTGCGTCCTGAACGTCCTTATAATGCTTTTCTAAAATTTCACAAATTTTTAAAAGCTCGTTATATATTTTGGGAAGTTCTGTCCGTAGGTTTTCAATCTCTTTTGGAGTTCTAATTCCGGCTACTACATCTTCACCTTGAGCATTTAAAAGATATTCGCCATAAATCTTTTTTTCGCCGGTTGCCGGATTCCTAGTAAATGCTACTCCAGTTCCTGAATTTTCTCCCAAGTTTCCAAACACCATAGTTACTATATTTACTGCGGTTCCTATGCCATGAGGAATCTTGTTAAAGTTTCTGTAATCAATTGCTCTTTTATTGTTCCAAGAATTGAACACTGCCTCTGTTGCCATTCTTAATTGCAAATATGGTTCTTGGGGAAATTCCTTTTGGGTTTCGGATTTAATAAGTTTTTTAAACTTTTCACAAATTTCAGAAAGTTCATTTGCAGTTAATTCCATCTCGGATTTTACTTGGTTTTTTTCTTTGTATTCTTTTAAAATCTTCTCAAACTTTTCTCTTTCTATTTTTAAAACCACGCCTCCAAACATCTCTATCAATCTTCTATAAATGTCATAAACAAATTGGGGATTATTGGTAAGCTTTATCATCCCAGAAGCTACCTTATCGTTAAGTCCTAAATTTAAAATCGTATCCATCATTCCGGGCATTGAAACCGAAGCTCCAGACCTTACCGAAACCAAAAGGGGATTTTCAACACCTCCAAATTTCTTTTCAGTTTCTTGCTCTAAAATCTTTATATTTGCTTCCACCTCTTCCCAAAGTCCATCGGGAAATTTTTCTTCTTTTAGATAATCTACGCAAACCCTTGTAGAGATGCTAAATCCAGGAGGAACGGGTAATCCTATTTTTGTCATTTCTGCCAATTCTGCGCCCTTGTTCCCGAGGATGTCTCTCATATCGCTCCCTCCTTCTATTTTTGTTTTCCCAAAATAAAAAACCTGTTGCATGGTATTTTAACTCTTATTAATTATTAATTCCGATTTTTAATCGGATTTTAATTGAATATTATATTCCAATCCCTTTTCAAAAATCAATAATCTTATCGAGGTGTCCGGATTTGCCCAGAACCAGAGCAAAGCTCGGTTCTGGATTAGTCCCGCACTCAACTTTGTTGTAGTGCGGGAAACCGGAAATCTTCAAGTCTATTTGTTATTCGGGGAGTCGGGACTTGAACCCGAGATCTCATGCTCCCGAAGCATGCATGTTAACCACTACACCACTCCCCGACAAATTGGTTAATTAGAAATTAGAAATTTTTCTATGTTACCCAGTATTTTTGCTTTGTCATTTCGTCTTTCTTGATATTGATTTTTTCTCTTTCGTTTTTCGCCTTTTGAGCCAAACCCTCAATTTCCTTTTCCGGCAAATCTTTAAATTCGTTAATACGTTTTATCAAGTATTCTTTCTCGTTTTCCTGAGGATTTTCAAGAACTTCCCCCAAAAGAATATCCAGTATTTGACCTACTTTTGGACCCGGCTCGATTTTCAAAGTTTCCATTACATCATTGCCTGAAGCTTTTAGCATTTTTACTGAAATTGGATCCTGGGAAACTTTATCAATTAAATATTTTAAATGTCTTAATTTATAAGGTTCTGCTTTCGAGCATCCAGAGCCAATCCTATCACAATATCTGACCTGGAGCAAATCTTCTGTATTTTCAAGTCCAACCTTGCTTAATAATCTCCTCACCGAAGATTCAGACACTTCCCCTACATTATAATAAAAGAGATGATACCTTACTAATTTTGTAACTTTTTCGATATCCCTTCTCGGATACTTTAACCTATTGAGAATCTGAAATGTCATTTTTGCACCTACAGTCTCGTGGCTATAAAAAGTAGCATCAGGGCCCTCTCCTTGTTTTGTTCTGGGCTTGCCAATGTCATGGAACAAGGCCGCTAATCTCACCTGACTCGTATAATTCTTCTTTGCAGCATAATCTAAAGATCTAAGAGAATGTTCATAACAATCGTAGATATGGTGTTTATTTTGGGAAATCTTATAACCTTCTTCTAATTCGGGAATAATATTTTTTAAAAGTTCTAGTTTCTTTAAGAGCTCAATCCCCTCAGCCGCTCTTTCCGACATTATAATCTTTGCAAACTCATCTCTTATCCTTTCCTTTGAAATCATTTTCAATAAATTTGCGTTTTCCAAGATTGCTTTCTGGGTTTTTGCCTCAATTTCCCATCCTTCTCCCAGGGTAACAGCAAATCTTACTGCCCTCATTAATCTCAAAGCATCCTCTGAAAATCTTTCATTGGGATTGCCTACCGCTTTTATTGTTTTTTCTTTTATATCCTTTTGTCCTCCAAAAGGATCAATTACTTTGAGAGTTCTGGATTTTGTCTTGGGAAGTTCTAAAGCTATTGCATTTACCGTAAAATCTCTCCTAGCCAAATCATCCTCAATTGTTTTTGCCCACAAAACACTATCCGGATGCCTCTTATCAGTATATTTAGATTCAATTCTGTAGGTAGTAATCTCAATTTCCTTGAGGGCTTCTTCTTTGCTCTCGGTCAAAACCGTAACTGTTCCAAATTTATTATCTGTAAAACTTTTTAAAAAGAGTTTTCCTATGATTTGGGGCTTGGCATTGGTGGCAACATCCCAATCTTTGGGTTTTACTTTTCTCAACAAATCCCTAACACAGCCACCAACAATATAGGCCTCAAATCCAGCCTCTCGTAATTTGTCTATTACAAATTTTACTTCTTTTGGAATAGTCATTTTCATTTATTCTAGTTTAAATTTTGATTTTTTTCAATTTTTTGGTTAAAATGAATTAACATAGTTATAAATTGCAACTTGAAATTTAAATTTAAAAAGCCCTTGTAGTTCCCTCCTTCGCCCTCATTGCATTCGGGCTTCGGCCTTCGCCGACAGAAGTCGGCTACGGCCGACGAAGGTCGGAAGGGCAAGTAACTAATTACATTGTCTGCTTGCCCATCGAAGCTCTGATGTTAATCAGAGCGAAGTTGGGCCTGCCCATCGTAGCCTTGGCGTAGTTGGGCCCCTGTAGCTCAATCGGATAGAGTAATGGGCTTCGAACCCATTGGTGCAAGTTCGAGTCTTGCCAGGGGCACTAGTAAGAAATTTGCAATTGCTTTGGGTTTGCCTCGTGGAGTTTATCCTGAGCGAAATCGAAGGACTCGGCGATTAAATTGTATTGAATTTTGGGCGAAAAAATCAGTTGGTGGTTTTGAATTAGTAAAAGAAAGTTTTTTCATAAAGACAATTTTTGATATAGTTTTTCTATGGACAAAGAAAAAGAAAATAACAGTGAAATAGATTTAAGTAAATCATTTGGTGATTCAGGCGTGAAGTTTCAAAAAGAAACAAGATCGTCCAAATATGTTTTTTATCCGGGAACTCCCAAAATCATTCAGTGGTTGATAAAATATTCCGGCGGTCTCATAAAAAATGAAAATCTGGCAGCTTGTGTTTTGATAGGACTCTTAGCATTAGCGATGATCATTTCGCTAATTTTGTTTTTTGGCAGAGGTGGTGTTAAAACTCAAAAAACTTTTACACCGCCAGCGGAAGCTCCAATAGAAGAAGTTATTCCTCCGGCATTTTAGAACTATGCGTCTATCATATATCTCAAAGAAAGGTTTTACACTCATTGAACTACTTGTAGTCATTGCTATTATTGGTCTTTTATCCGGTATTGTTTTAGTAAGCCTACAAGGAGTTAGGGTTAAGGCAAGAGACGCCAGGAGGCTTCACGATATGAGACAAATTTTGCTTGCTCTTCAATTGTACTATGATAAATACGAAAGATACCCAAGTATTTCAGCAGATGGTTGCTGTGATGGGTGGGATCAAGGTCCTTGCGGTACTGATCCATTTATCGGAGCTTTAGTAACCGAAGGTTTAATACAAACTCCCACTGATCCAAGCGGCGGCTCCGGAACGGGTTGTTACGGCTATAATTACTACCGCTATGGTGCCGGAAGTTATGGCTGTGATGCTTCGCGTGGTGCTTACTTTGTTTTAGGAGTTCGTAATATGGAAACCAGCGGAAATCCTCATCCGTCAAGCCCTAGCTGGAGTTGTCCTTCGCGAAATTGGCAAGCCGAATTTGAGTGGGTAATTGGAGAATTTGAGCAATGATTTTTTAAAGAATTTACCGTCAAAGAAAAACTTGTGGGTTCGACAAGCTCACCACAATCCTCAGCTTGTCGAAGGATTGAAATTGTCATCGACGCGGCTCCGCCGCATTTTCAGGATTTTACGGGGTGATTTCCTTGCCTCCGCCTCGTCCGCCAACTGACGGAGCGAAATGCGTTCGAACTATTTTTAGAATAGAGTACCCAATTGAATTGATAGTTTTTGGTGTATGGCTTATAGTTGAATTAATAAGATAAATTAATTTAATAATATGAAAAAATACTTACTCTCTGTTCTTTTTTTGGGGATTTTACTTTTCCCTTTTATTTCTTTTGCCGGAACCTATAAAGTAGGAGGAGCAGATGTGATTTATAAAGGACTTGTTCCTTGTGGCAAATCCAAGGCAAGTCAAGGCGAAAGCAACTTGGTTACAATGCCCTGTCAGTTTTGTCATATTTTTGTGATGTTAAAGGGAATTTTGGATTTTCTTTTAGTAGATGTGGTAATACCTGTGGCAGTTTTAATGATAGTAATCGGCGGAGTAATGTTCTTTCTTTCAAGTGGAAACCCGGGAATGGTAGGCAAGGCAAATTCCTTGTTGTCTTCTACTGTAACTGGATTGGTAATCATATTTGGGGCTTACATATTTGTGAATACTTTCTTTCTTTTTATAGGAGTCGCGGATTGGACGGGATTAAGAGGGGGGTGGTTCAAAATAGATTGTCCGATTGTCTCTCCTCAAACATATACACCTAGTCCTTCTCTTGCCCTTGCAAGCCCAAATGGCAGCAATTTTTCAGCAAATATTGGTGAAGAGTTCAATGTTAATTTAGGACTTAACCCCACTCAACCAATAAGTAATATAGATACTGTTATGAATTTCAATAAGGATCTGCTGGTTTTAAAAAGAGTTATTCCAAGCCTCGAGGCTTCCAATTTTAAAACTTTTTTACCGCAAATAGCAGGAAGCTTTGATGAGCAAAAAGTAATAAGTCAGGCAAATTCAAGCGGAGTAATTAGGATCGGAGCTAGTTGTTTTGATGGACAGAATTTCACTAGCCCTCAATCTTCTTCTGTTTCGTCTTTGGTAACTTTTATATTTGAGGCAAAAAATCAGGGAACCTCGGAAATTAGACTAGATTCTGCAAATTCAAATTTGATGGCGGCAATCGGAGAAATCACCAGTATACTTGGAGCCCAAGAGAGTAAAATTGGAGTGAACGTATTATGAAAAACTTGGATAAAAACTTAGTTTTACTAATCTTTTTCTTTTTTTTGAATGTTTGCCTTATTTTTTCCTGTCGAGAAAAACTTACTAATGAAATTGATAAAATATCTAAAGAAAACTCTCAAGGAGTGAACTTTTGGTTTTCTCCAGAAAGCATAGTAGCAAAAATCAGATCTAAGATACCCCAACCCCTGGATTTGCAAACAGAAACTCTTGGGAACGAAATAATCATAAAGTGGACAAAACCAAGTTTGGGAGAAATTGAGCATTATAAACTCTATCGCACTGAATTGAGAGGACCTATCCAGTCTTGGAAACTTTTGGAACAAGTAATTGCGAGTGGCAAAGATGAGTATAAAATCGAAGACAAGTTAGTGACTCCCAATATTATTTATGCTTACGGAATAGTAAGCATAGACAATAAAGGTCAAGAAAGCGATATGCTAGAAAGCTACCCGGTTAATTTAAAAATAGGTTATGAACACTAAAATAAATTTTTTAATTCTTTTTGGGATTGTATTTATTTTTATATCTTTACTAACTCCGCAAAAAGCAAATGCCCTTCCCGCTTGCTGGTTTGAAATCACCAATCTCCAAACAACTCCTTCTTCTCCTTTTGCCCCAGGCCAAAGTTTTGAATGCCGAGTCACGGTCTCTCAAAGAGAAACTTATGGCGACTATGCTTCTGTCCACTGTGGAATCACATTAGAAAATATGAGTACTTGGGTATCGGGTTGTTCGTGGAAAGGTTGGGACGGAAATACCGTATTGTTTGACTGCAACGCGCCCTCAACAGAGGGTAATTATTCTTTAATGGGGTACGAATTTGAAACTTATTGCGATGCCGTACCTAAATTTCAGAAAATTTCTATTGGAACCGCCAACCAATCTCCCGATGGCCATTTTGACGGAGTTAATTGTAATAATCTCTGGGGATGGACAAGGGATCCTGATAAAACCGATGCTATTGACGTTAATCTTTATCTTGATGGTCCTGTAGGTTCAGGAAATTCTATTGGCTCAATCACAGCAAATCAATATCGCCAAGATCTTTGTAATCACTGGGGAAATGGCGATTCAGATTGCAATCACGGATTTTCATTCTCAACCCCCGATACTTTAAAAGATGGGAAATCCCACCTTATTTACGCTTATGGAATAGACAACAAAGGTGGTCAAAATTCTTTATTGGCGGGATCTCCAATCACAATAAATTGTGGAAGTATTTCATGTACTGATTGTAAAGTTGAAGATACGTGCCGAAATCGTATTTCTAAAAATTGTACTGTAGAAGATGCAAAAGATTACGATATTACCCAATTGGGAGACAGTATCGATGATTATTGGTGTACCTATAATGAACATGATGGATGCCAATATGTGAAATCTAGAATCCAACTTGTAAACGGTCAGCAAAATCCGGATTTTTGGGAAGGAGAATCTTGCGAATATGATGCTTCTGGAAGCAGTTCCATTCTTTATGGCGAAAAGAAAGTCTACATAGACGATATCTCAAAATATAATATCAAGGCAAATATAAATATAGATGATGAATCCTGGGCTTGGATCAATGGGGTAGAGGTCCCGGGTCTACACAAAGGATGTTGTGGTTGGTCAGGTTTACAGGAAGTAACTAACTATTTTAATACAGGTTGGAATTTAATTAAGTTTCGGGCAGACGATACCTGCTCCGGAGCCAGATATTTTAACCTTGATTGGAATGTTTCTTTAAAGACTACTCAACCCACGCCTGTTCCCACGCCCAATGTAAACCTTAAGGCCAATAGTTCTGATGGGCCTATTACTATTGCATACAATACTGCAGCTATCCTAGCTTGGACATCAACTAATGCTAGTTCTTGCAGCGCTTCCAATGGTTGGTCTGGCGCAAAAGGAACTTCTGGTTCAGAGAGCACAGGGAATCTTACAAGTTCAAAAACATACACTATTTTATGCACAGGAACAGGAGGTTCGGCTACTGATTCGGTCACGGTTAATGTTGAAGCCAAACCTGCTTTTAATGTTAGTTTAGAGGCGATTCCTAGTTCGGGAAATGCTCCTTTGATAGTGGCATTTAAGGTTACTATTTCTGGAGGAGGCCAAGGGCCTAGCAATTATAAATTTGATTGTACTAATGATGGAAACTGGGACGTATCAATTAATGAAATTTACGACAATATATATACTGCCCAAAACGCCTGCACTTTTTCTGCAACAGGCACTTATACGGCCAGAGTTAGAGCGCAAAAAGGAACATTTTCAGCCGAGACTACTACTCTTATTACTGTTTCCTCTGCAGGTCCTGCTTGTTCTCAATTAGAATATCCAAAAAATCAATGGCAAAGAATTTGGTATGATTACCCAAGTGGAAATTGTCTAGGGAATGCTCCGGATGAATATAATGAGCAATTCGATAATATTTGGAATACAGACGTGCTTGCTTTTGGAAAAAGTGAGAAAATCCAGTTCAAATCTTCAAGAAAAATTAATTTTACCTCAACCGAAATTTACAGATTCACTGTGGGCTCCGACGATGGGGTAAGATTTTGGATAGACAATGTCCTAAAACTTGATAGATGGGCAGATAGAGGTTATATTACCGATTCAGTTGAAGCTAATTTAAGTGCTGGAGAACATAATTTTAGATTAGATTATTATGAATCTGTAGGAAGTGCCAGAGCTTCATTTTCTTTTTCGCCAGTATCTTCTGCTCCCACCTTGCCAAATGTTATCACCAACGCCGCAACCGATATCCAGCAAAATCAGGTTCTTTTAAATGGAAGTCTTACAAGTTTGGGAGGAACAAGTTCTTGTAATGTTTGGATTGAGTGGGGAACTACTGCTGCCTATGGAAACCAAAGTTCTCCTATTGCAAAATCCTCTACAGGAAACTTTAGTCAGGTGATTTATAATTTATCGCCACAAACCACTTATCACCTCAAAACGGTTGCTCAAAATACTGCAGGCACCAGTTATGGAAATGATATAACCTTTACCACAAAATCCGAAGCGACCACTCCAGGAACAACTTACCAGATTCCTCTTCTTGTTATAAAGTTCTTTCCTGGCGCAGGCGGAAGATTGAAATTACAGAGAGGAACATTAAGTGATGGCTTGGAGGGAGCAAACGTTCAATCAATGAAAGATAAAGTAATTAGATTAAACTCTGAAGTTATAAATGCCCTGAAAAATGGAAGCACTTATCATGGATATAAAGATTCTTCTGCCACTCCTTCATTAAATTATTATGTCCTTGACACCAGGGAATTTGAAACCGACCTTCCTCTAAAACCCTATAATCGTGATGGTCGGCCCTGGATTACAGACTATAATGCTATTCTGAATAGCCTTAATATTTGTGATTATGTCAACAATAAAGATATAAAAGAGGTCTGGTTGTGGAGCTATTCGGCAAAAATAGATGGAATAGATTATGTAGGTTGGGAATCCAATATGGCTGGACTATATGGAGACATCAGTAATAGCAACCGAGATCCAAATGATATGCCTATTTGCAACAAAACCTATACTTTATATCACTACAACTATGGAAGGGGGACCTCTGAGGCCACAGAAGATCATATACATCAAATAGAATCTGTCTTTACCGATGTTGACTATAACTTATTCTTAAATAGGTTTGTAGGTTATTCTTATAAAAATTATGGTTCAGGTTCTGGTTATGCCTGTGATCAGGCAGATTCTGTAAATTTCCACCGTTGCGGCAATTGTCATTTTCCTCCAAATGGGACAAAAGATTACGATTGGACAAATAGAAACTATGTTTGGTCAGATTGCGAAGATTGGAATCCAAATGGAAGCGGCCAAAAAACTTGTTTTAATTGTACAAAATGGAACTGCGATAGCCTTCAATACTTTATTTGGTGGATGCAGAATCTCCCCGGGAAGAACAATACGCTATATTATGAAAACAGAAGGTTAAAGAATTGGTGGGCATTCATTGGAGATTTTGACAGAGCAATGGCTGAAGGAAAAAGCTTGAGCCAATCGAGTTCCGTCTCTGCTCCTTCTGCTGACCTAAACGCGGATGGAAAAACTGACAATCAAGATTATAATATTGCACTTGAAAAATGGGGCACTTCTGGTGCGTCCTCGGCTGACTTAAACTCTGATGGTGTTGTTGATTCCAAGGACCTTGAAATTATAAGAAGAAAAATTCAGGGCATTCAATAAATAAATTCAGGATTTTTTAAGATAGGAATCTCAAAAAAGATTTACAATTTTAAATTTTCCATCTACAATCTACAATTATCAGTATTAAGCTTGCCCTGAGCGAACGAAGTGAGTCGAAGGGCAAAGTCCTGAGCGAGCAAAGCGAGTCGAAGGGCCCCCATAGCTCAACTCGGCAGAGCAGTTGCCTCTTAAGCAATTGGTTCCAGGTTCGAATCCTGGTGGGGGCACATCAAAAACCGCCCAACTTAAATTGGACGGTTTTTTATTAGTTTAGAATATTTTTTACTTTTCCTGTTTTGATTGCAAACGATTTAAAAATTCTTTTTCAGAAACCCAAAGAGATGCTTTCAATGCTTTTTCTAAAATTTTTTCTTTTTCTTCCTTATTTTTTGTTTCAGAATATAATTTCAAAAATCTTGCAATTTTCTTTTTTCGCTTTTGCTTTAATTTTATTTCAAATTGTCTTCTTCTTAGTAAGCCTGCCATAGTTTTTGAATAACTTTTTATTTGTAATTTTTGATTTCTTATTTTACCATAAGTAAAACAATTAAAGCAATTATGGAAACAGAAAAAATCCAAGAGAAAATCCAGGAGATCGAGGAAGAGTTAAAAACCATACCTTATCACAAGGGGACAGAGCATCATATTGGAAAACTAAAAGCCAGCTTAGCCAAACTAAGGAATGAAATTATTGAAAAGAAAACGAAGGGAGGTGGCAAAGGAGAGGGCTTTGCCATTAGAAAAGAAGGGGATGCCACAGTAGTTTTAGTAGGATTTCCTTCCGTAGGTAAATCTACAATTTTGAATGAACTAACTAATGCCGAATCCAAGGTGGCAAGTTATCCTTTTACCACTCTAAGTGTAATCCCTGGAATGCTTGATTTTCAGGGTGCAAAAATTCAGGTTCTCGATGTGCCAGGATTGATTCAGGGAGCGGCAATGGGAAAAGGAAGGGGAAAAGAAGTGCTTTCCGTAGTAAGGGGCGCGGACTTACTCTTTATAATCGCTTCCGCCCAAGAACCTAATACTTTTGAGATTATGGAAAATGAACTTTATCTGGCGGGAGTAAGGTTAAATGAAAAAAAACCTCAAGTAATAATTGAAAAAAGATTGAGGGGAGGATTAGAAATCTCAGCCCCTCAAAAATCAATTTCCCTCCAAACAATTAAAACCTTGGCGCAGGAATTTGGAATTTTAAATGCTAAAATCTCTTTCAGGGACAAGTTGAGTGCAGACCAATTAATTGATGCTTTTATGGGAACTCGAGTTTACGTCCCCACTATGAAAGTCATTTCGAAAATTGACCTAATCCCAAAAGATTCTCTAAAAAAACTTCAAAAAACTTTTCCTAAAGATTGTCTTTTTATCAGTGTTCCAGAAGGAATTGGAACAGAGGAATTAAAAAAAAGAATTTTTGAAAAATTGAATTTTGTTAGGATTTATCTAAGACGAGAACTTGGAGCCCAACCCGCGAAAGATCCTCTCATTTGCAAAAAAGGTGTAACAATTTTTGAAGCAGCCAGCAAAATTTCAAAAAACCTAGCAAGCGAAATCAAGGGAGCAAAGATTAAGGGCCCGTCGGCAAGCCACCCAAATCAGTTAGTAGGATTAAGACACCAATTATTAGATGGAGATGATATATTTTTTATCAAATAATATTGCATTTTAGACCCAAAGGGGGTAAAATGGATTTATGTTAACTCCAGAAGAAAAATTAAAAGTAATAGAAAAGTATAAGCTTCACGACCAAGATACCGGTTCTTCGGAAGTGCAAATTGCTCTATTAACAGAAGAGATTAAAAGGGTTTTATTGCATTTAAAATTACATTCAAAAGACCTCCATACGAAAAGAGGGCTTTTAAAGATGGTCTCTAAAAGGAGGGCCCTTTTAAAGTATTTGGAAACAGAAGACGAAAAAAGATATCAGGAAATTATCAAAAAGATTAGGTTAAAGAAATAACGTGCAATTATTCCTAGGACGTAAAAAGACTGTCAAACACGAGGAACAAAGGGTTGCTGTTTTGATTGATGTTCAAAATATGTATCATTCGGCAAAAAATCTTTATCACCGCAAAGTTAATTTTGAAGAAGTTCTAAAAACTGCAATCGCTGGGAGAAAATTGATTAGAGCGGTAGCTTACACTGTAAAAACCGAGGGAGAAGAAGAAAAAGCGTTTTTGGGAGCATTAAAAAGAATTGGAATCGAAACCAAAAGCAAAGACCTCCAAATTTTTCCAGGAGGCATGAAAAAAGGCGATTGGGATGTAGGAATTGCAGTGGATGCTATTAAATTTAGTACTCTTTTGGATACTATTGTCCTAATAACAGGGGACGGAGATTTCATACCCCTTGTTGACTATCTAAAAAATGCTACTGGGGTAAGAGTAGAAATCGTAGCTTTCGGAAGGTCTTGTTCTGGACAACTAAAACACACTGTCGATGATTTTATTGATTTGGAAGAAGACCCTCAAAGATATCTTTTGAAATAAATAAATTACACTGCGAATAATTAAGGTATAATTTTTGTAAAAACTCGAGGATTTGCATTTTAATTTCGTGGATAAAAAATTTGAATTTAAAATAGGAGAGAAAAATTTAGAGTTTAAAATAACAAATCTGGCAGAAAGAGCAAATGGAGAGATAATGGTGAGATACGGAGACACTCAAGTTCTAGCAACCAGTACAATGTCCGAAAACGAGGCTGTGGGCCTGGATTATTTTCCTCTTTCTGTAAATCATGAAGAAAGATATTATGCCGCAGGAAAAATCCTTGGTTCTCGGTATATAAAACGCGAAGGAAAGCCTTCAGATAATGCTACCGCTATTTCAAGATTAATTGACAGAACGATCCGCCCTCTTTTTGACAAATCTTTTAAAAGAGAAGTGCAGGTAATTGTTACCTGTCTTTCTTGGGATGAAGAAAATGATCCCGATATTTTAGGAATTTTAGGCGCTAGCCTATCGCTTTTGCTTTCCGATATTCCCTGGGAGGGACCTCTGGGAGCTGTAAGAATAGGAATAAAGGACGAGAAACTAATTTTAAATCCCACTTATCAAGAACGCGAAGAAAGCGCCCTAGATATTGTATTTTCTGGAATAAAACGGAATGGAGAAATTTTGATAAATATGATTGAGGCGAGTGCAAAAGAGGCAAAAGAAGAATTAATTTTAGAAGCGGTAAAATTGGCAAGACCAGAAATCGAAAGATTGATAGAACTACAAGAAGCAATTAGAAAAGAATTTGGTAAAGAAAAAATTGTCGTTGAGAAAAAAGAAGAACCTGAATTAAAAGCGAGTGTCTCAAATTTTCTTGGAGACAAAATTGAAAGTATTCTTTCTAATAAATCTGGGGTGGTTTCTGAAAGAGAGGGAATGGAAAGAGCAAAAAAGATTGATGGACTCCAAAAAGAACTTATAGAGTATATTAAAACTGAGTATTCTGGCAAAGAAGCTTTAGCAAAAGGTTTTTTTGAAGAAAAAGTAAATGAAATTGTTCATGAAAAAGCCATAAAAAATGGAGAAAGAGTGGACGGAAGAAAGTTAGACGAATTAAGAAAAATATCATGTGAAGTAGGTTTAATCCCACGAACTCATGGCTCAGGGCTTTTTTGCAGAGGTCTCACAAAATCCTTATCAATCCTAACCTTGGGAGGCCCGGGCGAGCGACAATTGATTGAAGGAATGGAAATTATGGAAAAAAAGAGATTCTTGCATCACTATAACTTTCCACCTTATTCTACGGGCGAAGTAAAACGCTTGGCATCTCCTTCAAGAAGAGAAATCGGCCATGGGATGTTGGCTGAAAGAGCACTTTTGACAATTATTCCTGAATTTGACGATTTTCCTTATACTATAAGAATTGTTTCTGAAATTTTATGTTCGAACGGTTCTAGTTCAATGGCATCAGTGTGTTCCTCATGCCTTGCATTAATGGATGCAGGTGTTCCAATCAAAAAACCAATATCCGGAATTGCCGTAGGCCTTATGACAAAAGAAGGGGCATACTTGACTGACCATTCTCTCAAAGATACTGATTATAAATTACTAACTGACATTCAGGGCCCGGAAGATTTTCATGGAGATATGGATTTTAAGGTAGCAGGAACAAGAGATGGAATCACTGCTCTTCAAATGGATGTTAAAATTCTTGGAATTGGAGAAAAAGTTTTAAAAGAGGCTCTTTTGAGAGGAAAAAAAGCAAGGCTTGAAATTTTAGACCTACTAGAAAAAACTATTGAAAAACCAAGAGAAAAACTTTCCCCCTTTGCTCCCAAAATTTATAAACTTCAAATCCCAACTGAAAAAATTGGAGAAGTAATCGGCCCCAAGGGAAATACCATAAAAAGAATTATTGAAGAAACTGGAGCTACAATTGACATTGAAGAAACTGGAATGGTTTTCATCACTTCCCAAGACGAAGATTCCGCAAAACGAGCAGTAGAGTTTATAAAAAACATTACCCGTGAAGTTAAAATAGGAGAAATTTTTTTAGGAAAGGTTAAAAAAGTATTAAATTTCGGTGCTTTTCTGGAATTAGGATTTGGACAAGAAGGACTTCTCCATTCTTCCAGAACGAAAGAGCCCTTGCAGATGGGTGAAAAAGTTTCAGTAAAAGTAATTTCAATTGACGAACAAGGTCGGGTTAATCTTGATTTAGAAAAACCCTTCAAAAAATATGTCAAAAGAGGAGAGGACAGATAACATTTTAAGAGAAAGGATTTTAAAAGTGGGTGAAATTCGAACAATGGAAAAAGACATGGCCCGACTTAGATTTTTGGAGGCAGAAAGAGAAAGGATGATTATAAGTCAGGAGGTTCCTCGGGAGGGTGTTCCAGAAGAAGAAGCTTTTCCATTAAAAACCAAAGAGGAGGAGGAAGCAGAAGAAAAATTAAGACAATTAGAGGAAGAGGCGCAAGATAGAGAGAGGGTGAAAAGATTAGAAGAGGCAATTGAGAAAAGAAGGGCTGAAGAAAGAAAAAGACTGGAAGGAGAGGAAAAACGAAATGTTTTGGAGGCAGCTGAGGAAAGAAAAAAAATAGGAGAAGAAGAAAAGAAAAAGACTTCAGAAGCAGAAAGAGGAATTGTTGAGGAAATCAGAAAAAAAGCGCTTGAAGAAGAACGTAAGGTAAAACAGAAGGATAGTGTGCTTTCAGAGCTCAAGGAAGAAGAAAATCTAAAAAAAGAAGCCCCGATAGTACAAGAAGAACTTGACGAATTAAGCTTGGAGAAAAAACCCCTGGAAAGAGAGAGGAATAAATTTTCGCAAAGAAAAGGGGAGTTAGAAGAAATGATTTCTCCTATCTTGGCTCGAGAAAAAGAAATTGAAGAAAAAATAGCGCTCCTTGAAGAGCAAGAAAGACAGGTTGAAAATCGAGCCAGGCAACGTGAAATTGAAAAAAC
>Ga0315289_10002052_pt1 | contig 31182 bp, 44 predicted proteins | sample YL17G11_40_MG_FD_203452 | JGI IMG/M metagenome (GOLD analysis project Ga0315289, IMG submission 203452) | Sediment microbial communities from Yellowstone Lake, YNP, Wyoming, USA - YL17G11_40 | ecosystem: Environmental > Aquatic > Freshwater > Lake > Sediment | place: USA: Wyoming | collected... | reverse complement strand
AGTTCATTCCCGTACAGTATGCCGTTGTGTTGCTGTTTGTCATAGACGTCATGAGAAGGGTCCTCTTGAAACTGGCGCCTAAAACTACATAAGGACCCTAGACCCCTTCTTTTTTCTTTCAGCCTCTGTTTTTCGTCAATCCATCAAGAGTCAGCGAGAGCTCTCTTCTACCTACACTTTTACACCAAAATACAACACAAACTCCTTCACACCCCAAGCACCCGCAACCACACAAAACCCTCTACACCCCATACTACCCTGAAACACTCCCTCGCCTCTAGGGTATCTGAGGCGCATGGTTATATTATGTGGGGTGTTCCTCTGTTTTTGGGTGTAGGGTTGTGGATTGGCGGCGGCGTTATGATTATGGTGTTTCGGGGGTTGAGGTTGACGCGTTTGTTGCTGCTAATTTGTGTGTGAAGCAGTTTTTGGGCAAGTATGCTGAATCGACCAAACGCGGTTTCAGTCGGTATTTATGCATGTTTTTCAAGTGGTTGCAGATCCGTAAGGGTTTGGTGATGAAGCCGAGTGAGTTTTTGCAGGTGTTGTGTGAGAAGCGGTTGAGCAGGGTTGTTGAGGATCGGGGTTGGGGGCGGAATCTTGTTTTGGAGTTCACCCGGGATAACCCTGATTTAAAAGGCAAATCTCACGCTCTGCTTTATGGCGCCATGCTCAAGAGCGTAAATTTGTTCTGTAAGGCTCATGAAGTTGAGTTGACTAGCGCGCGCGGGTTTTATGGCGTGAAGAAGCACCGGAAATATCGGCCGGATCCCTACACTGTTGGTTTAGCTAAGAAAGTCATTGGTGCATTGAATAAGCGTGACCGCGCAATCTGCATGTTAGGGTTGCAGACGGGGCAGAGCATAATGCAGGTCCTCAACGACATTAATGATCAGTACGAATACATAGCGCGAATGATCAGTCAGGGCAGGAAACGGATCCGGTTTAATTTTGATGGGCGCAAGGGCAATGATTTCCGATACTACACTTTCTGTTCGCTTGACGCGATAACGGAGATTCAAGAGTGGCTGCCCCTCCGGAGGAAATGGCTCAACGGCAAAAAGAGCCCCTACCTGTTCATTAAACGTGACGGGTCGAAGTTGACGCCGGAAGCCTGGAGAAGTCCCTTCAGAGAACGTTTGGAAAGGCACGACGTTTACAAGGGGCCTTACACCGTGATTTTTCACATGTTCCGCAAGATTTTCGAGTCAGAAGCCAGTCCCCCGGACCGAGGCATAAGCAAGGATTACGTGCGGTTTATGATGGGTCATTCTGTTGACAAGGAAGAGCTTGATCAACTGGATATTCCGGGGGGCACGTATGATCAGGCGCCGTTTACTCATGCGGACGCGGTTGAACGGGAATACGCGAAATTGGAGCCTTACATCAACATTTACACTGGAAAACCACCGGGACAAGAGCATGAAGGATTGAACGATGATGAGATTGAAGCGATGAGAGAGCTTATTGCAGATTATAGAGAAGGAAAAATCAAGGTCTGACTCGTATTCGTCGTGTGAGAATGGTAATGAAAAGGGTTGTGGCCAGCAGCAGGAAAACGGGCCCTAGCGGGAATTCTGGGATCATCGAGTATTCGTTTGATTGAGCCGTCAGTGTATAGGATGAAACGAGACTAGAGAGCGCCTCGTACATGAATACGATTTTGAAAGGTCCTGTTTGGCCGCCTGCCAGGTCGGTTGGATCCGTGAAGGTGTAGTCACAACCGATGACGGTGCCATTTTGGTCATAGAAGGTTCCGATGACTTCGACATAAGAAGCTGAATTATTCTGCAGGTTTTGGATCTCACCAACAATCTCCAGGTAATCAAGCTGATCGATCGAGCTACTATGGGATAAGATTTGTAGGCCTCGCGGTTTGGGGTTCGCCTCACTGCCTGTTACGGTCAGTTTATACGACGTCACGTCAGCTGAAGTGTTTGTGTTCATTATGAAGAGGTCGAAGGGGCTCTTTTGTGTTGGTTCAAGCTGATCGAGTAGAGTAAAAGTATATTCGGTCTCGATAACGACATGACCAGCATTGTAGAAGGTGCCCACGATTTCCACATATTTTAGGGTTTGACTTCCATTATTCTGAACTTCTCCGAAAACATGGAGATATCCGAGCGTATCTATAACTTCACTTGTTGTGAGGAAATCTATGTCTAGGGCCGAAACTCTGGTTGACAATGTGCACAGTAAAACCAGCGCCAGAATGATCGTACGTACCATTTGTTTGTTCATAGTCTCTGATCTCTCCTAGATGATGCGAATGCCGAGAACGGAGAGAAACACAACCACCACGAGCGCACCGAGGCCCATTAAGAAACTGATGATCATCAAAGTTTCAATACCATTGAGGTGATCCTCAATTTTTTCAAGCAACTCTTTCTCGCTAATTTCCTCTTTCTTTTCGGACACTGGATATCTTCACCTCCATTAGACGTCTGGCAGCTTCCAACCTTCCTTTCGTTTCTTGGCTATTATGCCTCGGATGTCCCGTTGTGCCAAAGCAAACTTGACATGGTCGCAACTGTCAGTCCGGTCTATGCTACAGTCGATCCCGGAAGGCTTCAGGGCAATGTCGGCTACTCTATGAAGTTTGCGATCCAAGATTTTGCAGCCATTTTCATCACAATTTATCTGTTCCATTCGAGGTAACTCTTTTTCTGCAGCTTTCAATTCTTCCAGTCTTCTACGGCTTGCATCTTCAAGGAACTGTGCAAGACTACGATAGCCGTATTGCGTATTGGTCTTGATGAATTCTTCTAGGTAGTCGATGAACTCTGTTTTCATGCTGACCGTGCGGTAGGGTGGTTTGGTGCTCATTATCTCCCAATAATTAAAGCATTATTAAAGTATAAATATGTTATTCCGATAGTTCAAAGTTAACATAATTTTAAACTAAAATCTTAAATAGTCTTTCTATCCCTTAGGAATGAATTAACTTTAAAGGATGTTTGAACTATGGGGAAACCGAAATTCAGAAGTGTAAGCCTCAGAGCCGAACTCATAGGGGCTATTGAGGAGCACCTGAAAAAGGACAAACGCTACCGCGGGGTTCCGGAGTTCCTGAGTGAAGCTGCTCGTCGTCGTATGGAAGAATGGCAGGGGGCTTAGTTTTGGTTTCTGGTCGTCGATCGCATGACGAGGTTGCCAAGCTTCGACGTGAATTCTTCGAAGTGATCCATGAGATCCACTTGAAAGTGTTGGAGAAATCGAAGAAGCCGGAGGCTTCGACGTGAGTCAACAAGTGGATTGGCATGGCAAGTGCACGGCTAAAGCCGCTTGGAAACTCGGTTACATTACGCGGGAAGAGTTTGTGGCCATCAGGAAAGCATTCAAAGCAAAGCATCCGAACGGAGGCGACTTGCAGTGATTGAGGTTGATATGCGAGTCAAAGCTCACGGCCACGGCGAAACCGAAAAGAAACATCCCTGGTTCACTGTGACTTTTGTCGGCAAAACTGACGCTGTCCTCGAAGCATCCGAGTTCAAGTTGACCGTGAAAAGTGAGAAAGCCTCATTGTTCGACGTGTACCCGCTTGGAAAAGTCGTGAGCTTGAAACTGCATGATCCTCAACGAAAACTATCGGAGGCCTCTGAGTGAGCCTCAAACTTCCGATCGATTTCGCTAAGAAAATCGCGGACACCCTCACCATCAAGACCGAGATTGTCGAACAACTCTTTGACATTGAAGAGCGGAAAGACGGGTTTTTCTATGCTGTCTTGAAGTCGAAGCAATTCCTAGACAAATTTCAGTTCAGGGCCATGTGTAGACTTGTGAAGGACTTGGGTGGCCAGGACTATTTGCAGGGTGCCAAGGCTTGGGCGGTGCCTGGACCGTTTGCAAAGAAGGGCGGCGTTACGCCTCAGGGCACGTCTACACCAGTTACAGCGGGTACAGCAGTTACTCCTAACGTTGTGAAAGACGACAAAAGCAAGCCACTAGACCTCGGCCCTATCCCGATAAAGCCTGGTTACTACGCCAAGTTTGCTATCTGCAACATATTATCACCTGTCCACAAATTTCGGTCGAACATTGAGGATGGTATTGAAGAGTTTATCGAGCAGATTGCAACAACTAAAGCTGGACATGAAATCGCCATTATTCTAGAGCCGTTGGTCTGTAGGCCAGCACCAGCATCATCCGGTTACATCGAAGTTGGTTGCGGGGAACGTAGGCTTTTAGCTGCGAGGAAAATGGGTCTCGGCGTCGTTCCAGTGATCGTGAAGGAGTTTGCTGACGAAGAGTTTGACCGGATCAGACTGATGGAGAATGTGGCTCGCAAGGATATGTCAGATTATGATCTTGCAAAAGCCCTGAAACATTTAATGGACAAGTATCCGAAAACCTATCCCACGCAAGCGAATCTTGCCGACGTTTTTGGCAAGGAACATAACTGGGTTACACGTCACCTCGACATGTTGAACCTTGATAACATTGTACCCCGGGGTACAATGGAGAGTGGGGAGTTTACTGAGCGTCAGGCTCGTGAGATCCTCGCTGCTCCAGAAGCAAAGAAACAGGAAATCATTGATGAAATCAATAAGACTGGGGAAGTGCCTTCTGCCCGGGAAATCCACAGCATCGTTCATCCTGAAGAGAAAGCGCCTCCGATCGGAACTGTGAAACCTCAAGATATGACAGTTGGCAAAGCCCGCGAGCTCTTGGATACTCCTGCCGGGAAAGAAGTGTTGGAAACCGCTGTGAAAGAAAGGTTTGCTGAAGGCCCATCCGAGGGGGCGGGTGAAAGTGAAGAAGAGGATGAAGGCCCCTTGTATGCAGACGGCATTGAGACCATTCCTGAAAAAGACACGGAATCCATTTCGAAAGCGCATGAACCCAACAAGGAATCTATTCCCAGCCCTCATGTCAAAGACGAGAAGATTGACACTGGCTTCGAATTTTGCTGCCCCGAATGCCAACTCAAATTCCAGATTCTTCACGTGAAACGAGCAGACGGCAAAATTGAGCATTGCTTGGAGGCGAAATATTGAATCTCCGCCGTCTATATGAGAGCATTCCTACGCAGGCACGAATCTGCACATGGTGCAACGAACCGATCCTCAGAAACATCGACCAAGACAAAGACGGCCGGCTCTATCATCATGGTTGTTTGTTGACGGCACGCGAAACCTGGTATGACTGTCAAGAATGTTATGCTCGTTTCGATGGGACAGAAGCAAATTTCGAACAGGACATAAGCTGTTTCGGAGACGACTGGTGTTTGCATCGTAAACCCTTCTGTCCGCACTGTGGACGTCAAGTTCAAACTCCCAGTCAACAAGGAGTGATCGAAATATGAAAGAAGAAATTAGGGATCTGCTAGAAGACCTCTGCTATCCCTGGTTCAAACTCTGCGACAGGCTACGGAATCACGAGAAACGCATGTGTAATCTGGAAATTGCGGTTGAAAAGGAGCTAGAGTTTCTCGGCATGCTTACAGCTAACGTGATGGATAGTCGCAGACGCGTGCAACTTGAAAAGCATCTGGCCAGTTTCCGTGAAACATTCAACCTCAACCGACCCGAGGAGGCGGAACCATAATCTCTATTGAAGAGCTCAAAGCCAAATACGGCATGAGAAACGTGGCGCCTCACGGTGAATGCGTAATCGTGCCTGGAGACAAGTTTGATCCTGACTGGGAATTTCAACTTGAAGATCAAGGTTTCAAAGTGCATCTTGTCGAATTGGATCGGAGGCCTGTTGCTCTTGTTTCTATGCGGAAAACTGGTGAGGTCTCTGAGGAAAGAACTGTTTACACGCCGCCTCCAAAACCGCCAGTCACCGAGAAACATGAAGAGATAGTGTCAGGACCCGAACATGTTGAGAAGTCTCGCGGCCATAAGAAGGGCAGCAAAACATCCCGGTGGACCCAGGAGGAAGATACTCGTCTCTTGTATGAGTGGCCCAGGGCTCGCGGGACAATCGCGGAAAAAGCTAGAAGTCTTGTGCCCTTGTTTCCAGGACGAAACGCCCACGCCATCACATGTCACTACGACCAAATAGACCGCACGTCAAAACAGTCAACTCCTATGAGAGGTTCAGGCGGAAAATGGTCTGGCAAAGACGTTGAGAAACTGATCACCTTATGGAATGGACCGATGCTTAAAAGCCAGATTGAAAAAGCGTTTCCAGGCCGCACACCAAAAAGCGTCAGAATGCTTATTCAGCGATTGAAGAAGGCAGGCAAAATTGAGAAGCGGCAGCCAGGACCCAGAAATAAGACGTTGCAGCCTCTCAAAGAACTTCATGTGTCACGTGAACCTGAAAAAGTGTTCCTGACTCCGAAGGAAGAGGTAGAAATAGTAGAGAAAGTGGCTCCTCTTCAAACGGTTCCTATTGAAGTTGTGAGTCTACTCAGAGAAATAAGAGACTTGTTGGCACCGAGGACTTTCTATTTTCAATGGCACTGCCGAAATTGCAAAGACTCAGGATCTGCCGAGGATAGCAAAGTTTGGAAGTTCTGTTCCAAATGCGGTGAAGAACTTGTTGTCTGGGACATCCAGGGGAGAGAGATAAACAATGGGCAGACTGCAGAAAAATAGTCGTGCTGACTGGCCTGACCCCTGCCTTCACTATCCTGGCACCGAGGAGCCATGCGGCAACTTGCTATGTCCAGAACGTGACTTGCCAAATTCGAAAGTGGAAAGTTGCGTTGTCAAAATCAGGTGGTTCAAAGACTACAGCCTGAAGGGATAAGGAATGGATACACCGAAGTTGCTGGACCTTTGTTGCGGCTTAGGCGGATGGAGCATAGGCTTCTACAGGGCAGGGTTTGATTGTACTGGAGTGGACATTCTTGACATTGGATATCCATATAAACTTGTGAAAATGGACCTTAAAGATTATCATCCCAATGAAGCTTTTGACGTTGTTACTGCATCGCCTCCGTGCACCGAATTCAGCACATTAGTCCGCCTTGCAGTCAGCAGAGGCCAACGTAAATCTGCAGATCCTGCTAAAGGGCTGGAACTTGTCAGAGAAAGCATAAGGATAATTCGAGAAGTAAACCCGAAGTTTTGGATCTTGGAAAACGTCCAAGGGTCACTGCAACATATTGAACCATTGCTCGGGCCGCCTGCAGTAATCATCAAGCCTTGGTATTTATGGGGAATATTACCGCCCTTTCTCTTTCCGCAATCAAACTTTCCGTCAAAAACAGATTTCCCCGTAGGTTCAGTCCGTGCTAAAGCGCATGATCGCCTAAACTCGGTCTTCGCGTTCAATCCATTGCGTTCTTTCTTTCGGGCAAAAATTCCCCTCCCACTCTCGGTCCCCCTTGGCAAAGCATGCTATGACAAACTCACGGAGGCCCACACTTGAAGCTTCGTCTTTCCTCTGTTTTGCCGTTATCAGGAAAACATCAAGGTAATTGGGAGTTGAAATAGAAAATGAGTTTGAAGAAAATCTACAGTGATGACTCCTTAATCAAATACACAAGTACAACGATTCCAGCGGAACGCACGAAACATGAGATCGACGGCATTCTCGCTGAATACGAAGTCAAAGACATCTATTGGCATTATGACCCTGAACACAACAGCGTCTACGTAATGTTCAAACTTGAAGAAGTTGTCAACCAGTTGCCAGTAATGGTCAACGTCCGCGTTGATTCCCCTACTATTTGGGACCGTGCCAAACCGAAGGGCAGACCGCCAAAACCTGAAGCAATCAACTGGAGCGTAAGCATGAGAGCCATGCGACATTTCATCTACACACATTTGAACGCGGCTTACGCAATGCAAAGCAGCAAAACAGTCGCATTCCTCGGTTACATCCAAGGCGCTAACGGCGTTCAACTGAAAGAACTCATCCTGCCAAAACTAAGCGAATACCAAGCACTAGAACACAGAGAAAACTTGCAGGAAGAACAGAAGGCCTACGACAAAATCATCACTGTCCCCAAAACGAAGGGTGCCTAATATGAGTGTGCGCGCTAAAAGAAAGCGAAGGAAACCGTCGACGTATGTGGTGCAACCTCATCACATCACCTACGAGCCTGAATGGATAGTTCCTATTTTCAAAGGTGAACACTTCAGTATCACAACGATACTGAGGCGTAAACGGGTCAGCCAAGGTTTTCTCATTGCATTACTCGATTTCATCAAGAAACATAAGGAACAGGCAGAAGTCTTGCCTGAATTTGAAGAAGCCAAAACGGAGGGTGTTTAGGTTTTTGAGTTCAGATGAGATAGGGGAGAGAGAGGAGAGAGAGAGCAGAGAGATAGAGAGAGATAGAGAGAGTATAGAGAGTAGAGAGTATGTATATAGCGATATGTATATAGCGAGAAGAGGAAGAAAACGAAACTACTTTGATGAAAAGCATATCCGCATAGTCCAAATCTACATCAATAAACACCGCCGAGGAATCTATGAGAGTCTGCAAGAGATTCTCAAGAGGGATGGTAAGAGTTTTAGTTCATGGGTTCTTGACTACGCACAAGATTATGTTAGACTTCATGAACCTGGTAACCCTCAACAAAGGTTAGACACGATTTTGAAGATTGGCAAAGCTTATCATAGCCCAAGTAAGATTTGCGGGTTTAAAGATTGTATGCGTGACGCTGTTGGTGTTGCGTTTTACGTGCCTAGAAATGAAGAGTATGGCTACTGTTCTATTCATGCTAAAGACATCAAGGACCATGCGGATTTGTGGAAGGTTCTCAAATGACAGGTGTGAATGGTTCTGTGAAGTGCATAGGAAAGAGGCGGAAGACCTTGGACCAAAAGTGTGGAGGTTCATGAAACAATGTTGAATGTCCATGCTTCCACGAACCCCCCAATTACACGGTTTAGTGTAGATGTCAGAGGCTCACAGTTTCTTCTGTCAGTTACGAATCATAAAAGAGGTAAACCATGAATGACCAGAACATCAGAAAAAATTGAGCGCATGGTGCAGATTCCCGAGACCAGAAAAAATGTGGAAAAACTCTATTTTGTCCAGTTCGGGCAGGTCAGAAGGCATAGCCGAGTGCTGTATATTCCGTTGGATCCTGTGACTGTGAGACTGCATAAAATCAAGAAGGGCGACATCATCAAGTATCACTTGTTGGATTTGCATAGAGCTCCTGATGAAGATGCACGCCTCGAGGAGAGTTAGCTTGATGCCTTTGCGTGGTTTTCAACTGAAGAGTTGAAGACGTTGCCTTGGGATTTGAAGGCTAGATTACGAGAACGAGATAAGGAAAGGGAGGTGAATGGAAATATGAAGATTCATTGTGAGATTCAAGGAATCAGACCTTTATTACAGAACAGATTTCCAGATGAGACGTTCGAAGCCGAAAGCAAAGTGAAAACTCGCGTGGGTTCGCATAAGGCAGATGATCCCCAAGAACGCCTATACAAGTTACCAGATGGGCGCATCTATCAGCCTGCCGAGCATATTCTCAGAAGCATGGTCAAGGCAGCTACAAACTTCACGATCGGCGGAAAAGGAAAGAAAACCTACAAAGACATCATACAGAGCAGTGTAGTCATCACACCAGAAGCTATCATTCACAAGCACCAAACTTGGATACCTGATAAAAGAAGCGTCGTCATTCCCGCGACTCGTGGAAGACTAATGAGAATACGACCTCGGTTTGATGATTGGAACCTAGAGTTCGACATTGAAGTTTTGGAAGAGCAGATAAATTCCGAAACGATCAAGAGGATTCTGGACTACGCGGGGTATAACGTAGGGCTCGGAGATTACCGTCCTCGATTCGGCGGGTTCATAGTCACTCATTTCAAAGCTGAGTGATGCGAGGTTTGGTTAGGAATTGTAAGGTTTGGTTGAGCGAGGTGCTGTGCGGTAAGGTCTGCTGTGGATTGGTGAGCTGTGGATTGGTGAGGTAAGGTCGGGCAACGGTACGGTATGTTGGGGTCGGGTAAGGTAAGGTGTGGTTTGGCAAGGTCAAAATAGTCGGAGATATCATGACTAAATGAGACGTCGTGTTGAGTGCTGTTTTGACGAAAACCTGTTAAAAACCATCGACAACGCCGCAACCCTACTACATATCACGCGAACAGACTTCATGAAAGAGGCATGTATTCACTATCTTTCTACCATACGGAAAGGAGATAAAACATTAAAAGCCTCATCTCCACAAAACACAAGTTAACAAGCCTCCAGTTTTCACTTTTCGCCTCTCTCCGCTAGCGAGAGCAGTGTGATGTGAGACGGTATGCCCCACAAACCAACACCATTCAAAAACAGAAAACGAGCCCTACGCAACATCATTATGTCATCCTCTTTCTTCGACAAGAAACACAGTGAAACCATCAACACCCTATCACCAGGCGAAATCACACTCTACATGCAAACCATAGGCTTCCCCTTTCATCCTTTCGAAGCCCGCGTAATCGAGGGAGAAGTGTTAACTGACGCGAGAGGTCAGGGCAGCCTCGACAAACAAATCACCATTTTGTAGGAGTCTCCGTTGCAACGCAATGAATTGACGGGAGAGCAAGAGAAAAAGGTCAGGGCAAAGATCAATAAATTACTTGATGAGAAGAATTATTCAGAGGCGGCAAAACTCATGGTTGCAATGGTTGTAGTCAAGATCGACCCTGATGAGTTTGCCAAGCAACTCATTGAGAAAATTCAGGAATTCAAGGCGAAGAGCCTTTGACATGCATCTTCAACGTTTTGAGGAACCGAGAAATGAGTGAACACAGAAACCCGAACGAGAAATACGTTCGCAAAGACGTTCATGAAGTTCAAATGAGCAAAGTCCAAGACCTCTGCGTTGAAAAACACAAGGTCGTAGACTTCAGAATCAACATACTAGAAGAAGCAACAAAGTCTATCAACAGAAAAATCATGGCTACCCTCATCTTCACAGTCATGACGTTAATCGCTATCCTCGTGGCAATAGGCACCAATGCATTGACGTGAACCCAGAATGCACGATAATGCACAGAATCCGCCTCTCATGCTACCCCTGTTGCCAAAGCCGAAACGAAAAAGAGCCCTAGTCAAAAAAGCAGGACGAATCAGCAGAATCCTTGAACTCCGCGTTAAAGGCTACACTCTTGAACAGATTGCAACCGAACTGAAATGCAACGAGTCAACCATACGCCGCAACCTCAAAGACGAGTCTACACAAGCCTTCATAGACGCCTTGGTCCGAGAGCAACTCGCTGATATCGTGGCTGCAAAGACTGGAACACGCCTCCATTACCGCGACAAGTTACTTGAGAAAATGATGCCGAGGAAAGTAGAGAGTAAAACAGAGGGCAAACTGGATATCGCTGTTGACAAGGGAAAAGACATTGCAGACCTCCTCACAAAATATGACACTCTCTTCCTGGAAAAAACAGTTCCTAGCAAAGACAGTTCTCAGCAACAGGTGGATCCCGCATCAGCCAACACTCAAACAAGCTGAATTCCTCGTAACAACAGAACGCGAAGTCCTCTACGGAGGAGCTGCCGGAGGCGGCAAATCAGACGCCCTCTTAATGGCTGCTCTGCAATTCGTCGACATACCCGGATACACAGCTATCCTTTTCCGACGCACCTACAAAGACCTTTCACTCCCGGAGGCGTTGATGGATCGCGCTCAAGAATGGCTCGGACCCACACCTGCAAAGTGGAACGGTGAAAACCACACTTGGACTTTTCCGTCGACTGCACGATTATGCTTCGGCTACATGGAAACCGAGACGGATAAATACCGGTATCAAAGCGCCGCCTTCCAGTTTATAGGTTTCGATGAGGTTGTCCAGTTTCTCGAGGCAGAATACCGCTTCATGTTCAGCCGGTTACGCCGCCTCGAAACGAGTCCTGTTCCCCTCCGAATGCGATCAGCCACTAATCCCGGCGGCGTCGGCCATGAATGGGTCAAGCAACGATTTCTCATTGAAGGCCGCGAAAAAGGCCGGGTCTTCATTCCTGCAAAACTCGAGGACAATCCCTACCTGGACCAGAAAACATATCGTGCCAGCCTCAGCGAATTAGACCCGGTAACAAGAGCACAACTCTTGAATGGCGACTGGTCCGCAAGAACCACTGGAGGCAAGTTCAGACGTGAATGGTTCAAGATAGTTGACGATTACCCTCGAGGCGCCGTAAAGGCTCGGTATTGGGATCTTGCTGCAACCGAGGCGGCAAAGGGCAAGGATCCCGACTACACGGTAGGAGCTCTCCTCACACAGAAAGACGGCGTCTACTACATCATTGACATAAAACGCGCTCGAGGCACCCCGAAAGACGTCGGAGACCTCATAAAACAGACAGCGGAAACCGACGGCCATGAAATTGACATTCACATGGAACTTGAACCTGGCAGTGCCGGCATCGCAAACATCGACCACTACGCCCGGCATGTTCTTGTTGGCTTCAGTTTTCACGGGCAGAAGACAACGGGCAGCAAAGAGATCCGGGCAAACCCAGTGAGCTCAGCTGCCGAGGCCGGCAATGTGAAACTGGTCAGGGGCCCGTGGATAAACGATTTTCTTGACGAGGCTGAAGCTTTTCCAGGAGGCGTACATGACGACCAGGTTGATGCCGTAAGCGGTGCCTTCGCGATTGTTGCTCGAGGCAGACCGAGGGGCCTCGTGAGTTTCGGAGTTGTCGGAGACAAATGAGCAAGAAAGAAGAATCCTGGCCTTGGCCGTTTAATAAGTTTCATCCAAAACCTAAAGTTCCCCCTCCGATTAAGCTGCAAGGACTCGTCACAGTGCAAGGTCCAACTCCAGGACCCTACCTCATTTCAAGCTCGGACCAACCCCAATCAAGCGAGACTCGTATTCGAGGCAGGCTTGAAACCGCTAAACTCATTGAAGTCTCCGTGAATCCTGCTACAGCCGTGAAAGTCAGTGTAGGCACCGTTAGCGGCGTCAAATACCCTGATGACTTCAATGACTTCCAGGATTACCTTGACGCATACAACTACATTCCCTACGTGGCTCGAGCGGTTGACATCAAACAATTCATGATTTGGCAAATGGGCTACGACCTCGAATCAGAGGACGACACAAGCAAACAAGCCATTACAGACTTGCTAACTAACTTGCAGGCAGACACGGTGTTTCGTGACGGAGCCCTTTTCGCTCTCATCACTGGAAACATGTACTGGCAAAAACAGAAAGACCAGGCATACAAGCCTTTGAACCCGCTGAAAATAGGCTTGAAACTTGATAGTACCCAGCAAATCATAGAGTACCATTATGAACCTAGCTTCGGCAAGGTTGACCGTTTAAAACCTGAAGAAGTCCTGCATCTCAAATTCAACGCTGAACCCTGGGCATTCTTCGGCGTCAGCTGCCTCCGCTGCGTTTTGCCAACAATCAAAGCCTTGCTCTTCATGGAGGAAAAACTGCCTTGGATAGCGCGACGCCGTGCGGATCCGATGCTTCACATTCAGATAGGCGGTAAAGACAATCCAGTTGACAAGGACACTTATGATAGAGTGAAGAACGGCGTGATTAACCGGAAGCCAGGTGAAGACATATTCAACGATGGAACAATAGAACAGATCCAAGAGGTTTATCAAAGTGCAAGTGTTGGCGGCCGTCAGACGGTTGAGCCTATTCTCGCTCACTTCACACGTAACTTGGTTGCAGGCCTTGGCGTTCCAGAACCCGCCCTCGGATTCGGAGGCACAACCACAATGGCCACAGCCGACTATCAAGAGAGGATTCTCGAGGCGGAAGTCAGGGCTTACCAACGCGTTTTGAAACGGTTTCATGAAGCCAACCTTTTCAGTCTTGTTCAGACCGCAAAGCCTGTTAAGATGGTTTGGCGGCCTATGAAAGAAGAGGATAAAACAAGCCTCAGCACGAAGTTGCAGGGTGAAATTGAGCATGGCGTTGTCAGTCCGTCGTGGGCTCGGAAAACATTGGGTTATCCTGATGAGGCGGGGAAGGGCACGGTTATGGATAGTCGGTTTGTTCCGTCGATGAGTGGGGAAATGGAGCAACTCAAGAAAAAGGCTCTCCAAAAAATATTGAAGCAGGGTTCTTAATGCAGTTTTTCAAGGACAAAGACTGTAAAATGCGTGCTGAATCGCTTGATTTTGGAGAGGTTCAAGTTGGCACGTCTCAGTCTGTAAAAGTCTTTTTGAAGAATGATAGTCAAGGTGAACTGCGGAAGATTGAGATCGTTGTCTCAGATCCGAATGTGAAGGTTTCCGCTTCCAAGAGCCTTAAGTCTGGTGAGATCGGGGAAGTTGAGTTTACTTGGATTCCACAGTTGGAAGTGAAACGGGGCCTTAAATGCGGTTTCGAGGCGAAGGCTGAAGAAGTCTACGGTTGATCAAAAATGAAGTATTCTGGCGATGCAATTCCTAAGCCGATTCGCAAGTTGGAGCAACTCCTAAAACAGATAATCACGGGCGGGAACAAGTTCAATGCGTTCTGTGATAGCAAAATAAACTTCTGCTATTACTGCTGCCTTTTCAGAATGAAACTACGGCGTCAAAAACCGCCGTTCTTTCTAGTCTTCACGAAGTATGCTGTTTACACGTTTCTCAGGTTTCCCAACAGTCCACACATAACAATTGCTACGGCGAGAAATAAGGTTTGGAATCTAGCTAATGTTGATGTGGATGACGGGAAGATTCATGCTCGCACATGAGGAATTGAATATGGAAAAAAATGTGAAAAGCAAGGTATTAGTCGGCGTCGAAAGACGGATTGAAGTCTGGCGGAAAGGAAAACTCGTATCGATTGATGAGAAATTCATTGATGCGAAAGACATAGTCGTGAATGCTGGATTGAACGCGCTCTGTGGACAAGGCTTTGACGAAAGCGGAGGCAGGCCTGCAGTGTTCAACAGCATTGCTATTGGAACTGGTACAAACGCGACGCTTGCGGCTGATACGACACTTCAAACGGAAGTGATGCGGGTGAAAGGCACGTATGGGAAAGACGGGCCTACAGGCGAGTGCAGCATGGATGCAACGTTCAACATCACAAATACATATGCCCTCGTAGAATGCGGGATCCTTAACAATTCGTCAGGCGGAACGCTTTATTGCCGTGACGCCTACGCTGTCAAGAACGTTGTGTCGGGCGATACAGTGAAAATATATTATACTCCGAAGTTCCAAGCGGCTTAATCGTGATTTCGAGAAATAAAACATGGCGATCGTTAGGGTTCAGGGCAACGCAAGAGGAGTGACTTATGGCGACGGGTATGGTCCTCATAGTGCTACCTTTATTGTGACGCTGGCTTCTACGCCGATAAGTGGAAACGTGCTTGTTGCCGTGATAAGTTTATCTCGACTCAACGCAATTTTGACTGTGTCAAGCATAGCTGAAACAGGAGTAACATGGACAAAACAAATATCCCAAACAAAAACCACGGTAACAACTTATACAGATACAGAAATTTGGTTTGGGGTCGTAGGTGCTGGAGCCAGCGTAACCATAACTATAACCATGAGTGCTACAACTTATGACCGCGCTGCGGTTGCTGACGTTTGTGAATATTCAGGAGTTCTTACCGCAAGTTTTCTTGATAAAACCGCCACTAACAGTGGTATTAGCACACCGCTTGATACGGGTACTACAGCAACGACAACACAAGCAAGCGAATTATGGATAGGTGCAGCTACTCAAAGCAGTTCTGCATTAAGTACACCGCAAAGTAGCCCTACAAACGGTTTTACTTTGCTAGATGGAGCAGTTTACGGTTCCGCAATGAAAGAGACATGCGGTTATTTTGAAAAGATTGTTTCTGCAATAGGAACAGCTAACACAGGTGCTACGTGCGCAGCAACTTTTGGTTGGGCGGGGTGTATCGCAACTTTCAAAGCGGCACCAAGCGGAACAACCTACGAGATAAATGTCAATGCAGTTTGCCAATCTTCTGCAACCCCCGCGAAAGAGTGCACTTTCAACGTTGCGAAAGACGCGGCGGTCTCATCGCAAAGTGTTCATGCACGTGAAACAACGTTTAATCTTCCGAAGGACGCCATTAGTCGCGCCCTATCAAGTTTGGCTTTCGAACTTAGCTTCTCTGCAGAAGCAATAACTAAAGCAACCGCCATACCCTCTGAACAGTTGACATTCAACATTACAAAAAACGCGCAAGTAACCGTGCAAGCCCTCTCTACATATGAAACACTCTTCAATATTACGAAAACAGCAATCATTCAGGCCCTAGCCCAACTTAACCTCGAAACCACGTTTAACATCAATAAAGATGCTTTAGTAAATGCATCTGCAACCATAATTATCGAGGCTTTCATCGAAATCTTGAAAGACGCAGTTGTGCAGGCTCGGGCCCTTCATTCCCAAGAGACAAGTTTCAATGTCTTCGCAGACGCCAAAACCGAAGCCTTAGCCTCAGTGACTTCTGAGGCAACATACAATCTTGTCAAAGACGCCATATCAACCGCTCTAGCAGATCTACAGACAGAAACAACCTTTACCGTTGAAAAAAACGCAATCGTCAACGCTTTCGCTGACGTGATCATTGAAAAGCTTGTCGTGTTAATATCGCTGTACTTTGATGCCGCTGTCATCGCTCAAGTGATACCTGACATTGAAACGATAATTGCCCCTGCCCTGCACAAGTGGGGGGTAGTTCTTCCCTTCCGATTATTGCAGAAATATCTTGCAACTGGACGTGCCGTCTATCTTGAAAGTCTCAAGAAAGAAATTACTGGCAAAAGCATACATCCCAAACGCCTCAACCTAGAAGCGCATGGAATAGCTATCAAACCAGTCCGCAAGGATCTCACAATCAATTTTCACACTGTTCACAAGGCCCTGAATCTGCAAGGTTATGGTAAAGCCGTAAGATCCGTCCAAGCAAAAGGTAACCTGCAAGGCAAGAAACTTGAACAAGTAACCGCGCAACTTCCAGTCACAGGGAAGCAGCGGCTGGATCTCGTCCTCGAGTTGCTTGGAATCGAACTCACGTTAACATACATGTTTGTCGCGGTTGTCGATGATAAAACCTGCGAGCATTGCATGCAGCACGACACCAAAACATTCACGCGAGAACAGATTGACATGCAATTCCCAAACCGCGACGACACAGATTACACATTAATCCTGCCAAATGCGCATCCTCACTGTCGCTGCTTATTGATCCTGCTAGAAATCGGATATTAACGGTGAATTGAAATGCCGAGACATAAGGATTTCCAAAAAATATTTGACGCCTTCATGTGGCGTTACTGCAAAGACAAAAAGGAATGTGAAGAGGGAAAACGAGTTTACTACGCCTGGCTCAACAAACTAGGATTAGACGACACCAAACCGTATGAGACTCTTCAGGAAAAATTCAGTTGGACCAAATCATACCTCAAATTTCTGAAAGAAGATGAAAAAGCCAAATACTTCAAAGTTGAAGCCCTCTTTCCCCTTTCCAGCATGAACAACAATGTTTACACGAAAGATGAGTTGCTGCAGGCAGCCAGGTCATTGGTCGGCAAAACCGTAGACCTCAATCATACAGATGAGAAGCTTCCTGAAGTCACCATTTACGATGCTCAATACGAGGACAACTGCGTCGAATGCCTCCTCCGGATAGAGAAGGAAAGTAAAGCCCTGAAACTGATTGAGAAAGGCGACATCCTCCAAGTCAGTATCGAGGCAGATTGTCTCCGAGGTACGGAACAGACGCCGGAAGGCAACGTGTGTCTTGGCCTCGTTTTCACAGGCCTCGCATTACTCACGAAAGACGTCCTACCCGGGGTACCTCTCAGTCGTATTATGCCGGTTGAAAAACTGGTTGAATCCTTCACAGTCACGAGCGTGACAAACTTGAATGAACCAAACAGTCAAAATCCAATACCTGGACAAACTCCAGCGTCGCCTCCCACACAACCGCCAGCAACACCGCCTCCGATTACTCCTGCTCAAACCCCGCTGGCCGCCTCGGATCCTGCAGGCCTCGAGGCAGAATGGACCGCCGCATACATCAACGAATTACCAGACTCCAGTTTCGCCGTAGTCGAACCTGCATACCCCGACAAAACCCAGGACAAACGCTGCCGGCACTTGCCCTTCAAAGACAAAGACGGAACAGTTGACCTTCCACACTTGCGCAACGCCCTCGCCAGAATGAACCAGATAGAACCAGTAACTGACAGCATAACCGCAGCGGACCTCCGAGCCACGGCTCAAAAGGTTCTGGTTGCAGCGGCTAAGGATGCAGGCGTCGGGGACTACGAGACTAAGGAAAAGCTCATTGACATAGAAACCAGACTCAAAACTTTCGAAGCAACACTTGCGGAACTCAAGAAGCCGGAGCCTCCGAAACCAGAAGCAAACAAGGAACCATGTAAATGTGTTTTGACGAAGGAAGGGTTCTGGATTCGTTTTCACCAACTCCGCAGTGAAGGCCTCGACAAAGCAGATGCATTCCGACTTGTAAGCCTAGAAGTCATTGAAGCACAGACCAAGAAGTCCAAGTAACAATTCAATTCAGTTTTTAGTTTTGGTTGGCGGCGAGTTGACCCTCCGACTCTCTGGGGTGAGCCCTAGAGCGAAATGTGGGAAGTAAACGCAAAAGGAGAATGAAAATATGGATGATCCAAAAATCGCAGAAGCTACTAAATCCATAGATGACAGAATCACAAAGGCACTCGAACAATTGGCGGGCAAAGAAGACCTTGCTCCATACTTCAATATGACTGCCCGAGAAATCTATGCTGCACAGAGGAAACGAGCCCTCAGCGAGAAACTTCGCACATTCAATGAAAGCGACACGGCCGCAATGACGCTGAAAGAACTCCTCAGTGGCACAAGCAACATAGCCCTACCAACAATGGTTCAGGCAAGAGCACTCTTGGAACTCAACAACTGGGCAGACCTCCGCGAAATATGCATGACTATAAAGGTTCCTAAAGGCGCTGGCAAAACCATCGACACCCAAGTGCTCACGGCGCCTGCCTATGGCAGCTGGACTGAAGGTTCAGCATTAAGCGCTGCAGACCCAACAGTTGCCAAGCGAACTATTACACTGGCGCCATTCGGCAAAGTCACACAGATCAGCGACTTGCTTGCTAACACCTCAGCCATCAACTTCGTGGAAGAGATCGGCAGGATCCACGGTGGATGTGTCCGTCAAGGCATCTTTGAAAAGGTCGCTGTCGTCCTCTCTGCAGGGGCAGGCAACACCGTAAGTGCTGCTGCAACCTCAGTATTGACCTTCACAGATGTGCGAAACGCAATCAAACTGAACGCTGCAGACGGGTTCACTTCAGACTTCATCATAACTTCACCAAGCAGCATGTGGACCGCATTCAGCACAACCGACGCCATGACCCAATACTACGGTTCACTCAACGACCTGATGGTCAGTGGACTCGGCAAGAAAGCGCATGCCCTCGGCCTCGACTGGTACGCAGACCCATACTGGGATACAACGTTCTTAGCTGCTCATAAGAAACTTGCTTACGTCGGACTGAAGGGACAAAGCGCAATCTGGGGTGCATTGCAAGATGAGCCGCTTGTAGAATTGTATCGTGTCCCGACTGAACTTGGAAGCTACGTGATCACTCACCTGGATGGCGGCGCCCAATATGGCAGCGCAAACAGCATCTGCACCATCACATATCAAAGCTAGTTTCACCTCGATGCTTCACATCATCTTCCCCTTTTTCTAGGGAATTTCACATTCACAAGGTTGTAACTGAAAATGGCAGAATCATCAACAGAGGGCGTTTGGCTTGACATGAAAGACCTCTACAAGCCACTCTTAAAGTTGAGTCCTGTTGAATTGCGGGCCCTTGCCTATGGCATAACGCCCTTCTACAAATTGAATGACAGCATCTTGTACGGGTTTGATGAGAGTGGGAATACATTCGCGGTTTACAGTTTACCAGAGCCCAAAGCGGATATCCATAAGGCTCGTTTTGCGCCTCGATGCATCAACTTGTGCGGCCACGATTTGAGGCGTCCGCATTTCACCTGTCATGTCTGCCGTTTTCGGAAGATTCAGAAAGGCGAGCTCCCCATTCTCGTGCCTGTAAAAGTCTATGTGCTTTCAATGGGCACGAACCGTCAATTCGAGGGGCTGCAGGCATGGCTCGTCAAGAAACTGTTAGCCTTGGTTGAATTCATTGCTTTATGGCATGAAGGGAAAGGAAAGAAATGAGCGTAATCCTCAAGGCCCTCGTTATCCGTGACGACCAGCACAAGTTCAGAGACGTCGGCGACGTCGTAGCCATTGCACGGAGCGAGGGGAAGAAACTGTTTCACACGGACGGAAATATCAGGGTCATCCGAGTAATTTTCCTCGATCAAGAGGTCGGATGGATCGCAGTTGTCAGAGTATAGGTTGTTCAGGTGCATCGGTGTAGATGCAAAGAGAAAACATGCAAAATGAGTAAAGAAACACCTAGTTTGAAAACAGCAATTTTCAGTTTGAAATGGTGGCAAGCAGCCATACTTCTCTTCCTACTTATTGGTCTTACATTGGCAGGGGGGTGGGCTGCACGGCAGGGTGCAGAAGTCAAGATCAACGCTGATTTTCAAGTTTACATCGACGAAATGGCTAAGGAGATCAATGAGACCAAAGCACAGATCAACATTCCCGTGAACAGCACAGTTTCAGCAATGGTGAAAGAAGCAAACTACATCATCGCCCCCCATAGCACCTATTACTGTCTTTTCAACGGGACGGATGACCGTGCAGGGCGCCTCGAATTCTACAGCACAAACAAGACACTGGTCGAGCAATACGCGTTAGGCAACATGACATCAGGCCTCTTGTATCTGAAAGATTGCACTCACAATTCAAGCTTGGCTTTGACAAGCACACAAATAGTTTGCCAATCCTACAGTGGCGTACTTCAATGGTTCAATACTCGCGGAACTGTTCTATGGACGCAACTAGCGGCAGACCCCTCAACTGCGGGGTGGGGGCAACCAGAACAAGGCTACACTTGGTACAACACAGTAGAGGACACTTACAAATATTGGAATGGCAGCGCCGTTGTGACTTTTCCCAGTATCGGCGGAGGCAGCGCCAGCTCATACACTTTGCCTTTCACATATACTGTCTACAAGACTGGTTCCACGTATTACGCAGAGAAGTATGATGGAACATTGACGACTAGCACTAATGCAAGTGCCGTTCTCAACAATGCGGTGGGTAACTTGTCAAGTGGCGAAAGCTCAAGCGGATTAAACGCGGCTGCAAAGGCAGGGTCGATTCTCGTTCTTGATGCCTATTATAACATTGATACTAGGATCGGTCTAGGAAGGCAAACCAAAATACAGGGTTCTTCCATGATGACCGTGTTTAATGTTACGGCAAATACCGATTGTTTCTGGATCAACAACGGGACAGATGACTCGATTTATAGCGACTGGGAAATCAGCAATTTACAGATCGACATGAACCAGAAAAGCGGCAATGGCATCTACGGTGTATGGCCAACTCATACTGGCAATAAATGGGGTGGTGCAATCGACAACGTGATAATTAGAGAGATAAAGGCGGGGTATGCTGGCATAAGTCTAGGTCAAACAATGCTATTGAACATACAGCATGTCCGAATGGACACTTATGGGACAGGCATCTATCTATACAACAGCGCGACGAATTTCAATAGCGGCGAGTCATATCTCGCTGACATAATTATTGGTGTTCATAATGGCGGTACAGGTCTGAAATTAGAGGGCGGTGCAGCCTCAGGGAACGACATCATAAATGCTCTTGAGTTTCATCGTTTGGAGATTTTAGATAGTGAGTCTGGGCTTTCTGGAACAGGGCAAACTGGGGTTAACATCACTTGGGGGGGTAGGATGAGTTTCTACAATAGCATTATCGAATACATGGATTATGGTGTTTGGATACAGAGTGACGGCTCAAGCTTTTCCGAAGACATTCAATTCATCAATACGGGAATGTGGGGGATCAAGAACACCGCCGTTTACATGGTAAGTGGCACGAGACATGTTACGATGGATGGCGGGCAAATCTACATGGCTGCTGGTTCAAGCTATGTGTGGTATGATGGCACAAACTACGCTGGAACGGACTATGCAAGCCGCCAAAACAAGATTAAAAACGTCGAATTTGGTGGCGGACTCACTATTACTAATGCTATGCTTCGATGGGGCATCCGCACAGAAGTCTTCGACTGCACTTTCTACAACGACACGTCGTATCCGCCTCCTATTGCTATTGCACTTCCATTCGCTTCGTTTGGCAGCCACTACGGAATATTCCTAGCGCAAGGAACAGCGGCAACCCCAACAAACACGACAACCTACATCACCTTCAACACTGAATATTACATAACCGTCTCAGGAGGAACAGGAGTCAACGTGACCATAGCCTTTCCTTCTGGAGGAACTAAGATCATAGATGCAGCCGCAACATTAACAGCATTCCGAATTCCAAGAAGTTGGACGTTCACATGCACATGGACAACCGCACCCACAGTCACCGTATGGGGCGTATAAGATGTATGCCATAAACGAAGTTATCTCTTCCCTTTTCTTCCTGATTGATCCGTCGACTGGTAAGCCTGCAACAGGCAAAACCGTCACCGCCATCGTCTACGATGAAACCTTCACCCAATTCAGCACGCCCACAGTCACGGAAATTGCAGGCGGCCTCTACTATGCCCAGTTTACGCCTGATACTGCGGGTGTTTGGGCAATCAAGTTTTCATGCGCGTCGCCTGAACAATATGGCGGCTTAGCTTTTCCAGTCGGAGTCGGCAATGAAGCCTTACTCATAAACGGCACCTATGGACTTTCTGCACTCAACACAGACCTTGATGCTTTGCTTGCACGATTGACAGCGACAAGAGCAGGCTACCTAGACAATCTTTCAGGAGGCGCCATTGCACTCAACGCCGATATGGCAACGGTCCTCTCTCGCTTATCTGCCGCTCGCGCGGGTTATCTTGATAATCTCAGCGGCGGCGCAGTCGCTTTAGCTTCTGTCTGCACCGATGTGAGACTCGGAGAATTAGGTGCGACAAATATCCCCGCAGACATAGATACTTTACTCACACGGTTATCTGCCCTCCGTGCAGGATACCTTGATAACTTGAGTGCAGGCGCCGTAGCATTGTCCTCTGATGTCGCAACATTGTTGACTCGACTCAGCGCGGCACGAGCAGGATACCTTGACAACCTCAACAATGCTGAATTGCTTAATCTTCGTTGCACAACGTTGAATGTTCATGCATATTTGAAAGCGAAGGAAAGCACCCTCGGATTAAGCAGTCAGGAAGCAACGGATGTTGAGGGAAAAGTTGAGAACGCGGTTGACGCGGGAAACTTGACGCATGACATCACAACTGCCAATGATAAGGCGGAAACGCAGGTTGTGGAAATTGCGAAGACAGGCATCTACGCGTTATCAGTCTTCTTTGATCTTGATGTCTTGGAGACGGCGGCGGAGGGCGGAACAGTCAAAATCCGCGTTTACAACAAAATTGACGGTACTAACTACAGTGACAAACCCTCAGCCTATGCCGAATACGTGGTCGGACAAGAGAATGAATATCCAAGCGTCGAAATCAACCTAGTTCATGGCTACTGCAAAGTAACAATTCAATGCTCAACCGATGTGACAGTGACGAGAACAATTGCTTACCGTCACCTCGAGAGAGACTTGGGAGCGTAAGATTATGGTTCAAGTGAGGCCTAGCAAAACCAATGCGGTTGCATGGCGAGGGACAGCAACAATTTTAGCAGGCGCTGAAACCGTGACCGTCACACATGGCCTCGGGTATGCACCGACAGTTGACAAAATAATCCCGACCTTCCAAGGAGATCCCCAGGGATACGGCGCTTGGGCAGACGCGCCAACAGCAACAACCTTCATCCTTCATTTCGGCACGATGGTGATAGAAAACAAAACTTTCAATGTAGTGATACTTAGATGAGTCTTGCAAGTTCGAGGCCGAGCCGTAACGAGGCGGCGCCAACTCAAATAATCAACGTCTCCTCCGATGAAACCCTTTCTCCCCATTATACACACAGCATCCCCCAAATCACGACCGAAACCAACATCATAACACGATCCATCACCCTCGAAGTCAATATTGGCAGCATAAATCTTGAAGGAAACCTGGGAGCCGTAACTCTTGACTAAAACAACTTTTGAAATGGTCAAAGGCGACCGCAAACCCTCCGTATTAGCCACCTTAAAATATTCAGATGGGACGACTGTGGACCTAACAGGATGCACAGCTAAATTCCACATGAAAAAAGGCTCCACAGTCAAGGTTAACGCAACCGCAACAATCGTATCGCCCGCAACCAGTGGCCAGGTCCGTTATGACTGGATTGTAGGAGACACAGACGTCACCCTAGAGGCTGACGGATACGTGCTTTACGAGGCCGAATTCGAAATCACCTTTGCAGATGGCAAAGTCATGACCTTCCCCACGAAAGCCGAGTTTGAAATCAAATTCCGCGACGTATATGAGTGATGTGAATGGTTTACTGCACAAAAGATGAAATCAGAGCCTTCAACAAAATCACGTATGAAGACCTCGGCTACGCTAATGAGACAGCATTCAACACCTTCCTCGACACACTCATCTTGCAGGCCCAAGGCTTGATAGAAAACTATTGCAACGCCCCCCTCGGATTCTTCGATGCAGCAGGAAAAGCCTTCACAAACCAACTCTACGACTACAAGTATCCCTGGATAGACCTCCGCTATTACCCCATTGTAACAATTTCAAAAGTCGAATACAACGATCAAGGCTACGGAATCGCTGCAAACTGGGTAACACTCGCAGCCATCGACTACATCCTCAACCTGGACACGGGACAACTCATGCTCGTCAACAAGACCCCTGCAATCCCCGAGCAAAGCGTGAGGGTAAGCTACACGGCAGGGTACGCCGCCGTGCCAACAGCCGTCAAACACGTGTGCATCCAAATCTGCACCAACAGCCTCCAGGAGATCCTCCAGAGAAAAGTCAACCCGGTAAGCCGCATTGATGATTTCAGTTTGAAAGTCATTTTTCCAGACGTGTTCACTCGAGAGCTCCAAGTGATGCTTACGCCTTTCATTCGCAAAATGGTTGTTTGCGGATGAGCATAACCATCGAGATTCAACAGCGCGGCCTAGACATCCAACTCTTATCCGACCAAGTTGACAGCAAACTATTGCCGTTGCTCGTGAAGAACGCTGCAGAATACGCTTACGCATTGATGTCGGCCAAGGCCCCAGTGAGAACCGGGCGAATGTTAGGCAGCATCCGGAAAGACGTGCGAGGCCTCGAGGCAACAATCGGGCCGACAGTGCCCTATGCCATTTACGTTGAGTATGGCACGGCCCCTCATGAGATCCAACCTGTCAACGCCTCTGTCCTCAGGTTCGAGGTTGGAGGCAGAATCATTTTCACACATCTCGTGCATCACCCGGGAACACGAGCGCAACCATTCATACGAGAAACTGCTGAGGCAACCGGCCAGAAGATTCCGGAGTTGTGGAATGAAATAGCAAGAGACGAAATCAAGTGACCAACAAATTCTATACCAGTTACAAGAATTTATTTGACCGGGTCAAAGTGGACCTCGAGGCAGTTGATTCAATCAAACGCGTGGTCCTCGGCGAACAGTTCAAGGTTACAGAGTTGCCTATGGCCACAATCAATCCGGAGCCTACAGATATCGCATTGGCAACCCTCGGAACGAGACTTGAATGCAAAGTCACATTCTCCGTAATAGTTATGATCCGCGAAACCGAGCCCTCCGACTGGTTCGCAGACATCCTTTCACCCATGGGCGACGTCATGGACGCAATCATAGCCGACTCAACTCTGAATGGAACCGTCAAAGATGTGAATCCAATCTTCTTTAGTCCAGGCGAGATCCGCACACAAGGAAAACTCTATTACGGCGGGGTCGTGCGCTTTTCTGCAATAGTTTTGTTCACGCCTTAGGTGCTCCATATGCACAAGGAGCTAAAAGAGCACTTACTCAAGAAAGTCATCAACCTCTGTATGCGGGTCATAGACAAACTTGTTCCCGAACCCACAGTTAATTATCCTCAGACGTGTATGGCTAAACACGTTTTCCAACACTTGTTTAACGCTTATTGCCTCGAGGTGTGGGGCGGACGTTTTGATGACGTGCCCCATCAAACTTTAGGCGGCCTCGAGGACCGCAATTTCCTCACGTTCCTGTCAGCAACACGGAAAATCCTGTTGTATGTGGGCGAAAATGACCGGTATTACCGGGCGTGGATCGGCCTCGCTTTCGTCACGGTGCATGAAGAGTATGAGCGCGCGCTGAAAGGTCTCTCGAGAGACATGTTTACCCGTGAATATTCACGTCAATGGGAACTGCATCTCCATGTTGCCGAATCACATTTTCAACTTCACAAAAGCGAATTCCTCGATATGATGTTGACAGCTCATCTTTCAAACTTGTTGCGAATGAGAATCGACTTTGATCGGTTCTCCGCAAAACAAGAAAAAAAGGAGATATAAAAAAAAATGGTAAACATAACTCCCGCGATAGGTAGAAACGGAAGCATAACCATAAACGGAGCTGAAGCAGGCTACATCAAAGGCGTAACCTTCGACCTTGACGCAGACGTGATCAAAGACTACAAGTTCACAAGCGACGTCCCCGCAGTCTTGGAAAGCGGAAACAAAACCTTCAAGTTCAGTTTTCAAAAAATGTTCATCGACACGGTATATGCGGCCTTGGTTTTGGCAGGAACGAAAATGACGATTTTGCTGGGTCCTGCAAACTGCACACCAGTAGGCCAACCGAAATACACTTTGACCAACGCTATAATCTTTCATCATGGCTGGCGAGACGAGCAAGCAGGCATAGTCATTGAAGACGGAAGCGGCGAAGCAGCAGCATTAGGACTCGCAACATACACTTAGGAGCCCTGGAAAGGTTGTCGAAAACACAGAAGAAGAGTCCTGCAGACGTTGGGCGTGAACTGTTCGAAAAAGAAGAGGCAGCGGAGCGAGAGACAGCCAAAAAATTCGATCCCCGGCAACTCCTTGCAGACGCCCATAAAATCATAACAGTCCAGGATCCTGTTCTCGGTGAAGTCAAATTCGGCGGTCTATCAATCATAGAGGCTTTTGAAATCAACAAAACTGAGGATGCAGATGAAAGAGGCTTGAAAGTCGTCTATTTCATGCTGCAAAAAGCGTATCCCGACCTTACTTGGCAGGATATCAAAGCTTTTCCATTCGAGAAAGCCAATCGCCTCTTCGATGTAGTCGGCAAACATGCGTCTTTTTTACGGCCCCTAGCGAAGAAATAGCTTTATGGTTTCGATGCTCTCCAGACGCCCAGATCATTGGGTTGATTATGCACGAATATCGCACGTTAGATTTTGACAAAGTTCTAGCGTTAACTCCGTCTCAAGCCACTTTTCTTGTCGAAACTGTCAGATGGTTGAGAAATGTGAGAGGATAAAACATGGCGTATGCAGGTGGACAAACAAGGATAGATATCCTAGTTACAGCTATCGACCAAGCCTCAGCGAAACTTCGAACTATTGGCCGTAGCACTGATGAAGTGAAGACTTCATTCAAGGATCTTGCTGTTGGTCTCAGCGGAGTAACCACAGCGGCCTTCAGCCTCTACATGAGTTTCGACAGAATACACAAGTCTCAGGTCTCACTTGATCGTGCAAACTTGATGGTGCAACGTTCAACAGAAAGCTTGGACCAGATAACCAAAAACTATAATGAAACAGTCGCAAAATACGGTTTCAAGAGTGCTGAAGCTGCAGATGCCTTGGATAAACTGAAGATTGCACAAGAAAGTCTAACCGTTGCATATGAAAGACAACAACTTGCACAGGAAGACGTTGGTCAAACCATGCTCATGTTCGCCGTCAGCATTGTGCCTACAGTTATAACCGCCGTTACAAGCTTAACGACCGCGTTAAAAGCAATGGGCATCGGTCTAAGTGCTGCGTTGGGACCAATAGGCATAGTGGCTGGTGCCATTACTACACTTACTTTGGTAGTCAATTCCGCGGCCGATGCTCTTAGAGAAGAGTACAAGCAAATATATGCTTCTCGCACTGAATTTGATAAATTGAAACAAGCCATTGGAGAATTGGACATTCAATTCCAAACTTTGCAAAAAGGGGTTGATGACCTTGCTTATAGTTTGTCACCTGAAGGAAAGATGGTTGCAGCTTACAAGGAATTCTATGAATTAGTCAAAGAAGACAATAAACTATGGTCAGACACTGCAGGACAATTGAGAAATGACTTCAAGCTTTTGCAGGCGGCAGGTTCAGAGGCCCTCCAAAAGATCGCCCTCGAATTTGACAAGGCACTCACTGGCGGCAACATTGACAAAGCAACATGGGTCCTCCTCGATTTTGCCGAGACATTTGGCATCAGCATCGACGACGCCCGCAAGACAATAGATAATTTTCTCGCCTCTCTCGAACAAATTCCCTCAGTCGTTGAAGAAATAAGCACGCAAATCACTGAAGCAATCGATCCAGTAGCCGCTCTCTTCGATCAGTTGCAGTCTCATTGGAACCTTGATAAGGCCCGGGAACTAGGCGACAAATACGTTGAGGCCTACGCGAAAGCTTGGAAGTCTGGAATGATGGTCAGCGTCATGACCGCGGCCAAGAAATTTGCAACTGACATGAACATCAGCCTTGAAGAATCCGTGAATATTCTTGACGAGTTGATGGCTAAACTTGCGGACACTGCGAAAACAGGGGAAGCAGCCGCGGAACCATTGTATACATGGAATCGTGAAGCCCGCAGCTGGGAATGGGCCAACGCAGAAAAAGCCCTTGAAATAGAACAGGCCGTTCGAGGTTCAATGCCTAGCTGGCCCTCGGCGCCAATAGGCGGAGGGTCTTCAGTGATTGTGGAGATCAATGCTCCATTGGTCAACGTTGAAGGCGCCGCGGATCTTCAGACTGCCCGGATGTGCGCGCAACTGATTAAGGATGCTTTGAAAAACGTCGTGATTGAAGCTACAAGCGTGAGTGCGCCGACGGGTCAAAGCCAGATTCGCCTTGGCAGTAGCACAACAAGCTCAATGACCAGGAGCGTTGGTGGCTTGTATAATTGGAATCGTTACGGAAAAATGGGAGGTCCACAACCCTAAATGGTTTTGTTAGGCGAACAGGTCAGGCAGCTTGCAAGTGAAGAACGACTCATCAACGACAGCGCTACCTACACGCGTGATAATGCTGCATGGGGCACAATTCACAGTTACGGCAACATCACGTTGAGCGAAGACAGCCTCGTAATCTTCAAAGTTACAGTTGACAATGCAAGTGCTTACCGCCTGAAAATCGGCAGCTTCTACGTTCACGGCTGCTACGCGGCTGCAACCTACACGGGAATCGCCTTCGTAGCCGCTGGAACCCACGCCGTCGTCATGGAACAACGTAACGCCCCGAATTCAGGACAAATCCGCCTGTTTCAACTTGGAAAAGCCAAATTCAACGATCAAATCTACAGTGCCCTAGCCGCTTATTCAACTCAAATCAGCAAAACCGTAGCGCAGCGGAGTCCAGCCAGTTTCTTCGGAACCTTGAAAAACGCCGTGTTCGCCGTGCACGTTTGGGCCTACACGCCTGCTGGTCAGACTAACTTTGAGAATCCAGGAGACGCATTAACCAATGGCGTTAGCCTTGCAGTCGACGGAACTCAAATCACGTGGACAGACAGGATCCAGGACACAACGCCGTATGAAAATGCTTACGCCTATTACTATTGCAGTCTCAGCGTCGGCTCAGCACACACTTTCGCAATCACAAAAGACAATGCCAACACCGTCGTCCACATCAGCATTATTGGGTGTCCCTGGCTACTCTTCGCAAGTTTAAACGAGCCTATGAACCTTGATTTCCTGCAACTCAGCACCCTCTATCTCACCTATGAGCCTCTGGATGTGGATCCAACTAAAAGCAGCAAAATAGGCAAAATACGATCCGTAAGCTACGGTGACACGACAGACTATTACAGCGCCGCCTCGGGAACAGGGATCCTCAGCCACAGCTACACGTTTGAAATTGTCAAAGTGCCCACCGTCTCGGTTTTTGCCAGTGGATTAGGCGCCTGCCTCGCTTATGTCGCAGTTGATATGAGGTAAAACAAGATGCGGAAACACCTGTTGAATGTCATCGGCATATTCGCGGCCGTCGCTATATTCATGTTTGGCTTCGAACAGTTGCAAGAGATTTTAGCGTCATGGCGGGGAACAGACTGGCTTTTGCCGCACACAATCGTCTGGGGTCTGCATACGACAAACGGCGCCACATACGACCTCAGCTTCATCCTAATGTTTGTGGGAATGCTCGTGCTCTTCGCTTCGGTATGGCTCTGGAACGATGAACCTAAAAAGGAATCAAAATGACAGTCACGCTTGACAGTAAAACCTTAGACTGCAAAAGCCTGAGCGAAGGCTTCGAAATCATCCATATCCAAGGCGACGACTCCGAAAACGGTGCTTACAAACGGAAAGTCAAGGTCCTCGGCGTCCTTCGAACCTGGACCCTTGAATGCGTAGAAAGCGCCGTTGCATGGTCCAGCAGCCAAGCCAAAAGCTTCCAGGATACAGCTGCAGCGGGAACAACCGTCACGTTCACAGTCACCGATGAGGTCCGCGTCATAGGCACGACCGTCTATATTCTTGGAATGACCATTGACGCGGCAGATTTAGCCGGCAAAAACGTCCGGCGCTTCACGTTAGCATTGCAAGAGGTCTAGTCAGTTTTCACGGTAGCGAAGGCCCTTTCTTGATGGCCGACTTTGCTACAGGGCTCGCAGGCTCCGTTTTTTTCCTTCAAATCTCTTCCTTCTCCTATTTCCAGGTCGGAGTCTGCGGGTCTTCTCGGTCAGAAAAGGAGGTGAATGTATTGAGTGAGAAAAAAATAAACAGCAACTTAGCCCTCATCATAATCATAGTCACCGCCGTATTCCTGATTATTGAGGGCCTGATTTGGATGAACCAGATCAAGATTGAAGCCCTCGGCAACTTGAGCAATGGAGCTGACAAACTCCTCGAGAACCCCGCGTTCGTGGGTCTCGTGGCAACGGTGATTGTGGGCGCTACAAGCGGATTCATGCAGAAAGTCTTCAAAAAGAACGAAACATTTGACTTGAAAAGCTTCGGTGAAACCTTCTATTACTACGAGCCCCTGCTCATATTGGTTGCCCAGTTCATTCCCGTACAGTATGCCGTTGTGTTGCTGTTTGTCATAGACGTCATGAGAAGGGTCCTCTTGAAACTGGCGCCTAAAACTACATAAGGACCCTAGACCCCTTCTTTTTTCTTTCAGCCTCT